>NNBT01000046.1_pt1 | contig 30445 bp, 36 predicted proteins | sample 1173831 | NCBI WGS metagenome assembly NNBT01 (sample SAMN07173936, study PRJNA388173) | plant metagenome | isolation source: symbiotic tissue sample KVJ10 | place: Norway: Troms, Kvaloya island | reverse complement strand
GTGTTGTGCAACCTCAAAGTTATGGGGCTTTGAGTTCTGTTTTCTCGAAGACATTTTTTAGTAGAGTTAAGCCTTCTTCAATGTTGGAAATTTGGTCTTCTGAAAGACCTGTCAACAGATCGGTAATATGAGCGCGAGTTTGATCTTGGGATTGCTTGAGATGGTGTTTTCCATCTTCAGTTAAATTGAGCAGCACCCGCCGCCGCTCTTGAGGATGAGCAATCCGTTTCACGAAGTCGCGTTGTACCAAACGTTCTATGGTTGCTGATGCCGTGGCAGAGGTGACACCTAAATGCTCTGCCAGATCAGATAATGAAGCCCCAGGATTGCGGTTGATAAATGCTAGCGATCGCAATTGAGGTATAGATAAAAAAGCGGCACTATGGGCACGCATATCCGCTCGGATAAACCGCATCACTAATGGAACTGTCTCCATTACTCTAGCGGCACATTCTTCGGAAGTTGCACCTTGATTAGGTTTATCCAAGGTCATGGGCTTGTTGTTCTCCTAGTTACATGGCCACCCGTGGATAAAGTTTTCCACCAAGGATGGCCAAAATGATTAATGTGAATAAGAGAATTGTACAATCCAGACCAAAGCCATAGATGCTAATGCCGTTTAACAGCATGGTGCTACGTAACCCGTCAACCAGATAAGTCAACGGATTTAAATGGGAAATAAACTTTAACCAACTGGGCATCAACGAGATCGGATAGATGGCATTGCTAGCAAAAAATAACGGCATGGTTAACAATTGTCCAATGCCCGTCATCCTTTCTCGGCTTTTCACCAAACAGCCAATAATTAATGAGAAAATACAAAAAGAACCCGCTCCCAGAATGACCAGCAGTAGTACTTGGAGAATAGCTAGGGGATGAAGATTTAGTTTGACACCTAATAAAAATGCTAATCCGTAAATGAATATTACCTGAGATAAGCACCTCACCCCACACGCCAGGGCTTTGCCCAACACCATCGCCACGCGAGGCGTAGGACTAGCTAAAAATTTATGGACAATGCCTAAATCTCGCTCCCAGATTAGCGTCATTCCACCACTAAAAATTGCCACGAACAGAATACTCTGAGCCAAAATGCCAGCAGAAATGAAGTCCAAATAGGGTAAGTTCCCTGTAGGAATAGCGCGAGTTCGAGCGAAAACTTGCCCAAAAATTAGGAGCCATAAAGCTGGTTGCACAGCCCGAACGACTAGATCAGTGGGATCGTGGCGGAGTTTACGGATTTCCAATTCAGCGATCGCCAGGGTTTTTGTAACTAGCTCTTTTATTGCAGAGATCAAATTTACTCGGACAGTGGGTGGTGCTTTAACCCAACCGTTGAGCAGTACGTCTGGTTGTTGCTGTGTCACGGTAGTTGACTCCTGATGTTAACTGGTCGCCTGTATAGTGAATAAAGACATCATCCAAAGTTGGATTTGGTTTATTTAAAGAAGCTTTTAAGTCGCTTGGTGTGCCTGTAATTACGACTTCACCTTGCTGCATAATCGCCACTCGGTTACATAAGCTATCTGCTTCTTCTAAAAAGTGGGTTGTTAAAAATATAGTTGTGCCGTAATCAGCACAGAGTTGTAATACAAGCTGCCATACTTGAGTTCGAGCGATGGGATCTAATCCAACAGTCGGCTCATCAAGAAACAGAATTTGGGGTTGATGTAGAACTGATATGCCGATTTCCAGCTTGCGGATCATCCCACCAGAGTAGTTTCGTACCAAGCGTTTCGCCGCATCTTGCAAACCCATGTATTCTAGAATTTCATAGATGCGGCGATCGCGTCCTTTGGCAGGTATTCCATACAGCTTGGCGAAGATTAAGAGATTTTCGTAACCCGTGAGACTACCATCAGCAGAAAGCGCCTGGGGTACATAGCCGATAGCCCGTCTCACAGGATTGGGTTGACGAGTCACATCATAGCCAGCTAAGGTTGCTTTCCCTGCACTGATAGGCAGTAAGGTTGTCAACATTTTAATAACTGTACTTTTCCCTGCTCCATTGGGGCCAAGCAATCCAAACACTTCGCCCTGTTCTACAGATATGCTCAGGTTATTAACTGCGGTGAACTTCCCAAAACGGCGTGTGAGTCCTTGAGTTTCCAAAATCAACGGTTTTGGTTCGCTAGGAAGTTGCGATCGATTTATTTTTCCCGTCAGTATTGTCACAAGTTTGATGCACCTCTATTAATTAGTAAATCTAACTATTAGCTTCTCAATAGATTTACCAGAAGTCAATAGACTTCTGGCGGAAATTTGAATCAGAGTAAAAGGAAATTTAGTAGAGTGGCGGCGAGGTTATTGATGCGTGAAGTATTACTGACAAATTAAGCGCCAAGACTTGCTAAGATAGCCAATGGGTGAGGAAATGTTCAGAATGCCTACTGCTGCCCAGCTAGAGAGTCTATACCGCATCGCCTATCAACTGACCTATGTTATGCTTCAGCCTATACATTAATATTAAGTATCAGTGGTGCGTGAGTTTTTTGATTTATTGAGGTGAAAAAATGATTGACCCAGTTACTACCGTAGCGACTACGGAAATTCTTAAGCTTGCTTTCAATGAGTTTGTTAAATCCAGTGCAGGAGAAACTGCTAAACGATTGACAGGTGAGGCATTCAATAAAGCCAAGGAATTACGTCAGAAGATTGTAATCTGGTTCAGGGACAACGAAAATACTAAAGCTGAAAAAGCAATTGTTGCGGTTCAGGAGCAGGGTTCCTTAGAAGCTTTAAATAAGCTGACTACCTATCTAGATGATGAAATGGAGACGGAGCCAGTCCTTGCTCAAGACTTACGACAATTAGCACAGCAGATTATCAATATTCAAAAACAAAGCACGACAACTTTGAATCAACAAAATAATAATTATGGTCGCGATCAAAATATTATCAACCAACCTCAAGGAGACTTTACGATTGGTGGATCTTAATTATGGCAGAGCAAAATAATAATAACTATGGTCGCGATCAATACATAATCAATTCGGCAGAAAAACCTAAACGATCTAAATATGAACAATGGCTGCTGAATGAGTTAAAAGGCCAAGTGTTTGGAAGATTAAAGCGATCTATACCTGGTGATGCATTTATTAGTTTGAATATGCAAACACAACCAGATCAGGTTTCGTATCCTCACCAATCGAAGATCCCAATCAACTCTAGATTTAGTGAAGCTTTACCTCCAGAAACTAAGATTTCAAATGTATTTGAGGTAGAAGAAAGACTGATATTGATTTTAGGAGAACCAGGTTCTGGCAAAACCACAATCCTCTTAAAATTAGCACAATATCTCCTTGATGTATCAGAGGTAAATATAGATAATCCGATTCCAGTATTATTTGAACTCTCGTCTTGGAAGGAAAATTTAAAGATTGAAGATTTGATGGTTGAGCAACTTGAACGTATTTATTCAGTTCCGCAGAAAGAGGCAAATTTACTTGTTAAAGAGCGTCGGATACTACCGTTACTTGATGGGCTAGATGAAGTTCGCTCCAGTCAGAAACTCTGTGTTAAGGCAATTAATCAGCTACTCGGAGGAGAAAATAGTACCAAGTATTCTTATTTAGTAGTTTGTAGTCGTAGTGAAGCTTATGAGAAGGTTGTCCGAGTTAGACAGGATGGAAAAACTGATGAGACACGCCTAAGCTTAAATAATGCAGTTTTGCTAAAACCTCTTACACCAGAGCAAATTCAATCTTATTTACTTTCCACGAGCCAAATAGAATTTTGGTATGTAATACAGCAAGACGCAGAGTTATTAAAGTTAGCACAGATTCCCTTGTTTTTATCAGTTTTACGCCTTATCTCACCAAGTGGTAAGTTTTCTTTGGATAAATGGCGAAACTTAACTTCTACCCAGTATCGACAACAGTATTTATTTGATGTTTTTTGGGAAGAAAGAATAGAATGTGTGCTTGTGGATGAGCCACATTTACTAAAACAGGGAATAAAAAGTAGGACATATAAAAAACGTAAACTTCCAAGTTCAATTCAGACCGAAAAATGGCTAGCTTGGTTGGCAAAACAACTAGAGCAAGAATCTAAAGAAATCTTTTTGATTGAGCAACTTCAACCAACATTGCTCCAAGAAACATTGCAAAAAGAAGGATATATCTTAGTTTATATACTTATCACAGTCATTATTGCAGAACTGCCTATTAAAATGTGTGAGTTTTTTGCAGAAAGAGGGATATGGTTTATAGTAACTGTTTGTCTCAATTTAGTAGTTCTTTATTTAGCTGGCATTACTATTTGGAAAATTAATACACCACTGAGACCAAAGTTTTCTCTAAAGGTATTTCTAGAAGTATTAAATAAATTAAGACCAGGTTTAATACTCTTTCTTTTTACATCTCCCCTACCGATCCTACTTTATGCTGGAATGACACGAGCGATAATAATTTTATTCAGTAGTGGTCTTATTCTTGGAATAGTAGGCGTAGTAATACTCTACGTCAATTTAATGCTTACCACCGATACAGACCTAGAGGAAAATGTCATTCAGCCAAACCAAGGTATTAAAAGATTAAGAAATAATACTCGTGATTGGACTGTTTTTGGTCTTATTCTCGGAGTATTTTTGCCAGGAATATTTGTGTTGAGAGAGTATGTTAGTTATAAGCTAATAGCAGGCTCAACACCGGAAGGTATGCTTCTAGCTGTATTGTGGGGATTATGGCTTATGCCAAATCCGATCACAGGCGCAGGTATTGGTTTATATATTGGCTTGCTACTTGGAGGATTAACCTGCATCAAGCATTTTGCTTTGCGCTGTATCCTTTGCTGGAGTGGAAATATGCCTTGGGATTATGCTCAGTTTCTTGATTACTGTACTGAGAGGCTTCTCCTTGAAAAAGTTGGTGGAAGATATAAGTTCATTCATAATTTGTTCCAAAAATATGTTGCACATCATAAAGGTATTGATGAAGTAAGTAGCGTATGAATTTTGGGCTTGATAATAGTTTAGAGTTCCAGCGCCAGCGCACACCCAAAAGCGATCGCCTTGCCGTAGCGTTTACACAGAAAACCCAAAATCTACTCATATTCAACAACTTATACTATTTCTATATTCTGGCGATCGCAGCTTTATCAGATATTCTGAAATAAAATCATATCTATAAACCTTCCGCAAAATATCCGATTATGGCGATCGTTGTTTCCCTTAGCCCAGAATTAGAAGCACGACTGCGCGAGAAAGCTACACAGCAGGGACAAGATGTTAGTTTGGTTGCAGCCCAATTGCTAGAGGCTGTCCTAGAGTGGGAGGTGCAAGACTCAGAAGCAGCTATTAAGGGTATTCAGCAAGGATTAGAAGACTTTGAAGCAGGTAGATTCAGTTCATTTGATGATTTTGCTGACGAGCAACGTCGCAAGTATAATCTGCCAGCCGATTTATGAAATACCGCATTGAAATCTCTAGTGTAGCTGAAGCAGAAGCAGACAGCGCATTTATTTTTGCAGTTATCTCAAGTTACTTCTCCAGAAAGGGCAAGTCAGTGGTATGCAGGATTACTACAAGTCATTGAGTCTTTATCGCAAATGCCAAGCCGGTGTTCTCTAGCTAGAGAAAATGATTATTTTAGCCAAGGAATTCGCCAGATACTTTACGGTCGAGGACGCAACTCATACCGAATAATTTTCACAATTTTGGCAGGGCAAGAAATATCGACAGTGCGTGTTCTTCATATCCGTCATGCTGCACAGCAGACCCTTGGTGAAGCACTGGATGACTCTGAGACGACCTAAAGACTAGTACCACAAGGGCCTAGGCTGGAGCATATTAAACATATATTGGCAAAGCGATCGCATTAAAAATTATTTAAAAATTGAACGCTTCTTGACAAAAGCCTGAATAGTAATCACAATGTAATTACAATTAAGCATAAGTATCGTTATGGGGACAGCAATTAGAACCCGTATTGTTAAAATTGGGAATTCTCAAGGTATCCGTATTCCTAAACTTCTGCTGGAACAAAGTGGTATTGGTGAAGAGGTAGAAATTGAAATTCAAGATTGTCACCTAATTATCCGTGCAGCCTCTCAATCGCGTAAGGGGTGGGATGAAGCATTTGCAAGAATGGCAAAGCAACACGATGATGCACTGCTCGATGATGGCGTAACTACAGAGTGGGAGCATCAAGAGTGGGAGTGGTAGTCAATCGATTTGATGTGTTTTTGGTTAACCTCGACCCAACCATTGGCAGTGAGATTCAAAAGACAAGACCTTGTGTAGTAATTTCACCAGATGAGATGAATAAATATATTGCCACGGTTATTGTTGCTCCGATGACAACTAAAGGACAGTCTTATCCGACTCGTGTTGCTTGTCAGTTTCAGGGTAAGGATGGGCAAATCGTTCTAGATCAAATTCGTACAGTTGACAAAACTCGATTAGTCAAAAAGTTAGGTCAGATTGACTCTGATGAACAAAAAGCAGTTTTAGATACTTTAGCTGAAATGTTTGCCGAATAATCGTATATACCCGATGGTTATGAGATTCTACCGTAATGATTATACCAATTTTCTATGAGTATGAATTATATAACATCTTTAGTTATCTTCAACATTTTATTTCCACCAGGCTGTAATTCGTATTCAACTTTTTCAATATCTACCTTGTAACCTTTTGAAGTGTAATATTTTACTATTTCATCTAAATGTTGTGAATGTTTCCACATTAAAGTTAAGAGGGGAAATATTCTGACTTCTTTAGCAATACGCAGCATCTCACCTATAGAATCTAGATGAAAATTGTAATCGAGATGGTCTGAATATAAAAACAATAAATGTGAACAAAGGGCTATCTCAAATTCTTGATTTTTGAATGCCAATTTTGGCAATTCACCGATTGTGTATCTGTTGCTTTTTTTGCCAGTTTCATAATCAGAGAGAAATTCTTGAATAACTTTCACTCGATTGTTTCGCAGATCATCTGGAGATTTATGATAGCTCCATACCCAATCATTCGATGTAGCCTTGACTTGATTAATGATATTATCTACCACTTCATCAAACCTTTTCAATATTTCATCACTGGAAAATTGGTATAGTGGATCAACAGAAACTACACTTTTACCCTGACTTGTCATTTCTGCATTAAAGCTTGCTGGCCCATCCCCAATTCCAATAATGCGTTTATTTAAATCTGCATTTGTTAAATTGAATATTTTTATATATTCATCCATTGACCTCCCAAAAGGAACTACTTTCTCTAAAACCATTGCCATAGAACTTACCTCATCAATAGACTGATTAAACAGGATAATAGCATCAAAATGTTTTATTCACTGCGAGACGACAATCATTAAGAAGCGCGTTAAGCTCTTTTACAACTGTCAAGGGATTTCTACCTCTAAATACAGCAGCGATCGCAGCTTCATAAGGATTTCTACCTGTTTTTTTGACAGCATTTATTGCAGCTTGATTTGATAATCCTCGGACACTAACTAGCCATGCCGCTAATATATGTCCAGTACGTCCAATTCCACCAGAGCAATGGACAACGACTTTCTCATTTTCTTTATCTGCTTCTATTAAGAAAGGAAGTATTTTCTGTGTGAGAGTTTCTAAATCACATAGATGGAAATCTGCAATTGGTACCCAACAAACCACCTGATTCCCAAATTCCTGTTTGTATATGTTTAGAAGATTGGAGTAAGAAGCTAGCTGTTGCTCGTGAAGAAGACAGCAAACACGCTTGATATCTTGGCGCTTCATGAATTCTATCCAATCCTGAACATTCTTGTCAGTGTATCCAGGTCGCGCAGCACCAAACACTATTTGTTCGTTCTCACAAGCTGGAGCAAACTTGTACATATTTAGTCTAGAGTCGAGGTTGATAAATCTAACCAATGGCAGAAAATGGCGATGGCTGCGCCAACGCTTTTAGCGATCACAGTTTAAAAATCTCTCTACAGCCGATGCCAGCTAAGGTAACTATATCAAAGACCTAATACAATACCTACGTATACCCTAATATCTTGCTTTAGACTGATACTGCACAGCATCTAATACTTGCCTGTAAGAGAATAAGGTAGATCGAATGGTAAGAATAAAGTTTTTCAATAAATTTTATATTTTTGTGAATTATCTTGCTGGCTATACTACCTCTAATGCTTATTCTTAGGACTTTTGCAGCTTACTTGGCTAGCTCCAGTTGTTACCTTGACTAATCAATGAGGTTAAGAGAAACTAACTAAATACTGATGTGTGTGCTTATAATACTAATAAGTTTTGTAAAGATTCTGAGATATATATGTTGAAACATGGAACATTAGTTAACAAATGGCGAGTTTGTATCTAAATATGTTCCTACGGCTATATTTTTAGCCTTCTGCTAAGGCAGTACAATTTAAGCGTACTTATCCTGGTTGACCAAAAGAATGGAGACATTAGAGTTCATAATCTATCCAGACGGTCGGGTACAAGAGAAAGTCACTGGCATTGTGGGTAATTCTTGCGCTGAAGTTACAGCAGCAATAGAGGCACAGCTGGGGCAAGTACTTAATCATGAGCCAACCTCAGAATATTTCGCCGCCAAGGTGCAGCAATCTAATGTGGCGAATACACACACCACTTACAGCGATTGGTAAGTTTTCACAGTAGTTTAGTGTTATTAATTCACAACCACCATGTCACACTTTAGCCAAATTAAGACTCAAATCCGTAACCTTGATTCTTTGAAAGATGCTTTGACTGAATTGGGCGTAGACTGGAAACCCGGCCCACGCGAAGTCCGTGGCTATCGCGGTCAAACTCATCCTGCGGAAGTTAGTATTGAGCAGGAAAATGGCTATGACATCGGCTTTAGATGGAATGGCAAGGAATATGAATTGGTGGCTGACTTACAATATTGGCAGCAAGATTTGTCTGTAGATGGATTTTTGCGCCAAGTAACACAGCGCTACGCTTATCAAACAGTTGTGAAAGAAACCGCTCGTGTTGGTTTTCAAGTTTCTGAACAACAAAAAAATGAAGATGGTTCAATTCGCCTGGTAGTACAGCGCTGGAGTGCTTAATGGCTGATTTTCTGCCGTCGCCGGAAGAACAAGAAGATAACCGTTCCGGTTTGGAACCAGAACTAGGGGGTTTTTTACGGGATGCCCCAGAACGTTCTGGTTTAGAACCGGAATTGGGTGGTATATTGCGCCAAAATGGTGTTTATGTTGACGAAATAACCTGTATTGGTTGCAAGCATTGCGCTCATGTTGCGCGTAACACCTTTTATATTGAACCAGATTATGGGCGATCGCGCGTGGTTCGGCAAGATGGGGACGCTGAGGAAATTATCCAAGAAGCAATTGACACTTGTCCAGTGGATTGCATTCATTGGGTTGATTACACTGAACTGAGAAAGTTAGAAGACGAGCGCAAATATCAGGTAATTCCTATAGTGGGTTATCCTGTAGAACAGGCAGTTGCTGCTAGCGAACGTCGGCGTAAAAAGCAAAAGTTAAAAACCAAAAAATCCCGTTATTAAGATAAAAACGTTAAATCAATATAATAAAGGACTGGTATATCCAGTCCTTTTGTTTTTCGTTATGTGGTTAATTTCCGCTGCACGGATAATTTTGAACTCCCTGAAAGGCTAACTCCCTTCATTTGAAATTTAGAGGATCGTGTTGTGAAAGTAATTTTTCTACTTTTGCCTCGTCTAACCTCGCAGTTAATCTTCTTGTTTCATGCAAGTCTCTAGTAGTTTTTGCCAAAGTAAAAGTTGAGCCAACAGAGAATGCCATACCCATACCCATAAAGCCTTTCACCCAGCCATTTACAGGTAAGTTTACAATACCAAAGGTGGTCATAGAAATAGAAATCACAAAAGCTGCCCAAGTTTGAATAACCCAAGCTGCACTGTCTTTTTGGGTACCAATTGTTTGCATATTTCTTACCTTTTATATGAGTTATTAATACCAATTCTTAATTCTTAATTAAGAAGCGTAAAATTTAATCTGGGTTTCCAGACTTGTATCTATAGTTTAGTTTTGGAGAATTGGTGTTAACAGTAATTATATTTATTGGTAGGTTTACTGATATCAATAGTAAGACCAGTTTCATAACTGGACTTCAACAGGTAAGCTCAAGAGCAATTGTAATAAGTAGAAACTGGCACAAGATTTGTACCAGTTTTACAAGTGGCATTAAAAGGATGAGTTTAGTTATTCATCTGGAAAAGTCTGTACCTTGCCATCAGGACTGAGAACAACTCGAATTCTGACATTTTGTCCATTTTTATTAGCGGAAACAAAAGGTTTGCCAACTTCAGGCATCCCAGCGTTATCAACGAATTCTCTTGCTGCCTTATTAAGGGGAAAAATTCGTTCAATTGTGCCGTCAACACCAACTACCAAACTGTACTCTAATGTTTGTCCCAGTCCAGTAGGTGGTTGCCAACGCTTTGTTAAGTATTGTCTAGCTTCTGCTACTTGAGGTGTGTCAAATAATGTGCCAGTAGCTACTTCTCTGGATGTGGGGTTTTTACTTGCGTCCCCTAATTGATCGATAAAGGGATTATTAGCAGCAGTTCTAGAGGAGGGAAGTTGTGAAGTAGGTTTCTCTCCAGTAGAAGATTGCTGTAAGGCACTGATTCTTTCGTCTAGCTGTTGTGAAGTTAGTGGGGAGGGTTGGGTTGGGGTATTGACACGATTCTTACTGGGTATGGTGTCAAGAGATGGAGGCAGGACTGGTGAGATATTAGTTGGTAAGCTACTTGCGTTAGAAGATAGTCTGGGTGGCAAATTTCGCAGTTGAGGGATAGCACCGGGTTGGGAACTTGACCCAGTTGGATTCTGTGCCAGATTTGGTAATATGGCAATTTCCTGGCCTGGGATTTTGCTGGATGGTGAAGGCATCGCTCGATTACTAGGAAGGGTTGCAGTCGTCCCTTGAGGTATTGTCAATGTATTTGGTGGCGGTGCAGAGAAACTACTAGAACTAGGGGCTGTTAGAGGTGCTTGGGGTAAAGTGGATGTGGAAAGTGGAGGGGTAGAACCTAGCAAATTATTTGATGGAGGGGTTAGCCCAGGTTCAGGGGTGGGAAAGTTTAGTGAGGATGAAGGTTCTAGAGCAGTCTTTACTGCTTCTGAATTTGATGTTTTGGCTGTCTGCTGTTGCTTTTCTCTAATATTGTTAGCATATTGCCAAGTAACTGGTAAAAAACCTACACCTAATACTAATACTGCGGCAATAGGCGCCCAAGCAGGAAACCTTAGAGTCGAACCTGTGCTGTTGAGAGTTGGAAGTGCCATGACATCAGTTGAGTATTCATCTAAAGCACTTGCCAAATCGAATAGTTGCAGCAAACTGAGTTGAATTACAGGGCCAGATGAATAGTTGGCCAGAGAACCAAGAAATAGGTTGTGAGTTAAATAGCTGCTTGGTTCTAAGTGGATATTTGCCCCTGGAATCTGGTTACTAAAAGCATTTAATGTTTTTGTTGAAGACTTTAATTCCGGATCGTCCAGTGCTGTGCTTGACTCTTGGGTACTTGAGAAACTGACCCAAAAGCTTTCTGGAGACTGTTGGAGAAATTGCTGTACATAGTTGGTGACAGCATCACATAAAGCTTCGAGTTGCTCGCGATCGCCCCGAATTGGAACTCTTTGTTCTTCTGGGAGTCGGGGATCGTCAAAACGTAGCTCAAAACTCAGATGTTTGAGGACAGTTTTCCCCATCCAACGAGACAGAGGTGAGCTTTGCGCGAATACTTCTAGCGTGCAAGTCGGTGGTGTGTAGCAACGAATAACTGAATTTGATAGAGGCATGACAGGAACTACGAAGAAGACTATATTGGGATTTTGCAAAAATTGAGCCAGTTGCTTGCCAAGAAAAGTTGGAACGGTGGATTCTTCCACTCAAAAATTTGTCAGGTTCCTTCTGTTATGCAAACTGGCATGCAAGCAGGAAGCATTGTTGATAGTGCATCGCTCAAGAGCTAATGACCACCAAAAAGGAATCCTTACCTAGCAAACTTTCATGAGCAAATTTTGGTTGAAGAATTTCAAATCTAAAATTTAAAATTTTGTTGAACGGTCTATAAGTGCTAGCCAGAGACGGCGATGCCCACCAGGAGCGCTGTAAAAAAGTAAATCTACAAGCAGTTTTAGGGCCAGGTTGGTTAGTAAATCCGTTGAGATTTGCTCGTCCTCTTCCATCCGCTCTTGGTAGGTGTTGCAAAAAGCATCAATATAGTCTCCAAGTAAAGCAGCCTGGTGAGGTTCCCGGTTATTTTCTGCCATTTGTTCTAACAGACCAACAGCGCGGCGAATCAATTCCTGGTGCTGTTTGGCTAGGTAGCAGACGATCAAAACAAGCGATCGCGCTTCTTCGACATCTAGCTTTTTTCGCCCTCCTTGACCTTTGCGTAGAGGATTTGATTGGCGCAATCGCCATAAAGCTACGCGGTCTGGCACTCTTGACTCTAAATTCAGATCGGTTGCCGCCGAAAGCATTGCCTCTGAACCAATCCCAGTTAAGGTTTCTAGCGCTAACAGCACCAAGTCTAATTGGGTTTTGATATTGTCCCATTGAACTGTGTTTGGGGCTGGAAGCTTGCTTAAATCCTCCCACTGGGAATTTGGAGTGGCTGAGTTGGCGGCCGAGTGCATAACTTTTAGCATAGGTGATCGAGCTGATAGGGGATGTTGCTGTTACCCATTTTGAAACCAGACTCTTAAGAATCAAGCTTGGTTTCCCATAGATAGCTATGAGCCAGAGGCTTCAGCTAGCTTTTTTATCTGGTAAACAGTAGGTATCTTTGTCTTACTCTAGATGAAAATTTATTTTCGACAAAGTAAAAAATTATCAATTCTAATTAAGGTTTACCCGACTTTCGCTGTTAGCTCCGTATCAGAGTATAAATAAACTATTGTTTTAAATGCTAACCGCTAGCGATCGCTAATTAATTATGTAGAATACCTCCTAATTTGTTTGCGGTTTTAAATTTTGAAATTTATTGATATTTATTACTTGGTCTTAATGTATACATAATTACTCTACAAATATTTTACCTGTTTGCTAAAGGCACTTTTTCCTGCTGGACATTATCTCGACTTAGTTTTACTTGTATGCAGCCTGTTATTTCAGTATAGGCTGGGCAACATCAGGACGATTGACGCCTCCATGAATAAAACTGATGACAAACTTAAAAATTTGATAAAGTCAGTGTTTGAAGATGTTAAGCAATAGATTTATTCCAACTTAGTTGGTAGTATAACTCTAACCACAAACCACGCACATATCAAAACTCATTTATGAAGTTAATTGTCACTCACCGGGACGGCAATCGCTAGAAGCCTGATGAGGCAATCAGTACAAGGTATACTATTAGAAAAAAATGGGCGCTTGTATTTGTTATTAGAAAAGAATCGCGCGATGCCTGCGGCGGGCTACGCCTACGCTTGCTATACAAAAGCTCTAGAATCCAGAAATGGCAAATGTTTTCGGAGAGTGACAGAAGAGGGGTATATTACTGTGTGATGCTGCTACTGTCAAAATAATAGTAGTTTTAGATACAAAGTATAAAGCCCCTGAACTGTCAGGAAATACAGATATTTATCAAATGATTCAGCTACGCAAACACAGCAAAATGTGAGCAAGCCTTTTTGATATATCCCAAAGACTTGACACAGCCACTAGATATTAAAAGCGATAAAATCCGAGTCCGCAGCCTCACCTTTTCCCTAGATGATAATCTCGATCGCGCAGGTCAAATCTTCTTAAAAAACCTTTTTCTCCTAATCCCTTCAGAACCCACACTAATAATTAGTAAAGGGGATGGATGACATTCGCTTGCTGCAAAGCACCCATCCCCGAATAGCTGCCCAGATTATGAACCTGGAATCTATAGTCCGGTATCTAATCATCCCAGTATCGGCCGAGATATGTCGATTGTCACTGGGATAGATACTGATTTAAAAGATATCTACCAAAAGATGCGTTGTTGATTAACCCCTTTTTCTCTCTCCCATCGCCAACAGCGCTGTCCCGTAAGCAGCTTCTGTATTTACTGACGCGATTACAGGAACCTGCAAATGACGTTCCCTAATCGCAGTCCAAGTATGATTCGCTGCGCCACCGCCAGCAGTATAAACACGGCTCAACTTGTCTGCGCCCATTTGCTGTAATAATTCATACCCTCGCGCTTCTATGCGGGCAATGCTTTCTAATAACCCATGCAAAAATTCCACTGGATTATCTGGGCGTGGTTCCAAGCGTGGGGGTAGATTGGGATCGTTAATGGGGAAGCGATCGCCTACCTTCAATAACGGATAATAATCTAACTCGCTGGCTTTTGACGCATCAATCTCCCGGCTAAGGCTGGCTAACTCAGCGTTGGTGAAAAATTGCTTTAGTACTGCACCCCCAGTATTAGAAGCGCCCCCAGTTAGCCACAAATCACCCAACCGATGGCTGTAAATCCCATATCTGGCATCTTCTACACGGGTAAGACTTAACAACTTTAGTACCAACGTGGAACCAAGGGAAGTTACGGCTTCACCAGGTAATTTTGCCCCACTGGCGAGAAAAGCCGCAATACTATCGGTTGTACCAGCACATACCAAACAATCACTGCGTAAACCGAATTTATCCGCAATTTCAGAACGCAATTCGGCAATCGGAGTCCCAGGAGTTAAAACTTTGGGTAGCTGAATCGATATTTGCAAATTTTCTAGCCATTCTGGGTATTTCAATTCTTCCACGTCATAACCCAGCTTTAAAGCATTATGGTAATCGCTAATCCCCAACTGTCCATGCAGCAGAAACGCCAGCCAATCTGCTTGATGCAGGAAATATCTAGCTTCACTAAAAGATGGTAATTGCCTCATCCACAAAAGTTTGGCCAGGCTGGAGGTGGCACTCAACACGGTATGATTGAGGGGTGCGATACTCCTCAAATGCTCTAGGACACACGATCCCCGCGCATCGTTATACAGCAATGGTGCATCTACAGGGTTGCCAGCAGCATCGACTAGCAAGACAGTGGAAGAAGTCCCATTGATTGCGATCGCTTTAATTTCTCGCCGTAATTGGTCAGGTATTTGTTCCACCAACGCAAACAAAGCCTCCTGCCAAATTTTGGGCATAACAGGCGCTGGTGAGTCGTGGAAGGGATATCGCACCTCTACCTGAATACAAGAGGCTTCCTCGTCAATCACCACAGCGCGTGCGCCAGACGTGCCGAAGTCGATACCCAGATATAAATTCATAATTTTTATAAATTTTTTTAATGGAGAATAAATAAGAACTACTGACCAATAACTGCTTTTGTTGCATCTTGTAACAAGATATTCCACAATTCTGGCAAAACAAGGAAAAGTAGTAAACGAACTGTTCAAAATCAATTCAGGTTAGGAGGTTTTCAGCCATGCCTATCTTAGATACTCTGTACATCGCTCAGATATCTTCCATCTCAGATACTCAAGTCTACATCGCTCTAGTTGTAGCCTTGATCCCAGGAGTTCTAGCTTGGCGATTAGCCACAGAACTTTACAAATAAGGCTCCGATGTGACACAGTTAAAAAGCTAATAATCCTGGCAGTACGGGGTGCAATTTCCAGACTTTATGGCTTTATGTCATAAGTACCTAGAAATCTTGCACTTACGTAAGCCAGGTTATTTTTTAACTAGTGCGACACTTGTAGCTATTTCAAAAAAATGAAGTAATATGACAGCTAAATCAAGCATTCAGGAGTACTGAGTGCTAATTAAGCTCTGAGTGCTGAGTTGGAAATTTCACTTAGCACTCATAACTCAGCACTCTTGATAGTGTTTCCCTTCACTAAGCGAGGTTATCTTTTAGCATCATGAACGCGATTCAACCTTCTAGACCACCGTTACAACCCATACAAAAACGCCAGGTCATTTCTCGACCAAAGCGGCATCTTCGTCAACGTTCTTACCAGGTGATGGCACTAGAAAGTACAGCCAAAATAGCGGTTAATCTCGTGATTACAGCCGTTGCAGCATCTGCTTTAACACAACTCTTGCCTTATCATTGGTTACAGCAAGAAAAATTGCGAGAAATGAGTACTGAAGTTAAGCTGATGGAAGGACATGTCAATGGTTTGCAGGCAGAATTTAGCCGTAACTTTGATCCCCAAGAAGCTAAAATTATTAGACAACGACAAGGATACCGATTCGATCCCAGCCAGCGTCAGATCGTGTTGATGAATCAAGATCGCCGAGAAGATGAGCAAACAGACTCGTCACCCTAAGACAAATGGCGAATTTGGGATTATTTAGGTTTATTGTGATTCAGACTACGTATAAGCTGGGTGTTAATTTATATTATTGCTAATAAGTAATGGTTAATAGCTAATTTTTGAATAGCTATGTAGTTATCATCTATTAGTCATTAGCGATACAGCGTCACTAAACTCTAGTTCAAAATTAATCAATTATTTTGAATTTTGAATCCCCCAGAAGAACTAATCTACCAATTAGGACGCTGATTGAGATAGTAACTCGTCTAGCCAATTTTCGAGTTGTAAACGCAAGCGACAACCAGTAATATCCTTATTGTTGTCGAGAGAAGGTAGTTGAGTAAGGGCGCGACGATAATCAGCGATCGCACAATTCCAGTCGCCCCAAAGATGGTAAGTTCTGCCGCGTTCAGCCCAGATATGACCTTCTAGTTGACCGAAAAGCAGTGCGAGTTCAAAATTCTCAATTGCCACTTCATATTGCCCCAAATCACGCCAGGTAATGCCTCGGTTAATCCACGCCCGGACATGGTGAGGTTTCAAATCAATTGCTCGATCGTAGTCGGCAAGTGCTACTGCTAATTCTCCACAAGCCGCGTAGTAATTTGCCCGATTATTATAAGCACTAGCCAAATATGGATTAAGTTTAAGTGCGGTGTTGTAGTCGTAAAGCGCTTTTTGCCTTTGGCCACTTTGGAAATAAATTAGCCCCCGGTTGTTGTAATCAACGGCATTGTGGGGGTGGCGGCAAATTAGTTGGGTTAAAAGTGCGATCGCTTCGGTATAATCTCCTTGTTGAGCCAACCTCAAAGCACAAGAGCGCAAGTCGCTATCCCCAAAAATAGATGCGTTGCGATCGCTTTTCCTCCGCTCTTGAAGTTTGTTTGTAGTATTTATAACATACTTATATTGATTACTTTGCTGGTCATCGTCAGCTAAAAATGAGTGAATATTCATCTTTCCCTGCTTGAAATCCCTGCTTTTTTAAATAAAAATCTAGTTTTTTAACTCTGGTGGTTTTACCACTATGTCTATTTTCAAGGTACTTATGGTTACTTGAAAGCCATCTTAAGACTGAGATTTAAACTACTTACACCAGTAGAAATCTACCCCTTAAATAAACAATTGCTCCTCAAACCTATTCATAGATACTCGATCCCGAAGATGAATTCCCGAAATAACAGACGTTAATCTCAAAGACTAGTCAAGTAGTGAGAGCAGCAAATTGGTAGAATGCCAACAAGCCATTCGTTAAAGAGGGGATGAGGAAGCAAGGGGGCAGGGGAGCAGGGGAGCAGGGGGAGAATAACTCTTAACTCCTAACTCAGCACTGTTTTGCCCAATGCCCAATGCCCCATTCCCTAAATTCAATTTTTAAATTTTGAGAAATTTCCCGATGACAACTGCAATTTCCTATCCCAATGCTCCTGATTTAACAACCGATGATTACATTGCGATCGGCTTGGCAACCTGCTTCGTCAAAGAAGATGGAGAAGTCTATCAAATCGAAGTTATAGAACCGATTCCCTCTGCGGCTTTGGAAGCGCTGTTAAAGGGCATTCCTACCTCCTATAAGCTGGCTCATGCCACAACTTTGGGATCTGTGCTGGATGGCGATTCACCACTGCTACCAGAGGGCTTTCCAGAGTCGGCTCAGTTTGGAGAAGAATTTGTGCCACGGGCATTTGCAGCAGCTCGTACATACAAGCGTCGTGAATCTGCAAAATCCCTGATTCCATTAGGTACAAACTACAGTGAATTTAAGTATTCCATTGAGCGGAAGCGGGTGTTAAACGCCGCTAGAGTTGTCACCAAAGAAGACAATATTAAACAGCATTCTCACACTCATAAAGTGCTTTAGGTCATTCATTATGCTAAAACTTTACGGTGGCGCTCGTAGTCGAGCGTCAATTGTTCACTGGTATTTAGAGGAATTAGGAATTCCCTACGAATTCGTCAAGCTTGATATGCAGGCGGGTGAACACCTCCAGCCTGCATATTTGGCAATTAACCCATTTGGTAAAGTTCCAGCAATTGTTGATGAGGATTTTCAGGTTTGGGAATCTGGGGCAATTTTGCTGTATCTTGCCGATAAGTATAGTAAAACTCCACTTTCAGCAGAGGAAAATGCTCTATTTTCCCAATGGGTGTTGTTTGCCAATGCTACCCTTGGCCCAGGGATTTTTGTAGAAGCAAATCGGGAGCGGGAAATGCCCCGCTTGTTGACTCCCTTAAATGAAATTTTCAGTAAGCAACCTTTTTTACTTGGCAATGAGTTCACTGTTGCTGATGTAGCGGTGGGGTCTATTTTGAATTACATTCCCATGATACTGAAGCTAGACCTCAGCCCCTATCCAGCGGTGTTGAACTATATGAAGCAGTTATCTGAGCGTCCGGCATTTCAAAGAAGTATTGGCGGACGGACTTAAAATAATTCGTAATTCGTAATTCGTAATTCGTAATTGAATTTTTAACTACGAATTACGAATTTTTTAACGATAATTTGTAAATTGCAAAGCAACTGGGTAGTCTTCTTGTTTTAGCCGCTGCATTACAACTTGCAAGTCATCCTTAGATTTGGCAGAAACCCGCACAGCATCCCCTTGAATTGAAGCTTGTACCTTTTTGAATTCATCCCGAATCAATTTGGAAATTTGTTTGGCAATTTCCTGACTGATGCCTTTTTTGAGTTTGATTTCTTGACGCACGCGATTACCACTGGCTGATTCAACCTTGCCAAAATCAAAGATTTTTTGGGAGAGGTTACGCTTGGCGGCTTTTTCTCGCAGAATGGTGTGTACAGAATCTAAGGTAAACTCGCTGTCCGTACTAACGTTAATGCTTTCTTCAACTAACTCGACTGTAGTTTCAGTGTCTTTGAGGTCGTAACGACCTTTGATGTCTCGTATAACTTGATCGACAGCGTTAACCAACTCTTGTCGGTCAAAGTCGCTCACAATGTCAAAAGAAAAAGTAGAAGCCATAAAATATTTTGGATTTTAGATTTTGGACTTCGACTTCGCTCAGTCGAACGATTTTGGATTGGGTATTGAGATATTGGGAAAACTCTTTCCCATTCCCCAGTCGCCATGCCCCAGCCCCAATTAACTAGTAGCTTGGATGATGCTCAAGAAAAAGAGAGTGGCACAGCCAAGGATGCCAATGGCAAACATGAGCGATCGCAAAAGGGGTATATTCAAAATATAAAAAATCGAGTATAGGAAACGGGCCACCACAAAGGCGATCGCAGCCACTTGGGCTGTAAAAGAATTTACACCAGTTACATAAGCCATCAATGCGGCTGCGGCAAATATCATAAAGGCTTCAAAGGTGTTCTGATGTGCCCAAGTAGCCCGTTGGGCATAAGGTGGCAATTTATCAAACAGGGCGCGAGGAGTAGAAAGCATTTCAGGCCCAATACGCGCACGGGCATAAGCTACTAGCAAAAATGGCACATAAATGAGACAGGCAGCAGCAGCGATCGAGTACAAGAAAATTATCATTACTTATTAGTCATTGGTTATTAGTCATCAGTCATCAGTCATTAGTCATGAGTCAAATACAAATGACAAAAGACAAATGACAAATGACTAATCAAAGTAGAAAAGCGTCACCACTTTTCTTTGTTCTTCTGCATCCTGACAAGTTTGTAACAGGGTGCGACTGTCGTGAAATGCAAAGCAGATTAGTTGCTGGCAACGGGAGACAATTTCCTTGTTGCACAAATAACTAGCTTCCGCCAGAGACAGATTATCATTACTGGGATTTTCGACTAGATGCATTACCTGTTCTAGTTGCTGGCGCGATTCTAGAGGCTGGCGTTCCAAGCTTTGGGGTAGAATCACCGTCAACAAATTTGCATCAGCCCGGGTTGCTCCCTTGATAGCAGCTGAATTTGTACCTGTAGCACCAGAAGTAATGATTCGATTACCCGATAAAACTAGGGCATAAGTCATCATTTCAATAAGATTCTGATGCGTAATCGGCACATGACGAGAACCCAGCAAGGCAATTCTTTTAGAACCCGTTTGCTGGATTGTCGCCAGTTCTTGCGCTAATGTATCGAGGTTAATAAGGTCTGTTGATTGGCTCAAAGATGGAGATAATCAGACTAAACGACCCAGATATTTTACCAAACAGCGTGTAGATGCGAAGAAAACTTAAGTTAGACATTGCGACTATTTTTCGATTCTTTGGTTCAATAACTCCATTACTTGGTTACACCAAGCTAGCCAATTTGTTTCATAACTAATGCCATTTAGGAGAGTTAAATACTGAAATTTGCCTGATTCTGGCAGTTCTTGCGGATTCTGAAAGTAACGCTGTTCTAGGTTATGGTACGTAGACAATTTTTTTGATGGGCTTTTTGGTGATTTTCTAACTCTGCCAAGATAATTTGGTTAGGAACAATATGACCAGCAAAAATTTTTACCAGTAAATCATCTTTTATTGGCGTGGGTTCACAAGGTTGAGCAATCCACTCTTTGAGGTGCTGTTCTCCCAAGTCTGTAACGCTGTAGAGCCTTTTATCTGGCCGTCCTGCTTGAAGAATCGACTCGGAACTGATCCAGCCTCGATCTTCTAGCTTCGCCAACTCCCGATAAATCTGCTGGTGACTTGCTGACCAGAAAAAACCTACAGAGCCATCGAATCGTTTTGCTAAATCATACCCACTACAGGGTGCGTCAACCAGAGCCGCTAAGATTGCGTGCGCTAATTTGCTACCTTGTATTTTTATCGGGCTTGTACTTTGGTTGGCTTTGTGAAGATAAGAAAAAAGTGTATGGCTTGATGGCAGTTGTTCGTTTAGCTTTGGCTTGAGTGCATAAATCAACTTGGCTTCAAGAGTTTTCAAAATGAAAGGATCTACGCATTGTAGCCAAGCTAACTTGACATTTCCCAAATCAATGAGTTCTTTAAATCTATGATGTGATATCCAACGACGTGCAAGATCAGCAGTTCTGCCTATGTAGAGAATTTCCCCAGAACCAGAAATCGCAAAATAGATGGCTGGACAGTCAGGGAGATCAGTTTTTTTCTCCAATGGAAGCGAGGGTAGTTTCAGGGGATCAATTGCCGTTAAATCCATTTACTCCTAGTTCTAGTGACTTCTATAGCCATCACTAATAAGATTCCACTGAATTCTTACTTCACTAGCTTCAAATCATCCGGGATTCGATCCCGGATGATTTACTCCTTCTGTCTCCTGCCTCCTGCCTCCTTTAATACACTCATGAATCTAAGACAATGCCGCTGCGGGAGTTAAACCTAATTTGGATAACAAGCGGTCAATGTCAAAATGCTCGGACATCAACTGACGAATATACTGAACCTTAATCGGCTCGTGGACACGGACTTGCCCAAAAGTGCGGTCAACAATTCCGACAGTAGTGAGGGTATCTAAGTCAACAGACAAAATGGGGATTTCTAGTTCTTCAGCGCGACTGAGAATGAACGGTGGGGGTGGTAGTTGCCCAGTGAGAATTAAACATTGGGTAGAAGTTTCTAAAGCCGCTTGCTGAATTTCCACCCGATCGCCTCCTGTCACCACTGCCATATTCCGGCGTTTGCGGAAATATTTCACAGCTGAATTGACATTCATCGCTCCAATTGCCAGACTTTCTACCAACAAATCCATGCGATCGTTGCGACAGAGAACATCAGCCTTTAACTGTTTGACTAGTTCGCCAACACTCACACTGCGGAGCAAATCGCTGTTTGGCAGCATTGCTAGCACCGGAATACCCTGCTGTTCCAAAAATGGTAGTATGAGAGTCTCAACCGCTTCTAGTTGGGTGACAGGGATATCATTGATAACAACTCCAATCAAGCGATCGCCTAGACGCTGTTTTGCAGCCAATAGCGCCTCAACCGAAAGCAACGATTTATAGCGGGCTACTAACAGCACACCAGCATCCAATACTTCAGCCATTTGTAGCAAAGACAAGTCAAACAAATTGCCTTCAGACAAATCACCAGGCCCTTCCAGTAACACCAAATCTCCTTGAGACTTATGTAAATATTGCTGTATTAGGGACTGCTGATAATCGGTTTTGTCTTCCCCTCGCAAGCGCTTTTGCACATTTGGTTCATCCAAAGCCAGCATTGTAGGTGCAACGCGGTTTTCCGGCAAATTGAGGCTAAGAGCGATGAACTGGACATCTTCCTCAATTACGGTTCCACCAGACGAATTGAAAGACGTACCGAGTGGTTTACCGTAGGTAATATCCAGACCTTTTTGCTGTAGCTGATGAGACAAACCCAGAACAGTTGCAGATTTACCGCTGTAATTCTCGGTCGATCCAATCAGCAAATATTTAGGGGATTTTGGCACACATGCACTCCTAATTTCAAAAGTCAGAAGAACCCAGCTAGGTGTTTCCTAATTCTAGTTCCTTCTGGCAAAAGCCTCTCGCTCTCACAAATTAAGCTTTCCCAGAATTACCTTCTGAATCAGCAGGGGCAGAAGAAAGGTTTTCTTTCCTTGTGTCGGCTCTGCTAACCTGTACGCCTACTCTTGAAGATTTGTAATTACGGTTTGTGCTAATTTGAGTGGTTCTGAATTTTTCACTGCCATTTTGCGGAAAGGCAATCTCAAGAATGTGGGTTTGAATCATGCCGATTTGGCTGGCGCTGATTTGAGCGGAGCTTCTCTCAACAGGGGCAACCTCACTGATGCTAATTTGGCTGGTGTTAAAAATGCCAACATCAGTGGGGCTTACAGCAGTTTGCAACTAAATGAGGTACAGAACCAAGAATTCACAAACCAAATTATTCTTCTGCTTCCTGCCTCCTGCCTCCTGCCTCCTGCCTCAAAACCAGTGACTTTGTACCTCATGCAAAAGAAAACTGCTGTATTATGTACACCACTACCACTATGCCGGATGGTAGTGTTGTTCGCAGTCGCTAAATTAGTGAATGCAGATCGCAATTCAGATGCGATCGCAGCTACTTTTAATAATTTTAAAAAGTATTTAATTCTATCTAAAAAAACTGATGATTACAAGTCAAAATAGCCTAGTTGCAGAAGCAAGCTACGCCCATTGTGGATGAATTAGCAAAACAAAGAAAATACTGCGATCGTCTACGTTAAATTGGAAGCGATCGCAGGCAAAATCATTCAATAATTTCCTTACAAGCCCAACACCTGCATTGATTTTTCAAGTACTTCTTTGGGACGAAATGGTTTAGTTAGATATAAATCTGCACCAACCTCAATTCCTTTTTGTTTATCAAATTCCTGTCCCTTCGCTGTCAAAATTATAATGTAGATATCAGTCATTTGTAGGTCGTGTTTTACAATATGGCAGACTTGTAGACCATTCATTTTTGGCATCATCACATCAAGAAAAACCAGGTTTGGTTTTTCAGTTTTGATAGTTTCGAGAGCTTCTTCTCCATTTCTAGCAGTTAGAAGTTCAACACCCTCATCTTCTAATGCTTCTAAGGCTTGTTCCATCAAAATTAAGATATTGGGTTCATCATCAACAATTAGAATTTTCTGGTTCATAGGGATTGGGGATTGGGAATTAAGCATTTGTACTGAGCGTAGTCGAAGTAGCGCAGTAGAAGGGAGTCGAAGTATTGGGCATTGGGCATTAAAAAGAGGCGGAGGGGAAAATTCTGCTCCCTTGCTTTTTGCAAAGTTCCCAGTCCCCACTCCCTAGCAATTACTGTTCAGACAACATAATAAAAAATACATTTTCCAACTCCTTCTCAAAGCGTAGGGTTTTCACCAAATCGGCTTCTTGAGAGAATATAGAGTCGATGATGATCATGTCAGGTTTGGCTGACAGGGCTTTATAAATGCATTCTTGCGGATCGGAAGCTTCAATCACGCTGTATCCCTGAGTTTGCAGTACATCTGATAGGGTTTTTAAGGCTGATGCATTTTTATCTACAACCAATACCTTTTTACTAGAAGTGCCTTGGTAAAGCAGTGAGCCAATTTCGTTGAGGAGTTTTTCTGTATCAATGGGCTTGGTAAGATAGCGATCGATGCCAATGTGGTAGCCCCGTTCTTTGTTTTCAATAATTGACAAAATGATGATCGGAATATCTGCGGTCTGAGGATCGTTTTTGAGAACGGCTGCCACATCGAAGCCGTTGATTTGCGGCATCATCACGTCCAAGAGAATCAGATCGGGACGGGCTGTTTTGATTTGATGAATTGCATCCATGCCGTCTTTAGCTTCTCGAACATTGTAGCCTTCGTTTTCCAGTTGTTGACGGAGCAGTTCCCGAATGTTGGCGTCATCATCTACAACCAAAATGGTTTTACAATTTTGGTTCAGCACAGCGTTTTTGGTGATGACGTGTTCTTTGAGTTGTTTGACTAGCGTATCCAAATTCAGATTAGCAGTGGTTTGTCGATCGCTGGCGTAGGTGGGAATGATGAACGAGAATATGCTGCCGTTACCTGGTTGACTCTCAACCCAGATTCTACCGCCGTGATGATCGACGATTTGTTTACAGATGGGCAGTCCTAACCCTGTGCCTTTGGGTTTGTCGGTGAGAGTGTCGCCAACTTGGCGGAATTTCTCGAATACTTTCGGCTGATCTTCAGGTGCAATCCCAATGCCTGTGTCAATGACGCTAATGCAAACACCGTCGTTTCCTTCTTTGACACGGCAGGTGACACAACCAGATTCGGTAAATTTAACGGCATTGGAAATTAGGTTGATTAAAACTTGCAGCAAACGATTGCGATCGCCTACTATTTGAGGCAGTCCAGGTTCAATCTCGCTGACCAACTGCAAGCCATTGCTTTCAAATAACCCGGCAGTAGAATTGGTTGCCCAATCCAGTAATTCACTGGGATCGATCGGCTGCATGTGCCATTCCACCTTACCCGCTTCCATTTTGGCGATGTCCAGGACATCGTTAATCAAAGACGTGAGCCGTTCTGCTTCCGACACAATAATGTTGAGATTATCAGCCACCCGCTTAATCGTTTTCTGAAGCTTGCGGTCTTCGGTAGAAATCATGGGGAACACATCGGTTTCCAGTTTTTCTTGAATGATGGATGCAAAACCGAGGACAGAAGTCAGTGGCGTCCGTAGCTCATGGGAAACTGTTGAGATAAAGTCGGTTTTCATCTGGTCGATTTCCTTTTCTGCCGTCACATCCCGAATCAGCAATGCCGAACCGAAGCAGGCAGCGGGTTCTGAATCTGTCGTTTTTTTGAAAATGGCGGTTGCCACTGCCTGACCAATGCGTTCCTTGGTCAGTGCAACTTCGGCAGAGAACACCTCACTGGGATGGGACTGAGTTCGTGCAACCAGGTCTGCTAAACCAGATATCGGCAGTTCTCGGTAGTGACCGTTGAGGGCGGTAGCTGTCAATTCATACATAGCTAGAAAGGCAGGATTGAAATGGGTGATTTGTCCTGCGGTGTCTGCCACTAACAAACCATCAGCTAAGTTATCTAAAATGGCATTTAATCCCTGCGCTTCTGCTAAGGTATTTTGCAAGGCAGCCGTCCGCTCGACAACTCTCGCTTCCAGTTCTTGATTCAGTTGCCGCAGAGCAATTTCTGCTTGTTTGCGGGCAGTAATGTCAGTATTGATTTCTAGCATGGCGCAGGGTTGACCGGATAAATCTCGTTGCAAAGTCCAGCGGCTCTGAACGGTGATCGGTCTGCCATCGCGCGTGATGTGTTCCAGTTCTCCTTCCCAAGTGCCCTCCCGTAGAAACTCTGATAGAATTTCTTCTAAAGGTTTTGGAAAGGTTGATTTTAGAAATGCGTGAATGCATTGGTCTTTCACTTCCTCACGCGTCCAACCGTAGAGCCTTTCGGCACCCTGATTCCAGTGAGAGATTGTGTCGCTCATGTCGCGGACGATGATGGCATCGCTGGAATGATTTAACATATCCAATAAACGTTGATTTTCAGCTTCTGCCAGTTTGCGATCGTGGATATCAGTACATGTACCAATCCATTCCCGAATACTGCCGTCTTCTTCCAGGACGGGGGCACCACAGACCCAAAAGTAGCGGTATGTGCCATCTTTACCATGCAGCCGATATTCGGTTTGGTAGATACCTCGATTTGCCACAGCAGCATTCCAAACTTCTGTAGAGTTGGCACGGTCATCGGGGTGAATTGGATCGATCCAGCCCCAACCTTCTACTTCAGCTTCGCTCTGCCCCGTATACTCCATCCATGTAAGCATTTCACTACTTATTCCCAGCCCTTCCGGGGTAGCTCCCCAGATGATCTGTGAAGTAGCAGTTACTAAGGAGCGATATCGTTCTTTAAGACGCTGATTTTCGGCTTCTGCCAGCTTGCGCTCATGAATATCAGTGCAAGTACCTACCCACTCGCGGATACTGCCGTCTTCTTCTAAAATGGGAGTACCACAGGCAAAAAAGTAGCGATAAGTGCCATCTTTGCCACGCACCCGATATTCCACTTCATAGAGGCTGCGGTTAGCCACAGCAGCACTCCAAATTTCGGCGGTGAGGGGACGGTCATCAGGATGAACGGCATTTAACCAGCCCCAGCCATCGGCTTCAGCTATTGTCTGACCCGTGTAGGCTCTCCACTCAGACATATCTGCCTTTTGCAGTCCGTCAGGAGTGGTAATCCAAACCATTTGGGAGGTAGCTGTCACTAAAGAGCGGTATCGGGCTTCGATACACTGCTTTTCGGCTTCTGCCAGTTTGCGATCGTGAATATCAGTGCAAGTGCCTACCCACTCGCGGATGCTGCCGTCTTCTTCGAGGACAGGTGCGCCACAAACAAAGAAGTGGCGGTATAAGCCGTCTTGTCCACGAATCCGGTATTCAATTTCATAGAGGCTGCGGTTGGCTACGGCTACACCCCAGGCTTGGGCGGTGAGGGGACGATCATCAGGATGAACGGCATCAATCCAGCCCCCATTCTCAGCTTCAGCTAGACTTTGACCTGTATAAGCTATCCAGCTTGCCAGTTCAAAACATATTCCTTCTGATGTAGATACCCAGACAATTTGCGTGGTAGCTGTCACCAAAGACCGAAACCGTTCTTCACTCTGTTTTAAGATTTTTTTGTATTCATCAAGTTGGTTAAACATAGTTGAGGTTTCTTTAATGGCGTATTTGGGTAGGGTTAGAACAACAGAACCAAGACAACAAAGTGGCGTAAAGCCTTAACGAAATTGGGTGGCGTTGAAACATCTGGTAAATTTGATCGGGTGATGCACCTTCTACATCTGGACTGTGCTGTGAAAGTCGCTGGATCAGTTGAGTATGGCGGATCAGCAAATCCGTCGGTTTGAGCATTGGAGCTGTTGATGGAATGAAGCCGTCGGTATCGGAAGTATGGGATAATTCTGTGGTTCGAGTTGGCGAGGTAGAAGTGTAATTCTGTTCTTCAGTCGCTTCTGCAAATGCACAATTTAACGGAATCTGAATCCAGAATTCTGTCCCTTCACCTGGTTGAGAACGACATTTGAGCATTCCCCCATGTTTGTCTACAACAATCTGGTAGCTGATTGCCATGCCTAACCCAGTTCCCTTACCAATATCTTTCGTAGTGAAGAAGGGATCGTAAATGTGGCGAATTACTTCCTCCTTCATTCCTGTACCGTTGTCAGCAATGCGAATCACAACCCATTGTTGGTCAAGAACTTTGGTACGAATAGTGATTTGGGAATTGGGGATTGATGATTGGGAACTACTCCTGACTCCCGAATTTTCTATACCTTCTTCCAAAGCATCAATGGCATTTGCCAAGATGTTCATAAATACCTGATTCAACTGTCCGGGGTAGCATTCAATCAGAGGAAGTGTTGCATAGTCTTTAACGATTTCAATTGCCGGACGATGAACATCTGCTTTCAGGCGATGGTGAAGAATCATTAAGGTTCCATCGATGCCATCGTGGATGTTAACGGCTTTCATTTCTGCTTCGTCATGGCGGGAGAAGTTTTTCAAGGATTGGACAATTTCAACAATGCGACTTGTGCCCAGTTTCATTGAATCTAGCAGTTTGGGGAGATCCTGCATAATAAATTCCAGGTCTATGTTGTCTAACTCTGATTCCAGTTCTGGAGGAGCAACAGGTAGGAATTTCTGATACTTTTCCAACAGATACAACAAGTCTTGAGCATATTCGGCAACATACTTTAAATTGCCGTAAATAAAGTTAACTGGATTGTTGATTTCGTGGGCAACTCCGGCAATAAGTTGCCCTAAACTGGACATTTTTTCGCTTTGGATTAACTTAGTTTGGGCCAATTGCAACTCATGGAGAGCTTGCTGAAGCTTCTGTGTTTGGGCTTTTGCCTGGAGGGCTGCTTGAGTGCTTTGCTCGTAAAGCACAGCTTTGTCAATAGCGATCGCTGTTTGAGAGGCAAAGATACTTACCAATTTCAGGTGTTCAGCCTTGTATGAGTCAGTTTTAGCCGTTCCAATGGCGATCGCTCCCAGTACCCGCTCTTTGGCTCGTAACGGTACGCAAATCATTGCAGCAACGTTTTTTTGCCCTTCTAATCGAGGATCGGCTTGCACATCATTGACAAGTTCTGCTCGGTTGGATTGCACAATGTTGCCGATAATTCCCTTACCCGGTTCCGGCTGATTATGGTCAAAAAACACTCCAAATTCGGCAATGATTTCAAACGCAGTTGCATCTGGACTCAAAAGCAGAATCATCCCCGCAGATGATTCAATTAATTGACTCAATTCTTGCAGCACAAGTTGGCCGATCTGTCGCGTATCTAAACTTGTTGTCAGTTGAGTCGAGATATCGTCAAACAAATCAATTTCCTGATATCGCTCTAGCAATTCTTTGGCAAGTACTTTCTTTTCAGCTTCCTGCTTTGCCAGAAATGAGAGCAAATTTGCAAGTATAATTGCCTGTTCTTCCCCAACAACCCAACCGATGATTTCTCCTGAAACCTCGATTGGATAACGGTTTTCTACAGTTTGCTCCCCAATGCTAATCAGTTTCGTGCCGTCTACCTGTTCAACATCAATCGCGATGTTGAATTGGTAGACTAAGTTATGAATAAGAGATGGCAACTCTTTTTTGTTGAGCATCTTTCTGAGGCTAACTGCGGGCATGAAACACCTCATCTAGAGCAGGTTGCAAATTTCTAGCAATCAGTGTTGATTTGTTGGCGTAGTGTCTTAAACAGAAACTTACACTGTATTGCAACCTCCTGCCACCTTCATCGTAGCTATCTGTACCCTTTTGTATAAGCAAGCTACGCCTAGCATCTCCCGAAAAGAGAGGAATTGTCATAAAAATCTAGAGATATAATAATTTACTAATTAAGACTAGTTTTCCCAAAAACCTTAGCTATATAACAGCGAAGTCGAGCGTTAGCAAATACCTTTAAACTCTGTACCAGAGGTATTTTTCCGTCCTTGTAACTCGCTTACTGTTCGATCGCTTAGAATAACTATAAATTAAAAAAAAATAATTAGATAAAAGCATAGATATAAATCTATGTTAGATTTATATCTTTTGTTGCTACTCCTCATAAATTAGGAATTAGCTTTTTGAGTATATGGGTGAGCGTATTTCTGAGAGTATAATAATCGCCTTTAGTGTACCAAAAGAAGCTGCGATCGCAGCTTCTTTTGGTAATTTTAAAAAGTATTTAGGTAAGCGCTAGTTTTAGTTAGATCCGAGAATCGCGAAAACGAAGTCTGAGTAATCGCAGCCAGCGCAACCACATTTGTGCAGGTTGTTCAAAGAAGGTGAAAATATCGCCGAAACCTAAATTGGTTTTGTGATGATGCAACCAGTGTCTCTCAGGAGTGGTAATAAATAGAATTTGACATAAGATATTTACAAGCTTTGGAGTTTGCCAACCTAGTACACTTATGTGTCTCCACCATACATGAAACTGACCAAACAGTAATCCAGAGATAACGCCAATGGGAGAGAAAGACCACAAGACTACTGCTACAAGTACATAAGGTAAAGCTCCCAAGATACCATCTAAAAGAACCTGGGGATTAAAAGTCAAAATAGCATAGTGGCGGAAGTCCTTCTTCCAGGAGTGGTGCGTTTTTAAATGAAGGCTACCAAAAACGTGCTCGGGTACGTGATAAAAGAATGTAGATAGAAAATCGCCAACAAACAGTAATAACCAAGCAACAGCAATAGCCTCAAGCATTTGTACTCCTCAAGAATAGTTAAGAAAACTCCACAGAAAATATGCAAATGTCATGCTGTGGGCGTAGACACCTAGTTTTCCGCCACTAAAGCAGCATCTGTGCGTCTTATGTGTCTACGC
>NNBT01002837.1_pt1 | contig 30469 bp, 22 predicted proteins | sample 1173831 | NCBI WGS metagenome assembly NNBT01 (sample SAMN07173936, study PRJNA388173) | plant metagenome | isolation source: symbiotic tissue sample KVJ10 | place: Norway: Troms, Kvaloya island | reverse complement strand
TCGGGGATGTGTATAAGTGACAGGATCGACCCTCGACCTTAGACTGGCRAGGATGCTCGACTGAAACTGGTCGCGTTCCATTTTCATGTCYCCCGARCGCGCTCCACASGCCGAGAAATAGGATTGCTCGAGAAGAGCATAGTCTGCCTCTGCCCAGTCGACCACCGGCTTACCGAACAAGTCTGACTCATTCCCGGTCAACCGGCCGCCATCTGGCGCTTTCGTCAGAGACAACACCTGGTCAAAGTAGCTGCAGCCTCCCCTGGCCTCGGCATAGGCAGCAATCCAGTTGTCGTCGCCATCCGTTTGCGGGGCCTGGTCAGGCTGCGTACTATCGGCGTTTGGCGCATCCTCAGTCAGACCCGCTTCGACCAGCTGGACCATGCGCCCCAGGGCGTTAGCTTCGCCGGGTTGGGGCTTTTGCAGGCTGCGGTCCTTCAGGAATCTGGCCAGTGCCCGATCGGTATTGGGGCCATAGATGCCGTCAGCTTCGCCGTTATAGTAGCCGAGGCTCGACAAACCTTCCTGGAGGCGTTTGACCTGGGTGTCCACTCGCTTTCTCACCTTTCCCGGGCGATTCTGCGATTGTTTGACCACCTCCTTGAACACATCGAATACGTCAATAACGGTCTGCCCATGGGCTGGGGTAAGGATGACATCGGAACCAAAAGCCAGAAATGCCGCAGCCAGCATCGCGCGGCTCGAAGCAGAATTATGGCGTTGCCTAACCATTGAATTCTCCATTGCGGGGAAGTGCTCGCCCAAACATGCCGGCTGATTGATCGGCACCGGGCGGCAAAGAACAATTGGGAGAGAAGTAAGATGCGCATAATGCGCAGCAGGTGGCGGTGGATTGGACGAGGCAGCTCATGGCTGTTGTCCAAACTCACCTTATCTCGACGAAGAACTCGCTAGCGTCTGGCTTGGTCATGAAGACCCGATAGGTCAGGAGCTCCTCGCCGCTATTGAGGACGAACTGGCCTCGGCAGCTGCGCTCATTCTTCTCGGGCACATATGAAAGCTCGGTCACATCGCGCAGATCGAGGAATTTGATGTTGACCAGATTGGAGGACGGGCTGTCCTCGATCGCATTTTTGAGAGCCGCTTTGGTTTCGCTATCATCGCACTTGGGCAAGCCGGCCAGTCCTCCTCCAAGGAAGAAGAGAGAGGACATCGCAATCAGTCCGACGCCTATTAGTGGGCCCTTCCAGCTTCGCTTCCGGGATGCTTTCTGGGGTTTTATCGCAGCCGCCCGACCTAGCAGCTCCGTCTTCTGCTTCTCGAATTCCTCGGCGCTCAGGAAGCCCTTTTCCTTAAGCTCAGCAAGCCTTTCCAGTTCGTCCAAATTCGCCATTTGCCTTCCCTATCATCTATCGACATGGCGACGCCGACGAGCCGTTTGACGCGCCCAACCGACATGTCAATAGTCATTTATACCTAGAAAGGACTGATATTGGAAGCGAAATATCTGTTTTTCAGATATTACGAAAAATTGGAACTCGGGACAGTTGGACTGCCTGGCTATTCCCTAGACTTTCTAGAAGAGCCGCCGAAATGAACGGCTCCAGAATTCCTCCCACGAGGAATAGGCCCGTTATCGGGACTAGAGTCGCAGAGCACCCAGTGATACTGGAGATCAGCCTAGATCTGAGAGCTTCGCAAGCCCTCTCAGAACACGACAAGGATCAAAATCAAGGATTTCGGCCAGTTGAAGGAACTCGACAACGTCAACGCGTCGCTGGCCGCTTTCCAGCCTAGATACAAAGGACTGATATTGGCCAAGCTTCTTAGCAAGCTGCGCCTGAGTAAGACCGGCAGCTTCCCGTTTGCTAATAATCGTCTTGATCAGGGCCGCCTGCTGCGCCGTTCCAAGTGCTTTTCTGAGTTGCGCGCCTCGGCCTTTCATGGGGCGCTTCAGATAATCTAGTTTTCCGATTATCTAAAAAATAGATTACTCTTGCTGCAACTGCTCCTGATGTTCGTAATCAGAGCGTTTGCAAGCTGCAGAAACGACTGGACTTCGTTGCAAAAGCAAGCATCCATGGGTTCACGAGCCGCCCAATAGGCTCCTGAAATCTAAGCCCGGTCGCGTCTGGGCTCGCGGTGGTGCAAGCGCCGGATTGGCTGGCGCCTCACATGGAGGGTCCCATGACCGCCACTGTCACGCCCAAAAGCAGAAAGTCAGCGCCGAAATTCTCCGATACCGCGATTCTTATCCTCAGCAACGCGGCTCTGAGGGCTAATCGCCTACTGCTGCCGCTCCCCCAGTCGGTCAAAGCAACGCCGACTGCGATCGAGAAGGTCATTCTTGACCTCAAAACTAAGGAGCTGATCGAGGAAATGCCGGCCAAACCGAAGGACAAGGTTTGGCGCAAGGATGACAATGACCGCCCCCTTGCCCTGATGATTACTCAGGCGGGCATCGAAGCCGTCGACGGAGGGTTTCTGGCGGAATCGATCCTTCCCAACAAGAAGTCGACGAGGAAGCGTTCCCGCCAGACCGGGCAGGAAGGATCCGGCGGGAAGCCTACCAAACAATCGAAAACAAAAGCTGCAGCGGTTCCGGCCAGTAAAGCCGACGTACCTCTGAAGACACGGAATAACACCAAGGCCGATCAGATCCTGACTCTCCTTAAACGCGGGAACGGGGCCACGCTCGCGGAGATGATGAAGGCTACCGGGTGGCAGGTCCACAGTGTTCGCGGGTTTCTCTCAGGAACCGTCAAAAAACGCCTGGGACTGAAACTCATAGCGGATCAGACTGAGGGCAAGGACCGGCGCTATAAAATCCCAGCGAAGGCCTGATCCGATGTCGGCGCAAATCGAAGGACGAACAGGAAACGGCCAGAAGGAAACGGAGATGACCATGGCCACAGTTTTCGTCACAATGATGAGCAAGCCCGACGCTTGGAACGTCAGTGCCCAGCATTCGGCTAAACGCATCGACCCTGCCTTTGACTATGACCGCATGGAGCAAGACTTGGCTTTCTACTATTTTTGCGACGGCTCAATTGCCGGCGTTCGCCCCATGAGCCATCAGGCATGGATTTCCGGGGAGGTCACCCCTCAGCCTGAATGACCGGAAGGCAGTTAAAACGATTACGCGAGCGCATGGGACTTTCTGCTCATGCGCTCAAAAGGCTGCCAGTCGTCCTGGACGCAAGGCACTCCCGGACCACCCTCATGGACTCGCATGTGCTGGCAACCATCACCTCGGACACGGAGAAGACCATCGGCTGCGAACTCGAGCGCGACCTCGGATATAGCTTCCTAGAGCCAAAAGTCCAGGTGTCGTCACCTAGGGTCGGAAGCGCCACGTTGACGGCTCGCCCGACACCATATCCGAGCGCAATACTAGTCATTGAATCTCTTTCGCTGGTCAACCGGCTTGACACCAGTAGTTGCGTCTGCTCCGCCTTTGCACTGCTACCTTGAGCTGGGATACAAAAACGGGAAAACAGAAAAATGGGTTTCCTGAGATGAAGCTTTACTAGCTCGATTGTTGTGAACCATGACAATGATCGCAGTACGGCTTGGGATTTCGGGGTAGCTATATGTCGCGGACGGTCTTAACGCTAACCAGACAACCTACGAGATCATCTCATAGATCGCCCGTGACTAAGTGATTGTTAGGGCTCCCGCATTCATCGTGGGGAACAAGGTTTAGTAGGGAGATAGTGATGGATCGATTTGATGCCGAAGTTCAAAAGGAGCTCGGATGGTATGTCTATCGGCTGATTGATCCTCGATACGGGCATACGTTCTATGTTGGCAAAGGTCGTGGTGACCGCGTATTTGAGCACGCAAAAGGTCAGCTAAGACGTGCAGACGAGACCGACCTTATCGATGATCTAAAGCTCGATACGATCAAGAAAATCACAACCGACGGCCTATCCGTTCAATACGTTATCCATAGGCACAAGATTGCCTCTGAGGAGATCGCCTACGAGATTGAGGCCGCATTGATAGACGCTTATCCAGGCCTAACCAACATCGTGGGAGGTCACGCGAGCTCAGATACCGGGTGCAGAACGGTCGAACAGATTGTCGCGCGTTATAAGGCTGATCCATTAATAGTGCATGAGCCGCTTATTTTGATTTACGTTGGGCGCGCTTTGGAAGAGCGAGATGAGTATGATGCTGTTCGTGCTGCGTGGAAGATGAAACGCGAACGAGTAGAGCATTTCAAGCTGGTCCTTGCCTACGATGTGAACGGAATCATTGTCGGGGCGTTTCGACCTAGGAAATGGCTACCCGCAACCAAAGAGAACTTTCCATTTCTGCAAAACGATTTGCCCGATCGTATCGGATTTGAGGGCGACCGCGCCATCGATGTTGAAGCAGTTTATCTCAAGAAAAAATCCCTCCCGCGCAAGAAAGGTTCGATGACACCTTTCCGCTATCTGATCCCTTGATCCTACGAGTAGTGAATAAGTGTTGCTTCGAGTTAAACAATCCTGCGAATGCGAACAGCAATGGAGAACACTTTGGAACTCCGCCGCGAAATCATCGAACTGTTCAGGCGCCACTGCGATAGCATGAAGGATCGCTTGATCGTACAAAAGCACGAGGCCGAAGAATTCGCCGCTGAGCCTGATTGGCCTTGGAGCGGCCTAGTGCTGTCGTTCGCCACGCTGGGCGGGTCGGCCAATTGGGACAACCGAATCAAGGAGCGCAAAGGTGAATTCTCCTGGGCGTCGGTGTCGTCATTGGACAACGCAGCCAGAGGAGCGCTATTCCACAAACTGCCCAATGCCCGCTTTCGGACTAGGGTTGAGCGCTACATCGAGTCAGCCTTTCAGCGAATAAAAGCCAAGGGCGGCCCCGCAATTGTACGTGCAGAATACAACGCGCTAAGTTCCAGTGAACAACGAATTGCATATTTCATGTCGTTCGATGGCATCGGGGAAAAGTACGGGCGCAACATCCCCATGGACATTTATGATCCGCTCGTACGTAACAGCTTCGCTCTAGACCACCGGTTGAAGAGCATCTTAGCGCAACTCACTGGAATATCGTCGATGAGTTACCGCCAGGGTGAAGACTTCCTACAAGCCGTCGCGCATAGTTTGGAGATCGACGGGTGGACCTTTGATCGTGTGCTTTACGCCCGCTACAAACAGATCATGTCAGATCTGGAGGCGCTGCGATCTGGTGCGGTGTCTACCCCCTGAGAATCAGGGATAAATCAGCCTGTGCGATACTTTATTGCAGCCGTCTTCCCTCGTCAGCTTTCTCCGCCTGTCGCTATCGCGTTTTGTCGGATCATGTCGTACAGGCCCTCCTCGGGCCTGCATATGCCAAGTGGTTGGATCCCGGCCACGATCCGACTAGTTCAGGCCCATCGCTTGCCGAGCACTGGAAAATGGCATCAGCCTATCGTGCCGCTGGGGTTGCTTCATCGGCCAGCAACAACCGGCGAAGGCGGACAAGCATGTCGACGCTTCTCGATACGTCGATGCTCGCAGTTTCCAGGACTGTGGGGTGCCCGGTGATCCGATGTCGGGCGTGGACGTTCTCTTGTGTTCCAAGGCCCTTGTGATACGGATAAAGGAGCGTCAGACGCGGTGCACGATAGAGCTGGGCATAGGCCATCATCTGATAGACATCGGCCTGAGAGACACCCTGTTTGGGATCATCGATCTGTGACGCGATCCGCTTCCATTTGGTGTCGATCACATGCGTTACCGCGCCCGAGCGACGGATCAGGATGTCAGGCCTTGTCTGAAACAAACCGCGCTCGCTGTCCTGAGCCGAAAGGCAGAACAACCGCCCGCCCTGCAATGAAACGGTGAGGCCAGTCCCTGCTAGCGCGCGCGCGATCAGTCGCCCAACATATTCCTCGAACAAAGCGCTCATTTCAAAGAGCATAGCGGTGCCCTGACCAAGCCCGCCCGTCGTCGTCTGGTAGCGACTTTGCAAGAAAAGGCGGGCCATGGCGAACAAGTCCTGCCAGGGACGATTGGTGCGGTCGATCACGACCTCGTCCAATCCCAGTGACGACACCGGCACGTCTGCGATGTCCGCATAGATGAAGGATAGCTCGCGCAATCTCTGCTGGTTGGCGGAGCGGCGTGATATCCGAGACAGGTGGGAAATCGCAGCCTTCATGATCCAGTTGAGCGTTATGTCCTCGGACAAAAGCTCAAACCGGCAGGCCAGGCGGGACGGATTAACCGTGTGGCGGGTGAACTGACGGGCGAAGTCGAGCTTGCCGCGCAACGTCGGCAAATCTTCCTCCTGTCCGACATACCGGCGCGGCATGCCTTTGCGGAGGGCCTCGGTCAGCTTCTCGCAGAAGATACGGATCAGGATCTCCAGCAGCGTTTCCCGCTGCCAAGCAAGATCGGTCATGGCGCCAAGATCAATCCGGAGGTCTAGCGCGACGGCCAGCATGTGGATCAGGCGTTTGCGGATCACCGCATTCTGATGATCGAGCGTTTCGTCCGGCGCTACGTCGATCTTGGGTAGAATCTCCAGGCTGCACTCATGGTTAGCGAGAATTCCCACCACGCCGCGTGCGCGCAGGGCGTGCCGGCCGTGTTCAAGCACACCACTTCCACCCTGGCCGGCAAAAGCCGAGCGAGTGGCCAAGCTTGCGAGTCTATCCGCGTGGCGCTGCGGGATCTGGCCATCACCATCACCATAGGCGATTTTGTCCCATTCGCGTACCGTGTAGGACGTCATCGGACTGCGAATTCCGAGAAGTCGAAGCTGCTCTTCACGCTCCGGCGTAACTTGTCGCTTCCCATGTCATCGCCGGCAAAGCCCGCCGGTGCGGATAGTCTTTTGGCTTCGAGGAAGCGGGAGCCGACCATGCCGTCGGTGTCGCCAAGCACGGCGGCGACCTTCGACCAGTCTTCGTAGAAGTATTCGGCCAGAAGCGGGATGACCTTATGGCGCATGACCTCCTCGACATCAGCACGGTTACGACATCCAGTAAAATAGGCGTGCCCAATCTGATGCTCCCGGTCGAAAAGATACTCGATCCGCTCGTTGACTATGCGCATGAGGTTACACAGATCTATTCCATCGAGATTGCCGGCATCGAGCTGTCTTGCCGCGAGCGCGCGTCGAAGCTCCTCAGCGTCCGGCATCAGTTCTCGGAAGGTGAAACGCCGGCGCAGCGCGGTGTCGAGCAAGGCGATCGAACGGTCAGCGGTGTTCATTGTACCAACGATGTGCAAGTTCGAAGGCACGCCGAAGCTCATCCCGGAATAAGGAAGCCTAACCCTCACCTCGTTCTCGCAGCCCAGGCGCTTGTCCACTTCGAGCAAGGTGATCAATTCGCCGAACACCCGGGAGATATTGGCGCGGTTGATTTCGTCGATGATCAGCACATGCGGCCGCGCGCCTGCGACCGGACGCTCGGGATTCGGCCCGATGACGACCGTCTCCAGGGCGTTCCAATCGATCGAGTCTGGATCCAGTCGATAAGCTGACTGACGCCGAAAGGTCCGCGGATAGAACGCCTGCCGCTCTGCACCCTTGTCGTCGCGCCAGATCCATTCGACGCTCCGCCGGTGCGGATGGAAGCCGGCTTCGGGATCGAAACGGTATTCGCCGGTCACTTGCCCTAAAGCACGATAGCTGTCTCTTCCATCCGAAATGACCACATAGTCGCCGACCTGAAGACCGGATCTAAAAGCGTACGTTATTTCGATGTTGGGGTCCTTGCCGGAAGCCTCGGGGTCTTTCTTCTCGTTCCATTCCTTCCGAATCTCTTCGAAATCGTCGAATCGCTCGTCGGACCAATCGATGTCGCCACCCCAGCCCAGATGGATCAGCGACCCGTTGAGGCCTTCACGAATCCGGTCCTCTTGGCTACCACGCTGCCCGAGAGCGATCTTAAAGATCGGCTTCGAACGATCGAGCCTTCGCGTTGGCATATTACCAGTGTCCAGGCGCGCTCTTTCACTAATTAGTTTGAAAACGCCGGCATGGGGCTTGAGGCTGAAGCCGCCGGACGCGATGGTTTCCTGCTCCTGATCGCTTTCCAGTTCGGTTCTGGTCGTTGGCCGGAGTCCCTCAACGAAATCCTCATAGGAGAAGGATTGGTGGAAGGTGACGAACTCGATTCGCCCTTCTGAGGCGAGACGGCGATACTCCCCCATCAGGGCATCGCGATCATGACGTAAGGGCGCGGCCGCGGCGTCCCCAACGCAGAGCCGCACGGCTTCCCACGCCGTCGCGTAGGTCTTGCCGGTTCCGGGCGGACCGTAAAGGATCAGGTTGGTGGTGACTGATTTCGCGGCCCTGGCTTCGGACGTCATGGATGCTGGCCTTTCCTGCGCGGCGAGCTGATAGGTGAAAACCGTGGAACTACTTGGATTGGGTATCGTGTGTGTCGGCGCGGGAACGTCGGCGCATTGCTGGAATTTCTCGCTGCCGAGTGCGCTGCAAATGGCCGGGAACGCATTTTGTAGCCCCATGTCACGGCTCAGATCGCCGGCCCGGATAGAAACCTCCGCCGCGCCTTGGTCACGGGCGGGCTCGACATAGTAGTTGCGAGCACACAATCGGATACGATCGGCGTCGCTGATCAGATGCTCGTAGCGCTGGGGTGGTGCAACGGGCGCATCATCACCATCGACGATGATATAGCCCGCATTGTGCAGCAGGGCCGCGGCATCGTCCTTTTGCCCCCAGCCTCCGTTCAGCTTTGTCTTGCCGCGCAGGAAGCCAGCGATCGGTTTGGATGGATAGACACGACTGGGCCGTTCCCGCGTCGAGCGGACCCAGTAATCGCGCGGATCGCCGAACGGGTCGAAGACGGCGCTGTGTTCGCCGGATTGTCGGTAGCGATCATAGGCGTCGATTGCGGCTTCGAACGCTTCGCGGGTAAAAGAAGTGGCGCCTTCCTCTTTATAGCTATGAGCGACCCAGAGTGCGCTTTGCAGGTCGATCATGTCGCGAGGCGCAAGGCCCCTGGCTTCGAAAGCGCGGTTGACCGCCCTCATGAAGCGCAGCTCGTCGCGATAAGTGTCCGCCATCGACGCATGATCGGGAAACTTGGTACCCAATGCTTCCTGCCAGAAATCGTGACGCACGGAGTGGCGGATGTAGATGCCGTCGCTCGGGGCCAGATGCAGGAACAGAAACTCTGCGATCTGGCGTGCCGGATCCGACTTGCCCTTTGGAACCGCCTCGAGCCAGGCGGCGACAAAGGCCGCCAAGGCATCTGGATGGCCGACCGGTGAACCCAGCGCGGCGGTCACAAGCGCCCGCAAGGCGGGCCAGAGGCGCTCGCGATCAGCATCTCCTTTGGCCGACATCGGCCAATAGGCACGCCATTGCAGAAGATTGCTTTTGGTAAGTGCCGTATGGACGGCATCCGCGAGGTCCTGATCGGTCCCAGCTTGATCGATCGCCATCTTGAGTTCGCGCCCTACTTCGAGCTTGTAGGTTCGCTCCTTCTCATCGAAGTCGGGATCAGGCCGATCGAACCGGTCAAGCGCCGGAAAGAAGTGGCGTAGGCGGTCGATCCAGCGGGCGACCGCGGCCGGATTGAGGGCCAGCGTAGAATCGGATTGCGACAGGACTTCTACCAGCCGGCGCAATTGGCCGGCCTCGTCCATACGCACGACAAGACAATCGGACTCGCCGAAGGACCAACTGCGACTGAGGGCCGTATGTCGGCCGCCATCCTTCATTCCCTTCTGATAGGTGCGTACCTCACTGGCAAATCCGTTACCCGCAAGAAGTTCCTGCCACTTTGTGTCCAGGAAGACGTTTCGCGCCGGATATTCGATTTCCCAGAGCAGCCGATCTCCTCCGGCAAATTTAAGGGCGGCCATCTTCTTGGTGACACGCTCGCCAGGCCGGAGATCCGAACTGCGGATCACATCAAACAACGCGCGCCGTAACGGCGTGGCACGCTCCCGTTCATTTTCCTCGAGGCGAGCCTCGAACTCCTCCCACATTCAGGCCTCTCCAAATTCCGGTAATGCACAGAGCGAGTTGACGAGGTGCATCTGTTCTACCGTTTCGCACTTGGCTTCTCGCAGGCGCGGCGACCCGAACACAAGTGCGAGACCCTTGGCGCGCGAGACCGCAACGTTGATGCGGTTGAGCGAGAACAGGAAATCCATCCCGCGGGGTGTCTCCTCGACCGACGACGCGGTCATGGAGACCAGACAGATCGGCGCTTCCTGTCCCTGGAACTTGTCCACCGTCCCAACACGGATTTCGTCAGACAGCGCATTCTGCAAGGCATTGACCTGCGCGTTGTAGGGCGCGACGACAATGATGTCCGAGGGACGAATGGCCCTTGATACGCCGTCCTTGCCAGTCCAGGTGCCGGTTAGAAGATTCCGGATCGTCGACTGGATCGCCGTGACTTCCTCGGCCGAAATCTGGGCATTACCCTGATGCACGACGGGCACCCAAAAAGCGCCTGCTTCGGGGCTGGACGTTCCCCGCACGCGCTGACAGGCAGTATCGGGATGACTGTCAAGCCGGCCCTCATAGATCTGCGTGGATATGAAGGCGCAAACCTTCGGATGCATCCTGCGCGATACTGGCAAGAATATTCCCCGATCAGGGGGGATGGTCGCGTGATCCCCCAGCATCCATTCGAGGCAGGACAAGTTCGCCGGATCAGGATGCGCGCCCTGAATGACTTGCGGCAGTTGTCGCGGATCGCCGACCAGCACGAGGTTGCTCGCACACCGCGCCATGGCCACCATATTGGGAAGTCCCACTTGTCCGGCTTCATCCACGAACAGCCAGTCGTAGGCCTGCTCCTGTTCGGGTCGCGCGAAGAAGAATGCCGTTCCACCGACGACGTTCGCGCGCGCCAAAGCGGGATCGTCGTTGGAAGTGGCGCGGGCAACGCCGGTAAAATTCTCCGGATATCCATCATCGGCGCTGCTGACTTTATGCGCGATAAGAAGATCCGGAATGCGGGCGCCATCCGCCCGCGCATCAAGGCAGCCCATCAAAACGTTGCGGATGGCCTCGTGACTGTTGGATGCGACGCCGACGCGATAGCCCTTGCGCACCAGCGCCAAAACCGTGTGCGCAGTGACATAGGTTTTGCCGGTCCCGGGCGGCCCCTGGATCGGCAGGACGGTGCCATCCATCGCGGCGACCACTTCAATCGTACCCGTCAGTGGATCGGCGCCGTTGAGCAGATCGCTTCGCACGCCTGTGGTGAGGCGGGGCGCCGTGCGCGTGAGGAGGTCGTCGGCCGCACGCAGGCGCCGCGCGCCGCATTGATCATCGATCACGTCACGCAAGGCCGAGGCAATGACATCCGTATTCAGGGGCCAGTCCGGATGCAGGGTCAGGCGATCGGTCAGGAGATGCGCCTTGGCGGGTCCGGCCTTGACCGTGATTGTGCGATCCGCGCGATCGAGTGCCTCGATGCTCACGCTTGCCGGCGGCCCGTCTACGACAGGAACCGTCGCGCTACGACCCGCGCGTAACTTCGTCTCTTGTGGTGGGAAACGATAGGTCCGCATCATGGAGCGTTTGATGGGCGTCGCCGGCTCGATCGCTTCGAGGCCGGCAAGTGCATCGAGGTCATCGACCAGGTCGTCCTCATCCTTGCCGACGCTGTCGAAGACGGCCCATTGCGCAGGCTTGGCCTCGCGTTTGTGGAACAGACCAAGATTGAACAGCATGTCTTGCCGGTCCCGCGGGAGTCCCGATCCCATCAGCTGCGCCCGCAGGGCCTGGGTGTCGGCATCCTCCTCGGCCTCCTTGGCGCCTGCGTCCGAGACGAGTACCGGCCAGGGCGCGGCGGGCCGTATGCTCACCAACCAGTCGCGCAGCTCCTGGGTCGAAATGCAGTCGATCCGGTTATAGGCCTCGATTTCGTCGAGAACCTGCTGCTCGCCAGTCTCACGCCATTGCTCATAGGCGATCACAGACCCGCCTGCCGTTTTCACCTCGCCCTCACGCTTGCGTCCATAAAAGGCCTCCATGGATTTGATGGAGTAATTGGCTTCCGAGCCGATGAGCGCGCCCCGGACCACAGCGAACAGATCGACAAAACGCCGCTCACGAAGAAGGCGGTCAAGGAAGGCTTCTCCGACCCCGTATTTCGCGGTCAGCCGCCGCAGCGCGGTGATCTCATAGGACGCATAGTGAAAGATGCGGGCTTCGGGACAGGCCGCGAGCCTTTCCCGGAAAAACTCGAGGAGTTCGGAGAGTGACTGTGCTTCGGCAGCATGGTCATGCGCCCAGAAGGCCCTGAACGCACCATCGCGCCAGACGCCGTGCAGATATTCCAGCCCACCCTCATAATGCGGATCGCCTTCGATATCGTAAAAGATGTCGCCGGGTTTTGGCGCTGGCAGCAGGTCGAACCCTTTGCCGGGCTCAGCCTGGCGCAACTCGAACGACGGCGCACCGGTCTTCCGGGCGTGTTGCAGGCGGGCCTGCGTCACCAACCGCGCCCTGGTGTTCTCGGCCATGCCGCGGATCGGGTTAGTGAGCCCGGCAAGGCCTTCCATCGTCTGGATGCCAGCATTTTCCAGCTTCTTGACCTGGACGCGGCTGATATTGGCAACGTTGAATAGGCTGTCCTCAGCCTGCCAGACGCTGTTGCAATGGTCTCCCCAGCGGCAAAGCGCGCAATCGGCGCAGGGTACAGGGCGGGTTGGTCCTGGGCTTTCCAGGAAGCTCTCAAGTCTACTGCGCGCCATGCGGGCATAGGCCTCATAATCGGCGAGACGCAGGCGCGCCCGAGTCCCATTTCCGAGTTCTACATGGGCGAATTCGGGTGCGGTCCCCTGGATCTGGGCCAAAAGGTCCGAATAGAGCACCAGTTGCAGCACATGCTTGGGATGGGGCCGCCGCTTGAGCTTGGTGTCGGTTACTTCATAGCTAAAAGCTCCAAGCCGCGACGGGCGCTCCACGCGTTCCAGAAAGTCTGACCAACCGCCCCAGTTATCGGCGAGGAATGCGCCCTGGAACACGATCTGGGGGCCCCTGGCGAGTGCAGCGCGGGTCGCCTGCGCGTTTTCGGCAAGGTCGGATCGCGCGATCTCGACGACGGAGACGCCTGATGCTTTCAGCTTTGCCAGATGCGAAGCCTCATGGGCGTCGCCTTGTTTTTGCAGCAAGGCCACATCATCGCTGTCCTGCCGTGGGACGGGGCCTTGGCCGCGCATATGCGCCAGGTCCAACATCGTTGCATGCGAGCAGCCCATGAACCGCATCAGATCCGATGCAGACAACAGGATTTGTCCGTCGATATTGCGCACCGTTCCCTCTTCGATTCGAGCGCAACTGGCAAGGCTTGCATCTCGACAGTCCGCATGATCAGCAATAGCGTGCGTGGGTGTCAATATCTGACATGTTTCGCTCGCGGACTCGCATCAAGTCGATCTCGAAAACCTCAGGATCTTATTCGGCTCGCGCCACTGGCGCACTGGGATCAGGCTCGGCGAGATTTGCGAGAAGTTCGGTATCTCGGATCGCACCGCCCAGCGCATGACGGGTGCAGATGATCAATGAGGACAGGCTTGGACATCCGCCTTTTTCGCTGGTTATTGTTCGCAGCCTGGCGCGATGGGACAAGACAGCCAGCCGGCTGAATCGGTGGAGAAGCGAGGCAAACTTCTTCTATAGAACCCATTCTATGATCCGGCATCCACGGCAAAAGGCTCAGCGACGGCCGGCATTTCCGCGAGATACGGACGGCGAACCGACGGGAATACTTCTGTGCCAAGTCCCGATGCCTTACCGCTTCTTACCCGAAACGACCCCATTCTTTGCCTTACCACCACCAGCCTTTGTCTTGAGCCAACAAACACGCTGAGCATCAATGAATGAAAACGCTCTGCACTTTTCTTGGACTTCGCATTGATTTGCGCAGAGGGCCAAACTCGTCTCCTCCAAGGAGCTATAGTCATTTCCAGGAAAATCGATTGATTCGCTCAGCGTTAGAGCTGCATATGTGAATTTCACATCCAACCCTACTCGATATCCTGACATCGAGCCCTTCTTCACGTAGGCGCGGGATGGCTTGCTTTTTAACAAACATAGAGACCGCCGTTTGTCGAAGGTAAAGGCTATGCAGTTGTTGGCCGAAGCGCACGCCGCCTCACAAACTGAAACCACCCTTACGCCGCGCATCGGCGCTTGCAAATTTCCACCTAAAAAGTCAATTGCGTCGAGGGTTGTGAAAGCATCAGGAAGATCAGAGGACGGTCGCTCAGGATTTAAATCGATCGGTGGTGGGATATCGTCGAGCCCACCTGGCGGCTCGCCGACTTCACGAGAAGGAAGATCTAGATCAATTTTCTGTTCCTGGGACGTATTTCCAGAACGTCGCGCATCCGGCAATTGTGGCTCATCATTGGAGGAGGTCTGAGCTCTGCTATTGTCTACCCTCGCCTCATCCTTCGTAGGAGGTGACACTTCCGACAGCTTCGGATCCGAGTTTATTTCACTTTGTGCTTCGGCTTGCTTCTGCTGTGTCGGTTGGACGGGATCCGGTTGAATGGGATCCGGCCGCTCAAGCGCCTCGCTGTTTGTGTTGGGTGCAGGCTTTGGCGTTTGATCATCTTTGCTTTGGTTGCTGAGAATAATCATCAGCATTAGAAGGGCTATCCCCAAGGCCACAACCCAACCCGGTATTCCGGGACTTGTTTGATTCGAAGGTATATTAGGGACGCCCCCTGCTTGACTGCCGCTTCGCCCGGCAGTTGGTGGTGGGGACGAAGTGGTTTGCCCTGATTGCTGTGTTCCTTGAATTGTGTCCAGGATGTCTCTGTTTCGAGATTTGGACTTGCTAGCTGTGGACGTTCTGATCGGAGGTTTTGAGCTAGTATCAGTTTTTAGCGTTGGGCCTAGACCCGCTATGACACTCTCGTTCCGGCTTCTTGAGACACCTTGGAATTTCTTTAAGCGGAAGTCAGCTTCCTGAGCATCAAGAATGTGGACCTGATTGCCATTGTCGATAGTGATTCCAACAGACTGGTAGCCCTTTCCCTCATATGGCGGGTCAACGAGGCCAACTACACTTATCCATTTTCCTACAAGCGCAGCATCCGGCTTGGATTGAAATGTCAAAAGAGCTTCCGACCAAATCGTGAGCTTTACATTGTTGCCACGCCAGGGCGTAAAATTGATGAAGACATAAGGCTTTCCATAACTTCGCCCCCTTCGACCTACGCCCTGCTTCACCTCAACGACTTGACTAATCAGCTCTACCTTGTCGCCAACGTGGTTCAGGACATTTGAGAATTGGTTGCCATCTACGACGGGATAGGCTCCAAGATATACTTTGGCTGGTGCAGTTGGACCGGAGGCCTTTGTTGTCGCGGCAGAAACTGGGGAGGGTATATTTCTCTGCGAGAGAAAATCTGAAATCGTCGGAACGTTGACGATGTCGGACGAGCATATCTTCGCAAATGCTTCCGCCGAGGGAGCGGTATGTGGGTCGGTTCGCAATATCTTGAAAATCTCAGACGAGGACGGATCAGAAAAGTCATTTGCCTTAAAGACAATCGTATTCCCGCCGTCACCAAATCGTTGATAGAGATTTGAGTCGATCAATAACGCACTCAGGCTCACGTCTATGGCAATGAACGAGAAACGATCTATAGATGGCCCGAAATGAGCGGTTGAACGCGCGGGATGCTGGAAGTACCTGTTTCCCGTCTCCGAACCTGAACCAATCGCCATGCCAGGTACGTACATGCCGTCGTAATCAATCAGTCTAATGCCACTTGGCGACACCATGACGTTGTCATTGGAGATGTCGCCATGGGCAATGTTCTTACTTTCAAGGGTCTTGGCAAGCTCTCGAAACTGCGCCTGCAGTTGTCTAATCTTCTGCTTGTCGCGATGATGATCATTGAGAAATACTTGTAGGGTTTTCCCTTCTACCCAATCCATTACGACAATTGGAAAGCGCTTTCCCTTTACAAGAATTCCCTGGGGCTGAAAGGTGAAGTCAACAAAATACGGACTTCCCAAGGATCGAAGCACCTTTGAGATCGCCTCGTATTTTTGCTCGGCCGATGGAATCTGTCGATGAAAGCATCGAACGGCATATTTTTTGCCGGCGGAAGAAATCGTATAGGTCAATGCGAACCCACCGGACAACGCGAGCGGCAGGCCAAGAGGGGTGGTCGCTACCTGACCCGATTGAAGTCGAGGATCTGTGAACGTAGCCTTCGGATATTGTACCGCTTCGTTGTATTCCACGATGACGGGGTAAGACACCGCCGTCACCAAAATGCCAGCAAGGTCGTATCGTCGGTTCTTAATCGATGGGACAAGCGCTCCCTTCTGACAAAGCTTGAGAAACGCCGCGGCGTCGTTAAAGATTTGAGTTGGCTAACCGGATCCATCCCTCCTTCACGTTCAGACAGAAACCAGTGCCCCAACGCGTCGGTCATGCAAAAGATGCAGGGATCAATAACTTTCGACGGATACCATTCACGTACAGACTCCTCGAGGAATCCCTCGCTTTCCATAAACCTGTTCTTTGATCTGATCGTGGAAATCAGTGTCGGAGAGCTGTTGAATTGATTTGAGGTCGAATAGGGAAAGGAACTCACAATCGTGGTGCCGCTGCATAGAACGGCTAGGGTGTCACCAACAGCAAATAGCTGAGCCTCTCCGCTACTATCTGATAATCGTATGCCAAGTAGAGTTGCGAACGTGCCCTGATCGTATGCGGCCTGCTGCATCCATGGCAGGTTTTCCCGGTCGAACTCCCTTTCGAACCTAGCGAACGCTCGTGTAAGCCATAGAGAGCCGTGATCCTGCGTTCTGACAAACTCTTGCGACAGAATGGCCGACCAAAGCCTTGGAGCGAACGAGACTGACGCGCCGTCACTAATAGCGAAGGTGCTGAGTCGCGTCGATTTACTGAAACTATCTTCATTTGCATCAACGTCGTTTTTGGGAAACGTCAACGCAATCTTCAACCCAAAGGAATCGTTCAAGCAATCTGCTTCGGGCATATTAGAATTAGCGGTCAGCAACTAAGCGCGGGCGTGTACCGATTTCAAAGAAATCGACTATGGCTTTTGGATCGCCGTTGAACACAAAGCCTCGCGCACCATCGCCCACCGAGTATCCTCTTTCGGCTGCGAGACGAAACAAGTGAGAAGGAAAGGGGCTCGACATTCGATATAGAAGCCGTGAGTACTCGTCGCTGAGGGCCGAGTCATGACTTGGAAAGATAATTTCGCCGCCTCCTGCGGTTGAGACATGTAAATTGAATGAAAGGCATGATCCGTCACTAGTTGTCAGTTGCTGGATGGCTAGAGCAATGGATTCTGGATCACCATCTGTCGATTGACCGTCGGTCACGTGCAGAAGCGTCGGGGGATAGCTATTCGGATGATTATCCGACCAGTCTGCCAATACCTCCGCCGCACGAGTAAGTGCCTTACACATCGGCGTGCCGCCGCTGCTCTTTGGGTCAAACCAAACCGGGAATTTTGTTTTTGCTTCAACAATTCCGCCAGCGCCATCATCGACTTTCTTAATGCGCTCTTCAATCCTCGCTGGCGAATTGGCTATTGCCTGTATTGACTGGAATATTTCTCCTGACAGAGCGCCTTGGAATCCTGACGCTACCTGATCGCCACCATATCCGATGACCCCTATGTCGAAATATTTGCGAACACCATCCGCCTTTGTGCAGTTGGTAACGAGCGTATAGAGAGTCTTGTTAAGAACATCAGAAACAAACTGAGCTTTAGATCGGCCCGACTCCATCTTATCATCCATAGAGCCGGACTGATCGATGACAAACAAGAAGGCCGTTGGATTGTCTCTGCTGATTTCCGCCCCGTATGCCATAGTTTTCCTCCTGCTGGGTTCAAAAGCTAACGAATTTTACCGATCCGTCAAGTTTGCCGGCCTGGTGCCAATATCGAACATGTCCACAATTGCCTGCAAATCGGCATTGAAAACAAAGGCTTTCGATCCAGGCCGTATCGGGACTCCCTTTTGGGTCAGTACACTGATCATATGCCTGGGTAGAGGGCTCGACATTCGGAAGAGTTTGGCCGAATAGCGGTCGGGCAGCGAAGTCTGATCCGCTGGATATAGAATCGGATCGCCACCGCCAGCCTCAATATGAACATTCAAGCAGAGCGTTTGGCCATCGTTAGTTGCAATGGCGAATATCTCTTGCCCCAATGGCTCCGGGTCCCCATCCGTCGGGTGTCCGTCCGTAAGATGAATCACCGTCGGCGGAAAAGATCGCTTATGAGAGAAGCACCAGTCGGTCAGCAATTGCTTCACCTTGATGAGCCCTGAGCACATGGACGTGTTGCCGGCAGATCGAGGCTCTATCCACACTGGAAACTTCACTTGCCGTTCTTCTAGGCGATCAGTAGCCCCGACAAACTTCTGTAGTCTCGTCTCGATCCTTAGGGGGTTGCTCGCAACATGAGATATCGGATGCAATGGGGCCTGCCGTAAAGTGCCTTCCCAACTATTTCGAGCCTCAGAGCGGCTGTAACCGACCACCGCAAGCGCAAAATAGTCTCGGACTCCATCGGATCGGCTACAACGCACAATCATCGAGTAGATCGTACGATTTAGGATGTCCGAAACAGTACTAGCCTTTGACCCTCCTCCCTCGATCCTGTTTCGCATCGAGGTTGACTGATCAATAAGGAATACTATGAGAGTCGGATTCTCTCGGCTGATTTCAGCGGAATATGCCATTCCTTCCCTCCGCCCCAACAGTTCAAGTAGCAAAAACAATGGTTTTCAGGAAGCGGTCTCGGTTTCCCAATCGAAGGCCAGTGGCTCCATGAGTCGATCCTAGTCACATGCTCGCTTCAGTGGACTTTCGTTAGGAAAAAACTCTCGATTAGCGCGAGTAGCGTCGACGATGTCTTGGTCCTATATTCTTCGCATGATGTCGGGAAGACTGTTTAGACTTTCATGCGGATTGATGACTATTGCGGTCAGCTTTCTACTACAAGCCAGCAATGGCCCAGCCATGGAGCTTTCTGGCCCTATCAGCAGCATTATCGATGCGGACACAGTCTGGATTGGCAATCGCGAAATACGCCTTTACGGCATCGACGCACCTGAGACCGCACAAAGATGCCAGTTGCTTAAAGGAACCTGGGATTGTGCTGCCGAAGCAACAGCCGCTTTAGAGGCGATGGTCCTGGGGGAGGTCGTTCACTGCAAAGGGAGCGAGTTCGACGATTACGGCAGGCTGATCGCCATCTGTTCGACCGACAAAGAACCGGATATAAATGCTCGGCTTGTCGAGTGGGGCCTTGCTTGGGCCTATATAAGATACACAAACGACTATGTCTCATTGGAAGCCGTTGCGCGTAGTCAAAGGATAGGTATCTGGCAGGCAAAGACTCAGCCGGCCTGGGAGTTTCGCGCGCGACGATGGAAGGTGGCCGTTCAAATTTCCCCAAATGGCTGTCCCATCAAAGGCAACATCAACCAAAAAGGCGAGCACATCTATCATACGCCCTGGTCGCGCTGGTACACGAAGACAAAGGTCAGCCTGGAGAAGGGTGAAAAGTGGTTCTGTGATGAAGCGGAAGCCAAATCGGCTGGCTGGCGAGCTCCTTATAGGTAAAGGAAAGAGACATTGCGCAGTGAACTATTGCGGCGATACGAGCAAGAAACTGGTGTCTATATTCTGAGAGGAAGGGGATAAAGAGGCATCAGTAGCGGCGGCGATCAGAGCGGCCTGCCCCACGAACCGGTCTCGCGCCTTCCGACCTAGTGAGCGCGGCCGCGACCGGAGGCGTGGACGCAATGATGATTTTGAGAGGGAGCGATAGGCTCAAGGGTACGCAAAACGCTAGGCTCGCTGCGCACCCTGGAGTACTTTTGAAGGCAGAATCACGCCAGCGCTCGGGCGATTTCACATAATCAACAGGGACTAAAGCAGCAGAAAGATTGGGGGGGAAATTGAGTTCGGCGACCGACAGGCTGGAGGAGTTCCAGAAGTATGTAGCCCTTCTGAAGGGGAATGAGAAAGGCGAGGCGCAGGTGTTCTGCGACCGGCTTTTCCAAGGCTTCGGACACAAAGGTTACAAGGAAGCCGGCGCGGAGCTTGAGTCTCGCATTAAGAAGAATTCCAGCGGGGGTCGCAGCTTTGCCGACCTTATATGGAAACCCCGTGTGTTAATCGAAATGAAGAAGCGCGGGGAAAATCTCTACGCGCATTACAAGCAGGCATTCGAGTACTGGATACACGCGGTTCCTAATAGGCCGCGCTACGTCGTCCTCTGCAATTTCGACGAGTTCTGGATATACGATTTCGACAAGCAGATTGACGAGCCCATTGATGTCGTAAGCGTGGCCGATTTGGCATTGCGCTACACGGCGCTGAATTTTTTGTTCCCGGACGATCCGCCGCCAATCTTCAAGAACGATCTAGAGGAAGTGTCCCGCGAGGCCGCTGACAAGGTCGCCGGCCTTTTCAATCAATTGGTGGCGAGAGGGATTGAGCGCGGCAAGGCTCAACGCTTTGTCCTTCAGTTGGTCGTCGCAATGTTCAGTGAAGACATTGGCCTTTTGCCAGCCGGAACTGTACTGCGCCTCGCCGATGATTGCCTCAACAAAGGGCAAAGCCCCTACGATCTATTTGGCGGTCTTTTTACGCAGATGAACACGTCCAAACCGGCTACCGGTGGCCGGTTTAAAGACGTACCGTATTTCAATGGCGGTGTGTTCCAGACCGTAGAGCCTATCGAGCTCACTACCGAAGAACTTCTGCTGATCGCCAGCGATGAAAAAGGCGACGAAGGTGCCGCGAGGAAGAACTGGTCAAAGGTCAATCCCGCGATCTTCGGCGCGATTTTCCAGCAAAGTATGGATGCCAAAGAACGCCATGCCTACGGCGCACACTTCACGTCCGAAGCCGACATCATGCGCATCGTTATACCTACGATCACGAGGCCTTGGCAGGAACGAATCGAAGCGGCGGGAAACATGAAGGAGCTTCTCGCTCTGCGTGGTGAACTTATGAAATTCAGGGTGCTTGACCCTGCTTGCGGTAGCGGTAACTTCCTGTATGTCGCCTATCGTGAACTGGTGCGCATAGAGATCGCGCTTATGACGAAGCTCAAGGCTATCGTCAGCGACAAGAGTTTCGAGGGGCACGCAAAGACGATTTCCCTTATCAGCCCGCGCCAATTCTATGGGCTCGACCGCGATTCATTCGGCGTCGAACTTGCCAAAGTTACCTTGATGCTGGCCAAGAAGCTCGCGCTCGATGAAGCGATCGAGGTCATGGAACGCGACCAGATTGAATTATCGCTTCATGGCGATGACGCGCTGCCGCTCGATAATCTCGACGCGAATGTAACTTGTGATGATGCACTTTTCCATGATTGGCCGGAGGTTAACGCCATCATCGGGAACCCACCTTACCAGTCCAAGAACAAGATCATCGACGAACTCGGTCGAGCCTATGTGAATCGCGTGCGGAACGCCTATCCCGACGTCCCTGGCCGTGCCGACTACTGCGTGTATTGGTTCAGAAAAGCGCACGATCACCTCAAACCCGGGCAACGGGCGGGTCTCGTCGGGACCAATACTATAAGGCAGAACTATTCTCGGATCGGAGGATTGGATTACATCGTCAATAATGGCGGTACGATTATCGAGGCCGTATCAAATCAGGTCTGGTCTGGCGACGCTGTCGTTCATGTTTCTATTGTCAATTGGACGAAGGGATCGCAGAAAGGCAAGAAGACGATTTTCCGGCAGGTGGGCGACCGGCTAGACTCTCCTTGGGAGATGAAATCGCTCGACAAGATCGGTCCGTCGCTATCCTTCGAGCTTGATGTCAGCGTTGCCCAGCCGATCAAGGCGAACTCATCATCGACGGCCTGCTACCAGGGGCAGACGCACGGCCATGAAGGGTTCCTATTGGATGCGACCGAGGCTGCTGATCTTGCAAAGCGCGATCCAGGTGTCGAAAAATATATCCACCCCTTTCTCATTACCGACGACCTCATTGGTACGTGCGACGGCTTGCCGTCGCGCTATGTGATCGACTTCGAAGAGCTAGAGCTCATCGAAGTTCAGAAGAAATATGGTCATACGGCGAAGCTACTCGAAACCCGTGTCCTTGCCGATCGCAAGAAGTCGGCAGCAAAGGAGAAGGAACGCAACGATGAGGCCCTTGCCGATGATGAAGATGCGAAGACGGCCAAGGACCACGAGAATGCGCTGAAGTACTGGTGGCAGCTGTTCAGGCGGCGCGGCGAGCTGCTTTCGCACATCGAGACGATGAGCCGCTACATTGTGTGCGGTCGGGTCACTAAGCGGCCAATATTCGCTTTTATCGATCCACGCATTCGGCCGAACGATTCGTTGACCGCCTTCCCACTCGACGATGATTACTCATTCGGCATCTTGCAGTCGAGCATACATTGGCAATGGTTCGTCGCCCGATGCTCCACTTTGAAGAGCGATCCTCGATACACGTCCAACACAGTTTTCGATTCCTTTCCGTGGCCGCAGGCGCCAACGACTGCGACCGTGAAGGCTGTCGCTCAAGCGGCCAAGACGTTGCGTGAAACCAGGTCAAAGCAGCAAGCCAACCATGAGCTCTCATTGCGTGAGCTTTACCGCAGCCTTGACCTACCCGGCGCTTCGGCACTGAAAGACAGTCTGGCCAAGCTTGATGACGCAGTCCGAAAAGCTTTTGGCATGACGAAGTCCGAAGACCCGCTCGCGTTCCTTCTTAATCTGAATGGCGCGGTCGTAAAGCGCGAAGGTGCGGGCGAATCGGTCGTTGGTCCCGGCATCCCTCCCGGGATTTCCAGAAAGGTCGCTCGGCTGAGCAGCGATTTCATCAACCTTCCCTAGTTTTTCGTCTTCACCAGCCATGTCCTTATGGTGTTGCGGCGCGCGCCGAGTGGCCAACGGGCGACCTGAGGACTATTCGGCATAATACTTCGCCTCGCGGTTGTTAAAGGCCGGGCGCGTGCCTTCCAACACGTCAACCAAATATCGGTTGATGGCCGGCGCCTCGATGGAGCCGGTCGCATAGATGACCGCGTTGCCGGCGCCGCGGTCGATGTGGGCGTGGACGATCTGCTCGGCGTCGCAGACCACCGCGATGTTCGGGCTATGCGTCACCATGATGATCTGGCGGCGCTTCTTCACGTCCTTGATGACCGGGATCAGGAGCTTATAGACCGTCTGGCTGTCGAGATTCTCTTCCGGCTGGTCGACAATGATCGGCTTGTTGCTCTTGTCCACTAGCAGATAGAACACGAGAAGCAGCGTACCACGCTCGCCCGGCGAAAGATGGGTGAGGTCCTTGCCGTCGAGCTTCAGCGAGTACTCCGGCTCAAGATAGTCGAAGCTCCAAAGGAAGTTGTAGAGATCCTTGACGTTGACATTCTTGCGCAGCTGCGTGGCGATGCCGGTGGGCGTGTGCTGCGTCGTGCGCATATCATTTTCGAGGCACGCTATAATCCTGTCGGCAAGCGCCAGCGCGTCGTCAGCGCTGTTGACATCGAACTCGGCGCGCAGCTCCTCAAGCACCGCCGCGCCCTTCTCCTTGCCGTAGAACGAACCCGCATTGCCTTGCGTGACATAGCGCTCGAAAAGATTGGACTGAAGCGTCCGCTCGATAATGCTGCTCTCGAAAGTCAGCTTAAATCCTTCCTTGATCAGCACACTCCCCGCGATCAACTCTTGCACGGCGCCGAAGAGCTCCTTGTAGACATCGCGGATCGCCGCGACCCCGGCATGGATCGTTCGCGCGATATCGCGGCGCTGCGTGCGCAGCGCCTCAATCTCGCCCGGGAGCTTCGTCCTAGCGTAGTCGATCTGCGCTTCAAGACCCTTGAGCGTGTCCGGCTTCGTGGCGTCGCCCGTGATCGCTTCGCCGCGCTCGCGCCAGACGCGCAGGGCTTCGGTGTATTCCTGGTAGCGCTTGTTCGGCGCGTCGAGCTGCCCCTGCAGCGCGGCGATACGCTCAAGGCACGCGGTACGCTGCGCCGGCAGGCTGGCCGGGTTGCCCGCGTCAAGGGCGGCATCGACCGTCTCCTTCTTGGCGGCAAGCGCGTCGCGTGCCGCTACAAGCCCGCTCTTGTTAACGGTGACGGTCAGGACGGCATCCAGCGTCAGGCCGAGCCGTTCCAGTTCCGGTCCGGCTTCGCGCTGGAGACGCGCATGCTCGGCCGCGAAGTTGTCGATGCGGCCTTCGACCTTGCGGGCAAGGGCGAGTTTTTCCGTGAGGGATTTCTGCTCCTCGGCCCGCGCGGCGGCAGAGGTGTCGATTTCGCCGAGTTTGCGGCGTTCCTCGCCAAGACTTTGCGCCACCTGCGCGAAAGCCGCGCGCTGTTCCTCGCTGACCTCGCCGGGCTGGTCCACTTTGGCTGGCTCATTGTCGTTATGCGCCTTCAGTTCGAGCTGCTTTTCGCGCAGCAATCCCTGAAGCCGGGCAAGGGCCGGAGCGGACGCCCGTTCCTCCAGCCGCATGAGGTCGGTGTTGACGCGCTCGATCTCGCTGCGGGCCGCCTCGATCTGCCCTTTGAGTTCCTCCGTCTTGTATTCGATCAGCTCGTCGAGCGTCTGCTTGCCGAGCCGGTCTGCGTCACTGATATGCGAAAAGATTACCTTGCGCAGTTCGACCTGAAACTCGCTCTGCTGCCCCGGCTCATTCTCGGCGCAAACCTTCTCCAGATAGGTCTGGGGAATATAGCGCACACGCTCGACGGCATCGGGATCGGGCTTCGTATTCAGGCCAAGCGTCGTCCGGCTGCCGTCGACCCAGACGGCCTGCACCGCGAACTGCTTGGCAAGGCGCCCGTTGCGCTCGCAGAACCGCTCCTTGTTCAGGAAGGAAAAATGCTGCGGGTCGCAGTGCGTGTTTCCCGCAAGGGCCATGACATCGGCGAGCGCACTCTTGCCGCTTCCCTTGTTGCCGATGATCGCGACCATGTCGGGACTGAGCGGCAGCTCGTTATCAAACCACGTATCAGGCGTTTCCGCGCCGTCGGTCTTGCGGATGACGATGCGGTCGATGAAGCGCGTGGCGTTCGCGCGGACTTCTTCGAGCTTGGGCGGCATACGCCCGATGAAGACGCGATCCTCGGGCTCGTTGATGATCTGGCACAGACCGTTGAAGGTAGGGTCCGCCTTGATCCAGCAATAGCGGTCGGTCGGCTGCGAGTTGTGGTCCTTCAGCTTTCCGATCTCGTCATTGACGCTGTGCGAGTCGCTCCCCTTGATGCAGGGCTTCCGTGTGCCGAACCACTCCTTGTATTCCGCTTCGCTGTATTGAGTGTCCTTCCACAGGAAGAAGTCGGCCTGCGCGCGGTTCGACGATCCGAGTATGTCCGCGTTGCGGATCAGGTTCTGCTTGAGAAGCTTGTCCGTCTTCGGATTGATGCCGTCGATCCCGCCATATTCATCGTAGGGCAGCCAGATCAGGAACCGGTCCCGAAATGCGCCGTCCTGTTCCAGCGCGCGCTGAATATCGTTTAAGTCAACCGACACGTCTTCCAGCAGGAAACGGCTGTCGGCATAGCGCTGCCCGATCGAACTGCCGTCCACCTGGCGGTTCTTGAGGAACGTCTCGATATTGTCGGGATCGATCGACGGATCGAAGATCAGATGGAAGTTGAGACGCTGCCCGGCGTTGTTGCCCTTCTTGTTCATAAGGACGTTCGTCATCCGGCATTCGACGACCGGGAGGAGGGTTTTGCCACGCAGCTTTTCAAGGGCGTCACGGTAGCCCTTGTTGCCTTCGACGCTTGCGGGGTCCGCGAGGCGCCGCATCACCTCCCGGTATCCCGCCACCGAGAAATAATCGTTGATGCCGATCACGTCACAGTCGGCATTACCCAGCTGGATAACGAAGGTGTTGTCGTCGCCGTGGAATCCGTGGGAGGCGGGACTATGCACGTGCAGGTCCCATTTGCGCCATTCAGCGCCGCGCGGCCATGTCCTGTCAGTCACGTTGCCCCCCGATCCCCTTCCGGCGGCAGCGGAGCCATGCCTGGATGATGCGCTGAACGTTGCGGCCGGAGAATCTCCTGTTGGTGTTTGCAGTATTAGACAACAATACCGTGCATTGAAGCCAGCGGATTCTTTTCCACGCAGGGAAGGACGTCTCCGCCCCGAGGGCGGACCGGGCTCTATGGCAAGGGCCACGGAGCCGCCGAAGGCGCGTCTCCGCCCGTGCGGGTGACGATCCCTGGCGCAGCAAGGAATCAGGGCCCCGGGGGCGCGGCCCCCACCCTGGGCACGCGTTCTTGCGGTCGGTCAGGACCGCGTCCGGCCGCAGGGCGGGTGCGCCCCGCGCCGGTCCGCAGCCCGGCTCGCCGCTAACGCATGCCAACCCGGCCCCCGTTCTCGGCGAAGGCCAGCGGTGCAGATCCCTGCACCGGCTTCATGATGATGCCAACGGCGTGACCGTCTGCCGTACGAGGCGCGGCAGGCTGGGGCACGCCCCGGCCGCCTCCGGACCGATCAGCGCCACCACGGCGTTCAGATATTCGGACGGAACGCGCATCCGTCCCTTCTGCAGCGCATTGAGCATCGCTTCGGCGTGCGCGGCCCGGCCCAGCGCGGCGGCTCCCAAAAGCCATAGCGCCGTGCATCCCTGGACGATAGCGGGGAAATGCTGCGCGCACATGCGGCGCGCCTTCCTTTCATCAAGAACAGCCACGCCGCCTTGCCGCACGGCGATGGCGATCGTCGCGGCTTCGCCGTCGTCGAGCGTGTCGCCATAGGTGCCGTCGATGAGCGCTTCGTAGGTTGTTAGCGCCGTACCTTCGAGCGCCATCCGTCCAACGAGCCCGGCCGCGACCAGGGCGTCGAGCCGGGCGCCATCGTCGTGGCCGAACCGCGCGCCGATCGCCAGTTCATTGCCCGCATTGTCGGGCACGATAACCCGGCGTCCGGTCAGCTCGATGATGCGGCGCGCGTGGCCGCTGGCGTTGAGGCCAATCACAACGCTGGCATCGGCGATCAGTATTGCGTCCGGATCAGCGGGGAATGCGGACAAGCTCATCAGCTTCGCTCTCCTCGCGCTCCGCGCCGTCCAGAACCTCCCTTATGCCGTGAAGGTCGAGCTGCAGCATGCGGGCCAGTTGGCCCTCGCTATAGAGCTCTTTCTTCCATGCCTCGCGCGCGAGAAGAGCAAGGCGCGGCGGCACCAGGCCCCCCGACAGACTCTTATACGAGGGGCGTTCCGGCGTTTCACCCAGCACCTGGGCTACATCCTTGTCGCTGATCCCCCCGTTCGAGATGAACCAGTCCCAGGTTCCCCGCCGCGCAAGCCCCAACTCTTCGAGGCGCCGCACGATGGCCTCGCGCGAAACCCCGAACGCGTGGGCCAGCAGGACGACATGGCGGCGGGTGAGATGCGTCTGACCCGCCGTGATTTCCGCGAAGCGCTGGCGCACCTCGCGGCCCGGCGTGAGAAAGCAGCGCTGGAAGATATTGGCGTAGCGCTCTTCGCGCGAAACAAATCGCTCGTCTTCGGTCAGCACCTCCGGCTGGCGCCGCGTCGATATGAAATGCGCCGCCTCGTGCGCGCCGCTTTGCGTCAGGCGCTCATGCGGATGGCTCGCATTGAGGAGGATGCAGGCTCCAGCCCGCTCGTCATAGGCGAACAGGCCTGCGATCTTGCCCGGCAGCCGCCGGACATACACGCGGACTCCCAGCTGAAGCTCGAGGACGGATGCGATATCCGTGACGGGACCCGGACCGAGGCCGAGCCAGTCCCGCAGTTCCTGCGCGTGCTGTTCGGCCTGGGTGTAGAGGTCGCCGGGCAGGATCGGGCGTTCGGGAGGATAGCGGTGCTCGCGCACGACGCCGAGCACGTCCTCCAGTTCGACTTCCGCCCGCACAAGATCGTTGAGAAGCCGCGTTGCCTGTTCGACGGCGTCGTCCTCGCTTTCCTGGAGCTTGCGAAAGCGGGGGACCATGTCGAGATGCACGGCGGCGCGGCGCAGAACAGCGTTGGCCGACGTGCCGTAGGCGGCGGCCAGCTTTTGCAGCTCGTCCATCTGGATTCGCCTTTTGCCTTGCTCGATGGCAACGATCGTCGTGCGCGCGGCGCCGATGAGGGCGGCGGCGGCGGCCTGCGTGATCTTCCGGCCCTCGCGCGCAAGGCGCAGGCGTTCACCGATCTCCGCGTCCGACAGCCGCTCATGTGATTCAATCATGTTCATGCACGCGTCCATTGCCTCAGGAAGGAACGCGCTCCCTTATCCTGCAAGAAGTCATTCCACTCTGCGGCGTGGCGTCCGAGTACGTCCCGCAGCGCCGCCTCTGCCGCGGCAGCCGGCATGCCCAGCGCCGGGCCCAGCAGCAGGGCGTGGCGGCGAATGACCGACTGGTGAAGCGGCAGAACGAGATCAGCCATGTGGTCGAGATGCTGCGCGCCCGCTATCGCGTACTGGCGCAGCGCGTGACCACGCAAACGGAAGTCCGGCTGCGCCGACTCCTCAAATGTTGCCGGGCGCAGATCGCTGCAGGCATACATGCTGTCATCATCGGTCAGTCCGGCGGCGTGGATGCTCATCCTGCGGAGCATGCACGCGGCGCAGACGCCGCACTGGACGAGCCGGCCATCAAGCGAACAGTGCCGGGCGTTCTGCCAGCACGAGCGCGTCTCGCGCCAGTCGTCGCTGCCGGGCAGCGCCGCGTAAGCCTTCAGCGTCTCTCCTTTCGTGAACCAGATGCGCGGAAAGACAAAGCGGACCGGACGCTTCAGGAGCGCAGCCAGAAACCGCTCCATGCGCATCGTGAAGAGGGGATGGCTGCGAAAGTCCGGGTAGGCCTGCGCCGAAGACGTGACGAGCGCCGGGCCGAATATGCCCTGCCCGCTTTCGGGAAGGATGATCTCGGAAGCCTCGGCCAGGTAGGCGGCAATGCCGCTGATGAGCGCGAACTTGAACCCGCGGCTGCGGGCGCTGGTCTCGCCCGAGGCCTTCACGTTGTAAGGCACCGCTGCAAAAGGAAGCGGCTCGCCCGGTTCAGGGCGCCCGCCTGCCTTGGAACCGACCCCTACGCGGACTAACTTGCGGCCCAAGTCCTGGGCCATCAGCCCGGCCACGGCGCGGGAATCCATGCCGTCGCTGTAAGCCATCACGGCATCGGTCGTGATGCTGAACTGAAGACAATCCTGCGGCGGGCGCGGCGTGTCGCCGTTCCTCTGGACAAACTCAAACGTCCAGTCGTCGCCGGTCAGGAAGGAGGCGGCGTCCCGCAGGGTGTCGTAGACGGCGCGATCGGTCCATCGCAGGGGCTCCAGAACGGGGACACGCACCGTGAAATCGCGGGCCCAGCCGAGCTTGGGGCGCGGGAAGCTGCGGTCCGCGTATTCGATGGCGGCGGCAACCACCATTGCGTCGTAGATCACAGCCTCCCACTGGGCGAAGGCGTAGGATTCGAGGGCGGCCGTCGAGCAGGTGAAATTCTCCCGCAGGCTAAACGCGGAGCGGCCCCGGCGCGCCCGGCCGGAAGGGACGACATCGATGGCGTGTGCGGGCACCCGCGCCTTGTACGCAACAGCCGTCATAGGGCCGGCCCCTCGTCGATACCGGTCTGGCGCGGCAGCTCGACCGCCCGCCGGGACGGCGGACGGGCGGGCGCAAGAATCTCGCCGGCGATGCCGCTGCAGTCGAGTTTTCCCAGCGCCTCATCGAGGCGGGTGCGCACCGTGCGGCTCGCCCGCGCGCCTGCCTCACGCTGGTAGTGTTCATCGATGCCACGTCCCTGCGCCCGGGCGATGTCTTCCATCGCCGCCGATACCGCGCTGGCCGTTCCGGCTTCGCCGGTCACACCGCCAGCCGCCGCCTCGATGGCGCAGTCGATCAGACTGTTGGTGGCGGCCGAGCGCGGATGACGCGCCCGCAGCGCTTCGAGTTGCTCGGTGCGCATGCCGGGGAACAGCGTGTCGCTATTCATGATGTCCCGCACAGCGGCGATAGGCGCTTCCAGAATGTCCTTCTTCAGCGCGTGCGCGAGCGCGCCGCACACTTCAACGGCGGTGTGGGCGAGGTTCGCGGCCCACCGAGCGGCAGCCTTCCAGTGGGGGCGCATATTGAGGCTTCGGTGAGGACCATCACTCATGGCGATTCTCCATGTCAGAATAGTACATAAAAAATACTGACAATGTCAAATTCGACTGATAGATGGAAATCGGGCGAACGAGGAAAGGCTGAAAGCTGCGACGCCCGCTGCGATCCTTACGACGAAGCAGGCGACGACGATCCCTTGTGGCCACATGACTGATCTGCCTCGCCGCCAGATGTCTCGGCAGGGGTTTGCTGGTGGCGGCCGTGATTGGTTCCGGCATCATGGCGGACAGCCTGACCGCGGACGGCGCGGCAGGAGTTCGCCCTCGCGAAAATTCGGCAAGACCTCCGTTAAGTCCGTATCCCAAAAAGCAGAGGCATCCATATTCTGCTGGACTTCTGCGGCACACGAAGCATCCATGTGGACGGCGCCGAGGGCCTTTGAACGACGCCACGCCCGGTCGATCCCGGGCTCGCAGTGGTGCAAACGCTGGAAT
>NNBT01001962.1_pt1 | contig 30506 bp, 38 predicted proteins | sample 1173831 | NCBI WGS metagenome assembly NNBT01 (sample SAMN07173936, study PRJNA388173) | plant metagenome | isolation source: symbiotic tissue sample KVJ10 | place: Norway: Troms, Kvaloya island | reverse complement strand
GTTCATGGGTTCCGGGCTCCTCGCTGCGCGAGGCCCCGGAATGACGGCGTGGATCAGCAGCCAGACTCACCCCGGGAAGACCGAGGTCACGCTCTGGCCGCCGCGCGAGATCGTCACCTCCCACTGGCGCTTACGCTCTTTCATGGCCGTCTCGACGTCGCGCGAGGTGACCATGCGCTCGCCGTTCAGCGCCTGGATGATGTCGCCCTTCTGGAAACCGATGCGGGCGGCCGTGCTGCCCTCCTCGATCTCGCCGACGACGACGCCGTCAGTCCCTGCGTCGATCGCAAGTTCCTCGGCCAGCGCCGGCGATAGGTTCATCACCGTCAGACCCGCCAGCGGCGAACGGCCGGACAGCTTCACCGGCTCGCGCGGGCGCAGCTCCGGGGCGGGAATGAGATTGACGGGAATGACGACGCGCTTGCCGCTGCGCAGCACGGTGAGCGAGGCGACCCCGCCGAGCGGGCGTGTGGCGAAGCGGTAGCCGAAGGCCTCGGGGTCGTCGACGCCGACGCCGTCCACGGCCAGGATGACGTCGGAACGGCGCAGGCCCCCCTCCGCCGCCGGCCCCTTCTCGACGACGCCCGCCACGACCGAGCCGGCCGGCCGATCGAGCCCGAGCCCGTCGGCGACATCGGCCGTCAGCGCCTGGAGCCGCGCGCCGAACCAGGGCCGGCGCACGGTCTTCGCGCCCGTCCGGGCGCTCTCCACGACCACCCGCACCATGGCGGCAGGGATGGCGAAGCCGATGCCGTGGCTGCCGCCCGAGCGCGAGAAGATCGCCGTGTTGATCCCGATCACCCGCCCCTGCATGTCCACGAGCGCACCGCCCGAATTGCCCGGATTGATTGCGGCGTCCGTCTGGATGAAGGACTGCGCGTCGCCGACGCCGATCTGAGTGCGCGCCAGCGCCGAGACGATGCCCTGCGTCACGGTCTGCCCGACGCCGAACGGGTTGCCGATGGCGAGCACGATGTCGCCGATCTCGACCTTGTCGGAATCGGCGAGCTCGACGGCGACCAGATCCTTGGCGTTCTTGAGCTTGAGCACGGCGAGATCAGTGCGCGGATCGCGCAGCAGGATCGTCGCCTCGACCTCGCGCTTGTCGGCAAACGCGATCTTGACCTCGCTCATACCCTCGATGACGTGGTTGTTGGTGACCACGAGCCCGCTCGCATCGACCACCACGCCCGAGCCCAGCGACCGCTGCACCCGCTCCTGCGGCACGCCGAAGCCGCCATCGCCGAAGAAGCGGCGGAAGAACGGATCGTCCATGAAGGGGTTGCGCGGCTGCTTCTCGACGCGCGCGCCATAGACGTTGACGACGGCGCCGGCGCTCTTCTTCACCACACCGGCGAAGGACAGCGAGATCTCTTGGCGCGATTCAGGGACCGCCCGCGTCTGCGCCTGGACCGCGCCGGGCAGCGCCGCCAGCAGAACGACGGCGGCAAGGGCCCCCCGGTTGATGATGGCTCGGCCCGGCATGTGGCGTGTCCTCTGAGATCGGCGCGACTCACAGCGACAGATAGGCCGACATTAGGGCAATTTCCAGCCGGCGGCGCGGGAGGCCCCCGGCCGGTGTCACAGGGCGCGACTGCTCACTTGTCCTGCAGCAGCAGCCGGTACTTCTCGATCTCCGCCGGCACCAGCGTCCCGACGAAGGCCGGTGTCGTCTCCTCGGCGCTCGGCACGACGGACGACAGATCCTTGAACCGCCCCTGGAGATTGGCGCTCGCCAGTGCTGTCTTCAGCGCCGCGTTCAGCTTGGCGATGACCGGAGCGGGCGTGTTCTTCGGCACGAAGATCGCGTTCCAGCCCTGCGCCTGGAAGGCCGGCAGCCCGGCTTCCGCCGAGGTCGGGACATCCGGCAGGCTCGCCAGCCGCGCCGGCGTCGCCACCACGAGCGCCCTCACCTTCTCGCCCATGACGGCGCCCGACAGCGAGGTCGCGGCGTCGCAGACCCCGTCGATCTGGCCGCCCATCAGGTCGTTCAGCGCCGGCCCCGCGCCGCGATAGCTCACGAGCGCGACATCGATGCCCGCCGCCTTGATGAAGCTGCGGCAGATCAGGTAGTTCGACGAGCCGACGCCGGCATGGCCGAGGCTGACCTTGCCGGGATTGGCCTTGGCGTAGGCGACGAACTCGACCAGCGTCTTGGCCGGAAAATCGAGCTTCAGCGCGATCATCGGCGAAGTCTTGGCGACGAGCCCGACCGGCGCGAAATCGGCATGGGTGTATTTCAGATCGGGATAGATCGAATAGGACGCGGCGTTGGTGCCGCTGTTGCCGATGACGATGGTGTAGCCGTCAGGCTCCGCCCGCGAGGCGCGCGACAGGGCGGTCGCGCCGCCCGCCCCGCCCATGTTCTCCATCACGATGCGCTGGCCGAGCACCCGGCCCATCTCGTCGCCGACGAGGCGCGCGATCACGTCCGACGAGCCGCCGGCGGCGAAGGGCACGATCATGGTGATGGTTTTGGAGGGGTACTCCTGGGCGGTGGCGGGCGCCGGGGCGGCGAGCGCCAGCGCGGCTGCCAGAATGAGGCCAGCCCCCGTCTTGGTCATCTTCATGATCACGCTCCCTCTGGCGTTTCGCCGCCATGCTGCATGGCTGGCGCAACGTAACGCCTCAGCAAATCGCGGCCAAGCGGCTCGCGAACATCCCGCACAACGAAAAAGGGCGACCCGAAGGCCGCCCTTTGAAATCGAGTGGACTGAGGAAACCCTCAGGCTGCCTCGTCGTCCGCCGTGAAGACCGGGCCGGAATCCTTGCCCTTGGCCTCGACGTCGCGATCGACGAACTCGATCACGGCCAGCGGCGCGTTGTCGCCGAAGCGGAAGCCCGCCTTCATGATGCGCAGATAGCCGCCATTGCGCTCCTTGTAGCGGGGCCCGAGCACCGCGAAGAGCTTGGCCACCAGGACGACGTCCTTGATCTGCGCGATCGCCTGGCGGCGGGCATGCAGGTCGCCGCGCTTGGCGAGCGTGATCAGCTTCTCGACGACGGGACGCAGGTCCTTGGCCTTCGGCAGCGTGGTGGTGATCTGCTCGTGCTTGATCAGGGCCTGGGACATGTTGGCGAACATCGCCTTGCGATGCTCGACCGAGCGGTTGAAACGACGACCGCGAAAACCGTGACGCATGGGTGGCTCCTTCGTTGATTTACGGCCGCCGTGCCACGGTACGGCCGTTCTTTATGCTCCGGCGCTCATGCGCCGGGCGGGATAACGGCGCGGGAGCGAGCCCGCGCCGGTTAATCTCAGTAATGCTCCTCGAAGCGCTTCGCGAGCTCTTCGATGTTCTCCGGCGGCCAGCCGGTGACGTCCATCCCGAGATGGAGGCCCATGGTGGCGAGCACTTCCTTGATCTCGTTCAGCGACTTGCGACCGAAGTTCGGGGTGCGCAGCATCTCGCCCTCCGACTTCTGGATCAGGTCGCCGATATAGACGATGTTGTCGTTCTTCAGGCAGTTCGCCGAACGCACCGACAGCTCGAGCTCATCGACCTTCTTGAGCAGCGCCGGGTTGAAGGGCAGCTGCGGCGCGGTCGAGACGGCCTCTTCCTTGCGCGGCTCCTCGAAGGTGATGAACACGGCGAGCTGGTCCTGCAGGATGCGGGCGGCGAGCGCCAGCGCGTCCTCAGGGGTCACCGAGCCGTTGGTCTCGATGTTGAGCGTCAGCATGTCGCGGTCGAGATTCTGGCCCTCGCGGGTGTTCTCGACGCGGTAGGACACCTTCTTGACCGGCGAATACAGGCTGTCGACCGGGATCAGTCCGATCGGCGCGTCTTCCGGGCGGTTCTGCTCGGAGGGGATGTAGCCCTTGCCCGTGTTGACGGTGAACTCCATGCGGATCTCGGAGCCCTCGTCCAGCGTGCAGAGCACGAGGTCGGGGTTCAGGATCGACACGTCGCCGATGGTGTTGATGTCGCCCGCCGTGACGGTGCCCGGGCCGGTCTTGCGCAGGGTCATGCGCTTGGGGCCCTCGCCCTGCATCTTGACCGCGATGGCCTTGATGTTGAGGACGATGTCGGTCACGTCCTCGCGGACGCCGGGGATCGACGAGAATTCATGCAGCACGCCGTCGATCTGGACGGCGGTGACGGCCGCGCCCTGCAGCGAGGAGAGCAGCACACGACGCAGCGCGTTGCCGAGCGTCATGCCGAAACCGCGCTCCAGCGGACGGGCGATGACGGTCGCCTGACGCTTGGGGTCGTCTCCGACCTTGATTTCGAGCTTGTTGGGCTTTGACAGATCCTGCCAGTTCTTGCTGATCACGACCGCACTCCTGGTGCTTGAATTCAATGGCGGCGGCGGGCCGCCCCGGACAGGCGCCCGCCGGTGCGGGCGCCTCTAAGAGCAGGCGTCAGACGCGACGGCGCTTGCGCGGACGGCAGCCGTTATGCGGGATCGGCGTCACGTCGCGGATCGAGGTCACGGTGAAGCCGGCGGCCTGCAGGGCGCGCAGCGCCGATTCACGTCCCGAACCCGGGCCGGTGACTTCGACTTCGAGCGTGCGCATGCCGTGCTCGGCGGCCTTGCGGGCGGCGTCTTCGGCGGCGACCTGGGCGGCATAAGGGGTCGACTTGCGCGAACCCTTGAAGCCCATCGTGCCGGCCGACGACCATGAGATCGTGTTGCCCTGCGCGTCGGTGATGGTGATCATGGTGTTGTTGAACGAGGCGTTCACATGCGCGACGCCGGAGACGATGTTCTTGCGTTCACGGCGCTTAACGCGCTGGGCTTCCTTGGCCATAGTCTTTCTTTCATCCTTCGAGCGCGCCCGTGATGCCAGGCGCTGGGGAGAGGTATTCCGCCGTCATGCTCGGGCTCATCCCGAGCAGCTCAGGCGGGAGAAGGCGCCAGGCGGCGCCCTCACTGCGAGATCCTCGGGCCAAGGCCCGAGGGTGACGAACGCCTCAGGCGATCGTCACTTCTTCTTGCCGGCGATCGCCTTCGGCTTACCCTTGCGGGTGCGGGCGTTGGTGTGGGTGCGCTGGCCGCGAACCGGCAGGCCACGGCGATGGCGCAGGCCGCGATAGCAGCCGAGATCCATCAGGCGCTTGATGTTCATCGAGACTTCGCGGCGCAGGTCGCCCTCGACGAGATAGTCGCGGTCGATGGCCTCGCGGATCTGGAGCACCTCGGCGTCGGTCAGCTGGTTGACGCGGCGCTCGGCGGCGATGCCGACCTTGGTGCAGATTTCCTGGGCCTTGGACGCGCCGATGCCGTGGATGTACTGCAGGCCGATGACGACGCGCTTGTTGGTGGGAATGTTGACGCCGGCGATACGTGCCATGACGATCTCTCCATGTCGGCCGGCAGACGCCCAGTGGCGCGCCAGCGGTTTAAAGATGCCTCGCGCCGGTGGAGGCCGGCCTCTGCGAAGCGTTGAAACGGTTCCACGCGGGAATGCGACGTCGCCCCTTCTCGCGAAGGTAACGGCATCGCACGCATGAAACCGGAAGTGGGGTCGTTAGTCGCTCGGCCGGGACGAGTCAACCCGCCATGGCCAAGAAACATGCCAACACCGGGATCAGTGTCCGACCAAGGCCTTCTCGATCGCGGCCGTGACGTCGTCGATCGGCTGCATGCCGTCGATGTCGATCACCTGGCCGCGCGCCGCGTAATAGGGCGAGACCACGGCCGTGTCGCGATTATAGGCCTCGAGCCGTGTCTTGAAGACCTCTGGATCGTCGTCCTTGCGAACCGGCTGGCCGGCCGCCTTGGCCTCTTCGGCGCGCTTGACGATGCGGTCGACGAGCTTGCTCTGGTCGACCTTCAGCTCCAGCACGGTATCGAGGCTCAAGCCCTTCGAGGCCAGCATCGCGTCGAGCGCCTGCGCCTGCGCGAGCGTCCGCGGAAAGCCGTCGAGGATGAAGCCCTTCTTGCAGTCGGACTCCTCGATCCGGTCGGCGACGATCCCGATAACGATCTCGTCGGAGACCAGCCCGCCGGCATCCATCACCGCCTTGGCCTTGACGCCCACCGGCGTCTGGGCCGCGACGGCGGCGCGCAGCATGTCGCCGGTCGAGAGTTGTGGAATGCCGTGCTTCGCGACGATGCGCGCAGCCTGAGTGCCCTTGCCCGCCCCCGGCGGCCCCAGGAAGATCAGTCGCATCAGCGTTTCGCTCCTCGCAATTTGGCCTTCTTCACCAGCCCCTCATATTGGTGGGCCAGCAGGTGCCCGTGGACTTGCGCCACGGTATCCATCGTCGTCGTCACCACGATAAGCAGCGACGTGCCGCCCAGCAGGATGATCGGTATCTGGGCATAGGTGATCATGAACTCGGGGATAAGGCAGACGATAGTCAAATAGCCGGCGCCGAGCACGGTGATGCGCGTCAGCACCCGGTCGATATGCTCGGCGGTGCGCTCGCCGGGGCGAATGCCCGGCATGAAGCCGCCATGCTTCTTGAGGTTGTCGGCCGTCTCGACCGGATTGAACACGATCGCGGTGTAGAAGAAGCAGAAGAAGATGATCAGCGCCGCATAAAGGAACATGAACAGCGGCCGGCCATGAGCGAGATAGGTCGCCATCGTCGCCATAAAGCCGGTGCCGCCGGCGGCTTGGGAGAAGCTCGCGATCGTCGTCGGCAGCAGCAGCAGCGACGAGGCGAAGATAGGCGGGATGACGCCGGCCGTGTTCAGCTTGAGCGGCAGGAACGAGGTCTGCCCCTCATACATGCGGTTGCCGACCTGGCGCTTGGGATAGTTGATCAGCAGGCGGCGCTGGGCGCGCTCCATGAACACGCAGAACGCGATGACGCAGATCGCCATCACCAGGATCAGCAGCAGCAGCCCCGTTGAGATCGCCCCCTGGCGACCAAGCTCGAGCGTCTGCGCGAGCTGGGAGGGGAACTCGGCGATGATGCCGGCGAAGATGATCATCGACGTGCCGTTGCCGATGCCGCGGCTGGTGATCTGCTCGCCGAGCCAGAGCAGGAACATCGTGCCGCCGACGAGCGTGATCGTGGTCGAGAGCAGGAAGAACGGGCCGGGCTCCAGCACGAGATTGCCCGAGCCCTGCAGACCCACGCCGATGCCATAGGCCTGGAACACGGCGAGCACGAGCGTCAGATAGCGGGTGTACTGGTTGAGGACCTTGCGGCCCTGCTCGCCCTCTTTCTTCAGCGCCTCGAAGGTCGGGATCACGCTGGAGAGAAGCTGGACGATAATCGAGGCCGAGATATACGGCATGATCGCCAGCGCGAAGATCGCGAGCCGCCCGACCGCGCCGCCCGAAAACATGTTGAACAGGCCGAGCACGCCCGACTGCGACTGCTTGAACAGGTCAGCGACGGCGTCGGGGTTCATGCCCGGCAGGGGGATATAGGTGCCGAGCCGATAGATGATCAGCGCGCCCAGGGTGAACCAGATCCGCTTCTTCAGCTCGTCCGCCTTGGCGAACGCTCCGAAGTTCAGGTTTGAAGCAAGCTGTTCAGCCGCCGATGCCATGCGTCCGGTCCTTGGTCTTCAGATCCATGGGCGCGCTGGTCTGCGCCCGGTCAAACAGTCGAACGGCGGCCAGGGCTTCTGGCCCGGCCGCCGTTCGCGAGTCGTCATGTAAGCGTTCGGCTCAAGCCTGTGAAGCGGCAACCGCCAGGATCTTCACCGAACCGCCAGCCTTCTCGATCGCCTCGACGGCCGATTTGGAAGCGCCATAGACCTCGAAGGCGAGCTTGGCCTTAAGTTCGCCGACGCCCAGAATCTTGACGCCGTCCTTGGCCTGGCGGGTGATCACGCCGGCGGCGACAAGCGCCTCGATCGTGACGGTGCCCGCGGTATCGAGCCGACCGGCCTCGACCGCCTGCTGGATGCGACCAAGATTGACCTCGTTCAGATCCTTGGCGAAGAGGTTGTGGAAGCCGCGCTTGGGCAGGCGACGATACAGCGGCATCTGGCCGCCTTCGAAGCCCTTCACGGCGACGCCTGAGCGGGCCTTCTGACCCTTGACGCCACGGCCGCCAGTCTTGCCCTTGCCGGAGCCGATGCCACGGCCGACGCGGATGCGCGACTTGTGCGCGCCTTCGTTGTCACGGATGTCGTTGAGTTTCATCGAACGATACCCCTCACTTCGCGTCGACGACGCGCACGAGGTGCCTGACCTTATCGATCATGCCCCGCACGGACGGCGTATCGACCAGGGTCGACTGCCGGCGAATCTTGTTCAGGCCGAGACCGATGAGGGTCTGGCGCTGCGACGCCTCGCGGCGGATCGGGCTACCGATCTGCTCGATGACGACGGTCTTGTTATCAGAGTTTGCCATGATCGCACCCTCACGCTTCAACAGCGGCGTCGGTGCCGGCATCGCGGCGACGCGTCTGCAGGGCCGAGACCTTGAGGTTGCGGCGCGCGGCGACGCCACGCGGGCTGTCCTCGTTCTTCAGCGCGTCGAAGGTCGCGCGAACGAGGTTGTACGGGTTCGAGGAGCCGAGCGACTTCGACACCACGTCCTGCATGCCGACCGCCTCGAAGACGGCGCGCATCGGGCCGCCGGCGATGATGCCGGTACCGGCAGGAGCTGCACGCAGCACGACCTTGCCGGCGCCGTGACGGCCCTGGACGTCGTGATGGAGGGTGCGGCCCTCGCGAAGCGGGATGCGCACCAGGCCACGCTTGGCGGCTTCCGTCGCCTTGCGGATGGCCTCGGGAACTTCACGGGCCTTGCCGTGGCCGAAGCCGACGCGGCCCTTCTGGTCGCCGACGACGACGAGAGCGGCGAAGCCGAAGCGACGACCACCCTTCACCACCTTGGCGACGCGGTTGATATGGACCAGACGGTCCACGAATTCCGAATCGCGCTCTTCGCGATCGCGGTCACGAGGCTCTCTCGCCATTGTCTTTCCTCTTACTTGCGCGGCCGCCGGGCTATTGCCGTACGCCGCTCGCTCGAGCGTTCCTGTTGGAACGACGGTCTTGAAACAGGTATCTCCCGGCCCCCTGCCCCCGGCGCGATGAAGCGTCGGGAGAGGAAAACCGGGATGGTCGGGATCAGAAGTTCAGGCCGCCCTCGCGGGCCGCATCCGCCAGCGCCTTGACGCGGCCGTGATACATGTAGGAACCGCGGTCGAAGACCACGTCCTTCACGCCTGCCTTCACGGCCCGCTCGGCGATCAGCTTGCCGATCGCGGTGGCCGCATCGACATTCGCGCCCGACTTCATGTTGGGGCGGATGTCCTTGTCCAGGCTGGACGCCGACGCGACGGTGACACCCTTCACGTCGTCGATGACCTGGGCATAGATCTGCTTGCCGGTGCGGTGCACCGACAGGCGGGCGCGGCCATTGGCAACGGCCTTGATCGCGCGGCGGACGCGGGCCTTGCGGCGCGCAGTGTTGTCTGTCTGCTTGCTCATGGCGCTTACTTCTTCTTCCCTTCCTTGCGGAAGATGAATTCGCCGGCGTATTTGACACCCTTGCCCTTGTAAGGCTCAGGCCCGCGATAGTCGCGGATTTCGGCGGCGGTCTGACCGACCACCTGCTTGTCGATGCCGGTGATGACGATCTCGGTCGGCTTCGGCGTGACGATGGCGACACCTTCCGGGATCGCATAGTCGATGTCGTGGCTGAAGCCCAGCGAGAGCTTCAGAACCTTGCCGTTGACGGCGGCCTTGTAGCCGACGCCGTTGATCTCGAGCTTCTTCTCGAAGCCGGAGGTCGTGCCGATCACGAGATTGGCGATGCGGGCGCGCGAGGTGCCCCAGAGCGAACGCGCACGCTTGCTCTGCGAGCGCGGCTGGACGGCGATGGCGCCGTCCTCCATGGCCACAGACACGTCGTCGGGAACGGTGAAGGAGAGTTCCCCCTTCGAGCCTTTCACCTTGACGATCTGACCGGCGACGTTGGCGGTGACGCCAGCGGGGACCGGAACAGGCTTCTTACCGATACGAGACATTGGATTTCTCCTGAAAACGAGCGGCGCGGAAGGTCAGAAGACCTTGCAAAGCACTTCGCCGCCCACGTTCTGCTCGCGGGCAAGATGATCGGGCATCACACCCTTCGGGGTCGAGATGATCGTCACGCCAAGGCCATCGGCCACGCGCGGCATCGTCTCCACCGAAGAATAGACGCGGCGGCCGGGCTTGGACACACGCGAGATCGACCGGATGACCGGCAGTCCCTCGTGGTACTTCAGCTCGATGTCGAACTCGGTCCGGCCATTGCCGAACTCGGTCTGGGTGTAGCCGCGGATGTAACCCTCGGACTGAAGCACGTCGAGCACGCGGGCCCTGAGCTTCGAACCGGGCGTCGAAACGCGCGACTTGCGCCGCATCTGCGCATTGCGGATGCGGGTCAGCATATCTCCAAGCGGATCAATGATCACGATGCGTACTCCTCACCAGCTCGACTTGACGAGGCCGGGAACCAGCCCCTTGTTGCCGAGCTCGCGCAGCGCAATGCGCGACATCTTCAGCTTGCGGTAGACGGCGCGCGGACGCCCCGTCACTTCGCAGCGGTTGCGCACCCGGTTCGGAGCCGAATTACGCGGCAGTTCGGCCAGCTTGAGGCGAGCGAGGAACCGCTCGTCCATGGACTGGCTTTCGTCATTGGCGATCGCGAGAAGCCGCGCGCGCTTTCCGGCGAATTTCTTCACCAGAGCCTTGCGGTGGTTGTTGTTCTCGACGGAGCTTTTCTTAGCCATCGATCTCTCCTGGTTTCCGCGTATGAACGCTTGAGTTCACTGCCGGAACGGGAAGTTGAAGTGCTTGAGCAAGGCGCGCGCCTCGTCGTCCGACTTCGCAGTCGTGCAGACGATCACGTCCATACCCCAGACCTGGTCGACCTTGTCGTAGTTGATCTCCGGGAACACGATGTGCTCCTTGATCCCGAGCGCGAAATTACCGCGCCCGTCGAACGACTTCGGGTTGAGGCCGCGGAAGTCTCGCACTCGCGGCAAGGCGATGGTGACGAGACGATCGACGAACTCGAACATCTTGGTCTTGCGCAGCGTCACCTTGCAGCCGACCGCCATGTTCTCGCGCAGCTTGAAGCCGGCGATGGCGAGGCGGGACTTGGTGATGACCGGCTTCTGGCCGGCGATCAGCGCGAGGTCGCCGGCGGCGTTGTCGACCTTCTTGCGGTCGGCGGTCGCTTCGCCAACGCCCATGTTGATGACGACCTTCTCGATGGTCGGCACTTCCATGACGTTCTTGTAGCCGAACTCGGCGATCATCGCCGGACGAACGACGTCCTCATAGTGCTGCTTCATACGCGGCGTGAGCGCCGCCTGCTGATTCTCAGCCATCGATCAGATCCCCCGAACGCTTGGCGAAACGGACCTTGCGGCCATCATCCAGGACCTTGAAGCCGACGCGGGTCGGCTTGCCATCCTTGGGATCGGCCACGGCGAGATTCGACAGGTCGATGGTGGCCTCCTTGGAGATGATGCCACCTTCGGACTGAGCCGAAGCCTTGGTGTGCTTCTTGACCAGCATGACGCCGCGAACGATCGCGCGGGCATCCTTCGGGATCACCTGGAGCACTTCGCCGGCCTTGCCCTTGTCACGGCCGGCCAGCACGACGACCTTGTCGCCCTTCTTGATTTTCGCAGCCATCACAGCACCTCTGGCGCAAGCGAGATGATCTTCATGTGGTTCTTGGCGCGCAGCTCGCGCGGAACCGGTCCGAAGATGCGGGTGCCGACAGGCTCTTTCTGGTTGTTGATCAGCACGGCCGCATTGCGGTCGAACCGGATCACCGAACCATCGGCGCGCTTGACGTCCTTGGCGGTGCGAACGACGACCGCCTTCATGACGTCGCCCTTCTTCACGCGGCCGCGGGGAATGGCTTCCTTGATCGAAACGACAATGATGTCGCCAATGCGGGCATAGCGCCGCTTCGACCCGCCGAGAACCTTGATGCACATCACGCGACGGGCGCCGGAATTATCCGCGACCTCGAGATTCGTCTGCACCTGGATCATGGCCTTGATCCTTCCAGTGTGTATCAGCGCGGTTTCCCGAAAGCATCAGTGCCTCCGGGACTACGACTGACGGGGGTCGATCGCCCCCTGGCCTCAAAACAAAGCACGAACCGCAAAAGTGCACGCACTCTTGCGGCTAAACATGCCCGACTTTTCTATTCCGCCCTCCCCGCGACCCGAAGTGATTCGGGCACGGGAACCGCGTTGACCTACGCCTTGGGGGCGTTGTCGAGCACAACCCAGCTTTTCAGCTTGGAAATGGGCTTGGACTCCTCGATCCAGACCTGATCCCCGACCTTGGCCACCTGCGCCTCATCATGGGCGTGATAGTTTTTGGTCCGGCGAACCGTCTTCTTGAGGAGAGGGTGCGTATAGCGCCGCTCGACCTTGACCACAACAGTTTTGTTCTGCTTGTCGCTGACGACGACGCCCTGCAGCACGCGCTTCGGCATTGTCTGACTCCTCAGGCGCTCGCCGCGACGGTCTTCGACCGCTGCAGCGTCTTGATGCGGGCGATGTCCTTGCGGACTTCGGTCACCCGGGCGGTGTTCTCGAGCTGGCCGGTGGCCTTCTGAAAGCGCAGGTTGAACTGCTCCTTCTTGAGCTTCAGGAGTTCGTCCTGAAGCAGGTCCACGCTCATGGCCTGCAGGTCGGACAGGCGTTGCGAAGCTTTCATCTCGTCCTCCCTCTTACTCGGCGATGCGCTGGATGAAGCGCGTCTTGATCGGCAGCTTGGCCGCGCCGAGGCGCATGGCCTCGCGAGCGGTGTCTTCCGGCACGCCGTCGATCTCGAACATGATCCGGCCAGGCTTGACCTTGGCTGCCCAGAATTCAGGCGCGCCCTTGCCCTTGCCCATGCGGACTTCGGTCGGCTTCTTCGACACCGGCACGTCCGGGAAGATCCGGATCCAGACACGGCCGGCACGCTTCATGGCGCGGGTGATCGCGCGGCGGGCCGCCTCGATCTGCCGGGCGGTAACCCGCTCGGGCTCCTGGGCCTTCAGGCCGAACTGGCCGAAGTTCAGATCCGTGCCGCCCTTGGCGACGCCGGAAATGCGCCCCTTGAACTGCTTGCGAAACTTGGTCTTCTTTGGTTGCAACATGGCTTTTCTCGATCAGCCTTATGCATGCTCGCGACGATGGCCACCGCCGGAACGGCTGCCCTCGTCTGCCATGCGCTTGTCCTGGGCCATCGGGTCGTGTTCGAGGATCTCGCCCTTGAAGATCCAGACCTTGATGCCGCACGTGCCGTAGGTGGTGAAGGCGGTGCCCACACCGTAATCGACATCGGCGCGCAGCGTGTGCAGCGGGACGCGACCTTCGCGATACCACTCCAGGCGCGCAATCTCGGCCCCGCCGAGACGGCCGGAACAGTTGATGCGGATGCCTTCGGCGCCCAGACGCATCGCCGACTGAACGGCCCGCTTCATGGCGCGACGGAACGCGACGCGGCGCTCGAGCTGCTGCGCGATCGAGTCGGCCACCAGCGTGGCGTCGATCTCGGGCTTGCGCACCTCGACGATGTTGATCGTCACATCCGCCTTGGTGAGCTTCATCACCGACTTGCGGAGCTTCTCGATGTCGGCGCCCTTCTTGCCGATCACCACGCCCGGACGCGCCGAGTGGATGGTGACGCGGCACTTCTTGTGCGGGCGCTCGATGATGATCTTGGAGATCGCGGCCTGCTTCAGCATCTTCATGAGCGAGGCACGGATGGCCATGTCCTCGTGAAGAAGCTTGCCGTACTCACCCTTCTGCGCAAACCAGCGCGAATCCCAGGTGCGGTTGATGCCGAGGCGAAGCCCGATCGGATTGATTTTCTGACCCATCGTTCTCTCCTCAGGCCTTGGCCGCGGCGACTTCGCGCACGATGATCGTGATGTTCGCGAACGGCTTCAGGATGCGGGCGCCACGACCGCGGGCGCGGGCATGGAAGCGCTTCATCACGAGGGCCTTGCCGACGAAGGCCTGGGCCACGACGAGATCGTCGACGTCGAGATCATGATTGTTCTCGGCATTGGCGATCGCGCTCTGCAGGCACTTGCGCACATCCAGCGAGATCCGCTTGCGCGAGAACTCGAGATCGGCGAGCGCGGTGGAGACCTTCTTGCCGCGGATAAGCTGGGCGAGGAGGTTGAGCTTCTGCGGCGAGACGCGAAGGTTGCGGGCGACCGCGACGGCTTCGTTCTCAGGCAGCGCACGGGGGGCTGATGCTTTTCCCATGGCTTACTTCCTCTTCGCCTTCTTGTCGGCGGCGTGGCCGTGGAAGGTGCGCGTCGGCGAAAACTCGCCGAACTTGTGGCCCACCATTTCCTCGGACACGTTCACCGGCACATGCTTGTGGCCGTTGTAGACGCCGAACGTCAGACCGACGAACTGCGGGAGGATCGTGGAGCGACGGCTCCAGATCTTGATGACCTCAGACCGGGCCGCCGAACGGGCAACCTCGGCCTTTTTCAGAAGGTATCCGTCGACAAACGGACCTTTCCAAAGCGAACGCGCCATGACGGACCTCAGTTCTTCTTCTTGCGGGCGTGACGGCTCGACACGATGAACGTATCGGTCCGCTTGTTCGAGCGGGTCTTCTTGCCCTTGGTCGGCAGACCCCAGGGCGTGACCGGATGACGGCCACCCGAGGTGCGGCCTTCGCCGCCGCCATGGGGATGGTCGACCGGGTTCATCGAGACACCGCGGTTATGCGGGCGACGACCGAGCCAGCGCGAGCGCCCGGCCTTGCCGTCATTCCGGTTCATGTGGTCGGGGTTCGAAACCGCGCCCACAGTAGCGTAGCACAGGCCGCTGATCAGGCGCTGCTCGCCCGAGTTCAGGCGGACGATGACGTAACCCTGGTCGCGACCGACGATCTGGGCGTAGTTGCCGGCCGAACGGGCCAGCGCGCCGCCCTTGCCGATCTTGAGCTCGACATTGTGGACGATCGTGCCGATCGGCATCGAGCCCATCGGGGCCGCGTTGCCGGGCTTCACGTCGACCGACGGACCCGAGATCACGCTGTCGCCGACGGCAAGCCGCTGCGGAGCGATGATGTAGGCCTGCTCGCCGTCGCTGTACTTGATCAGCGCGATGAACGCGGTGCGGTTGGGGTCGTACTCCAGCCGCTCGACGACGGCCGGAATGCCATCCTTGCCGCGACGCTTGAAATCGATCAGGCGCAGCGTCCGCTTGTGTCCACCGCCGCGGAAGCGGACGGTGATGCGGCCGAGGTTGTTGCGGCCGCCGGAGGACGACTTGCCCTCCGTCAGCACCTTCAGGGGCTTGCCCTTGTAGAGCTCACTGCGGTCGACGATCACGAGCTGGCGAAGGCTCGGCGTGACCGGCTTGAAATGCTTCAAAGCCATGTTTGCGATCCTTCCTTACAGGCCCGTGGTCACGTCGATGGAGTGACCTTCCTCGAGGGTCACGACCGCCTTCTTGACGTCCGCGCGCTGCCCGAGACGGCCCCGGAAGACCTTCATCTTGCCTTCGGTGACGAGCGTGTTGACGCTCTTCACCTTGACGTCGAACAGCTTCTCGATCGCCGCCTTGATCTGCGGCTTGGTCGCGGTCTTGGCGACCTTGAAGACGACCTTGTTATGCTCGGAGAGCATCGTCGCCTTCTCGGTGATCACCGGCCCACGAATGACGTCGTAGTGGCGCGGGTCCAGGTTCTTTGCGGACTGGCTCATGTGAAGCGCGCCTCCAGCGCATCGACAGCCGCGCGGGTCAAGACGAGCTTGTCGCGACGCAGGATGTCGTAAACGTTGATGCCCTGGATCGGCAGGACGTCGACATTCGGGATCGAACGCGCCGCCAGGCCGAAATTGGTGTCGATCTCGGCGCCGCCGATCACCAGCGCGCTGGAGAGATCCAGCTTGCCGAAGTGACCGAGCAGGACCTTGGTCTTCGGCTCGGACAGCTTGGCGTCATCGATGATGATGATGCCGCCGGTCTTCGCCTTGGACGAGAGCGCATGACGCAGGGCCAGCGCACGGACCTTCTTGGGCAGATCGTGAGCGTGGTCGCGCACGATCGGACCGAAGGCCTTGCCGCCGCCGCGGAACTGCGGAGCCGAAGCCGCACCGTGACGGGCGCCGCCGGTGCCCTTCTGCTTGTAGATCTTCTTGCGGGTGCGGTCGACTTCCGACCGGCCCTTGGACTTGTGCGTGCCGGCGCGGCGCTTGGCGAGCTGGTAGCGCACCATGCGGGCCAGGATGTCGGCGCGCGGCTCGAGGCCGAAGATCGCATCCGAGAGCTCGACCGAACCGGCCGAGCCACCTTCAAGGGTGGTGATATCGAGCTTCATCACGCGTTCTCCTCAACCGTCTCGGCTGCGGGAGCCGGCGCGTCGCCGCCATTCAGCTTGAACTTGCCCGGCAGAGGCGCATCCTTCGGCAGGGCGCGCTTAATGGCGTCCCGCACATGGATCCAGCCGCCGGCATGACCGGGAACGGCGCCCTCGACCAGGATCAGGCCACGCTCGACATCCGTCTGGACGACGCGCAGGTTCTGCGTGGTCACGCGCTCGGCGCCGAGATGGCCGGGCATCTTCTTGTTCTTGAAGGTCTTGCCAGGGTCCTGACGGCCACCGGTCGAACCGATCGAACGGTGCGAGACCGAAACACCGTGGGTGGCGCGAAGACCACCGAAGTTCCAGCGCTTCATGCCGCCGGCGAAGCCCTTGCCGAGCGTCGTGCCGCTGACATCGACGAACTGGCCGACGACGAAATGGTCGGCGGTGAGCTCGGCGCCGACCGGGATCAGCGCATCATCGCTGACGCGGAACTCGACGACCTTGCGCTTGGGCTCGACATTGGCGACGGCGAAATGGCCGCGCTCCGCCTTCGAGACGTTCTTGACCTTGGCCAAGCCCGTCCCGAGCTGCACGGCGACATAGCCGTTCTTCTCGATCGTGCGGTGAGCGACGACCTGGCAGTTATCGAGCTTCAGCACGGTGACCGGGATATGTTCGCCGGCATCGGTGAAGATGCGGGTCATCCCGACTTTCTGTGCAATCACACCGGAACGCATCGGTGCATACCTTCCCTTGGGGTCATACTCATCCAGCCAAAACGCTGGAGGCAGAGGACCCGGCTAAAATCGGATCAGACACTGGACGGACGGAGTGGATCGCACTTCGCCGGATCGGCCACGTCTACTCAGAGCTTGATTTCGACGTCGACGCCGGCAGCGAGATCAAGCTTCATCAGGGCGTCGACCGTCTGCGGGGTCGGGTCGACGATATCGAGAACCCGCTTGTGGGTCCGCATTTCGAACTGCTCGCGCGACTTCTTGTCGATGTGGGGCGAGCGGTTGACAGTGAACTTCTCGATGAGCGTGGGCAGCGGGATGGGACCGCGAACCTGGGCGCCCGTCCTCTTGGCGGTCGACACGATCTCGCGCGTCGAAGCGTCGAGAATGCGGTGGTCGAACGCCTTGAGGCGGATCCGGATGTTCTGACCGTTCATGGTATTTTTCTTCCTGAGGCGAATGGCGAGTGGCGAGTGGCGAAAAGCGAAGACCGCCTCCCGCCAGCCGCTATTGGCCTCTTCAAGCGATGATCGAGGCGACGACGCCGGCGCCGACGGTGCGGCCGCCTTCGCGGATGGCGAAGCGCAGCTTCTCTTCCATCGCGATCGGCACGATCAGGTGAACTTCCATGGCGATGTTGTCGCCCGGCATCACCATCTCCGTGCCCTCGGGCAGGTGCACCACGCCGGTCACGTCCGTCGTGCGGAAGTAGAACTGCGGGCGGTAGTTGGTGAAGAACGGGGTGTGGCGACCGCCCTCCTCCTTGGTCAGGATGTAGGCCTCGGCCTTGAACTTCGTGTGCGGCTTCACAGAGCCCGGCTTGCACAGGATCTGCCCGCGCTCGACGTCCTCACGCTTCGTGCCGCGCAGCAGCGCGCCGATGTTGTCGCCAGCCTGGCCCTGGTCCAGCAGCTTGCGGAACATCTCGACGCCGGTGACCGTGGTCTTGACCGTGTCCTTCAGGCCGACGATCTCGATTTCCTCGCCGACCTTGACGATGCCGCGCTCGACGCGACCCGTCACCACCGTGCCGCGACCCGAGATCGAGAACACGTCCTCGACCGGCATCAGGAACGGCAGGTCCAGCGGACGCGCCGGCTGCGGGATGTACTCGTCGACCGTCTTCATCAGCGCGAGCACCGCGTCATGGCCGATGGTCTTGTCGCCGTTGTCGAGCGCAACCTTGGCCGAACCCTTGGTGATCGGGATGTCGTCGCCGGGGAAGTCGTACTTCGACAGAAGCTCGCGGATCTCCATCTCGACGAGCTCGAGCAGCTCGGCGTCGTCGACGAGATCGACCTTGTTCATGAACACGACCAGCGCGGGAACGCCGACCTGGCGCGCCAGCAGGATGTGCTCGCGGGTCTGCGGCATCGGGCCGTCGGCGGCCGACACCACCAGGATCGCGCCGTCCATCTGGGCGGCGCCCGTGATCATGTTCTTCACATAGTCGGCGTGGCCGGGGCAGTCGACATGCGCATAGTGGCGCGCCGCCGTCTCGTACTCGACGTGAGCCGTCGAGATCGTGATGCCGCGGGCCTTCTCTTCCGGCGCCTTGTCGATCTGGTCATAGGCCGTGAACGTCGCACCGCCCGACTCCGCCAGGATCTTCGTGATCGCAGCCGTCAAGGACGTCTTGCCATGGTCAACGTGACCAATCGTTCCAATGTTGCAATGCGGCTTCGTGCGAGCGAATTTCTCTTTGGCCATGACACCCTGTTCCTGATCGACGGCCCTACGCGGCCGGAAAACGCGGTCGCATTAGGGGGTTTTGGCAGCGAATGCAAGGTTGCCCCTGCGACGGCGCAGGCCGCCGCGCCGGCCACCGCGCCACGCCGGGTTCATGCGCCCGACGCGAGCCGGCGAAACGCCCGGCTTCGCCATCGCAAGGCGATCCCGCTCAGTTGCCGTACAGATACTCCGGCAGCCAGAGCGTCAGCCCCGGCCAGAGATACATCAGGACCATGCAGAGGATCACGATCAGCATATAGGGCATCATGCCGGCGAAGATCTGGTTGATGGTGACATGCGCCGGCGCGACGCCCTTGAGGTAGAAGGCCGACATCGCCACCGGCGGCGACAGGAACGCCGCCTGCAGGTTCACGAAGACCAGCACGCCCCAGAGGATCGGGTCGATGCCGAAATGCTTCAGCATCGGCAGGAAGATCGGCACGAAGATCACCAGGATCTCGGTCCATTCCAGCGGCCAGCCGAGGACGAAGATGATCGCCTGCGACAGGATCATGAACTGCAGCGACGACAGGTTCAGCGACAGGACCCAGCTCTCCAGCAGGGCCTGACCGCCGAGCAGCGCGAACACCGCCGAGAAGATCGCCGAGCCCACGAACAGCCAGCAGACCATCGAGGTGGTCTTGGCGGTCAGGAACACCGCCTCCTTGGTGCGCTTCCAGTTGAGCGTCCGGGCATGGAAGGCGAGCAGGAAGGCGCCGGCGGCCCCGACCGCAGCCGACTCGGTGGCGGTGGTGATGCCGAACAGGATAACCGCGAGCACAATCACCGTCAGCAGACCCAGGGGCGCGACGGCGTCGGTCAGCAGGCGGATGATCTCCAGCCGCTCGGCCGACATCCGGTGGTAATAGCGCGCCATCAGCGCGGCAAAGCCGAGCGCGATGGCCCCGAACCACCAGTAGAACGCAGGCGCCGGCCCCTTCTGCGCGTCGGTCGGCTCGTCCGGCGGCAGATCCGGCGATCCCAGCTGTTCGACTGCCGTCACCGCTTCCACCGCGCCAGCCTGCTGGTGGATCACCACATACCACCACACCAGCGCGAGCGTTCCCGCAACAATGGTTAGCGGCACCAGCGCATAGGCGAAGGCGCGCAGGATATCGCCATATCCGACCGGCCGCCCCTCTTCGCGTTGGATCAGCCGCGCCTTCGCCGGAGCGATCAGCGCCTTGCACAAGGCCGGAAACATCCGCCCGCCATAGGCCTCGCTCAGGGCTTGCGTCCAGGGCGGGACGGCAACCCGCGTCGCCTCGGCCGGCAGCTTCGGCGCGATGCGGGGGTTCAGCAGCGCCCAGCCGATGATGTAGACGAGGTAGAGAAACGCCAGGAAGAAGCCCGGAAACATGGCGGCAGCATAGAGCTTGACCACCGACTGGCCCGCCACGGCGGCATAGACGATGATCATCACCGAGGGCGGGATCAGGATGCCGAGCGTGCCGCCGGCCGTGATCACGCCCGAGGCCAGCCGCACGTCGTAGCCGGCCTTGAGCATCGGGTTGAAGGCGATCACGCCCATCAGCACGACGACCGCCCCGACCAGCCCGCTGGCGATGCCCCAGAAGGTGCAGACCAGCAGCGTCGCCACCGCCAGCGCCGCAGGCACGTTGCGGAAGGCGAGTTGCACCGCATGGAACATCTTGTCGACGAGCGCGCCGCGCTCCATCACATAGCCCATCAGCACGAAGAGCGGGATCGAGATCAGGACGTCGTTGGTCATCGCGCCATAGGTGCGCTGAACCATCAGGTCGAAGACCCTGTTCGCGTACCAGGCCTGGGTGGGATCGTAGAACGCGGCATAGCCGAACAGCATCCCCAGCCCCATCAGGGTGAAGGCTGTCGGAAAGCCCAGGATGATGACGACGACGATCAGGCCGAGCATGCTCAGGCCAAGGGCGGGATCGCTCATGGATGCCGGTCTCCGCCGAGGCCGCGCTGGCGGGCCACTTCATCGATGCTGTGCGTCCGCTCGATCGCGGCCTGCCGCGTCGCCTCGTCGACATGCTCGCTGGCGGCGAGCTGCTCCTCGACGACGTCGATCTCGGCGACATCCTTGAGGCGGGCCGGCCAGGCGCCGTTCTTCAGGCAGACGACGCAGCGGACGATCTCGGCCATGCCCTGCAGCAGCACGAGCGCGCCCGCGACGGGGATGACAGTCTTGAAATGATAGACCGGTGGCCCGTCGGCGGTGACGTTAGAATGTTCGCCGATGCGCCAGGAATCGCCGGCATAGCTGTAGCCCGCATAGACCAGCGCGCAGATGCCCGGCAGGAAGAACAGGATGTAGAGCGCCAGGTCGAGCGAGGCCTGCGTGCGCGGCCGCATCGAGCTGTAGAGGAAATCGCCCCTGACATGGCCGTTCTGCGCGAGCGTGTAGGCGCCGCAGAGCATGAACAGCGAGCCGTACATCATGTTGCTGGCGTCGAAGATCCAGGCTGTCGGCGCGTTCAGGATGTAGCGCTTGAAGACCTCGGCACAGACCAGCAGCATCAGGCCGATGATCAGCCAGGCGGCGAGCTTGCCGAAAAACGTGCTGATGCTGTCGCAGGCGAGAAGAACTTTCTCGACGCTCATTCTCTCACCTCGCAGGCAGGAGACATGGACGGTGCAGGGGCGCCGTCCATGTCCGTATGCGTCGACCGGGCCTCAGAGCTTGGCGGCGACGCCGTTGGGGCCCCAGTAATGGTCGAACGCCATCTTGCGGTTGACCACCGTGTCCTGCTCCCAGCGCGTGGCGCGCTTGGCGAAGGCGAGCTGCGACTGCAGGATTTCGGCGAAGAGCGGGTTTTCGGCCGCCTTCTTCTTCGCCACCTCGTCATAGAGCTCGAGCTGGCGCTTCAGCACCGCGTCGGGCGTCTTGTAGAAGCGCACCTTGTCCTTGGTCTGCAGCTCGACATAGTCCTGCGAGTAGCGGTCGATCGCCTTCCACGACATCTCGGCCGAGCCGGCCTCGACCGCGTTTGTGATGATCGCCTTCATCTTGTCGGGCAGCGCATCGAACTTGGTCTTGTTGAACATGATCTCGAACTGCTCGGCGTTCTGGTGATAGCTCTGCAGCATGCAGACCTTCGAGACGTCGGCGAAGCCGAGGATCCGGTCGGAGCTGGCATTGTTGAACTCGGCCGCATCGAGCAGGCCGCGATCCATCGCCGAGACGATTTCGCCGCCCGGCAGCGCGTTCACCGCCAGGCCCATGCCGGTGAAGATGTCGATCGAGATGCCGACGGTGCGGTATTTCAGCCCCTTCATGTCCTCGAGCTTGGTGACCGGCTTCTTGAACCAGCCCAGAGGCTGCGTCGGCATCGGGCCATAGGGGAAGGACTGCACATTGGCGCCGATCGAGGCGTAGAGCTTGGCAAGCAGCTCCCTGCCGCCGCCGTATTTGTGCCAGGCGAGCAGCATGTTGGCGTCCATCGCATAGGCCGGGCCCGAGCCCCACAGCGCCAGCGCCGTCTGCTTGCCGTAATGATAGACGAGCACGCCATGGCCGCCGTCCAGCGTGCCCTTCGACACCGCCTCGAGTAGGCCGAAGGCGGGCACGACCGCGCCGGCCGGCAGCACCTCGATTTTCAGCTCGCCGCCGGTCATGTCGTTGACCTTCTTGGCGAAGTCGAGCGCGTATTCGTGGAAGATGTCCTTGGACGGCCATGTGCTCTGCCAGCGCATGGAAATCGGCCCCGATTGCTGCGCGATCGCGGGCGCAGCGACGGTCGCGGCGGTGGCGACCAGCGAGGTCTTCAGGAATTTTCGGCGTGAGGCTCCGACGGTCTTTTCAGACTTCATGTGTTTCTCCCTCTGTGAAGCGCCATTTCTTTGATTGAGGCGTCTTATCCTTAGAAGAGCAGGAAGATTTAGACGGCGCAAGAGCTTGCAGTCACTGGCTGGCCCGACGGCCGTTGCCCATTTGCCGCAGGGGCTCGGCGCCATCGCCTGCGCTGGCGATGAAGATGGCGGGCCATGGCTGCGATGAACCTTGCGGAACAGATGGCTCCGCCGGTCATCGGCCGCATGCTGTCGCGTTTCCGCTGGCCTCCACCGGGGCGGCTGTTCGGAGCCGGAGCGTCCCGCCCCTCAAAATCTTAGAGTTCAGAGCCGCTCGCTGATCGAGATCGCATAGGCCGGCTGACGTTGCAGGAACAATTCGTCCTCGGGGCCGGCAATGCCGTCGGCCAACGTCACCGGGTCGAAGATCGCCGTATCGCAGGTCTCGTTTTTCTCGAAGGCGGCGATCGTCAGCGTGCCGAGCTTGACCGTCGGGCGGGTCTCCTCGCCGTCCCACATCTGGGTGGCGTTGGTTGTCTCGTCGCCGGCGCGGCCGAGAATCGCGACCATCTCGAAACCGGCTGGCTTCTGGGTCGCCAGGCGGTCCTTCAACTCGTCGGCCAGGAAATCAGCGGGCTTGGCCTTGGCCTCGTCCTCGCTCAACCCGACCTCGCCGCCGAGGGGGACCATCTTGAACTTGACCAGTTGCTTGGCCCCGGCGGCGTTGGTGAGCGTGTAGGGGTGGATGCCCCAGTAGTTCACGCCCACCCAGGAGCCGACCACAGGCTTGCTGGCCAGGTAGCGCCCCTGCGCCATGGTTTCAGGATTGGCGTCAGCGAAAGCCTTGATCTTTTCCGGGTCGGGCTTGCCGTCGGCGCCCGGCAGCCGCGCCTGCAAAAAGGCGAGCATCTGCTGCGGCGATTTGACGAAGTTGATCGGCGAATTGACCATGACGAATTCGCTTTGGCCATCCCCGCCGGGGTCGAGCCTCATGGCGAAACCGCGGTTCACCGCCTTGTTGGCGTCCATCACCTTCGCATTGCCGCCACCGACCGAGAGCCGTGCCACCACCGGCGAAACCTTCGAAAACAGCGCCGACTTCGACAGAGTCTTCGCTTCAGCCGTCGGCGTGAAGCTGCCGGTCAGGCATTGGCCCTTGGCGCCGCTGGGCCGGGCCTTCTGCTTGCCGGACAGCGTCCGCATCGCATCGACGATCTCGGGCGTCTGGGCCGACGCAACGCCGATCGTCGAGGCGCCCATGACAGAGGCGACGGAGGACAGCACGACGGCTCCGGCCAGACAACGCAATGATGGATTCATGTTGGCTCTCCCCCGCAGGACCGCAGGCTCCAAGGAGGCAACCCGTTTTGCGTGGAAGCAAATCACAGCAACGAACCTGCGTTCACGCTTGCGTGACCGAACGGCAGTTGCGGCCTTGCGCGGCATCAGCCGCCAGCAAACACCCGCCGATAGCGCGCGACCGCCTCCCCCTCGCCCGAGACCTTTTCGGGATTGTCGGAAAGCTTCACCGCCGGCCGGCCATTCGCCCTCGTCACCTTGCAGACCAGCGACATCGGGTCGAGCGCGTGCGACCCGTCGGGCGAGCAGCCGACGAGGTCGTTGGTCAGGTCAGTGCCCCAGCCGAAGGCCATCCGCACCTTTCCGTCGAAATGGTGGTAGACGCGCTCAATCGCGTCGACGTCGAGACCGTCGGAGAACACCAGGAGCTTCTCGCGCGGATCACGTCCGCGCTCGCGCCACCAGGCCATGATCGCCTCTCCGGCCTGGATCGGCGGCGCCGAATCGGGCCGGAAGCCGGTCCAGTCGGCGACCCAGTCCGGCGCATGGCGCAGGAAACCGCTGGTTCCGAAGGCGTCCGGCAGGGCGATCAGCAGGTTGCCGCCATAGACCTGGCGCCATTCGTCGAGCACGCGATAGGGCGCGCGCAGCAGCTCCTCGTCGCTGTCGGACAGCGCCGCCAGCACCATCGGCAGCTCATGGGCATTGGTGCCGATCGCCTCGAGATCGTTGTCCATTGCCAGGAGGACGTTCGAGGTGCCGCTGAAGGCGGGCCCAAGCCCCTCCTTCAGCGCCTCGACGCACCAGCGCTGCCAGAGATGCCCATGGCGGCGACGCGTGCCGAAGTCGGACAGGCGCAGGCCCGGCAGCTGCTGCAACCGCTCGACCTTGTCCCACATCTTGGCTTTGCCCCGGGCGTAGAGCACGTCGAGCGCGAAGCGCTTCTGGCCGACCATGACGCGGCGCGCGCGCAGTTCGTTGATGATGGCGAGCGCCGGCACCTCCCACATCGTCGTGTGGGTCCACGGCCCCTCGAACGTCAGCTCGTACTGCCCGTCGACCCGGCGCAGCTCGTATTCCGGCAGACGGAATTCGGCGAGCCAGGCGATGAACGCCGGCGAGAACATCTGTGTCTTGCCATAGAAGGAATTGCCGGCGAGCCAGATCAGCTCCTTCTTGGTGAAGCGCAGCGAGCGCGCATGGTCGAGCTGCGCGCGCAGCTCGGTTTCATCGACGAGATCGGCGAGACGAATCTGCTTCGAGCGGTTGATCAGCGAGAACGTGACCTGGACCTCCGGGTGGAAGGCGCGGATCATCTGCAGCATCAGCAGCTTGTAGAAATCGGTGTCGAGCAGGCTGCGGATGATCGGATCGAGCCGCCAGCCATGGTTGTAGGTCCGCGTCGCGATGTCTGTAAGCGTCATGCTGGCGTCCTGTGGGCCGGTCCCGTCTCGAAGCCGCGCATCACAACAGCGCCTTGCGCCCGAGGGCAAGTCACGGCCGCCCAGAGAGGGACGGCGCCAGTGACGGCCAAGCGGCGGCCGCGAGCGACAACACGGCGAGCGCGACGAGCAGCACCCCCAGCAGCGGCAGCACCGCCCGGAACACCGCGCCCGCCGGCACCCGGAGGATGCCGCTGACGACATAGACCAGGATGCCCAGCGGCGGCGTCAGGCCATGGATCATCAGGTTGACGACGAGGATCACGCCGAACTGGACCGGATCGAGCCCCGCCGCCACCGCCACCGGCAGCAGCAGCGGGGCCAGCAGCAGGATCGCCGCGCCGATGTCGAGGAACAGCCCGGCAACCAGCAGGATCAGGTTGGCCAGCAGCATCACCGCATAGGGCCCGCCGCCCAAGGCGGTGGCGAGCCCGGCCATCAGGTCGGAGACGCGGTCGAGCGCCAGCAGGAATGCGAAAGGCGCGGACGCTCCGATCAGCAGGCCGATCGCGGCCGCTTCCGTCGCCGCGCTGCGCAGCGCGTCCAGCACGCCGCGCGCATCCAGGCTGCGCAGGAGGAGGCAGGTCGCCAGCGCATAGGCGACCGCCAGCGCCGAGGCCTCCGTCACGGTAACCACGCCGAACCGGATGCCGACGACCACAACAACGCCGAGCCCAATCGCCGGCAGCGCGCCGATGAAGCTCGCCGCCCGCTCCCGGGGACTTGCCTTCGGCGCCGCATCGACGACGTCGCGCACCGTGAGGTGGATGCCGATGGCCAGCGCCACGGCCAGCACGCCGCCCGCCACGAAGCCGCCGACCAGCAGCGCCCCTACCGAAAGGTTGGTCGCCGTCGCCAGCAGCAGGAAGGCGATTGAGGGCGGGATGATGTTGTCGAGCATCGAGACGCCGGCGACGATCGCCGCCGCATGGGCCGGCGGATAACCGCGCCTGATCAGGGTCGGAGCCATCACCTTCGCGCCGAAGGCGGCATTGGCAACCGACGACCCCGACGCACCCGAAAACAGCACGCTCGACACCAGCGCCGTCTGGGCCAGCCCTGCGCGGCGATGTCCCACCAGCGCCGCGGCAAAACGCACCAGCCGCTCGGCGAGCCCCCCAGCGGTCAGCAACGAGCCGGCCAGCAGGAAGAACGGGATCGCCAGCAGCAGGAACTTCGAGACGCCGGCGACGGTGTTCTGGACGATCGCGGGCTCCGGCAGCAGCCCGCCGAAGGCGCCGGCGATCGAGGCCCCTGCCAGCAGCGCGAGCGGCAGCGGCGCGCCGAGCAGCAGGCCGAGGCCGGCCAGCGAGGCCGCGGCCAGGCTGGGCGTCGTCAGCAAAAGGCCGCTGGAGAGCTGCGCCAAGGCGTAAAAGCACGATCCCAGCAGGAGACCGGCAAGCGCATCGCGCCACCCCCGGTCGAGCGCCGCCCGCAGCACCAGAACGAGCACGGTCAAGCCGCCGCCGACAGAAAACACGGCAAAGCGCAGCCATTCCGGCAGGCCGAGCACGGTGGAGGTGCCGCCGACGAGGCCGGCGACGGCGGCGCCACCCAGAGAGAGCACGAGCGCCCCCTGGATCGCGACGCCATCCGCCAGCGTCGCGGCGAGTCGCCGGCCCGACGCAGGCAGGAGACGGACGAGGACGTCGAGCCGCATCGCCAGCGCGCCGGTTACGGCCAGCGGCGCGCCGACCGCGATCAGCGTGACATGCAGCCAGATCGCCAGTTCGTCGGACCAGACGAACCCGCCACCGAGCACGTAGCGGCGCAACACCGCCGCCATGACGACGAGACAGAGCGCGGCGAGGAGCAACGCCCCCAGCCCCTGCAGGACAGCCTCGATGACCGCCAGCCCGCGCGCCAGCCGGCGGGCGCCCTGCCCGCCTGCCTGCTGCTCCGTCATGCCCGCATCGCCTGCCAATCCCGAATCCTTGCCCGCCCCGCTTCCAATCCGTATAGCGCGGGGGCCATCCCCGTCATGCTCGCCCTCGTGGCGCGCATCCACGTCTCGAACTGCGCACGGGACCGGCAAGGACGTGAATGGCCGGGGCAAGCCGGACCATGACGAGAGGGTGCGAACTCATGATGGCGCAGGCGGCGCAGCGATTTGTCGGGAAGGTGCGCGATCGCTCCGTGGTCATCGGCGTGATCGGTCTCGGCTATGTCGGCATTCCCCTCGCGCTTGCGGCCCTGCGTCAGGGCATCCGGGTCGTCGGCTTCGACGTCGACCAGGCCCGCGTCGACCAGATCAATGCCGGGCGCGAGACCATCAAGCACATCCCGATGGACCTGATCGTCGAGGGCCTGGCGAACGGGCGCTTCGAGGCGACGACGGATGTCGCACGCCTGGCCGAGCCCGACGCGCTGCTGATCTGCGTGCCCACCCCGCTGTCGCGCCAGCGCGAGCCCGACCTCTCCTATGTCGTGAAGACCACCGAGGCGATCTCCCGGACCCTGCGCGAAGGCCAGTTGATCGTGCTGGAATCGACGACCTATCCCGGCACCACCGACGAGCTGATGCGCCCGATCCTCGAAGAGGCGTCAGGGCTGGCGAGCGGCCGGGATTTCTACCTCGCCTATTCGCCCGAGCGCGAGGACCCCGGCAACGCCCAGTTCGGCACCTCAGATATCCCCAAGGTCGTCGGCGGCGACGGCGAGGACGCGCTCGCCATGGCGGACGCGCTCTATGGCGCCTTGGTCGTCAGGACCGTGCCGGTCTCGTCCACGGCGACGGCCGAGGCGGTGAAGCTGACCGAGAACATCTTCCGCGCCGTCAACATCGCCCTCGTCAACGAGCTGAAGCAGGTCTACGCCGCGATGGGCATCGACATCTGGGAGGTGATCGACGCCGCCAAGACCAAGCCCTTCGGCTTCATGCCGTTCTATCCGGGCCCGGGCCTCGGCGGGCACTGCATCCCGATCGACCCGTTCTACCTGACCTGGAAGGCGCGCGAATTCGACATCGCGACCCGCTTCATCGAGCTCGCCGGCCAGATCAACACCGAAATGCCCTATCGCGTCGTCGATCGTCTCGCCGAACTCGTCGACACCAGGCTCGGCCGCAGCTTCAGCGGCGCGCGCATCCTCGTGCTGGGGTTGGCCTACAAGAAGAACGTCGAGGACATGCGCGAGAGCCCGGCCCTCAAGCTGATCGAGCTGATCGAGAGCCGCGGTGCGCAGGCCGCCTATCACGACCCCCATATCCCGGCGATCCGCAAGAGCCGCAAGCATGGCGGGCTGACCTCCCGCACCAGCACGCCGCTGACCGCCGAAACCCTCGCTGGCTTCGACGCGGTGCTGATCGCCACCGATCATGACGACGTCGACTACGCGCTGGTCGCAGCCCATGCGAAACTCGTCGTCGACACCCGCAACGCCTGCGCCCGTCACGGGTTGAAGGCTGAGACCATCTTCAAGGCCTGAAACCGGAATGACGCAGACCGACACCCCCTACGACCTCGCCGTCATCGGCGGCGGCATCAATGGCTGCGGCATCGCCCGCGACGCGGCGGGGCGCGGCGCCTCGGTGGTGCTGTTCGAGAAGGACGATCTCGCCAGCGCGACCTCCTCGGCCTCGACCAAGCTGATCCATGGCGGGTTGCGCTATCTTGAGCATTACGAGTTCCGGCTGGTGCGCGAGGCGCTGATGGAGCGCGAGCGGCTCTGGGCGATCGCGCCGCACATCATCTGGCCGCTGCGCTTCGTGCTGCCGCATCACAAGGGCCTTCGCCCGGCCTGGCTGCTGCGGCTGGGCCTGTTCCTCTACGACCATATCGGCGGCCGCAAGAAGCTGCCGGCGACGCGCACGCTCGATCTCGCCCACGACGCCGCCGGCAAGCCGCTCAAGGACAATGGGGCGACCGCCTTCGAATACTCCGATTGCTGGGTCGAGGATTCGCGCCTCGTCGTGCTGAACGCGATGGATGCCGCGCAGAAGGGCGCCGCGATCCACACCCGCACCCGCGTCGTCGCCGCCGACCGCGAGGACGGCCTCTGGCGGATCACGACCGAGAGCGAAGGCATACGCAGCACGCTTCTGGCGAAGGCGCTGGTCAATGCGGCCGGCCCCTGGGTCGGCGACGTGCTCGGCGGCGTCGTCCGCTCCAACACCAAGGCGGCCGTCCGCATGGTCCAGGGCAGCCATATCGTCGTGCCCAAGCTCTACGAGCACGACCGCTGCTACATCTTCCAGAACGCCGACGGGCGCATCATCTTCGCCATCCCCTATGAGCGGGACTTCACGCTGATCGGCACCACCGACAGGGATTTTCAGGGCGACCCGGCGGGCGCGAAGGCGACGCCCGAGGAGATCGACTATCTCTGCGCCGCGGCCAGCGAGTACTTCCGTGCGCCGGTGACGCCGGACTCCGTCGTCTGGACCTATTCGGGCGTGCGCCCGCTCTATGACGACGGCGCCTCCAAGGCGCAGGAAGCGACGCGCGACTATGTGCTGACGCTCGACGCGCCGCAGGGCCAGGCGCCCCTGCTCTCGGTCTTCGGCGGCAAGATCACGACCTATCGCCGCCTTGCCGAATCCGCTCTGGAGAGACTCGCGCCCCATGCGGCTTGGGCGGCACGCCCGACCTGGACCGTGACCGGCACGCTGCCGGGCGGCGACTTCCCGGTCGAGGGCTATGACGCGCAGGTCGAGGCGCTGGCGGGCGCCCATCCCTGGCTCGCCCGCCGGACGGCGGAGCGGCTGGTGCGGGCCTATGGCACGAAGGCAGGCGAGATCCTGCAGGGTGCGACTGGCGAAGCCGATCTCGGTCGCCTGTTCGGCGCCGATCTCTACGAGCGCGAGGTGCGCTATCTGATGCGGGCGGAATGGGCGCGGCGAGCGCCTGATGTGCTCTGGCGCCGCAGCAAGCTCGGCCTGCGGCTGTCCGCACCGGAGCAGGAGGCGCTGGAGGCCTTCATGGTGGAGGCGACCGCCGCCTGAGCGGCATTGCCTCCAGAACCACGCCGTCATCCCGGATGGAGCGAAGCGGAACTCCGGGATCCATCGTAGAGCTCCGGAGGCCTCCGATGGATCCCGGGGCAAGCCCGGGATGACGTGGTGTTTCAGAAGCAGGATACCTCTCAGCGAATGCCGGGCGGCAGCGCCGGCTGCGACAGCCGGTTGCCGATCTCGATGAATTTCAGCGGGTTGGTCGCCTCGCCCGCAAGCCGCGTTTCGTAGTGGAGATGGGGGCCCGTCGAGCGGCCGGTCGATCCCAGACGCCCGATGATGGTGCCCGGCGGCACGATCTGGTCCGCCTTGACGTCGAAAGCGCTGMGHTKGGCGTAGCGCGAGGTCAGGCCGTTGCCATG
>NNBT01000115.1_pt1 | contig 30524 bp, 34 predicted proteins | sample 1173831 | NCBI WGS metagenome assembly NNBT01 (sample SAMN07173936, study PRJNA388173) | plant metagenome | isolation source: symbiotic tissue sample KVJ10 | place: Norway: Troms, Kvaloya island | reverse complement strand
TTAATCAAAAGTAGGCAGAAGATAGCCCAAAGGCAACAATATGTCTGTCCTATCTGCGGGGAATCGCTATTAAATGATGAAGAGTTACATCTCCATCATAAAAAGCCAAAATCTCAGGGTGGTGGTGATAATTACGGCAACCTACAACTCGTACATCTGTACTGCCATCAGCAAATACATTCTGGAACAATTTGTAGTTTATGACTTGCTTGAGCCGGATGCGTTGCAAGGCGCAAGTCCGGTTCTGAGGGGGCGGGATTATAGCGATATAGTCCTGCTACCCGACCACAGTCCTGCCAACTCAAGCAGTATCGGGCGATTGCAACGCGCTACGACAAACGCGCTGCCAACTTTCTGGGTGCAATTTATTTTGCTGCTTCTGTTATTTGGCTCAATTGATGACACGCCCTAGAACCACTGACACCGATTCAACGTCAAGTGTTGACTTTAAGCTTTGGGCTAGAGAACGATCAGCATTTCAATCTCGCTCAGATTGGCCAACAGCTAAATCTTAGCCGAGAAAGGATTCGTCAAATCCAGGTCAAAGCTATAAGCATTCTCCGCCATCGACAAAACGACATACAAGAGTATTTATTTGATTAAACCATCATGTAAAAATAGTTGTACAAATTTCAGTAGACCAAAAAGTTTGGCGTGAGCTTTGCTCACCGTATTAGCATCAGCTAGTAAGTTTGTGGTACCGATTTTTCTTACTTGACCTTTTGTTAAGTTCTCTCACCGGTCTTAGACCCAGGTTTTACCCTGCATACCAAAAAGATTTCCAAATGGGTCCCACATTTGACAAATTGCTTGCTGTCCCTCAATTACCAAAGGGCCTCGATAAAGCCTTGCACCATGCTTTTGGGCATAATCTAATGCTTGCTCAAAGTTGTCTACACGCCAATACGCTACTTGACCTGCGTTCCCCGGACGCATTTTTTCATCTGCCAGATGGAAAAACATTTCAACGCTGCCAACATCAATCAATGCTCCCTGTATTTCATTTTCTACATAAAAGTAATTCATTGGTATATTTAAAAGCTCGCCATACCATTGAGCAGCTGCAACAACATCATCTACGAAAAAAAATATAGCTTGAACGCCCTTAAACATATACTGCTCAGTTTCTCCTTATCTGGTGAAGCACCCCAAAATCTATCCTACTTGCCAAAGCATACGCTCGTCACTGCTATTGTGACTCTTCATTTTTCTACATTCTAGGTATTCCACGTCAGAGCTATTACGTATAATTACCTTCATTTTGTACAATAAAAACACACTATTGTTTGAGCGAAAAATAAGCTGATGTATTTATTAGATACATCAGCTTTTGAATTATCCCAAGATTTCAATCACAGCCGCTAGAATAGCTGGGGCTTTGTCTGAAACCGGAATGAATACCCGCTTTTTCCAGTTGATGATCTCGGTGAAACATCCAGCAGCTAAAAGCCGCTCTGCCAGTGAAATAGCATTAACCAGTTCTATGCGAGGTTCTGCGGCAATGTAAGAACGCCGTAAAGTAACGCCACCCGGTAACTGCTGGGAATAGCCTTCGTTTAACACCAGTGAAACAAGTTCTGCTGGGCTTAACAACTGGTTCTTCAGACCGAGTTGTTCAGCCACAGACTTAATATCATTAGCATTCACCACCCGACCGAGAATCTTTTGCCCATCGCTGGTTTGTAGTCGGAAGACTCGACTATTCTGCTGTGGCAGGATTTTCCAGATGGGTAGGAGAATACCAGTTACCAAATGCAGGTAATCGGTAGTGAACTTGGGTAATTCGTTTACTTCAGCAGACCATGCCGTAACAAAGGTGTCAGCCGAAACCTGCCGCCAAGTGGAAGATTCCAAGTCTTGGATTGGTAGGCGAGTTTCTTTCTGTGGGCGAATCAGCAAAACTCTTGGGACAACACCACCATCAGCGTCATAGATACTATGTGTCGGAATTGACACAGCAGCATTGCCTGACTTGGAGTTGATCATGAGCCGTCCTTGATATTGAGTGGCAAACTCCAACATCTCAATAGCCGTTTTGATGTTATTCTTCTGGTTGCGTTCGACTTTCAAGTAATTGGTGACGCTATCAGTTTGAGCATGAGTATATACAGCTTCCTGGCTTTCGATGGTAAACCGTTCTGCTCGAAGTGTTTCCACACCCATCTCATAGACACCAGCCGCGATCGCTGCTTCAATCTGCTGGCTCAAGAGTAATTCAAACCTCTCAAAAATGATGTTTTGCATATCAATTCGTAAAGCCAGTAGTCGATTGAGGAATTGACGTAGGGGTGGGAGGTCGATTTTCATGCCGCCTTCGTGGGAAGTGAGCGAGAGTCCTGTCATTTGCTCGAAAGTCCCTAGTGGAACTTCAAAAAATCGACCTTGGTATATTTGTCTGAATAACTCATACAGCGCGTGTTCTGCATAGTTCGATTCCAGATTGTCCTTAGCTTCAAATATCCCATTGCCACCCGTCTGCCGTTGACCACGAGTAAGAGCGCCCAAGCTATCCAGCCTTCGGGCAATGGTTGAGATAAAGCGGCGTTCACCTATGACGTTAGTGGTTACAGGTCGGAAAATAGGTGCTGACGCTTGGTTTGTGCGGTGTGAGCGCCCAAGTCCTTGAATTGCATTGTCTGCCCTCCATCCAGCTTCCAACAAATAATGCGATCGCCGCCGACGATTCGCAGCATTTAGATCAGCATGATAACTTCTGCCTGTACCACCAGCGTCACTGAAGATGAGGATTTGTTTGTCACCCTGCATGAATGCAGCAGTTTCAGCAATATTCGCGCCACTACCCCGTGAATCAACGAACAAACGTCCAGATTCATCTTTTAACACCCGTTTGCTACGACCTGTAACTTCAGCAATTTGCTTGTGACCAAAATGCCACAGCAATTGTTCTAATGCACCAGGGATGGGATCAAGGCTTGCTAACTTATCGACTAACACATCCCTCAAGGCTACAGCTTCTTGGGAGATAACTGGAGAGCCATCAGCGTCAAAGACTGGCTCGGATCTTTCTTCTCCATCAACGCCTGAATGGATGGAATGAAGATGAACAGGGAAAGCACTCATCAAGTAGTCCATCACATATTCTCGTGGGGTCAAGTCAAGATTGAGATCCTTCCATTCTTCAGGTGCAACTTCATTGAGTCGGCGCTTAAGCAACTCCTCATTAGTTGATACAATTTGAATAACAACGGCATTTTGAGCAGCTAAATCCTCTTCAATCGCTTTAATTAACTGCGGACATTTCATGCCAGTCAACAGATGGTTGAAGAATCTTTGCTTGTGCGACTCGAACTGAGACACGGCGCTCATCTTTGCAGCACGGTTGTAAGTCTTGGAACCAGAGATATTACAAGCTTCCAGGGCTTTATCTAAATTATTATGAATAACACTAAAAGCATCAGAATAGCTATTGTAAATCCGTTCCTGCGTGGGCGTTAAATCAATGTAGAGAGTTTGATACTCAACTCCCTCGAATGAAAGGCTCCGCGCCAGATACAGCCCCAAAGCCTTGAGATCCCTGGCTACCACTTCCATTGCGGCGATACCACCGCCCTCAATGGATTCCACAAAATCCTCACGGGAGGTGAAAGGGAAATCTCCAGTCTGCCAAAGCCCCAGACGATTTGCATAAGATAGGTTAGAAACTTTCGTCGCTCCAGTCGCCGATACATAGACAACTCTTGCCCCAGGTAAAGCATTTTGCAACCGCAGCCCAACAATGCCTTGCTGGGATGCTGCAACCATGCCCAGTTTACCCTCTTGCGCCATTGCGTTACCCATACTGTGGCACTCGTCATAGGCGATCGCTCCCTCAAAGTCCTTGCCTGCCCACTCAACGATTTGCTTGAGCCGACTTTTACCATTCTTTTGAGAACGTAGAGTAGAGTACGTGCAGAACAAAATCCCTTGGGTGAAAGGGATGGGGTCGCCAAGTTTGATATTACTCAGGTCAATGATATCTTTTTCACTACCTCCGAGCGCACACCAGTCTCTACGGGCATCTTCAACTAAGGCAGAACTCTTTGATACCCAAATGGCTTTTCTTCGTTTCTGACACCAGTTGTCGAGAATGATTCCTGCACATTGTCTACCCTTACCAGCACCAGTACCATCGCCCAAGAACCAGCCACGACGAAATCTAACAGCGTTTTCTGAGCTAGTTGCTGCTACAGTCACATTATCCCATGAATCATCGACAATATAAGACCCAGAAAGAAATTCACCGTGCGCCTGACCTGCGTAAATAACGCTTTCAAGTTGTGCTTCAGATAACAATCCTTGTGAGACAATGTTTCGCGGGAGATGCGGTTTGTAAGTGGGTGGTGGTGGCGAGACAAGCGCTAGGGCTGCACTTTCACAAAGAAGCGAGGGATGAGGTAAAGCGTCCTTGATTCGGATTCGCTGTGGGCGATAGGTTTCATATAAAGTATCTTTAAGTCCTTCTGTAGCAGACCATTCAACGACTTCGTATTCCAGAATAACCACATCTGGAATTTCTGCGGAGGGTTCTGGTAAAGCGATCGCTGTACGCTTCGTTGGCAGTTTAACAACCTTCGCTGCAACGACAGCAGCTTTAATAGTTGCAGCATTGCATTGCGATGCCTGCGGCAACGTCAAAGACGAACGCCCAGGCAATTGCTGAATCAGTGCCAGTATTTCAGGCAGATCCAAAGTTTCAGTAATGCAAGGGATTTCGCTGGAGTCAGCCGGAACTTTGTCGATCACTGTAATCCGAGTGTCGATTTGTGTACCATGCTTTGAGTACACCTTGCCGTTAACCCCGACTGACATTAAAACTCGTGCCTTCTCCTGCCACTTAAGGAAAGTCTCTCGCCAGCTTGGGTTAGCTGGAGAAAACCAGTTGGCTGTGATTGTTACCAGCCGTCCACCGTCAGCCAGTCTTTGCAATGCCGAGTTGATGTGGCTCTTAGTTGCGTCGGGGTTGCGACTGTTGATTTTGGGAGATGCAGAGAAAGGTGGATTCATCAGAACAACTGAGGGCTGAGTCTTGCCAACCAGATAGTCGTTAATTTGTTCCGCGTTTACAGAGAATAGCGGTGTACCTGGAAACAACCGACGCAGAATCTTACTTCTATCGGGTGCAAGCTCGTTGAGCATCAGACTTGCACTGTGCAATTTAGCCATTTGTGCCAATAGACCAGTTCCGGCACTTGGCTCCAGAATCAAATCAGTAGCTTGTATAAATCCTGCTTTGGCTACCAGATAAGCAAGCGGCAGAGGGGTGGAGAATTGCTGAAGCTTTACTGACTCTTCACTACGGCGAGTATGCGTCGGGCAGAGGGCTACTAACTTCTCCAATTCCAATAATACTGTTAGCGGCGGCTCTAATAAAAGCTTGTAACCTTTTTGACGCAGATATAATATTTGCGCCACTTCCACTGCCTCATAAGCATCTTTCCACTGCCACGCACCGGACGCAGCAGTGCCTAGAAAGTAGCGATTCATCTGGGAAGAAACAGTTTTTGTAGAGAGAGGGCGATTATCTGTTAAAACTTTTGCAAGCTCTTGGGCAACATTAATAACTGACTGCCCATAATCGATTACTGCTTGCAAATCGAATAAAGAACCTTGGGTGAAAAGTTGCTGTACCATTGCATCACTCACAATATTATTTTTTCACCCTTGCTATGGCGAAGCCTTTCTCTTATTAATAAATGAGGCTATTACTAGCCTCATTTAAACTTTTAAACCTTCAGATATTTATTCTTCGGTGATCGAACGAGAATTAAAAAGCGAATTAAGCAGTTTTACACGGTCTACCTGGCTTGCGCTTGCCTGAAGACTTTACATCAGCCTTTTTAGTTTTCGGTGACTTGTTGGCAGCATTGTTAGCTTTGCTTGAACGAGTAGTACGTTTTGGTTGTGGTGAAATTTCTTTAACTGGAGGCAGTAATCTCAATGTAGGGAATGAGAGAATAACTGCTTCGTTACTGGTATGATGAACAGCTTCATCCTCTAGTGTCCAAGGATCTGGCAACTTTTCAAAAGTCCGAGCTTGTGGTGTGATTATTTCTGATACTGATGGAATTGTAGAAGCGGCTATATTTAGATTGCTAACTGGAACCACATTACTAGCGTAAGCAGCCGATACAAATAGTCCATTAATGAACTGGAATATAACGAGAGTAACAAATGCCCAAAAGATGGCTACTATTGCCAGGGTAAGTAGAGATTGCATATCCATGATTATTCTTCAACTAAGTATTTGTAATTTTCAACTGGTCTACGCAAAGCGTTCTTAACCTTTGTTCAAATGTGAAGCGTATTTGAACACATCCTCTCTTAAAGAGAGGACTTCACTCTAAATTTAGCGTAGCTTCTCTCTAATTTGACTCAGCTATATTTCTTCGTTATTTTAAAGCTTATTGATAAAATAGAGCAGCTTTTAGTATTTACCTATTTGAAGATTTCAAGTATTATAGTTATAAACTTATTTCCCAAAAATAAACATTGGGTGAAGTCTATGATTAAGATTTGATTGGTTAGCTAATTCTGGAAATAAAAGATTCTATTCAAACGAAAAATAAAAGTAGTCGTCACAATTAATTGAAAGTATGCCTAGCCCAACTACCGACTTAGTGCGCTCTTACCTCAAAGAAATCGGACGCTATCCTCTGCTAACTCCTGAGCAAGAGATTACAAATGCTAGGCTTGTACAGCAGATGATGGCGATTGAAGAACAGCGCTCAAGCTTCGCACTTCAACTAAATCGACAACCAACGGCAAGAGAATTAGCCACTTCGCTTGGGCAAAGCGAAGCTGAAGTACAGTCAATCGTTCAACAAGGCCAAAAGGCTAAACAGAAAATGGTGACAGCTAACCTACGATTGGTGGTAGCGATCGCTAAAAAGTACCAAAATCACAATTTAGATTTTCTCGATTTGCTCCAAGAAGGGGCACTGGGATTGCAACGAGGAATCGAAAAGTTTGACCCTAACAAAGGCTACAAACTATCAACCTATACTTATTGGTGGATTACCCAGTCAATAACACGCGCTATAGCGGATAAGTCTCGCACTATTCGTTTACCAATTCATATCAACGAGAAATTAAACAAAATCAGGAGAGTACAGCAGCAACTGTCTCAATCTTTGGGTCGTCCTCCGGTTGTAGCAGAAATAGCCGAATCCTTAAATGTATTGCCCAATCAAATACGGGAATATCTTCACGTTTCCCGCGCTCCAGTCTCGCTAGAAATGCGAGTCGGGGATGAGCGTGAAACTGAACTAGCTGATATTTTACCGATGGATGGTATTTCTCTAGATGAGCAAATAGCTCTTGAGTTTTTACACCAAGACTTGAGCAAATTGCTGACATTGCTTAATCCAAGGCAACGAGAAGTATTGACTCTACGTTTTGGATTGGAAAATAATCAGGAATTGACTTTGAGTCAAGTTGCAAAACGCTTAAATCTTAGTAGAGAAACAATTCGTAAAACTGAACATCTTGCTCTCTCTATTTTGCGCTCTCATCAAAACAATATCAAAGACTATCTTCTTAATTAGGATTAACCAAGGGTTGTTGGATTCTAGTTTCATTTATATAAGTCGAACTCGCTACTTCAAAGACTAAAAGCAGTCGCCACTGCATTTTTAGATGCCTCCAATTGCGGCACTCAGGAGTGCGATCACGTACCCGCGCTTTCGGGTGGCATCGCCTCTGCTTAATCCCTGGCGAAAAACCATCAGATTGTCACTGTTTTAATCAAATAGTGCATGAATATATTGATGCCCAGAAACTATCCTTATAAATAGAACACCGATTACAGAACCGATGCCCAGCAAAACTATTGAAGTCCGAGAGTACACCGTCAGAGCGCATAAGCGGGAAATTCACACCCGCGTTTTCAACTTCGTATGTAAGCAGTGTGAGCAACCCACCCAGAGAGAAACCTTCGGAGTCCGACCTCTATATTGCGAGAAATGCCGTCCTCCTCAACCTCCCAAGCAATCGAAATTAGTCCCTATAGGCAAGAGGAAACCTAGAGCGATGAACTATAAGAGTGGGAAGGATATAGCTGGGTGATTTTTTGTTTTGAGGTAAGGGCGACCACCAACAGAGGGCAGTTACGCCATCGCACGAAAGTGAGTGAAGCAGGTAGTTATGTGTGAGGTTACGGCAGTTGCATGAAGTGGCTAGCCGTGACTCTTCTGTGGATTCGCTGTTACAAGGGTTGGGGATTTTGTCAAACCGTATTTGTGATCCTTGCAGCTAAAGCTGCTGGCGGCTGTTGAGAGAGAGTACAAGCTTGTATGGAGACAGTCAAAGTGAACTTAATTATTAATATAACAATTCAAAAATTAACTCGTTGTTATGAAAGCAATGCTGAATCTTGTTGGTCTTCAGTGCTTGCTCTTAAGAGACGCTGCATTGCTGGGTACGAAATGGGAAATTGCGTATTTCTAGGCATTTACAACCTTGGGAAATACCCGATTCAAGTCTAATAAAACATCTTCAAATCCAGGAATCGCTACTGACTGATATGGTAAAGATATCTGCTTGCTGAGATAATTGAATTCACCTTGAGCATTTTTATAGGGTTGGCTATAACGCTCAAGTTGGCGAACATTTAAGTTGACAATCCAATAATCAGAAATTGCGGCTTCTGCGTAGATTTTTAACTTTGTTGTTTGGTCGTAATCTAGAGTTGAGTCCGAAATTTCAATCACTAAAAAAATATCTTCGGGATAGGGATGATGGGCGAGATAATCTTCATCTTTGCCACGTGCGATCGCCACATCTGGTTCAGGTTCACTTTGCGAAGGCAAAGTAATCGGATCTTGTCCGCGAATCACGGCGCGATCGCCCAACAACCGATCCAATTGGCGGCATAAGATAGAACCGCAGACTGTATGAGGTGTGCCCTTGGCTACCATCTGAATTAGTTCTCCGCGAATCAACTCGATGCGATCGCTCTCCTTTAGAAATTCCAGTTCAATCAGCCGATGATATTCGTCAATAGTAAATCGTTTTGGTGTGACAACGTTCATGGGACATCATCGATTTAACTGTTATGTACTTTCTAGCTTACCATCTGTATCCATTCGCTGTTGTCCATCCATTTTGTGCCCACCAATTTTTCTTGTCAAACGGGTGAGATGTTTATATCCGAATGGCACGCTTGTAAAGCTGAAAGCTCGTCTGGGCTGGGTGTAGGGGGTAGGGTTGCAGGTTCGGGAAAAATCAAGAAAAGTAAATATGAGTGGGGATAGAAATAAATTTTCTCCTCACTACACCCGATACCCGACACCCGACACCCAAAAGCCTGATATATAAGGGGTTTGCCGTTATCAAGCGTGCCATTCGCCTATATCCTTATTGACAGAGAAGATTGAAGATCGCAGATTGCAGATTGAATTTGGTACAAGCCCAGCAGGAAAGCAGGAAAGTGGGCGGAATAAATCTCAAATTCTCAAGCTGCATCCCTCTCTCCGAGACGCTGCGCGAACGTGGGTGCAGTCAATCTTCAATCTGCCTTCTGCAATCTACAATTGGTTGACTGAGCGTATTTCTCTGCAAGGACAAACTTATACTGTAGCTGCGAAAAAACGTAGTTTTTCATGCAGGGCAATCGGTGGCAGTCCAGTTTTTTGGTATCTTATCTTGGTATTACACCCAAGACCTTGCACCCTAGTTTTGGTTAACATAGAAATTCCCCTGAAATTGCACACATTGTATGCCCAAGACTTGGAACATCAAGATAGACAACTATTTTCAAGCCAATCCCAATTGCATCATCGCCACTGCTCATGTAGATTCGTTTCCGACAGACCTACCCCTAGAACCCAATATCAGGGAACCGAACCGCAAAAGCGCGACCTACAGACAAGTCTTCGACTCACTGACAACCGAACCCGAAAAATTCTTCTCTCGTCATAGCGGAATCGTTCTGTCAGCCAATAAAACTAAACCTGTCAAAAACAAAACTGAACTAGAGCTAGAAGTCTTAGAAGCTAACGAGGGGGGTAGTGATGGCATTATTAACGGTGGCCACACAGTTTTAGCCTTTGAGCAAGCGAAAAATTATAACTACAATCTAAGTCAAGCCAGAGTAAAAGTTACCATCCACATCGGACTCTCAGAAGACGAGGCTAAGGATATAGCCCTGGCCTCCAACACGACAACGCCAGTAGATTCTCGCTCCAAAGTAAACGCTAGGGGTGATTACAAATTCATTAAGCAGTATTTAGTCCAGTTAGAGAGAGCAGAAGATAGGAAATTCCGCATCGCTTATTACCAGAATCAAAGCGGCGCTCCCAGAAACGCTCAGTGTAATGTCACCCATTTGCTGAAACTGCTTTACTGCCTCGACAGAAATAAATACAACCCCGACGGCAATAAACGAACCAAACACCCAGCAGGAATGAGTCTTCCAAGTAACATCACACATGCAGAAAGGGAAAGATTAACCGCCTTACTGCCTCTCTTGACTCATGCTTTGTGGATAGAGCAAAGACTCTACGAAATAATCCAAGACCATATCAGCAACCCCAGAAGAAAGGGCGCTAACGACCTAGCATCAATTGATATACGTAAAACTACGTTATTACCTGACAGTAAGTACTCTTTTGGGTTTGGTGCGCCAACCGACTTAGCACTACCGATAATTGCGTCCTATCGGGTATTTTTGGATAAAGACTATAAATGGATTCTGCCGTTTAACGAATTCGCTGAAGATTTCCTCCAACACTTGTGGAATAACTACTTCCGCAAATATTTGGTGTCGGAGAAAACAGCAGGGAATACAGTCGGCACAAAAATCAGCCGTAATCAAGAGATTTGGGAAAGTTTGTATATCTCTGCACAAAGTTATCTAAATCAGCATTTGATGAAAATGGTTAACTCCAGCAAGGAAGAGTCCGAACCTCATGTGACACAAGTTACAAAAGCTACAAGAGGGCGTTTGCAAGCAGGTAAGAAATAATAGTAAGCTGTCGTATATGTAATTTTCCAGAGCATTAGGGAGTTAGCAATTGTTGCAAATTTTAAAAAGTGCAAGTTATATGCGCGACAGCTTAGAAAATTATTTGAGTTAGCCTATCCAAAGCTTAGAATTATTTCGATAAATGGAAAATTATTTAGGTGGCAAGGAATAATAAAATCCTAATTCTGTATTTTCTCTATTCATTGAACGCGTTAAAAGTTTTTCATAAGGGATCAAAAATCTATTAATGCTGATGTAATCTTCAGGGGTTAGCAGCTTACTGGAGCTTAAAGTATGTTGTAAGACTCTAACTTGGCTAGTTCCCATAATATAATCTGGTTTCGCCAAAATATAGATAAAATCTGTTGTTTGATAAAATTCAATTTTTTGAAGAATCTCATTGATTTGAGCATCTTCGTTGTTTGCTCTCTTGAAAGAAAAACGATAATCGTCTATCTGCTGCTGCCAATATTTTTGTGAAAGTGAAATAATGGTTTTTGATAATTCCTCATGAGCAAATGGAATAATTATTTGAGCTTCAATCAAAGTATCATCTCTTTGTAATCAAGAAAAATTAAATTCAGATTTGCTGATTTCTAATAAATGTTTCATAGATATAAAGAAGTAAAGAAAGCGTCTAAAATATGAAGATTGCGTCTTGCTCCAGCAGTTGTGTTTAGACAACACGATAGGTTTTAAGAATGATCTGAGGAATATTAGGGTCGTCAAACTCAGAGACTTGATATAATTTATCATGTAGTCTAGTTATTAGTCCATGCACGACTAAAAAAAACAGAGTATGACAATCTTACAAGTTGTGGATAAAGAGTTTTCAGAAGTTCCCGTCATTGATATTAGTCCATTGGTTTCTCAAACTAGCAACTCCAGTGATGTAATTGCAGACCAAATTAGACAAGCTCTCCATAATTACGGTTTCTTCTATATCGTCGGACATGGAGTTGATGAGCAACTACAAAAGCAGTTAGAACATCTCAGCCAACGGTTTTTCGCGCAGGATGTAGAAACCAAACTGAAGATTCGTATGGCTCTTGGTGGTAAAGCATGGCGAGGATATTTCCCCGTAGGTAATGAGTTGACATCAGGTAGACCGGACTTAAAAGAAGGTATTTACTTCGGTACAGAACTAGAATCAGACCACCCACTTGTGAAAACTGGTGTACCAATGCACGGTCAAAATCTTTTTCCATCGAATATTCCCCAATTTCGGGAAACAGTGCTGGATTATATAGACTCAATGACCAGACTTGGACATACCCTAATCAGTAAACCAAAAAGTTTTCCTCAAAGAGCGATCGCTAATTACAGCTACGTAAACTAAAGTGCTATAGGCTACCTATTTTACAAGTAAAATTAATATTGCCATGAAAAGTTTCAAAAAATGAAATGATGAGAGTGGTGTGTAGTACATTGGCTTGAAGAAGTTTGGCTGTTTCATTAGAAGAACTGGCAATAACCGACTCAGAAACCCTAGATGAGGTGATTGGATGTTTAGTAGAAAATTTTTCCATTGAAACTCAGGGAGTATGTGACCAACAAACTTTATTTGAGATTCTTATAAAAGCAGCAAGTAGTGGAGATAGCATTGAGAATACAGCTAAATTATTAAAAAATGTTCCCACAGCCAACGATATTAGGTATCATCTTAAGAAAATTAATAATTTTGCAGAATTAGAGTCACAAATTAATCTTGCATTGAAAAGTCGAATTCCTTTAGGGTTAAAAAAAGGGTGTTTAAAAATAGCGATTGAATTAAATTTAATTTGTTATTATGGTAAGCCAACATTAGAGGAATTACCCTACATATATCGAAGTCAAGCAAAATCCGGCACTCATTCATTTTACGCTTACGCAACTTTATATGTGATCACTAAGAATAAGCGTGTAACTCTTGCTGTTAGAGGAGTTCGTCAGCTAGATACTAGTGTTGCTATCATTACTTATTTATTAGCAGAGCTTGACTATCTCAAAATTAATGTCAAAAAACTCTATTTAGACAGAGGGTTTTTTAATACTCCAGTAATTCGGTGGCTACAAGCATTAGATATACCCTTTCTTATGCCTGCTATTAAGACGGGGAAGCAAGGAGGAATTAAACAATTTCTCAAAGGCAGGAAAAGTTATAAAACTAGTTATACAATCACTAGAAGTAAAGATGATTCAGTAACTTTTGATTTAGGGATTATCTGTAAGTATCGTAAAGGAAAAGGAAAGAGTAATCAACGTAGGGTTCAATATTTCGTTTATGTCTTATATAAAATTCATTTATCGCACATTTTTCGTACTCAAACAGATGTTGGCCTTTTTATCACAAGCCCTACAGCGTAAATATCAAGTAGTTGAAGGTAGGGAGCAACGCGAAAAAGTGAGATCGGGGTTTGGTTCTCAATTACACCCCTATATTCTCAACAAAACCTGGTTTTTTAGTTGCGATCGCATCCTGAAACAAGCTATATACGTCCCAGGTTTCAGCACCTCACAAAATCGCGTTGCTCCCTTGAAGGTATTTATCTTCCATCTGGTTAGAGTCAACAAATTATCAATCAGATAATTATAAGTAATTATTATTTATAGTATGTCTGCTGGTTAGAGTTTGTCCATTAAAAAGTATCAGAAGCTACAAAACATTGAGTAAATACTCTTCTCTCAAAAACTTTTTGGTTTACTGTTACTCAAAAGCCGTCCGCTTGGAGAACCGAAAGAGAGCGACTTTGCCCTTGTCGAAACAGCAATTCCAGAACCAGGGGAAGGTGAAGTCCTCAATCGGACGATCTACCTGTCCCTTGACCCTTATATGCGCGGTCGTATGAGCAATCGCGAGTCTTATGCTGCTCCAGTAGAACTGGGGTCTGTTATGGTCGGTGGCACAGTTAGCCAAGTGATGAAATCTAACCATCCCCAATTCTCAATCGGAGATTTTGTGCTTGGTTATGACGGCTGGCAAGCCTATGGCATATCGAAAGGCGAAACAGGGAATTGAGTAACTCCATACAAAAACGGTAGATGATTAAGTAATCTACCGTTTTTGTTAGTCTAAACATTCTATTTTTATTTAGCCAAAAGCTAATTGCTTGGCATACTCTTGTGCTTCATCTCCAGATAAAGGCTGAAAATTTCTAATTAACGCTGCTGCATGAGTTCCTTCAGCGCTAAAAAGCAGGGAATAGCAATGAGGTTCAGGCAGTCCTGGGTCTTTCATCTTTGCTATCCACAACCAACTCGATTCTTCGCTTTCTTCACATGAGTAATCGTAATGTAGTTTTTCTGTGTTGGACATTGTTTTTTGCTCCTACTTTTACCAAAAGCTTACATCCATGCCTTTAGAATCACAAATGCCGCCAGAAATTCTTACTGATAGTTTTGAGACTGACAACCTTGGGTTCTGCTGCTGCTTCAGGGGCATGACCAACAGCCACCGCAGCAACTTGTGGCGCAGGTGTCGTTAACAAAGAATTGAGTAATTCCATTTGATAATCAACATCTGCAACAGTACGGTAAATTCCGTGATAATCTATCTGCATTCCCAAAGGCGTAGGGACAATTTTCAGATATTCATTTAGGGCGCTAATGTAGCCATCGTGAAAAATCCTATTAGCAATACAAGGACGGATAATATTCAATAATTGAATAGCTCGTCTAATGTCTGCAACACTGCGACTAGCATCAATCTCTGGCTGGCTTTCGCTGTAACCTTTGGATTTCTTTTCTGCTACCAGATTATGAAATTTAGCAATGGCTCTTTGATGATTGGCTAATGTGTGGATTTTCGTTTGCGCCTTATAACCGACTCTGCCCCACTGCACTGTTAAGTTACCATCTTCGACAATAGCCGCCCAGAACTTATTGCTGTTCTGGATAGTATCAACATACACTAAATAGATTTCCATGTTTTTAACCCAGTCAACTCGCTAACTTCTGGGCATTGCCCCATCTAATTTGATGTTGTAGTGCTTCAAGTATTGTTTCCGCTTCGTGTGTTGTTAGCCCATTTAATTGGGAGCAAATATCTACCAAAAGTTGTGGCGTATCCATACCCAAAAATGTGACAAAAAGTGCATCCCTAGAAGCTTCTATTAGTGTGTAACTGCTCGGCTCATGCCTTTCTTGCACAAAGACATAATTTGTTAACACCATCCGAAGCAACAATTTTGTTTCTCTATCTAACTTCTCCAAATATGTACCATAATTATCAACCAGTCGGTTAATCAAGTCTGTTTGACCGTAGTAAGTTACTAAATCTGTTGTCATCTTTTTTTCACCTTCTCTTTAACTGATTGTTGGATTTGAAAAAGCGATCGCCCCCATAAAATCAGGAGACAATCGCTTTTTCATCAGTTCATATTGCGAAACTTAGCAGCACGTAGCGATTGAGTTTTCGCCGCAACCACAGGACTACTAGCCCGTCGTGCGGTGGATGCCCATGCTTGCATTCGTTCAACTGCCGCAGCGTCCTGAATGGCAAGTGGGGTAATGGTTTGACGACAGGTTTCGAGGTCAGCAGGCGTTACCTGCTGCGGTCTACCCTCATCGAATGCCAGCAGTGCAGCTTCAGATGCTAGCGTCTCCAATTCAGCACCGGAGAATTTCGCGGTCGAAGCTGCGATCGCTTCGAGGTACTCCGATTCCAGGTAAATGCCAAAGCGTTGTAGATGAATCCCTAGAATCTGTACCCGTTCTGGTGAGGTCGGCAAATCGACGAAAAAATTTTCATCGAAGCGGCCTTTCCTCTTTAGCTCAGACGGTAATGCAGAGGGGTCATTGCAAGTTGCCACGACAAACACACCACACTGAGATTCGGACATGAATGTAAGGATATTGCCCAGAATCCTCTGTGAGACTCCACTAGTGTCACCAGTACCCGAAAGTGCTTTTTCTATCTCGTCCACCCATAAGACACAGGGTGCGATCGCTTCTGCCGTTTTCAAAGCACGTCTGACATTCCCCTCAGACTCACCTACCAGACTGCCTAAGAGGGACGCAATGTCTAGTTGGAGTAGTGGTAAATTGAGAATGTTAGCAATATTCTTGGCTAATAAAGTTTTCCCAGTACCGGGTGGGCCAGCCAGCAACACACCTTTTGGTTGAGGTAGGTGTAGCTCACGCGCTTCTTGTGTGAATAGCCGCCGCCGCCGAGTCAGCCATTCGCGCAGTAGATCCAAACCGCCGAATGGGATTATCGCAGGTTTACCCAACTCAATGCCCATTTGAGAGAGTAGCCGAGTTTTGTACTCGACGGCTTTGGGGATAAAATCAGCGCCGACAACGACACCATCATTAGTTAAGTTTTCTTTGACTGTTAACCGAAGGAAGTCGCTAATTTCTTCTAAAGTTAAACCCAGCGCTGCACGAGAAAGAGTTTCAAATTCAGCATTTTCTAGCGTAACAGTAAAGGTTAATTCTTGCTCTCTAGCAGACTGTTGTAAGTCATGCAAATAAGAATTGATATGTTCAAGTATTTGGTCAATACTAGGTAAAGGAACTTCACAATAAGGAATCAATCTGACTAGTGATTCGTGTAATTGTATATTCTGACCCAACAAGACAATGCGTTTATCTGTGGGTTTTAACCTGTGGTAAAGGTTTTTTACATTGCTTAAAATCTCCCAACTCAATTGGGGTGAATTCTTAGCAATAAAGGGGTGAATATCTCCGAGGATAAATACACCATTCCCACTAAAATTAGCAATGTAGTCAAATACAAATAGTAGTGGATCAGCGTGTGGTGGTTTTTTGTACTCTGCAACTGGCTTAAACACCAATCCCCCATCTGCTGCAATTAAACATTGCTCCAAGGTTGATACTCCAAGATTCCAGAAGAACACAGGACTTGAAAGCTTATTGTTAGCTTCAGCAGTCAGCCACTGAATAATCGTCGCTTCATCAGGAGATAGAACATCAACCGCAGCGATGGGAATTTGTGAATCTAGTGTGGAGAGAAGATTTGAGAGTTTCATGTCAATTATTTCAACTACTTCATTTGTGAAATGGCGAAGCCTTTATGATCATCAGTTACCAGCCGAGTTAAGACTGGTAACTGATGACTGATTACTGGTGCAAACGTGTTTGACTGCTTAGGGTAGTCCGAAGTTGTTGGGTTTGGGCTTCGTCCTTAAACGTGCGATCGCTCTCGCTGACAACTCCAAGTGCTTCTTCAAAGGGTTGCGTAGCCGATAAACAACTCAAGCCCTCGAACCCCTCCGCCTCCACTCGAACTTCACCTGTAACCTTGTCGAAATGAATCAAAACTGAACGTTCCATATTTATCTCCTTTGATATTGTTTAACTTCTTGGTGTCCACTGAATGTAAGGCGTAGAGTTTGCACACTTCCGTTAGTTAATTCAGCGATCGCACATTTCCCAAATTGCTCTTGTAACTCGGCAGCCTTCGCCAAAACCATCCGTCGTCCGTAAGCAGGCATTAGCTGACAGGCGTAGAACTTTCCTCCTAACCGCCTAATTACTTCGTACTCATCCTGGATCATTTCGTATTCCGAGCCATTCCACTTAAATCCCATATCTGCACGGGCTTTTATGGTGCGACCAGACACAATGATTTCAGCGCTTTTTCCTTGAGAGCCACCGTAGTATCCTTTTAGTGGCTGTGCTGTTTCGTAAACTTGCGGATTCAGTTTCAAATCTTGTAAAGCTTGTACTAGACATTCGCGGTTAGCAAGCTTAGTTTTAACGGTTGAGAAGTGTGACATGAGAATTTTGTTCCTATAGCGGTAGAAGTGCGGTATTCTTTGTGAGGTGTATATCCATTTTTCGTTTAAGGTATTTAGTCTTGAGCGAATGCACCCTCGCCCAAGACTGTTTTTTGAAGAAGGGAAAAGGGAAAGGGGTAAAGGGGAAAGGTAAAAAGCTTGTGACTAAATGGGTTAGACTTCGATAATGCTCCCGTTTGTAGCATTATCATGAATCCCTTTTCCCTTTCCCCTTTAACCTTTCCCCCTCTTTTTTACCGGAACTTAAACGACATCACGGTAGCTTTCGACAAACCCACGTCACCAGTCGCAAGTGATTGTAGATTGCGTTGTTCATCTAACAACTTGGTGCGGATAGAATCTATCTTTTGCTGCAATTGACTGCGCGTATCTGAACCCAGATTCTTCGACTCAATCGCTGGATCGTTAACGATAGAATCTAGATGCGTCATCATCGCCTCCAAGCTACTGCCTGCCTCCGGGTCAGCATTCGCTAGTAGTACCTGAACCTTCATCAGATGGCGTTGCATCTTCTTTTTAAACTGTATGGGCTTGCGTCCTGGCTCCCAGTCGCTTAATTCTTCAAGCAACTGCGCGGCAAGTTGTTCACCACCAGCGATCGCAGATTCCCGTAGCCTTTGCTCCAGATTTTGGTCATACTGCTGAATGAACTTGGTAATCTGGTCAAGACATTCGGCTTGTTGCTGATTGAGTTGTTCGGACAATGCTGGGATAATCACCGGACGACCAATAACGACTTGTAAATAGTCTTCGAGGTCGATCAGAGTCGGGAATGCTCTTAACAAGTTGGCTTTAACTGACTCTTGCTTATCGTGTGCTAATTCCCAAGTGTTAAGCGAGAGGAACTGATCAATTCGCTCTTGATAATCAACCAACCCAGCTTCATAATCAGCTTTTAACTGATTACGCAATCCAGGGGCGATATTATCTCTGATATTGATTAACTGATTCCAGACGAGTGGAGCCAAATCAATCGGACAAATCCAATCACCAGTATCCGCAGACATCCACTCTTGAACTGAAGCAATCTCTTGCCTCAATTGGGCAGCAGCTTCATCCAACTTCTTGAATACCTTAATACCCCGCAAACCGACTTCAGAATTTGTGACTTTAACGAGGTCTGATTCAATTTCAGAAACTTCAGCTTGTAGTACATCTGCCCATTTAGGAGCAGCCGATTTTGTACTTTTCTTTAACTGGATACGGAAGCGAATACGGGTTTTATTTAACTGTGAGAAATTGTGGCGCTCAACTACTGCATCAGTTAGAAAATTTGCAGCAATAGTGTTGTCGATTACTTGTACCATGATTATTTACCTCAATTATTATTTTCACTCTCGATTAAGCGAAGCTTTCTTTGTGACTATTTGAATGTCTGTAGTAGCCCTATAGATTACTTTTTTAGAGCTTTTTTGTAACTTAATGTGTCTTTTGATGACTGGTGGTTTATGTATGGACATGGCTCAAGATAGCTGAAGTTGCTGCGAATTATCCTGTACAACAGGCTTGTTATAAACCATGCCTTCGACTTCATAACAACGGGTCATGAGTTTGTTTCGATTTAGTCGAAAGCTGGCTTTTTTTCTTTGATTTGGCAGAGGTACAAATAGATACTGTGGATGTTGGATGCTACCCTCATCTCCCAAATATCGACAATGTGTACCATTAATTTGGTAAACTTTTGATGAGCTTAACAGTGTCGCGTCATACACTTTAATCAAATTTAATTCCATCTTATTAGCAGTGAAGTGTGCCATAATTTGTTGTGGAATCGATTTTTCTCTACAGTTAGACTGATTGAATCTGACTGTAGAGTTTTTCACGGATAATCTGATTCAATTTTTCCTTTGATTCATCTGACAGAACATTAAAATCAAACTCTTTGGAGTCCCAAACTTCATCAAGGCTTGTAGACTCATCAATAATGTTTGCAATCAAACAAGATTCATTGTCATAGTTCCAGCCATTCGCTAAAAGCCACGGCAGAATTCCCTCAGATTGCAAAAATTTTTCCAGGTCAAAGAATTCAGAAAATAATTGCAGATTTTCGATGCTGGGGTGAACAATTGTAATAGTCATCTGTGATTAGTTGTGAATAGTTGAACAGCACATATTAGCTGTAGACAAAGCTTGAGTTACTTATAACTACAGTCTCTCAAGCCCTGTTTACAACAAGTTAAAGCACCATTTCATTCGCAGCTTTTGTTACAGCTAAAGCCTGTTTACTAACCTCTCGCCAATTGCTTTGCTCGTTGTAGGATGCCATCACTAATTCCGACTCTACCCATACCCGACAGAACAACACATTTTCATCTGTCGTCCCTGGAGTAGGCTGTAGTGTGATAGGAGAATACAATTGTTCTGGGGTCAAAGTTGCGATCGCAGCTAATACAGATTTAGCAAAGTGAGTATCATGACCACTTTCTAATATATAGGGTCTGTCTGCTTGAATTGTAATCAGCAACTTATAAACTTCTTTACCTCTGCGCTCACACTTCTCGAATTTAAGTTCTTTTAGATATCCAGTTAAGGCAGTTTGGGTAATCGCACTCACTTCACTGTTGTTTAGGGTGTACCACAGCGAACCATTGTGACGATTGCAGTAAATTTTGCAATTGCCAGCTTCAGAGTGCAATCCCAGTTTTGGTTTATTGATTGCTGCGACTAACTGCTTGAGCAATTCTTCCTGACGCATCCTCAGCGTTTCTGACCTTGAAGAGTATGCCCAAAAACTCACCGTCCAGATATACATTGTGAGCCGTCTGAAGCTTAGTCTTGCCGACATAAGTTAGTCGATAGCCGTCTACTGGCGTACACAAGTCTTCTGCACGAGTACCGCGATACGAGCAGTTACCGCACCCATGTCCTTCGCAGTCTGGACAGATGGCAGCAGGCATATTCCACTTCGGCAGGGTGAAATCCCATTCAGCCGGTGGGGTTAATATTCGAGCCTTGTGGGAAATATAGCAACCAGCGTGACCGATTACTTTATCAGAATGGTATTGGACGCTTAACGATAGCCAATCACAATCACCTAACAAGCCAATTTTCTCAGCAGCTTGTTTCAATTCCTTTTCTTCCTTGTGATTGCGCTCTACTGGAGCAGAAAGACTCGCTTTTACCTCTGCAACAGCGCGTTTGAAACATTGTTTGTGGTAACGAGCATAGCCGTGGATCATTTTTACCCACACGATATCATCACTGTTGATCCAGATAGTCACTACATCTTCGGGCTTGCACTCTTTTGAATAGTCCGACTGATTCACGATGGTTGCAATGATTTCGCGATCCTGTGTGGTTAACGGATCTTTTGTTGGCGCAGGGGTTGAAACTTGTGTCATCATTAGAAATTGCCTCTTCTTTTGTTAGTGGGGCATAGGGGCGATCGCACAGTTTTCCCGACCGGAGCGATCGTCCTATTTTTATGGGTAAGTTTGTTGTGCTTGCACAACACTCTCAATCTAGATTTGGCGAAGCCTTATAGAACCCATTTGGGATCTTGGAAGAACGGGTAAAATGAGAAATAAATGCCGTACTCCAGCAGCTTAAGCGATGCATAGTGGGCAATCATTGAACCACTATTGCCGCAGAAAAAGCAAGCCAGACCACCAAAGTGGACAAAGCGACAAATCTTAGATGGTATCTTGTATCAACTCAATGCAGAAATACGTCCTGAGAGTTTTGCGATCGCCCATAGCGCTCTTGTAAAATCATTTTCAATTGTTGAGAATTCGCAAGAGAAAAAAGTTTATGGCACATATGTCCGGTCAAGACCCCTCGGAAATCACAATGGCAACGGTTGATGAAGAACGAAAAGGCGCAACTTTCAGCGGTACGGTCATCCTTGGGATAGATCCTGATGCTGGGGAAGTCGTTTTCTTTAGAGACTTTTTAATTGAAGATTATAAAGGCGAACTTACCGCAAATCTTGCAACAGATGGCGATATAACGAAAAGCATTGATTTAGGCGAACTCGATCATAAAAGCCCCAGTTTTAGGCTGCCAATTCCGATGGGAACGGATACATTACCCTACAATACAGTCGTGTTGAGCGACAAAAAAAGCAAGAAAAAAATCCTGACGATCAATCTATAAAATTTGTAACTTAGCTCGTAGTTCAGCGAAATTCGATTGCCCTCCTGTATATATCTCAAATGGGTTCTATAAAAGTGTTCAAGGGTAAAGCGTATTAACTGATGTCAGAACACCAGACAGCACAAAGCTGTAGAGAAGATATTGGGATATTACCGTGTCCTCTGTACAGCCATGTGATAAGAATTGATTGAAAAGGCGATTGTATACTACTGAGTACGCAATCGCCTTAATTCTGGAAAGATTGAAGTTTTACAACCAGTTTTCAGACTTGGTTTGGTCATCGGAATCATCTCCGGTGGCTTGAGCAATACAAGTTTTTGGCTTCCGGCTGCTAGTCCCGGTGGCGGCTGGTTATTGTGGTTTCGTATCGTTAACTCGATTTGTAAGGGTTGAATTTTGAGCGCTTCTTTGTTTTTCAAAAGAGGCATCGCACTCGTCTCCTCTTATGATTACTATACTACTACGCTCACCAGTGATTGTCAAACATTTTTTATTGGTAGGCGTAGTAGATATTTCTCTTAGCTGTTGTAATCTATGTTCCAAATAAGTGAAGTGATATCCCCATCTAAAGCAGCACAAAGTTTCTCTAGAATTTCTGTACTAACAGTCATCTGAGTTGGTTTTTTTGGTTTGTTAATAAAGACGTGAGGAGTCTCTAGCTGCTGAATATAAGCCACAGAAACTCCCACAGCATCAGATAGCTTTTGTCTACTATATCCAGCTTTCTCTCTAAGCTCTCTGAGTTTTTGGGCATTTTCTTCATTCCACCTAAACGCAGCGATGGGTGTTACATCTACTGTGATATTCATTTTTACTTTAATTTTATTTTCACTGCGCTCGCCAGTTGACATGATAATATTATTAATATACTGGTGTCAACCATAAGGCTACACCAAGCAAAGGTGAAAGCGATCGCTTGCCCATTAGCAATGCGATTATTTCAGCCTGCGTCAACTGGAGAAACACAACACCTGTTCAAAGACTCTTACGGTTAATTTCCTCAAGGCCAAGTGAAACTCACAAAGAATTCATTGCCGTAGAGATAAGAAACCGAAATTTAAAACTACTGCAACAATAGTCAAAATTGACTTGACTTCATAAAGTTACACAATCGCCGGGTTTTAATTTTCTTTTACCCATTTCTTCATTTTGATTGGTAAATAAAAGAGTAAATGTGAATGCGTATATCAGTAGCTTTACACCAACCAGCCAGGACAGCATCATCTGAAATATCTCCAAGAACTACCAAACTCTCTTCTTTATCAATATAGTAAGGTAGAGATTCAGCGCTCAACCAACCATAGGCGCTCGCCTCTGGATGCTGAACAACTGAAACTTCTAAGGCTTGCTCATCAAACATGGAATAGTAATAAGGTAAATAGCAAGATGGATACTCTCTTAAAGTTTTTCGATTAACTGTGTACCGTCGCCAGCGCAGTTGTTCTCCTTTAATTTCTTTGTGATTAGCTTCTAGCCAATCATAGAGCTTTTTAGCCTCCCGCAATGCGTGGATTTTGCTTCCAAACACAACGCTAGGAAGGAAGATATCATTATCAAAATGTACTACAACTTCAAATAAATCTTCTTCTTCCTCCTCTTCTACTTCTATTATCTCAATGATTCCAGATTTATATAGTTCAGCATCTTCCATGCTACTTATACTCTACTCCCTTTTCAATTTATAAAGTTAACTAAAAAGTTGATTTAAAATATTATTTATTTGCCCGGAAAAGCAATAAGAGCAACTGTGAGTAGCATCATTATAATTAGCAGGGTAAGCGCATCTCAAACCCTATTGACAAGAAGCATTTGAAGCATCATGATGGTGTGATAAACAAGCAGCAAGAATCGTCTAGTTGTTATCCATAGCGGCTCGATTTGATTTTTGACGATTACTGCGCTTGAGCGATCGCTCTAAATTTAATGCATTAAGTGCTATACGTCGCAGCAACGACAAGTTTTGTGGAGCATGGCCAGTACGGACGCGGCAAGCATCTTCATTGAACGTAACGTCCAAACTCCAGTGCAATCCATTTTCAACGCCCCAGTGGAGACGGATAGCTTGCCCTAATTTATGAGCATTGCAGTCTAAACTAGTTAGATAAAATTGCACTTCACGAGTTGTTTTATTCCACAAGTGTCGCACCCGCACAACCATAACTAAACATTTAAGCCCGACCCAATCTGAATGATTATGTAGAGGTGGTAGTTGAGAAACGGGAACACACCATACTTGTCGTTTTTCGGTACGATGATGACCTTTTTCTACCCGTTCGTCGTAACTATTGGTAATCCCTTCAAACCCAAAAGCCAAGCGTGCAAGAAACCAGTCTTTAACTTGTGCATAAAGTGTAGGATGGTTACCTTTAAGCGCTAAAATGTAATCAGCTTTCGCATTTAAAATTTGAGATGCAATTGCGGTTTGCGTACCCATTGCATCAATTGTAATAATGCATCCTGCGATATCTAATAATTCTAATAATGCAGGAATTGCAGTAATTTCATTTGATTTGTCAGCTACTTTCACTTGTCCTAAAACAAGGCGGTACTCGCTCGACCATGCGCTGACTAGATGTAAAGCTGTTTTTCCCAATGTCCGATCATAAGAACCTTTGAGAGTCTTACCATCAATGGGAATCACCTGCGCCCCTACTGTCTCAACTATCGATTCTACCCAACGTCTAAAACATCCCTCAAATACTTTTGGGTTAATGCGTTCAAAGACTCGTCGGAATGTATCTGCGCTTGGAATACCTTCAGGTAAAGCTAAAAACTGCTCCAACCATTCGTATTTACTCAATCCATAATTTTCCATGTCCTCCCATCCATTAGCTCCTGCAATCACTGATAGTATTGCAATTATTAAAATATCTGTTAACAAATGGACACGGGTTCTTTCTACACGAGGGTCTTCTATTTCGCTAAAAATTAATTCCATCTGTTCTGTTAGTGCTATCGCATTGGCTATACTCAATTTTTTTGAGGTTTTAATCGTTGGTTTTGGAGATTTTAAACCTGATGCCATGAGACTGCCCCTGATGCTAGATAGATGCTTTGATTATTAGCCTACTACTGAATGTCTTTAATGCTTAAATCTTCTTTCTCGCCCCACAATTGTGCAAAATAATCTGTCATTTTAGCTACAAAATTAGATGCGCTTACCCTGAGAGTTGGAAGCCATCACTGTGCAAAAACCTGCTTTCGTTTTGGGTGAAAGAGTAATCCTCTGTTCTCACGACAAGGGAACAAAACAACGGCTGATTTTGGGGATTGCGCTAGTGCATAATTCTTGGTTTTACCTTGTTGAATTGATGTCGCCAACGTTAATTAAGACACCAACTATATCGAATCGCTTTTCACTAGTTGGTGAAAAAAGTTTGGTGCGCGTGAATGCCTGAATCAATTATTTGTTCAATACCCAAGGAATGAATCATGTTGACACATTTTTGGCACGACTCAGAAATTAATCAAATGCCTCAAGATGGGGAAATAGGTAAATATGCTGTACCCAAGGGCTATGTGAATGCAAGTCAGATGTGCAAAGCTAACGGGAAATTCTTAGCTGATTACACGAAGCTCAAGTCTACAAAGCAGTATTTGCAAGCACTTTCTAACGATATGAAGATCCTCATATCGTTATTGGTGATAGATATCCAGGGATATGGAAGTGAACAAAGCACTTGGATTCACCCAGAAATCGCCATTGATTTAGCTCGGTGGGTTTCTGTCGAATTCCGCATCTGGGCTAATAGAACTTTAATGAAAGTGATGCTCTCAACCCAAGTAGAGCCAGTAAAACAGCAAGAACCACCACATACATTAGCTCCGTCCCATGAAGCTGCACAGTTGGCAATGATGTTGGGGGAATTTGCTGGACTAGACAAATCCCTCACTGCCCAGTTAGCAGTTAATGCTGCCACCAAGGTTAACCCCGCACTTAAGCCAGCAGCCGATGAACTCAAGATTGCGATCGCTCAAACAAATGTTGCAGAGGACGCATTTCTAAATCCAACACAAATCGGTGAGGTAGTGGGAATGTCGGCACGGGCTGTTAATCACTGCTTGCTAAATTCGGGACTGCAATACAGAACTGATGACAAGAAAATTCCCTATCGTCCTACTGAATCTGGTAAGCAATGGGGTCGCATGGTTCCCGCAGTTGCCAAATCTTCAAACCAAACTGTTTTTCAACTGCGGTGGTTGCCCGAAATAGTAAAAGTCATCTCTCAATAATTCCCTACCTAAATCAACCTTTCATTATGAACACTCTACGAAAAACCTTGGCAGAAAAATACGGTCTAGTTGCCGATATCATGCACGACGATTATTTTTTTGTTCAACTACCAGAAAACGAAGATCATTCACTCAAGTTTTTAGAGAGTAATTTACCAGAATGTATTCGGATTGAACTTGCAGAATGTTTTGCTGGTAGTGTGATTGCGGCTTGGGAAGTCCCCTTATTTTTACTCCCTCAAGTGTTACAGCAAGCCCATGATTTTGTCATTGAGTATTGGGAGCAAGTATCTCAAGAAACGTGAAGTATTCTCCACCAAATAGAACTAACAGCAACTGCTTCAGCACACGTTCTTTAATTGCAGAAAACTACCATGCAACAACTAAATTTATTCGCTGAATCAACCCCAGTTTTACCAATAACCTACTATCCCGATTTCTTAAGCCTTGAACAGGCAAACGAACTTTACCAACACTGCTTGAAACTGGAGTGGCAGCAAAATCAAATCAGAATTGCGGGTAAAACAATGGACGTTCCTCGCCTCGAATGTATTTACGGTGATGCTGGCTGTGATTACCTCTACTCGAATAGCGTGTTTTTGAAACCACTATGGTGGACAGAAGCTCTGTCTAGCTTACGGGACAGAATCACCGCTTTGACTGGCTACAAGTTCCGTATCGTTATCGGAAATCAGTACCGCAGTGGCCAGGACAGCATCGGCTGGCACACAGACAACGAACCATCGATGGGATCTAACCCTGCAATCGCATCAGTCAGCTTAGGTTCATGTCGCAAATTCCAAATCAAACCGAGAAATGGCAAACCAACGGATTTCTGGCTGGAACACGGGAGCTTACTTGTGATGCACCCTGGCTGCCAGTCTACACATCTGCATCAGGTTCCCAAGACCAACAAAGTGGTTAGCACACGTATTAATCTCACGTTTCGACCGCACACAGGGGGTAGATAATTCTGATTCTCTTTCATCATGTATAATGCCCTGACTAGTTCTTGTGTACTAGTGAGAATCAATCAGTTTTCGAGCCGCTACATAGGAAATATCACTCCTCTAGAGATTTTTTTACTGTTCAAACTGTCTATTCATCCACCAATCGTATTCACGCTTGAATAAAGGAGCCAGATATGGGAAGAGCTAAACGCCGTCATCAGTTAAGTCGTCAGTTAAACCCTAACTATGGTCAACCAAAGATGCCCGATAGTTTGATATCAATTCAGAATGATTTTTTAAACAAACAAACTGATTTAGTCATTACTTCAACTGGTTTTTTGTACCCAGAAACTTACACAAGGAAAAATCAGTTTGTTATTGTTCCACGTTCTACTGATGATAATTATGAACGAAAACTATTTGCAGACAATCAACAACAAATTATTGATTCACTTACTCCTTTGATACGTAAACATGGTTCGGGCTGGATTTGTCAAATTTACAATCACGAACAACACTACCCTGAATGGATTTACGTTTTAGCAACTAAAAAACAATTTCAGATTCTACAAACTTCCATCTTTACTGGTGAAATTGGCTTTCTTGTTACTAGCATTATCAGTTGTGCTTTACAGCAGTGGAGTTTTTCAGATGACAAAATTTTGATTCCAGTAATTGCTACTTCTGATAAGCGCGACTATCCATCTTGGCTATTCTGCATTTAACTCTTGTTCGGGAATAAATAAAGCTCCTGTTGGTTTTTCTGATTTGATAACAATTCTTTAGCCTTTCACTAATCCGAAGACTATCAATAGCGGCATCTCCCAAATGCCGCTCCATTTTCTTGCGCCATACATTGGAGGAGACATGAGTGCAATCACAATACCAGATAATAATTTTCACCAAAAACATCAACAAGAATGGCTCAACAGTGGCGTTGACGAAGAAATCATTGCTCTGAATGTGCGATCGCTCCACGCCACAACACCTTACGAATACTTGCTCTACAGTCCCAAAATCTCCCGTCGCAACGATGGACGACTGCGCGATCGCGATTTGAAGAAATACCAGCACATTGAACTAGGCGGCTGGTGGTGTTCTGGCGTTGACCCCCTCAACAACTACGCCCTGATGATGTGGGGCTGCTTCAAACCCGACCATCCCCGAAGAGATCGCCAGAAAATCCACAAGTTCGTCAAGTACGAGCATCCATTCAGAGAAGAGACACGCGCCTTCTTCCTTTTAGTACCGAATCGCATCTGGGTGAAAGTCTCTAATCGTAGCGGCATCCCCATTACTGAAGAGGACTTGCAACACCCTGGCGGCTTCTGGCATTGGGTTTGGCGGCACAACGTACCAGTGACAATCGTGGAAGGTGTCAAGAAAGCGGGGGCATTACTGACTGCTGGTTATGCAGCGATCGCAATTCCTGGTGTTAACGCTGGATAGCGCACTCCGCAAGATGAGTACGGTAATGCCATCGGTAAACCATCCCTGATTCCCGACTTGAAACATTTTGCAACACAGGGGAGACAGGTTAATATTTGCTTTGACCAAGACAACAAACCTGAAACAGTCCAACGGGTGAGAACCGCTATCAGTCGTATGGGACGGTTGCTGGTAAACGAAGGCTGTTCGCTGCGGGTGATTGATTTACCGTTGGGGCCAGAAAAAGGTGTTGATGATTTTATCGTTGCTCACGGTCAATCGGCATTTGACGCGCTCTACAACACGGCTGTTGCACTGGAGTTGTGGGAGATTAAGCTGTTCACCCTCCTGACTTATCCGCCAGCGATCGCACTCAACCAAAGATTCCTTGGACAGCTTCTTGTCCCCGAAGGCGAAAAACTGATTGTTCTCAAAGCGCCAAAGGGAACGGGTAAAACTGAATGGCTGGCAACAGAGGTGGCTAAGGCGCATGACCTTGGACGTAGGGTGTTAATCATCACCCATCGCATCCAGCTAGGTGAGGCATTGTGCGATCGCTTTGGTGTTAACTATGTTACCGAAGTCCGCACGAATGAAACAGGCACATTACTAGGATACGGGGTGTGTGTTGATTCGCTGCATCAAGAAAGTCAGGCGCGATTCAACCCCAATGACTGGGCAAACGATGTGATTATTATTGATGAATGTGACCAAGTATTCTGGCATTTGCTCAACTCTGGTACGGAAGTGCAAAAACGTCGGGTGTCCGTTCTCAAGAACCTCAAGCAGTTAGTGCAGAATGTTTTGGGCAGCAGTCAGGGAAAGATTTACTTGTCTAGTGCCGATGTCTCAGATACTGATGTAAAGTATGTTTTATCACTTGCTGGTGAATATCGAGTTAACCCGTTCGTCATCGTCAACAATTATCGGTACATAGCAGGCAACTGTTACAACTACTCTGGCAACAACCCGAAGAATTTGATTGCGGCACTCGACAAAGCAATTACCAAAGGTGGGCATCATTTACTCTGCTGCTCTGCTCAAAAAGCCAAGTCTAAATGGGGAACCCAAGCATTGGAGGAACGGTTTCGCCGTAAATACTCAGAATTGCGAATCCTGAGAATTGACAGTGAATCTGTTGCTGATCCATCTCATGCGGCGTTTGGTTGTATCGCTCACTTGAACGAAATTCTTACTCAGTATGATTTGGTTATCGCATCTCCAAGTTTAGAAACTGGAGTCAGCATCGACATTCGAGGACATTTTGATGGTGTTTGGGGAATTTTTCAAGGAGTGCAGCTGGTTAACTCCGTGCGGCAGATGTTGGCAAGGGTTAGGGAGACAGTTGACCGCCACATTTGGGTTCGAGAGTGGGGGATGTCGGTTGTGGGTAATGGTTCTACAACGATAGGAGGATTGCTAAGAAGTCAGCACGTCGCAACACAAGCTAACATTGCGCTATTGTCGGCGGCTGATAATGATGACTACAGCTATGTTGACCAGAATTTTCAGCCCGAATCTTTGCAGACTTGGGGTAAGCGTGGTTCTGTTATTAACGTTGAGATGAGGCGTTATAGAGAATCTGTGCTTGCGGGTTTGGTCGAAGATGGTTACACCGTTATCGATGCCGACGATGCTGATGATGACGAGAGCGGGGCTGTAATCGAGTCGGTTAAAGCGGCAAGTCAGGAATTGTATAATGCTGAGTGTCAGGCGATCGCGGATTCTCCAACCGTCTCTGATGCCGAACTCAAGAAGCTCCTTGACACAAGGGCGAAAACGAAAACCGAACGACATCAGCAGCGCAAGGCTGAATTATCCCGTCGCTATGAAGTAGACATCTCCGAAAACTGCCTAAGTATCTCTGTGACTAGCTTATAACGTGCGATCGCCAGTTTCTGAATCCAGCTAGTTTCGACGATAGAATAGAGGTTTGAGATGTTTGTTGTTAATAATCAGACAAAAAACGTGGTTATGTGCATTCATTTTAAACTCATGCGATCGCGTATTTTTCTACTGGTAATACAAGTGCCCCAATTCGTAGTCTTACTACTCCACAAATTGTCAAAATTACTTGTTCATACTTTTTAGGATTTAAGCGAAATCTTTCTT
>NNBT01002570.1_pt1 | contig 30713 bp, 29 predicted proteins | sample 1173831 | NCBI WGS metagenome assembly NNBT01 (sample SAMN07173936, study PRJNA388173) | plant metagenome | isolation source: symbiotic tissue sample KVJ10 | place: Norway: Troms, Kvaloya island | reverse complement strand
GATGGTTGCAAAGTACCTGCGTGAGTTCGAGCGTGGTGGTTCGGCCTAGGCGCCGCAGCTGCAGGTGWGGMTCGWTGTGCTGCGTGAYCACGCCGGGCCGCTGGCGGAGGARCCGCTGTTCGCTGCCAAGCTGACCGACCTCGCCATCCACATCGAGGTACTCGACGCGCTCGAAAGCGAGTCGCTGTCAAAACTAGCGCGTGGTGAGGAGCTTGGGGCCGATCCGTCGATCATGAAGATACTCGGGACGGAACTGGCGGGGCGCTTGTCGGAACTGGAGCTTGAGGCTGCGGGACCAATCGGACGTGCATGGCAGCCGGACGTAACCAAGCCGGGTGGGCCGATCGTTGGCTATCCCGAGGCCGTGCCCGACTATTGCAGCGGCGAACCGTGGCAGGCGATCGCGCCGTTGCGTTACCTCAACACGCGCGCCGGACTGATCTACGCCGGCACCAACGAGATCCAGCGCGGGATCATCGCCAAGGCGGAACTCGGATTGTAACTTCGGCGAGCTCCCTCTCTGCGGGGGAGCTTGCCAGCACAATCAGGCGGCGAGCTGCGCCGCCATGCGCGCGAACCGCTGGCGGTGCTGGTCGGCGCCGCCGAGTTCGTGCTCGATCACGGTCAGCCGCTTGAAGCAGCGGCCGACCGCCAGCTCCTGCGTCATGCCCATGCCGCCATGCAACTGAACGGCATTCTGCCCGACGAACCGCCCGGCGTCCGTCACCGTCACCTTCGCCGCGCTGGCGAGGCGCGCACGTTCGGCCCAATGGCCGTCAATCGCATCGAAAGCGCGCGCAGCAATGGCTGCGGCTCGACGCGCCTGGACATGCATATCGACTAGCCGATGCTGGATCACCTGGAAGCCGGCGATCGGCTGGCCGAACTGCTCGCGTTCCTTGACGTAGGCAGTGGTGTCGGTGACGAGCCGGCGCATCAGGGCGGCAGCTTCCGTCGCAAGGCAAGCGAGCGCGATGTCGCCCGCTTCGCTCAGCGCGTCGTCGACATCAAGCGCGACTAGGATTGCATCGACGTTGACAAAGCGCAGGTCTGCTGCATCCCGTCCGTCGATCGTCGGGTAGCGCCTGGCGCTCACGCCTTCTGCGCCCGGTTGGACGAGAAGCAGTGCCGACGCGTAACTCTCGGTCCGTGCGGCAACAAGCAGGTGATCCGCAGACTCTCCATCGAGCACCAGCAGCGCATCGCCGTCTAGTCGCCATCCTTCGGCCGTCGGTGTCGCGCTTACATTCGGCCTGAGACGCGGATCTAGACCCGCCACCGCTACGGCCGCGCCACCGGCAATGGCTCGGAGCACGCCATCCCCGGCTGGCGTGCGACCGACCTGCAGGAGACGCGCGCCGATCACGCACGTCTCGAGAAATGACGTCGGCACGCAATGCTCACCGACCGCATCGAGCACGGCGGCAGCGGCAGACATGTCGAGCCCGAGCCCGCCCAGCTCCTCGGGCACAAAAAGCCCCACGACCCCGGCGGTCTTCAAGGCCGTCCAGCCGTCGGCGGCGCTCGCCAGATGCCGGTCGAGGCCCTCCCGTAATTCCAGGTCCACGCTCAATCCTCCGGCGCGATGGTGACGTGCAGACCATCGAGCGCATCGTCGAAGCGCAGCTGACAGGACAGCCGCGATCGCTCGCTGCGATGTTCTGAGCTATCCAGCAGTTCATGTTCGTCGGGGCCGATCGGATCGAGCCGATCCAGATGATCCTCGCCGACATAGACGTGGCATGTCGCACACGAACAGCTGCCGCCGCACATGGCGAGCAGTTCGTCGAAGCCATTGTCGCGGATCACCTCCATGACGCTGAGCCCGGCTGGGCTGGTCACTTCATGCTCGGCACCGTCTCGCGTCGTAACGATTAGTCGCGGCATCTACAGCAACGTCTCGAGCGCGTCGTAGAAACGAATCACATTCTCCTCCAGCCCGCAATAGACGGTGCTTTGGGGAACCCCGGCGTTCAATCCTTCCTGGCTGATCTGCGCGGCACGGAAGTCCTCGCCGGCGAACACCTTGATGATCAGGTCGTAGGAGCGTTCGAACACCTCTTCCGCCTTGGGCGTCGTCGCCGGGCTGGGGGTGATCATGTAATAATGCACGATCGTGCGATCGACGCCATAAGGCATCAAAATCATCACGCTTGTATAATATTGGCTGGTGACGATCACCACGTTCGGGAACGCGGTATAGGCATGGGTGACCAGCTTGTGAACGTTCATGTCCGCATCCTCGTCCAGCATCGCGGGATCGTAGCCGATGCGTCCGGACACTTGCCGGATGTTAACGCCGAACGTGTCGCTGACGCTGGGCGCGTCGACGAACAGCGCGCCGATCGAAGCGGCGTGCAGCCGCTGGACATGATAGCCTTCGAGGAACGGCTCAAGCACGACCTTCCAATTGGCTTTCAGGTCAAACGTCTTGCGCCCGTAGACATGCCCGTCGGGGATGCCGAGCGCGGTGAAGTCAGCGTCGATCTGCTCGTGCAATTGCGAGATGTCGAGCGGGCCGCCGTCGAGCTGGGCATAGATCACCCCGCCCCACACCTTGCTCGGCAGCTCCTTTAGTCCGCGCTGGTCCTTGATCACGCCTTCGAACATGTCCGACCGCGCGACGCCGATCAGCTTGCCGTCGAGACCATAGGTCCAGGCGTGATACGGGCAAACCATCCGGCCCTGCTTGTGAACGGCGCAATCCTCGACCAGCTTTGCGCCCTTGTGCTGGCAAGCGTTGATGAAGACGCGGATTTCGTCCGCGCGCGTGCGGGTTACCAGCAACGGTTTGCCATAGGCCTCGATGGCGACGACCGATCCCGGCTCCGGCAACACCGCTGCCAATGCCACCGGCACGGCGTGCTTCTGGAAAATGTTCGCCTGCTCGGCCTCGAACCGCTCGTGCCCGGTGAAGATCGCGTTGGGACGAGTGGCGGCGAGCGGAACGTTTACGGCGTCCTTCTCGGCCGGGATCCGGCGGATTGCTTCCTGCTGGCTGTCGGTCAGGTCGGACAGCCGCGTAACACGGCGCTCGGCCGGCTTCGCTAATTCGGCGACGAAATTCATGGTCGCACCTCTCCTGTTTCTAAGAGGGTCATAACGCACCCAAAAAACTAACGCCAATAGTTTTATGCTTCCTTAAGCGCTATTCCAGCATCGGCAAGCCGCACAGGATCGATCGTGGCGCCGATTTCGACCAGCTTGCGGCCTTGGACATAGTCTTTCACCGCGTTGACGCAGTCGAGGGCGATGACTCGGCCGGCTTTCAGGTAGATCAGCGAGAAGCTGCGGGTGGCGAGGTCGCCGCGCAGGACCGTCGAGTCGTGGCCGGTGGAGAGGCCGACGGTCTGGAGCTTAAGGTCGTATTGGTTGGACCAGAACCACGGGACGGCATGGTAGGCCGCTTCCTGGCCGGTGATCGTCCTGGCCACGACATTGGCCTGGTCGTTGGCGTTCTGGACCGATTCGAGGCGGATCTCGGCGCCGTCCGCGAACGCATTGGCGTGGAGCGCGCAGTCGCCGATCGCGAACACGTCCGCGAGGCTGGTGCGGCATTGCGGGTCGACAGCGACGCCGTTGCCGCCGACCGCGCCGGCTTCGAGCAGCGGGGCGACGGCGGGAACGATGCCGATGCCGACGATCACCAGTTGGGCGGGGACGAGCTCGCCGTCGGCTAGGCGGACGGCGGTGACCTTTTCGCCATCGCCGAGGATGCAGTCGACGGCGACACCCAGGCGGACGTCGACGCCGTGCGCGCGGTGTTCGGCTTCGTAGAAGCGCGAGAGCGGTTCACCGGCAACTCTCGCTAGGACCCGGTCGAGCGCTTCGAGCAGGACGACCTGCTTGCCGAACTTGGCGAGCACCGCGGCGGCCTCCAGCCCGATATAGCCGCCGCCGATCACTACCGCCTGGGTGACGCCGGGGAGCTCGGCCATCAAGCGGTCGGCGTCGGCGCGGGTGCGCACGGTGTGGGTGCCGATGAGATCATTGCCCGCACAGGTGAGGCGGCGCGGGTCGCCGCCGGTAGCCCAGATCAGGTGGCGGTAGGTGACCGTCTCGCCGTTGACGGTGGTGAGCCGGTGCGCGGCGGGGTCGACTTTGATGACCGTGCGGCCGAGCAGCGTGTCGATCTGGCGCTCCTGCCAGAAGGCGACGGGGCGGATCAGGATTCGGTCGAAGCTCTTGTCGCCGGCGAGAAATTCCTTGGAGAGCGGCGGGCGTTCGTAGGGCAGCTCGGGCTCGGCGCCGATCATCGCGATCGAGCCGTCGAACTTGGCCTGGCGAAGCGCGATTGCCGCCTGGGCACCGCCATGGCCGGCACCGACGATCACCACGTCGAAGCTCAGCATCGACCCACTCCTTCAACAAACATTATCAAATCTAATGAACGTAGGTATTTGTATTGAAAGCTGGCTCTAGCCGTCAAGCGGTAAGTCGATTAGCTTAGAGAGATGAACATGATGGCAGCTGCAGCCGCAAAGAGGACGAAGACGACGGTCGAGGGAAAGCGTCGGGTGCCACGTGCGGGACGTCCGTCGAGCCCGCTGATCACACGTGAAGCTGCCGCAGAGGCCGCCTTGCGGCTCATCGACGACAAGGGGCTTGATGCGCTGAGCCTGCAGGCCGTCGCCAAGGAACTCGGCGTCAGCGCGCCATCGCTCTACCACCACTTCCGTGACAAGGAAGAACTGCTCGCCGAAGTCGCGCGCAGCCTTCTGGCCGAGGTCGGCCAAGAGCAGGAGCATTGGTCGACGGATTGGGAAACCCGGATGGTCGAACTGAGCAGCGCTACCCGCCGGGTTGCGCTGCGTCACCCGAATGCCGCGCCTCTCTCGCTTCGCTTCTTTCCGCGGCGGTTGATGCTCCCCGCTTACGAGGCCGGTTTGCGTGATTGCCCGTACCCGCTTTCCGCACACATGATCGTTCATGAGGTGATCGAGAAGTTCACCTACGGCTCGTCACTTTTCGCGGCTGCGGCGGAAACCCACCACATCCCGGCCATGCCTGAGGTGGATCCCGCGCACTTTCCACGCTTGGCCGAGGCGTTGGAGCTGGCCCCCTCGGACGAGGAGATCTTCAAGCAGGGTCTCAAGGTTCTACTCGCCGGTTTGCGCACGCAATTCGGACAAAAACAAAAGTAGGGGCGGTGCACGCACCGCCCCTGAAGTTGCCCTGGAGAGAACCGGTTAGAACTTAATCGCGAGTTCAAGAAATACCTCACGCGGGTTGTCGACGAAGGCCGACATGTCTGCGGCGACACCTGGACCGGCCGTGCCGCCGCCAGTGCCGCCGGTGAACGGAATGTCGTTGGCAGCCGTCACCACCAGCTTGTTGGTCAGATTGCGGCCGATCACAGAGAGCGTCCAGCGCTCGTCCGGTCCGTTGAGGGCCAATGCGGCATCAACCTTCGCATAGCCGCGCTGAATGGCGTCGGGTCGAAGCGCGTCGGTGAAGTTGTACTTGGAGGTGTAGCTCACGTCGCTCGACGCGCGCACCGACCAGCCGTAATCGCTGACCGGCACGTCGAAGGTGAAGCCGGCACGCCCCGCGAACTTGGGTGCCTTCGGCGGCGTACGGCCGTCATAATCCTGCGCGTTGAAGATGCCGCCGGCCGGTTGGAGATTGCACCCCAGCGCGATGGTCTGCCCCGGGTAGCACTGGCCGATGTAATCCTGGAACTTCGCATCGTTGTAGGCGGCGGCACCACGTAGGCTGAAGCCGTCGATGCCGGGCACTCGGAAGTTGAAGTCGGCTTCCACGCCTTGCGTGCGCAGCTTGCCGGCATTGCCCGCGGTCAGCGACACGGTGGTGGGATCAAAAAACTGAACCTGCAGGTCCTTGTACTCATAGCGATACGCCGTGAGGCTGAAGCTCAGCCGGCGCCCGAACGCCAAGGTGCGGTACCCGATCTCACCGCCCTCGGCGGTCTCCGAACCGAACCGGCCCTGATCGATCAGCGTGGCGTTCCCCACCGGCGTCAGCGCCTGCGAGATGTTGAAGCCGCCGGCCTTGAAGCCCTGCTTGTATGATGCGTAGAAGGTGGTGTCCAAATCCGGCTTCCAGCGGATCGTTGCCTGCGGCGAAATGTTGTCGTCACGGTACCGATCATTGACCGCGATGCCGCCCGGGAACGCGGCAGCGAACGCCGCGTTGGCTGCGAGCGAGCGCTGGTAGCTGTCGCGTGCCTCGAGACTGTAGCGGGCACCTGCGGAAAGCTCGAACTGCTCCGAGAGGTTCAACGTTGCCTCGGCGAACACCGACATCGAGTCGGTCTTGAAGCCGTTGTCCCGCTTGAAGCTGACATAGGTGCCCGTGCTCGGATCGAACGGCAGCGGCGCGATATAGGCATCAGTGTTGAAGACGAAATCGCCGTGCGCGTAGAAGCCGCCGAAAAGCACGTTGAACGGGCCGTCGAACTTGGACTGGAAGCGCAGTTCCTGGGAGAATTGGTCAAAGTCGGCAAGCTGGCTGAAACCGGCCGGGTACGCTTCGCCCGAAACGTTGTTCAGGTCGTACTGACGGAAGTGGTAATAGCCGGTGATCGATGTGACATCGAACGGATCGCTGGTCACGTTCGCGGTGACGATGCCATATTGCGAGGCGAAGTCGCCGTACATGTTGCCATTGCGCGCATAGCGATAGTTTGCCTGCGCGACCTGGATCGGGATCGCCGCCTGATCGGAGCGGCCGTTGATGCGGCAGTCGGCATTCGGGCTTGGTGGGATGCCGTTGGCCGCAAGCGGCGTCGTCCGTCCGCCGCCGCAGATCCGCTCGACAATGTCGGTCGGGCCACCGTCCTGCACGTCGGTGAAGCCGCCCTTGAGCTGGATGTTGAACGCCGAGCTCGGCTCCCACTCGATCGTCCCGCGCGCGCCATAGGCTTCCGAAAAGCCGCGACGGTTCCGGTCGCGGGTGCGGAATTGGCCCGGGATATAATTGGTGTAGCTGTCGGCCGCAGTGTTGGTGAAGGCGCCCTTCGCCTTGGAATAGCGCCCTGCAACGCGGGCGCGCAGCGTGTCGGAGACCGGCCCCGACAAAAATCCCTCGACATAATGTTCGTCGGCGTTGAAGCCATAACCGCCCTTGATCCCGCCCTCAAACGTATCGGTGGGATTGTTGCTGGACACGCTGATCAGGCCGCCAGTTGTGTTCTTCCCGAAGAAAAGCGCCTGCGGGCCCTTCAGCACTTCAACACGCTGGATATCGAACTGTGGCAGGCTGATCTCGCGACCACGGCTCATCGGAAGGCCGTCGATCACAAACGATACCGACTGGTCGAAGCCGGCGCTCAGCGCGGTCGAGCCCACGCCGCGCAGGAAGATGCTGGCGGACGAACCCGACGCCGCCTTGCCGGCGATCAATGACGGCACCAGCGTCGCGATGTCGCTGACGCGCGTCGCCTGATATTGCGCCAGCGTCTCGCCGCCGACGGCGGTCACTGCCACCGGGGCGTCCAGAAGGCGCTCGTCGCGCCGGCGAGCGGTGATGATGATCTCACCATCGCCGACCGATGGTCGCGCATTGGCGGGCTCCGTCTGCCCGGTCGAAGACGTGTTTACGCCGCCGACCGCAGACTCCTGCGTCGGCGACGCTCCGCCATCCGGCGCGGTCTGCGCTTGAGCAGCCAAGGGCACGATCGCAGTGGTGGTCAGCGCCACGAGGGCGAGCCGCAGCTTACGGTTCATCCTTCAACATCCTCTCTGAAAAACATGTGTCGCGATCTTTGTCGCGTCGGCTTGGACTTCGGCCGCCAAAAACCTAATGTCAATAGATTACGGTTAAGCTGCCTTGGCCAGGCGGTCGAAAAGGATCAGATCGGCAGCGCGCCACGCCATCGCCATCGTCGGTCCTTGCGTGTTCCCCGCTGGAATCGACGGCATGATCGACGTGTCCATCACACGCAGTCCTTCGACGCCGCGCACGCGCAGCTGCGGGTCCACGACTGACGCGGCATCGTTGCCCATCCGGCAACTGCCCACGGCGTGATAGGCACAGGTGCCGAACCTGTCGTATGCCTCTAGGATCTGGGCATCGCTGTCGTACTGTGCGCCGGGCATCGTCTCCTCGGCGACGAGTTCGGCCAGAGGGGACTGACGAACATAATCGCGCACCACGCGAACGGCACCGATCATCGACTCGCGATCGGCATCGTTGGCGCGATAGTTAGGCTGCAAGGACGCCGGGGCATCCGGATCGCGCGTGGTGATGTGGATGTTCCCGCGGGAAGTTGGTCGCAGCGAGTAGACGACGACGTGCATACCCGGGAACCGCTCGACATCCTGGCGGTGCTTGGCGAAGTCGAACGAGAATGGCGCCACCAATACCTGCGCGTCGGGTCGGTTGAGTCCAGGCCGCGTGCGGAACCAGCCCCCGATCTCATAAGCCGCCGCCGCCATTGGACCGGAACGCGTCAGATAATATTGCGCGGCGGATTTCAGCAGGCGCCAGCCGTGAAACTGCTTGTTCTGCGAGATGTCGCGCTTGAGCTTCCACTGCATGATCAGCCCGCGATGCTCGATCAGCCCCTCCCCAACCTCGGGATTGTGATGAACGAGCGGGATGCCAAGCGCTTCGAGGCGGTCGCGATCGCCGATGCCAGAGCGTTCCAGCACGCCCGGGCTCGCCATCGCACCACCGCAGACGACCACCTCACCATGCGCAACGATCGTCTCGCGCTTGCCCGATCGCAATACTTCGACCCCGCTCGCGCGCGTGCCGGTGAAGGTGACGCGGTCCACGGTGCAGTCGGTCAACACTGTCAGGTTGGCCCTCTTCTCCGCCGGGCGAAGGAAGGCGGTTGCTGCGCTCTGCCGCTTGCCGCCGGCGATGGTACGTGGGGTGAAGCCGATGCCGTCGCCATTGTCGGGGGTGTTGACGTCTTCCTTGCGCGGCCAGCCCATCGCCTCACCTGCGGCGATCTGCGCTTCCGAGAGCCTGTCGCGCAGCGTCGGCATCGTCACCTTGAGCGGACCATGGGCGCCACGTGTCTCCGCGGCACCGAGTTCATGCCCCTCCAGCGCGGCATAAGCTGGACCGATGTGCTGCCAGCTCCAATCGTTGCTCGACACCTCGGCGATGGCGTCGAAGTCCGCAGGCTGACCGCGCACGTACATCATGCCGTTCGTCGAGGTGGAGCCCCCAAGCACGCGCCCACGCACCCACACTTCCGACTGGTCAGCGGTGCAGGCGTCCGGCTGGCTGGCATAGGCCCATAGATGCTTTGGATCCGCCATCACCTTGGCGAGCCCCTTGGGCATGGAAATGAATGGATGCGTGTCGCGTGGGCCTGCCTCGATCAGACAGACGCGCACCGCGGGATCGGCGGACAGCCTGTACGCCAAGACGCACCCGGCCGCACCCGCTCCGACGATGATGTAATCGTAGCTCATCGGCACACCCTCTCCTGGCCGGCGACATCGCGTTCGCTCAACCTACGTCTAATAGGTAACTTGATCAGGAACGGCCCGACAAGCCCCCCGACAAAGAAAAAACTATTGCAATTAGGTTGGAGGCTTTTTAGCCTTTGGGCCAACAAGGAGAAGGTGCGCCGGCGACACGTCGACGCAGGAGAGGAGCGCATGCCGCAGACGTTGTCGAACGCGATCGCATGGTGGGCCAGGATGCGCGGGGATCAGTCCGCCGTGGTGCTCGATGGCGATGTGCTGACCTACCGCGCCTATCACGAATGGTCCGGTCGCGTCGCGGCGCTGCTGATCGCGGACGGGCTCCAGCCCGGCGAACGCGTGGCGATCTGCGCCACCAACAGCCTCGCCTATGTCGCGCTGATCATGGGGACGATCCGCGCCGGCGGCATCGTGAACCCGGTCAACTTCCGCTATACTCCCCGCGAGATCGCCGAACTGGTGGAAACAACAGAGCCGGCCATCGCCTTCGCCGATCCCGCGCATATGGACGCGATGATCGCTGCCGGTCTGACCCCTCGCGCGATGGCGGAGATCGAGGCACTGCGCCACGGCGCGTCGGTAAAGCCGTCGCACGATCCGCAGCCGGACGCGCCGGTCGTCATCATCGCCACTTCTGGTTCGACCGCCAAGCCCAAGGGCGTCGTCTTCACCAATCGCTCGATGACGTCCTATGCCGCGAGCTGGGCGGTGGAGGAGACGAGTTCCGCGCCCGGATCGCGCATCATCAGCCTTGCGCCGCTCAACACCTCCGCTGGCTTCGTGCAGCTGATGCATTACACGACGCAAGGCTGCACGCTCTACATGATGCCGCAGTTCGTCGCCGCGGATGCGCTGCGCCTGATCGAGCGCGAGCGGATCACCTGCTTCGGCGCCGTCCCGGCGTTCTTCGAGTTCATCGCCGCTTTGCCCGAGTTCGCCGAAGCCGATTTGTCGTCGATCAAGCTCGCCACCGCGGGCGGCGCGCGCGTCAGCCGTCAGCTACTGGAGACCTACAAGGCCAAGGGCATCACCATCCGCCAGATCTACGGCCAGACCGAGATTGGCGGCAACGCGACCATGATGCCCGAGCATCTGGCGATGGACGCGCCCGAGAAATGCGGCTGGGGCAACATCTTCATGGACCTGCGCGTAGTGCGCTCGGACGGCAGTGACTGCGCGCCCGGCGAACCCGGCGAAATCCTGATGCGCTCGCCCGGCATGATGCAGGGCTATTGGGGCAATCCCGAAGAGACCGCCAAGACGATCCGCGATGGTTGGCTGCATTCGGGTGACATCGGCACGCTCGACGAGAACGGCCTGCTGACCTTCGTCGACCGGCTGAAGGATCTCATCATCTCGGGCGGACTCAACATTTCGGCCGCCGAGGTGGAGCGCGTGGTTTGCGAATTTCCCGGCGTTACCGAAGCGCTGGCGATCGCCGCGCCCGATCAGAAGTTCGGCGAGACGCCGTTCGTCGTCTATCACGGCCCGGCCGAAATCGATGTCGCGGCGCTGATCCGCTACTGCGACACCAACCTCTCCAACTACAAGGTGCCGCGCTACGTCGCCTTCTCCGCCGAACCGCTGCCGCGGCTTGCGACGGGGAAGCTGTCGAAACCTGCGGTGCGCCAACTCTACGCTGGGGCGCACGAGCGCCTTGCGCGTGTACGCTGAGGAGTTTTCCCATGAACGCTCATGCCGCTGTGGCCGCGCCCGGCCCGGTACCGTCGAATGTACCCGCGCACGTGCCGCCCGAACTCGTCTTCGACTTCGACATCTATGCCGATCCGCGCATCGGCGAGGACGTGCAGGGCACTTATGCCGCCGCGCTCGCCGATGCGCCACCGGTGTTCTGGACGACGCTCAACGGCGGTCATTGGATCGTGAAGGCGTTCGACGCGATTACCGCCGTGGTCACCGATCCCGAGCATTTCTCCGTCCGCGAAATGCAGATCCCGCGGGTAGAGGACCCGCCCTTCTTCATCCCGCTCAGCCTCGATCCGCCTGAGAACCTGCCGTACCGGCGCGCGATGATGCCGATGTTCGGACCCGTCGCGATCAAGGCGATGGAGCCGCAGATCCGCGACTGGGCTCAGAAGCTGGTCGACAGGGTTGCCGCCAGCGGCCGGTGCGATTTTCAGGGCGACGTGTCCAAGGTGTTCCCGGTCAGCGTATTCATGGAATTGATGGGCATGGACCTCGCCCGCCTGCGCGAGTTTCGCGAACTGGCCGAGGCGTTCTTCGACAATCAGAACAACGCCGAGGAGATGGGCCGCCTGTCGGGCTTGATCTTGGGCGAGATGAAGTCGCTGATCGACGAGAAGCGGGCCAATTCCGACGACAAATTGATGAGCCACTTCATCACCGTCGACATCGGTGGTCGCACGATGAACGAGGACGAGATCCTCGCCATGAGCTTCGTGCTGTTCCTCGGGGGCATGGACACGGTCACCAACGTCACCGGCTTCGCCTATCAGCAGCTGGCGCAGATGCCGGATCTTCAGGCACGTCTCGCTGCCGACCCCTCGCTGATCCCCGCCTTCGCCGACGAGGCGATCCGTCTCTACGGCGTCGTCAATACGCCACGCTTGGTCGTGCAGCAGCAGACGATCGGCGCCGCGACCTTCATGCCGGGCGAGATGGTGCTGTGCATCCTGTGCTTGGGGAGCCGCGACCCCGCCAAGTTCGACGCGCCCAATGCCTTCGACATCGATCGCAAGCGCACGGCGCACCTCACCTTTTCCAGCGGCCCGCATCTGTGCATCGGCCATGTCCTCGGTCGCGCGGAGCTGCGCATCCTAACCGAGGAATGGATCAAGCGCATCCCGTCGTTCAATGCGGTAGCGGGCGAGAAGCATGCCTTCCGCACCGGCACGGTAATGGCGCTTGAGAACCTGCCGCTCGAATGGTCGCCCGCATGAGCCGCGCGGACGGCGCCGACGCACCTTATTGGAACGGACTGGAAGAGGGAAAACTGACGCTGCCGCGCTGCGACGGCTGCCACCGGTGGATCTGGCCGGCCGGGCATCGATGTGGCGGCTGCGGCACGACGAAGGTGCATTGGGTCGAGCGCCCGCTGGCGGGCACCGTCTTTTCCTGGACACGCACCTGGCACGCGTTCGGAGGCGCGGAGTCGCTCGGACTTCCTTTCACCACCGTGCTGGCCGAGATCGATGATTGCGGCATCCGCCTGCTCGGGCGACTTGAGGACCCGGATAAGATCGATCCGAAACTTGGCGAGAAGCTCGTCGGACAGATCGGCTCGACCGCTGTGGATGGTGACTTCATTCCCATAATCATCTGGAGCCGTGTCGCGTGACGCATCCTCTCTACGGCACCACCGCCATCGCCGGCGTCGGCTTCAAGCAATACAAGCGCGGCGCCTCGCCGCTGCCGGAGCAGAGCGTGCTGGTCGAAGCGATCCTCGCCGCCTGCGACGAGGCCGGGTTCGATCCCGCGGAGGTCGACGGCTTCGTTTCCTATGGCGATGACAAGAACGAACCCGTCCGTCTAATGCCCGAGCTCGGCAGTCGAGAGCTGCGCTGGTCCGCGCAGGTTTGGGGCGGCGGCGGAGGCGGCATCGCCGGCGCTTTCGGCGTCGCCGCGGCAGCGATCCTCTCGGGTCAAGCGAGCGCCGTCGTCATCTTCCGCGCGCTTGTCGAGGGCTCTAGCGGGCGCATGTCCGCAGCCGTCATGGCGCACCACCTCAACGATCACCTGCGCGCCACCGGCATGGTCTCGCCTGCGCAGGCCTGCGCCGTCCGCGCCACCCGCCTGTTCGATCACCACGGCGTGCCGCGCGACATCGTCGAGGAACTGGTTCGCGCCTCCTACCACCACGGCAGCCGCAACCCGGAAGCGGTCAGCTACGGCCAGACCTTCGACGTCAAGCAGCTACGCCAATCGCGCCTGATTGCCGAGCCGTTCCGCCTGTTCGACTGCAGCCGCGAAAACGATGGCGCCGGCGCCCTGCTGATGGTTTCCGCCGAGCGCGCGCGCGATCTCGCCAAGCCGCCGGTGTACATGCTCGGCTGTGCGCAGGGAGCGGAGGCCGGCTGGGGCGACCTGCTCGAAAACGACGACGCCGATCTCTATGTCACCGCGGGCTTCCGCAGACTGGCGAAGCGGCTCTACGCTGACACCGGCCTCACCCCCGCCGACATCGATGTCGTCCAGCTGTACGAGAACTTCGATGCCCAAGGCGTGATGTCGCTGATTGATCACGGATTCTGCACCTATGAGAATGCAACGGAGGTGATCCGCTTCGAGAACCTCATCGCTGATGGCGGCAAGCTGCCGATCAACACTTCGGGCGGCAATCTGGCGCAGGGCTTCATTCACGGCATCGGCCTGCCGATCGAGGCGGTGCGCCAGCTGCGTGGCGAGAGCGCTAACCCGGTCTCGGGCGCGCGCACCTGCCTGCTCGCCGGCGGCCCTGGCGCGCCGACCGTCAGCTCAGCGATCTTCGCCAACCAGGTCTGATGACCACCGAGGCCCGCACCTTCTGCCGGATCTGCCAGGGCATGTGCGGGCTGGTGGCGACGATCGAGGACGGACGGGTCGTCAAGGTGCGCGGCGACAAGGATAATCCGCTCACCCGCGGTTTCGCGTGCAGCAAGGGCCTCGCCTCGCCCGAGTTCCACTACGGCCCCAAGCGGCTGCGGCACCACCAGCGCCGTCGTCCGGACGGCAGACACGAGCCGATCGCCTTCGATGACGCGATCGATCTCGTCGCCGACCGCCTGCGGCCGATTGTCGCCAGGCACGGCCCGCGTGCGATCGCCGCCTATATCGGCACGCAGGCAACGTGCAACGCCGTCTACCGGCCGCTGGCGATCGACTTCCTGCGCGCGCTCGGATCGCCTTCGCTGTTCACCTCCATGACGATCGACCAGTCGGCAAAATGGGTGACGATCGGCCGAATGGGCAGCTGGCTCGCCGGGCGCCAGCCGCTGAAGGGTGCGGACGTGTGGCTGCTCACTGGCGTCAACCCGATGGTGTCCATGTCGGGCTGGTCGGGCAACCTGCCCTCCTATGATCCCGTCAAGCAGATCAAGGAAGCGCGCCGCGCCGGGCTCAAGCTGATCATGATCGATCCGGTGCGAACGCAGACGGCGGAGAACGCCGACCTGTTCCTGCAGCCGCTGCCGGGGCACGATGCGGCGATCTTCGCCGCCTTGCTCAACATCATCCTGCGCGAAGGCTGGCATGATGGCGCCTTCTGCGCCGAGCATGTCGAGGGTCTCGACGAGCTTGCGCAGGCGGTTTCCGCCTTCGACCCCGCGCGGGTAGAGGCGCGCGCCGGCCTCGAGCCCGGTCAGATCCTTCAAGCCGCGACGATGTTCGCACGCGACGGACGCCGCGGGTGCGCCGGTGGTGGCACCGGCCCGAACATGGCCGATCACTCCAACCTGGCCGAACATCTGATCGAGACGCTCAACGTCGTCTGCGGCCGCCTGCTGCGCGCCGGCGAGCCGGTCCCGCGCCTGCCCGTCCTCAACCCCGACCGACCGATCCGTGCCGAGGCCCGCCCCGCCCGCCGCGAATGGGAGAGCGGCCATCGCGGGCTCACCGGCTATGGCACCATGTTCGGTCAGATGATGACGGCGACGCTCGCCGACGAGATCCTGAGCGATGCGCCCGGCGCAATCCGCGCGCTGTTCTGCGTCGGGGCGAACCCGGCCAACGCCCTTCCCGACCAGCGTCATGCGGTAGACGCGCTCGGCGCGCTCGACCTGCTGGTGACGAGCGACGTCGTCTGGTCGGAGACCGCCAAGCTCGCCGACGTGGTCTTCGCGGTGAAGCAGCCATTCGAACGCCCCGACCACACCCAGTTCCTCGAAGCGCTCGGCCTTGAGCTGCCCTTCGCGCAATATACCCCGGCGTTGGTAGAGCCGCCGGCGGACGCCGACGTGGTGGACGACTGGCTCGTCTACTACGCACTTGCGCAGCGTCTCGGGCTGACGCTCGACCTTGCCGGCCCGCTCGACATGCACGTGACATCCAGCAGTGACGCCTTGCTGGACCGGCTCGCAGGTGGGTCGACCGTGCCGCTTTCGGCCGTGAAAGCGCACCCATCAGGCGCGGTGTTCGACCGCCCCTCCCCACTGGTTCAGCCCGCGCGTGAAGACCGGCGCAACCGGCTGACGATTGCGCCACCAGACGTGCTCGACGAACTTCATCAGTGCCGCGCCGACATTGCCGCTCCGCGCACCGTCTGCGGCAGACCGGCCACGCATCTGCTCGTCGCTCGTCGCGAGCGCGAGACGATGAACAGTTTCGGCCGCGACCTCGTCGGCACGCGCAAACGCTTTCCGCGCAATCCAGCGTGGATCGGCCCGACCGATGCCGCCATCCTCGGTGTTGCCGATGGCGACCGGATGCGCATGGTCGCGGAACATGACGCGATCGTCGCTGAGGTGCGGATCGACGCCGCGGTGCGCGCCGGCGTCGTGTCGATGTCGCATGGTTGGGGCGATCTGCCAGATGCGACGGATCCGCTACGCGATGGCGCCTCCACCACTCGCCTCGTGGCACGTGACCGTGCCGTTCAGTCGATCAACGCCATGCCCCGGCTGTCGGCTATCCCGGTGCGGCTGGAGCGTGCAGACTAGATCGCCAGCCGCGTGCCCCAGCTTTTCGCCTCTCCCCGCACCGTGGCGCCGGCCAGGAACATGCGCAGCGTCTCGACGAACAGTTCCTCGTCACCAAACGGGTTCGCCGCCAGCGACGCGGTGAGCGTCGGGTAAGTCGCCGCATCTACCGGTGGAAACGACGGCACATCGGTTGATCGGGAATACGCCTCGAACAATGCCGAACCGAAGGTGATTTTCTCCGTGCCCTCGATCACAGCCATGTGCAGTTCGGCCGCTAGAGGGTTCTCGCGCGCTGCCCGGTCATATTCATCCAGCAGCAGGTGACGCGGGAAGTACTGCAGGATCAGTAAAGCTGCCTTGGGATGCTTCAGCAACGATCGCCGCGTCTTCAGGCACAATTCTATCAGTCGCTCGGCCCAGTCCACCTCGTTCAGCTCGAGCGTACCGGGATCGAGCAGCAGCAAAGCCACTTCCGCCAGCACTTCTCGCCGGTCGCGGAAATGGTGATAAAGCGATGGCGGCTTAACCCCGAGCCGTTTGGCGACCAGCGCCATGTTGAAGCCATCCAGCCCATGTTCGTCGATGACGGCGAGCGCCGCTTCGGCCGCGCCGCTACGCGAGATCATCGGCTTGGCTGGTCTTGGCACTACCTCTTTCCCCCTGAACCCGTCATCGTGTCACGCTGCGGCAGGCGACACGATCCACCGCCGATCAACCCGCCATGTCGAATACGTCAACTCTCATTTCGGACGCTCAGAAATCTACTGTTGTTAGAATAATAGCTTTGAGCCATCTTCAGCGCGACAAGACAAGTAGGAGAGGCAGATGACGGAAGAGGTCACAGGCAGGTGCAACTGCGGCGCGGTGACGTGGCGGATCAAAGGCGCGCCGCTCGCCGTCGCAGCGTGCCACTGCACCAACTGCCGTGCACAATCGGGCGCCGCCTTCTCGGTAAACATCGTCGCCAAATCGCGCGACGTCGGCATCGATGGTCCGATCAAGACCTTTGAGGACAAGGCGACTGCGAGCGGCCAGCCGGTGCTGCGCCAATTCTGCGGCGATTGCGGATCGCCGATCCAGTCCGTGATCACCGCCAGCCCGGCAATTGTCGCGATCAAGGCCGGAACAGCTAATCAGGCCGGCGACTTCGCCCCCACGATCCATGTCTGGACACAGTCCAAGCTCCCTTGGGTCGAGGTTCCAGCCAACATACCGAGCTTCGCGCGCGATGTCGGCTGAGGCTGTACGGCAACGCCACGTCCGCACGCCCGACGGGCTGACGATCGCGCTCGACGAGGGCGGCCCTGCGGACGCACCCACTGTTGTCCTGCTCCACGGCGGCGGTCAGACGCGGCATAGTTGGTCTGGCGCCATGCGCGCGCTGATCGATGGTGGCTATCGCGTCATCAACTTCGACGCTCGCGGCCATGGCGACAGCATGTGGTCGCCGGAAGGCGACTACCTGCTCGATCACCGCGCCTCCGATCTGCGTGCGGTGGTCGGCGATACGCGGCCTCTGGCGCTGGTCGGTGCTTCGCTCGGCGGGGCGACCTCGCTCCATGCGGTAGCGCAGGGGCTAGCCGTCGATGCGCTGGTCCTGGTCGACATCACGCCGTACCCGGAGCCCGCCGGCATAGAGCGGATCACCAGCTTCATGCGGCGTCACACCGACGGTTTTGCGACGTTGGACGAGGCGGTAGACGCGGTTGCGTCCTACAATCCGCATCGTCCCCGCCCCCGCGATCCCAGCGGGCTACGGCGCAATCTACGTGAGCATCCTGATGGTCGCCTCCGCTGGCATTGGGATCCGAAGATCATTGGCACCGCTCCGGCTGTGCATCACGCGACTGTGCGTGCATCGGCCGACCGGATTGCCACCGGAACCCCCTTTCCGCTGATGCTGATTCGCGGGCTCAGCAGCGACATCGTGTCGGACGAAAGCGTCGCAGCGTTCCGCGCTTTGCTCCCCTGGGCGGAGGTGGCCGACGTGGCGGGAGCGGGGCACATGATCGCAGGCGACCGCAACGACGCTTTCAATGCTGCGATGCTCGACTTCCTTGCTCGTCATCTACCTGTCCACGCAGGAAATCACACCACAAGCGCCTGAGCACCTTTACCCAGGTTGTTATATCTACCATCAGTAGATATAACAACCGAGAGGATGTGATCATGCGTGAGTCCAAGCTCTTCTACATCGACGGCGCGTGGACGGCGCCGAGCGGCACCAACTTGTTCACCGTCATCAACCCTGCGACCGAGGCCCCCGAAGGCGAGATCGCATTAGGTGACGCCACCGACGTGGATCGCGCGGTGCAGGCTGCCCGGCGCGCCTTCCCCGCCCTCTCCCGCACCAGCGTCGCGGAGCGTACCGAGCTGCTCGAGGCGATCATTGCCGAATACAAGAAGCGCCGCACCGAACTGGCGCAGGCGATCACCGCAGAGATGGGGGCGCCTGCCGTACTCGCCGATCGCCTTCACGCCATGATCGGGCATGTCCACCTCAAGACTGCGATCGGCGTGCTTAAGGACTATCCTTTCGAACACCGTCGCGCCGGAACGACGATCGTCCACGAACCCATCGGGGTTTGCGCACTGATCACGCCGTGGAACTGGCCGATCAACCAGATCGCCGCCAAGGTGGTGCCCGCGATCGCCTGCGGCTGCACGATGGTACTCAAGCCGTCCGAATATTCACCCTTCTCTGCGACGATATGGGCCGAGGTGCTGCACGCCGCGGGCGTTCCAGCCGGCGTATTCAACATGGTTCACGGCACGGGCCCGATTGTCGGCGCCACTCTGTCAGCGCATCCAGAGGTCGACATGGTCTCCTTCACCGGGTCGACCGTCGCCGGCATCGAGGTCGCGCGCGCCGCCGCGCCGACGATCAAGCGCGTTCACCAGGAACTGGGCGGCAAGTCGGCCAACATCATCCTGCCGGATGCCGATCTTGCCAAGGCGGTGGCGGACGGCATCCACGCCGTCGCCAACAACTCGGGCCAGTCGTGCAACGCTCCCACGCGCATGCTCGTCCCCGCCGACCGCATAGCCGAAGCGAGCCGCCTCGCCGCCGAGGCAGCCAACGCGCTCCACGTCGGCGATCCGCAGGAGGCCACCGTCGGCCCTGTCGTCTCGCGCCTCCAGTTCGATCGCATCCAGTCGCTGATCGAAGCAGGCATCGCCGAGGGCGCCACGCTCGTGGCCGGCGGCCCCGGTCGTCCAGAGGGCCTCGAAAGCGGCTTCTTTGTCCGTCCTACTGTCTTCGGCAACGTCACCAACGATATGATGATCGCGCGCGAGGAGATCTTCGGACCCGTCGTGTCGTTGATTGGATACGACGATATCGAGCACGCGATCGAAATCGCCAACGACTCACCTTATGGTCTCGCTGGCTACGTCTTCGGCAACGATCCTGCGATGATTCAGGAGGTCGCGTCGCGGCTCCGTGTGGGTCAGGTAATCGTCAATCACGCCACGCCCGACCCGCTCGCCCCATTCGGCGGCTACAAGCAATCGGGCAACGGTCGCGAGTGGGGAGCGCATGCTTTCGAAGGCTTCCTCGAAGTGAAGGCGGTGATTGGTGCACCGGAAGTCGCCGCGGCATGATCCGCGTGTCGGTTTTATGCGTGTAGCGGATATGCATGAGCGGGCGATGGCTGCCGATGGTACACGAAGGCCGAACGGCAGCTATCAGCCCATTGATTCTCGACTACGGATCGACCGCCAAGTCCCATAGCCTGCTCGACACTCTGGACGGCAAGGTTAGACCGTCTGTAAGGCTGACGTGATGATGACCTCGTCTGCAATGTCGCACCCGCGCACTGATGTGGCTATCAAACGTTTCGGTGAGAGCGGGAATGTTATCTGATCGTCACACCGCGAAGCGCCCGAGTCTTCCCTTGGACGACCAGGGCCGCCGGATTGAACGGAGTGAAGCACAAATTCAGAGGGCGGAAAGTGTTGTCGGGCGCTCAGCAAACGGCTTCAGTGAACGAAGGTTGCTTCCGCGGAGCGGAGCAAAGCCGATTAGCGGCCGCCAATGGTCGTGAACCCAAGACAAGCCGTTCGTTCACCTTCGTTGACTCTGGCTCGACCTGTCCGAAGAGCATCGCCGCTCGCGACAACAGACCGAGCCGGTCCATGACAGCGGACAGACAGTTGACGCATTGAGGGAATTCTTCATCCTGTCGTCATCAGCATCAACATGTCGGGGGGCGCCGCCAAGGCGGCGAACGGGAAATGGAGATCGAGGGAGCAAGTCTGGACGCGGTACTGCATCGACTATACCGCGAGTTGCTCAAACACGGTCGATTGGCCGGCGGAACGCGCGGAGACAACCGCGAGATGCTCGGGATTTCGCTGCGCATCCATAATCCACGAGCGCGCATCAGCAGATCGGAGAACCGGGGCAAGCCGTTCAGCGCGTTCGGCGAGTTGCTATGGTACCTGTCAGGTTCCGACACCCTCGAATTCATCGAGCCCTATGTCGCGCGCTACGCTGACGACGCGGTGCACGGAATCCTTGAAGGCGCTTACGGCCCACGGCTTACGCGGATGCGCGACCGCATCGACCAGTTCGCCAGCGTCGAGACCCTGCTCAGGGAACGTCCCGCATCCAAGCGCGCGGTGATCCAGCTGTTCAACGCCGAGGACATCGTCACCCACCACAAGGAGATCCCCTGCACCACGACGTGGCAGTTTCTCCTGCGCGATGGCCTTCTGCACATGTCGGTGACGATGCGGTCGAACGATGCGTACTTCGGCCTTCCGCACGACGTGTTCTGCTTCACCATGATCCAGGAGATGATGGCTCGGCGCTTGGGTGTGGAGATGGGCGAATACCTTCAGTACGTCGGCAGCATGCACGTGTACGAGAGCAAGCTCGATGCGATGGCCGAGTACGTCGCTGAAGGCGTACAGCAGACGATCGCAATGCCTGCGATGCCCAACGGCAACCCCTTCAAACTGATCGGCCAACTGCTGCACGTCGAACAACGCCTGCGCGCCGGCGAGGAGCTCGACGCCTCGAACGAGATGGCCGACCCGTATTGGGCCGACATCGTCCGGCTCCTGCAGGTATTCTGGGCGCGCGAGTGGGTGGAGGATTACCCACACCGCCTGAGGCAGCTGCGTGCTGAACTCGCCAACTCAACATATCACCCATTCGTCGACGCCAGGATGCACTTCAAGCCCAAGCCTAGGGCAGCACTCCAGATCGACACCGCCTAGCATCCGGGAAATCAGCATGTGGCCGTCTAGGAACGCCGAACGTCAGCGCATCGTCAACGAACTGAATGCCGCAAGAGGACCACTCAGCCTGCAGGGCCTGCCGGACGTCGCGAGCATCGACACGCTCGCAATGCAGTTCGTCGCCAGCATTCGGCGTGAGGACTATTACCGTCAGGTCCAGGCCAAGCCGGTATCGGCGAGCCGGGCAGATCCGAACCACGCCTCATTCGATGCCGAGCGCGCGGTCGCGTTCCACATGCAGCAGGGCAACGTCGACGAGGCCGGCTGGCTCATCTTCCTGATGACCCACTTCGCACGACGCCCCGACACCGGCTGGCTCCGGCTGAAGGACGTTTATGGACAGCTTGGCGCCGGCATCTGGGACTGGCCGACTGTTGCCGCGAACCCGGCTGCGTTCTACCAGTGGCTGGCGGCTAACTGGCAGAGCGTCCGAGGGGCGTTCGGCAACCACCGCAAGTACGAGAGCATGCGGCCCACGGCAAAACGGCCGATGGCGCAAGCCGTCGCCGACTATCTGGCCTGGATCGGGCCGGCCGGGCATCGCGCCTTCTTCGCGGGCGCGGTGCGCACGGCGGGCAACAATCCGCACACGATCTTCGATCACCTGTACGGTACGCTGAAGGTCACGTCCTTCGGGCGATTGGCCAAGTTCGACTATTTGTCGCTCGTCGGTCGCTACGGCCTTGCCCCGATCGCTGCCGGATCAGCCTATCTCGATGGCGCGACCGGCCCCGGTCGGGGCGTCCGGCGGCTCTTCGACGGCAACCCCACGAGCACGACGTCCAACGTCACGCTCCAGAGCAAGCTCGATGCACTCGACGGCAGGCTGAACGTCGGCATGGAGGTGATGGAGGATGCGCTGTGCAACTGGCAGAAGAGCCCGCGCCACTTCATCCATTACAAGGGATGATGGCTGCATCTGTGTTCGCAAGATAGCATTATTCTTTCCAATCCGCCGCTCTCGATGCCGACGATCAAGGCCGCGGGAGCGCTTTCGCCGAGCATCTCCGCCCTAGCCCGGCTGATCAGGCCGGCCGCCTTGCGGCTTCGCTCAGGATCCCCGGTGAGATCGTCGTCATGCTGAAAGGCACGCGCCGACGTTGCTTACCGCGCCGCCAAGTTCAAGTTGGTGGCTTACGATCGGACAGACTTTTGAAAAGTACCTGCTGAACGCTTAGGATCGGACGGCTCCGCATTGTTTGGCGGCTTTGCGACTTAGTCGAGCAGTGGCTCAAGCTGATCCCATCTCCAGCGCCGCTTGAGGTAGTTCAGCTGATCCTGACGGATCATCTCGCGGTGCTGCATCTGCCCGACCGTCAGGCCAGCCGATACGCCCACGCGCACGCTGAAGCGAACGACTTCGTCTCGGGCTCCATGAAGCCGGACGAACTCCTCGGCGTTGCGCTCGGGAACGATGCAGCGCGAGGCGAAGTCGTTCGCCTCCCGCTCCGCATCGTCGACTCCTTTGCCGTCCATCTCGGCGTCGATGAAGGTCCGGGCGCCGTGAAGCATTAGGTGCCCGATCTCGTGGAACACGGTGAACCAGAACTTGTCGTCGGAGAGGCCGCGGAAGCTCAGGAGGATCATGGCCTTGTCCGGCGCGACCATCCTGCTCGCGCCGGATGCCGGACAACTCTGCGGCGCACGCTTCGCCACGACCGCGACCCCCGCCTCGGCGCACAGCACCTTCAGCTTGGGCAGGAACAGTTCCGGATCCTTCACCTTGGACAGCTTGCGGATCTCGCCGAGTCGATCCTCCAGGTTGCCGGCGCTCCAGGTCTTGGTGTCGACCAGATCCGCGCCGAGCTCGCCGCTGCGGAGCCACATCAGGATCGCGGCGTCGTCGGAGGTGAACGCCTCGGACTTGCGGAACAGCGTGTCCGAGCAGATCCGGCCGTAGCGCGCGTCCCACGCCTTTATGGTGCCGACGTTGAAGAAGGTCAGCCGGCGCCGCACCTCGGCCCTGCGTTTCTCCGCCGAAAGTCGGCCGCGGGGCTTGTCACCGGGTACCGGCAGGAGCAGCCACTCGTCGCCTTCAATAGCGGTCGCACGATCGACTGCGCGCTCCAAGGCGGCCTCATAGTTCGCTTGCCGCTTCAACCAGAACGACTCGGTGCCGCCCAGGTGCCGGGCGAGCACCGCCGCCTGCGGCACGTCAATCGAGCCGGTGCCGTCGAGAAGGCTCCGGAGGGCAGCCATTCCACCATGGAGATGCTTGGCGACGTCGGTGGCAGCGATTCGGCGCCGGGACATCAGCGCGCGCAGCGAATCTCCGGGCTTCGAGAACCAATCGGGCGTGAACTCAAGTCCGTCCGTCAAGGCAACCTCGATATTTGCACCAGCTTCAACCTCGCTACGCTCGACCAGACGACTCGTCCGGCGGCGTCCCGATCGAAACGCTTGCCGGCCACAACAAGGGCCGCCCGATAGTCTGAACCAATCGCGACGGAAAGGGAATCATCCCCCAGAATTTTTATGTCGTCCCCAAGGAAGTCGGCGAGTTCCTGGACGTGCTCGAAGGCCATGGCGTCTGAAATGAAGTTCACCAACGCCGCAGCGCTGACGCTGCCGAACATCTGCTCGGCCCGTTCGAGATCGACGCAGGTGTCATGCAGCGGCTGGTCCTCGAACGAGATGGTGATCAACGCTCACCATCCCCCGAGGAGCGGGCGCCGACGGCCGTGACGGCCGACATCGTGCCGCCGCGCTTGTTCATTGCGGCAGCGGAGACCCGTGCGGCTTGGCCTGCTGCTTGGAGCGGATGAGGTCGATCCGCTCCCAGTTGCGCTCCAGCTCGCGGTCGCCGGCGTTATCCATGTTGATCTCGGACGCGCTGCACAGGCTGGCCAGCGTCACCATGACGCCACCCACTTCCTGGGCCGCCTCGCCGGCCGGCCGGCCGAAGACGTATTCGACGAGCGCGAGCGCGTCGTCGCGAGTGCAGCCGTTCGCCTGCGCTAGCTCGAGCGCCTCCTCAAGGAAGCGGTGGGTGCGCTCCCCTCGGTTTGTCCGGACGTCCGGTGAGAAGCAGGCTTCAAGCCATCGTTCGACCCGACTCTGGAAGGATGTAATCTCCGCCGCCACTTCATTCCCGATGCCAAAGGTTGAATGGCGTTACCGTAGCCCGACCAGCCCCGAAGAAGAATAGCCGTGAGCGAAGGCGCAGGAAATACAGCTAAGATGCCTATGGGGGAGCCTGCGTCGCATCGAACCTTTTGGACCGCCGTCAAATAAGCCCCGCTGCTCGAAATCCGTTGCCGGGGTTTGAGCCCCCCACCCCGTCACCTGAACCAACGGCGGCTTACCGCGATCGCCGTTCGAAAGCGGACGGGCCGCTTCCCTGAAGAGTTTCGGGCGCCGGCAGGCGTACGAAAGTCCGGGAGGCCCGAACCCGCGGGCCGCAGGCGGTGCGCTATGGGGATTTCGGGTTTGATCTGATCTCGCGGCCGTGCGCGACACCGCGCATATCGCCGTCCATCAAAGCGGACCGGCCGAATTTGAGAGTCCGTAGTTGTCGCGGAAGTGCAGAACGGCGGTTTGTGGGGAGCGCGAGGGGGCTCTCTGCAGCGGCAGGCACGAGGTCGTCTGGTCCCCGCAGCGTCGCCGGCGCGGAGCTGACCTGTGTCAGGCCGTGCCGGGTCACGACGCTGGTCTCCCGGATGGCGTCGCTGGCGCCGGTGGCGCGCGCGCCTGACGCTGGCGCTCGAAGGTCTCGATAACGACCATGTGACCGCCGCAGCATGGGCATGACGGGCGGGTGTCTGGCGGTTCGATGGGTGCATAGTCGACGGGTGGCGGCGCGACCCCGAGCAGTTCGCGGGCGTGATTGAGGTAGGTCCTGCGGGTGGCGCCGGCGAGCAGGCCGTAGTGGCGGATGCGGTGGAAGCCCTTGGGCAGGACATGGAGCAGGAAGCGGCGGATGAACTCGTCGGCGGCCAGGGTCATGACCTGCTGCCGTTCGGCACCGGCACGGCGATAGTCCTTGTAGCGAAAGGTGACGCCGGTCTGGTCGAAGCGCAGCAGCCGGCTGTTCGAGATCGCGACGCGGTGGGTGTAGCGCGACAGATAGGCGAGCACCGTCTCGGGACCGGCGAACGGCGGCTTGGCATAGACGACCCAGCGCTTCTTCCGGACCGGTGACAGGTGACGCAGGAAGGCGCGCCGGTCGGCGAGATGCGCAAGGCTGCCGAAGAAAACGAGCCGCTCGGCATCGTGCAGCGCCATCAGCCGGGTCAGGAACGCGCGGCGGAACAGTTTGCCCAGCACTCGCACCGGCAGCAGGAAGGCCGGGCGCGACGACACCCAGCGGCTGCCGTCCGCCGACAACCCGCCGCCTGGGACAATCATGTGGATGTGCGGGTGGTGGGTCATCGCCGACCCCCACGTGTGAAGCACGGCCGTGATGCCGATGCGGGCACCGAGGTGCTTCGGGTCCGCAGCGATGGTCGTCATCGTCTCCGACGCCGCCTGGAAGAGCAGGCTGTAGAGCGCCGCCTTGTTCTGGAGCGCGACCTGGGCGACCTCGGCCGGCAGCGTGAACACGACGTGGAAGTAGCCGACCGGCAACAGGTCGGCCTCGCGCTCGGCGAGCCAGGCGCGCGCGGCCGCGCCCTGGTACCGCGGGCAGTGCCGGTTCCGGCAGCTGTTGTAAGCGACCCGCCAGTGCCCGCAGTCGGTGCAGGCCTCGACGTGCCCGCCCATGACCGCCGTGCGACAGGTCTCTATCGCCGACATGACCTTGAGCTGGTCCAGGCTCAGATGCCCGGCACGCGCCGCCCGGTATGCGGGACCGGCAGCACGGAATACGTCGGCGACCTCGAGCGAGGCGCGCAAGGCCCGGTCAGCCGGGTGGACTCTCCTTGGGGGTGCTTGCCGTCAGCCGGTCGAGCGGGCTGGTCACGGCGCGCATCGTGCGGGTCGCGACCTTGGTGTAGAAGGCGGTCGTGTCGAGCCGGGCATGGCCGAGCAGCGCCTGGATGACGCGCACGTCGACGCCGTCCTCGAGCAGGTGCGTGGCGAAGCAGTGCCGCAGCGTGTGGGGTCCGATGCGCTTGTCCAGACCCGCGGCCCGGCCCGCCTCGACGACGACGCGGTGCAGCTGCCGGGCGCTCAGCGGCTTGAGGTAGTGCTGGCCGGGGAACAGCCAGCCGTCCGGGTGCATAACGCCCAGCTGCCGCCCGGCCTTCCACCACGCGCGCAGCAAGGCGAGCAGGCCTGCCGGGAGCATGGCGTTGCGGTACTGCCCGCCCTTGCCGCGCTCGACCCGGAGCAGCATCCGCTCGCTGTCGATGTCGCGCACCTTCAGCGCCGTCACCTCCGATGCGCGCAGGCCTGAGCCGTAGGCGACCGACAGCGCCGCCTGATGCTTGAGGCAGGTGGTGGCCGCCAGCAGCCGCGCCACCTCGTCCTGGCTCAGCACCACGGGCAGCTTGCGGGCGTGCCCCGTGCGGACAAGCCGACGCGCCAGGTCCGGCCGGTCGAGCGCCTGGGTGAAGAAGAACCGCAGCGCCGACACCATGCTGTTCATGGTCGGCACCGGCACCCCCAGGTCACGCTGCTCGACCTGGAAACGACGCACCTCCTCGGCCGTCGCCGTGTCGGGTGGACGCCCCAGAAACGTGGCGAACCGGCCGACGTCGCGAATGTAGTTGCGCTGCGTCTCGCGGCCGAACCCGCGCATCTGCATCTCGTCGATGAGGCGCTGGCGCAACGGGCTGACGGCGATGGGAATGATGGTCGTCATGGTGGAGCTCCTTCTCGTGGAGCCCCGATGCTCTGCCTCTGACGAGCAGCGCTCAACCAACGCGCTACACCCGCGACGTCACCTCAACCTCGCCCCACACGACCCTCCCGCGCAGCGGGTTCGTGCATCCACCCTTGCGGACTGCGCCAAGGTGGTCTGGCGAGCACTGGCACAAGCCACCCAGCGCCTCCTTCGAGATAATTGAAGAGCGCTCCCCTTGACGAGGCCGGTGCCTGATCTAAGTTTCCTAGCACGGGCAACCGTTGCGTCGAGATGCTGTCGACCCCTGAGCGTGGGGACTGGCTGAGTCGACAAGAACGCGAGCATACCTGACTCGCTGTACGCCAGTCGTTGCCGACGCGGCTGGCTTGCCTACCCTGATCGGGAGGCAGTGGATCCGGTAACGGGTCGGGCCGGGCTGTCAGGTGCCAGGGTCTCTTCTGATATTTTCGACAACGAGGAGTCCTGTATGGCTGGACACGCCCGCAATCCGTATCCGTCTGCAAGCACTGTCGCGCTCAGGGAAAGCGACAACCGGTTCACGTCACCGCCGCTGATTGCGGCCATCGAGTATGGCTTTGGAAATGTCGATTTCGACCCGTGCTGGCATCCTGCCAGCGCGGTACGTCCGCGAGCCTTTCTCGATGTACGCCGCGGCGACGATGGCCTGCGCGATGCCTGGTCGGGTCGTCTGGCGTTCGTCAATCCGCCCTGGTCAAACCAGAAGAAGTGGATCGAGCGCGCGCATGACCAGTGGTCAAGCGGCAAGGTGGAGACAATCGTCTGCCTCGTGCCCGCCAAAACCGACACGCGGCTCTTCCACAAAGTCCTGTCCAAGGTCGCCGACATTTACTTCATCGAGGGGCGTCCCCGCTTCTTCAAGGAGGACGGATCGTCCGAAGCGACCATGGTCAGCACGATGATGGTGATCTTTGGAGCAACGAGCGATCAGAAACAGCGCTTTGCGGAGCGCATCCCAGGCTCGTGGTGGCTGCCGAACCGTCCCTCTGCCGACTTCACCGGGCGCAGCCTTGCCGGCGGCTCGTATGCCGTGACCACGTACCCGGTTATGACGTGCGCCGTCCCGTCGCGAGCGCGCGTGCTGTGCGCGCCCGCATGCTAACGCCAAGTGGCGAAGCGAAGCAGATCAAGTTCATGCGCAAGATCCTGCTCAGTCGCGATCGCGGCATCGGCGTAGCCGGCGACGAGCTTCGGCATGAAATGGGTGGTGTCGAGCACGACGGCGCCACCCACTTCTCGAATGGCATCGATGCCAGCCGTTGGTGAGAGAACCATGACGGCGCCCAAAGCGCCGCCATATCGTTCATCGTGTCGACCCTGCCGTCCGAGCTCGTCGAGTGCGCTCGCCGCGATGACGATGAGCGTTTCGTCACCAATAGGTCGCCGTGCGCCATAGGCTGCTGGCACCGCCTCGGACGCGCCGGAGAGCAGCGCTGGTGCCAGCATCGGCCAATATTCGGTGACATAGCGTGCCGCGAGCGAGGGCACCATGAACGCTGCCATCAGTCGGATGGCGGTGGCGAACGCCGCCAGTTCCGCGAGGCCATATTCCGGCCGCCCCGCTTGCTTGGCTACACGCGGCGGAACGCCGAGCCGCTGCAGCTGCCGAACACGAGCCTCGAACGCGGTCCGCGCGGCCGGGTCGATGCCGCATGCCGACATCATCACCGTGACTGCTTGGGCATAGCGAAGTGTCAGTCGTGAAGCGGAGGGAGGCATTGATCTCGCATCGCTTCACTCAAGGCACACAGCAAGCAGAACAATTGACATCGTAGGTATACAGTCGTATGTGATCTTAGACATGAGTAGCTCTTCCACTCTCGCCACGCACGACAGCGCCTTCCATTTACGCAAGGGTGCGCAGGGCCTTTGCGGACTCGAACTGCTGGTCCAGCCGTACGGGAGCTATGCCGCGCCGCTAACCATCTGGAGCCGGTGCTTTGCCAATGACGAGCAGCGAGACGCGCTGCTGACCAAGGTGAACGAGCGCCAGCTCGACGTCGTCTTTCTCGGTCGGCTCACCATGGTGTTCGGTGGTGATGCGCTCGACGAAGTCGCCGATGCTCTGGTCGCTGAAGAAGAGGCCGAGCGCGCAAGGGAATTGGAGGAGGAGGCGCAGCGGGCACGCGATCACCTCACCGTCAACCTTTACACGCGCGTCGGCAAGCACGGCCGTCACGTTCTCGAACTGCGGCGCCGCAGCAGCGATGACGCCGAATGGTCGGTCTGGTACGACCGCGCTATCGAACGCGACCGACTATGCGATTGGATGCGCTGGCAGAGTCCCCGCTTCCTCGCCTTCCTGGATCACGCCGCGGCGCATGGAAGCGAGTCGCTTTCGCGGATGCTCACCGATGAAATGTTCGTCACCGAGAGGCGCGTGAAGACAGAAGGGCGCGGTGCCGGCGGGTCTCGGCCGCTGCGAATGTGGCGGGGGGACTGATGGCGGCGCTTGCACCTTTCGAGCCGGCGGTTCCGGCGATGATCGTCGGTCATGGTTCGGGCGACCAGCCGTTGCCGCTCGAACTCGGGCAACCATTCGCGCTGCTCGGCGGCGATCGGCTGGGTCCTGACGGCATCCCATTCCTCGTCATGCACGAGCACCAGCCCGATTTCCTCGCGTGGGTGCGCGCGCGCTGTGCCGCCATGCTCGCTGCCGAGCGCCCGTGGTTTGGTGGTGGCACGCTGATCCTCGGCGGCGAGCCGGGTGCGGGTCGTACGCACGCCGCGCGCTGGCTGGCGCGCGTCGCCGGCGTGCAGCATGCCGTGCTCAATCTCACCGACCCCATCATCGCGGCCAATATAGCGGCGTCTGGGGAGATCAGCGAGGCGATGGGTGCCTCGCCCGTTACCATTGCGATGGCGACCGCGCACTGCGCCAACCCTGTCGTCACCGTGCTCGGCGCCGACCGCGTTGGCGACGACATCCTCGCCGGCCTGAACGCGATGATCGACCCGACGCGCTGTCGAAGGTGGCGAGAGGATTGTCTGGAACTTGATGTCGATCTCGGCGAAGTGACCTGGATCCTTCAGCGCGATGCCCGGCGGAGCGTCCCATCGTGGGTCGCGCCGGAAGCGGAAACGGTCGAGCTGCAGCAGATCCCCAGCGGTATCGACCATGTCCTCGCGCTTTCGATCTGCTGCGAGGCGATGAGCGACCTCGGCATCGATCCCCGGTCCGGACGCTGCTCGTGGCAGAAGCTCAGCAAGGAACTGCCGCGCTACTCTTACTCGTCGGCTAAGGAGCTCTATGCCGACATGGCCAATGCGCTGCGCGGCAGCCTTCGTCCAACCAACGCCAGTTCCGACCACGAACCGTTCTGACAAGGAGAATGACCGTGCTGCCCACTGTTTCGGCCTCTTCCGACACTTCACTCATGCCGGCGGTTCTGCCTACCGCAGCCGCACCACGCCGTCGCGCGCTGTATCTCGTTGGCGAAGCGGAGCGCTCCGCGCCCAAGCCGGCCGCGACCGCCGGGCGCACGATGATCTCGATCAACGGGCGCTGGACCGCGATGCGCGGCGACACCGTCAGCTACTCGCAGCTGCTGAAAATTGTTTACCCTGACCGCGAGGTTCAGAGCGCCGGCTTGGCGACGGTGTCATACCGTCATCCGCTCGACAGTGCGCTGACCGGCCTGCTGACGCCGGGTGACATCATCCCACTTGCCGATGGGCTGCTCATCAACGTCTGATCGT
>NNBT01001958.1_pt1 | contig 30847 bp, 29 predicted proteins | sample 1173831 | NCBI WGS metagenome assembly NNBT01 (sample SAMN07173936, study PRJNA388173) | plant metagenome | isolation source: symbiotic tissue sample KVJ10 | place: Norway: Troms, Kvaloya island | reverse complement strand
CCACGCCACTGGCCACACCCGGCCCCTCGTCGGCGGCGGAGACCCCCCGGGCCATGCCACCCTGGCGCGCGGCGCCGACGMGCTCTCGSCCWTSGCCGCGAYCRCGCCCGSCTCGCCGCTCTGCCGCGCCCAKGCCGACGATCCCCGCSGCGACGGGCTTGAACTCGCCCTGAAAGGCGGCCAGATCGGCGGCGCCGACTATTTCGCGGCTGTCCGCGCGGGCGGGCCGCTGTCCCCGCCATGACCAAGACCGAACCGACCGTGACAGCCGAACCGATCCCCCGCCGCAAGCTGCATCAGGAGGTGCTCGACCGCCTGCTCGCCCGCATCCAGGCCGGCGAGTTCGCGCCGGGCGCGCAACTGCCATCCGAGCGCGAATTGATGGACGCCTATGGCGTCGGCCGCCCCTCCATCCGCGAGGCGCTGCAGCAGCTCGAACGCTCAGGGATCGTCGGGATCAATCATGGCGAGCGCGCCCGCGTCCTGCTGCCGACGGCCCAGGCGATGGTCGCGCAGATGGCCGACGCCGCGCGCTATCTGCTCAGCGTCGAGCCGCGCACGCTCGACCATCTCAAGGAGGCGCGCGTGCTGCTGGAGGCCGGCATCGCGCGGCTGGCGGCGCAGCGCGCCGATGCGGCCGGCCTCGCCCTGCTGCGCCAGCGTCTCGACGCGCAGCGCGTGGCCGGGCTCGACGACTTCCTCGCCTGCGACATCGCCGTCCACCGCCAGATCGCCGCGATGACCGGCAACCCGGTCTTCGTCGCCGCCATCGAGGCGATGCTGGGCTGGCTCGGCGTCTACTACAGGTCGCTGGTGCGCGCGCCGGGCGCCGAGCGCCTGACGCTGGAGGAGCATGAGCGCATCTATGACGCGATCGCCGCTGGCGATGGCGAGGCCGCCGCCCGCGCCATGGCCGACCACCTCAACCGCGCCAACGCGCTCTATCGGCGCCTCTCGCCGGAGGATGCGTCGTCGTCCTGACGCGTGTCACGGCCTGCTGCCCGACTGCGGTTTGCCCGCAAGCGCGCTTCAGCGCAGCGGAGGCGCGTAAAGCACGCCGCCCATGGTCCAGAGCTGGTTGAGGCCACGCGGGATGGCGAGCTTGGAGCCCGTGCCGAGATTGCGCTCATAGATCTCGGCGTAGTTGCCGCTCGCGCGCACGGCTTTCACCGCCCAGTCCGCATCGAGACCCAGCGCCTTGCCGAAGCCGCCTTCAGCGCCCGTGAAGCGGCGCACATCGGGTTTCTGGGACTTCAGCGCGTCGTCGATCGTCGTCGAGGCGATGCCGAGCTCCTCGGCGTTGACGAGGGCGAAATTGACCCATTTCACCACGGTGAACCAGGCGAAATCATCGCTGCGGACGACGGGCCCCAGCGGCTCCTTCGAAATCACGTCGGGCAGGACGATCGCCTCGGCGGGTTTGGCGAGCCTCAGCCTCTCGCCATAGAGCGCCGACTGGTCCCGGGTCAGCACGTCGCACTGCCCGGATTCGAAGGCGGCAAAGGCTTCCGCGGCACCGGGAAACAGCTTTTCCTCATAGGTCATCGAATTGGCGCGGAAGAAATCGGCGAGATTAAAGCGCGAGGTCGTGCCCGCCTCGACGCAGATCTTCGCCTTGTCGAGCGCGAGTGCATCGTCGACCTTCAGCGCGCGCTTGGCCAGGAATCCCTGCCCGTCGTGATAGGTGATGCCGGCGAAGGCCAGCCCCAGCTCCGCCTCGCGCGCCAGCGTCCAGGTCGAGTTGCGCGAGAGCAGATCGACCTTCGCCGCCTTGAGCGCGTCGAACCGCTCGCTCGCCGAGAGGGGCGTGAAGCTGACCTTCTGCGGATCGCCGAGCACCGCCGCCGCCAGCGCACGGCAGAAATCGACGTCGAACCCGCGCCATTTCCCCTGGGCGTCCTTGTCGGAGAAGCCGTTCAGCCCCTCGCTGACGCCGCAGGAGAGTGTGCCGCGCTGCTTGATCGTCTCGAGCGTTCCGGCTCCCGCAGGCGCTGCGACGGCGACGGCCCAGCCGGCGAGGCCCCATGCCGCGGCGGTGAGGCGACCCCGAGTGCGCCGGCATTTCGATGAAACCTGCGACATGACGTCCCCCCCGTTACCTGTCGCGCCGACGCGGCGGTGCGTTACAGCGTCGCCTTGTGGCGGATGATCACCCGGGTCCCCAGCGGCACCCGCTCGTAGAGATCGGCGATGTCGCCATTGGCCAAGCGGAAGCAGCCCGACGATATGGCCTCCCCGATCGTCTCCGGCTGGTTGGTGCCGTGGATGCGGAACACGGTGGAGCCGAGATAAAGCGCGCGTGCGCCCATCGGATTGCCCGGTCCGCCGGCCATGAAGCGCGGCAGATAGGGTTGGCGCTGCAGCATTTCCGGCGGCGGACGCCAGTCAGGCCATTCCGCCTTGCGGCTGACCTGCACCTGCCCCGACCACTGGAAGCCCTCGCGCCCGACGCCGATGCCGTAGCGCAGCGCCCGACCATTGCCCTGCACCACATACAGGAAGCGCTCGGCCGACTGGATGACGACGGTGCCGGGCGGCTCGCTGGAGCGGAACAACACCATCTGGCGGGCATAGGGCCCCTCGGTGATGCTGACCTCCTCGGTGGAGACCCGGCCGGGCTCGTCGCCGATATCCATCGTTTCTTGCACGGCGGCGGGCGGCCGCGGCTGGGCGAAGGCCGGTTGAGCTGCCGATAGCCCGATCGCCAGACATGCCGCGATCAGCGGCAGACCGACATGAACCTGCAGCGGGACGCGGGGCGTTGCGGTGAATGCCATGTCTCGTCCTCCCGATCAGCGGCAGCGCACATAGATGAAGGTGCCGTAGCGGCGATGGGCGTCGGGATCGACGAAGCGCATCACCAGCATCGAGTCCGTCGCCGAGAGAATCTCGCGGTCCTGGAGATCGCCGGGAGGCGCCTCGAAGCCGAGGAAGGCACGCCCGCCGGAGCCTGCCTTGAGCCGCAGTTCATAGAGCTTGGGATCGTCGGCGACATGCATCATGACGCCGTCCTCCTTGCCCTTGGCGATGACGTAGGGCTGGCTGCAACCGGCCTTGGCCTGCGCCTCGGTGCGCTTGCGGTCCTTCTCGTTGTGGAAGGAGGCGATGCCCCAGCTGCCGATCAGCTTCTCCGGGCCGATATGGCCGGGCGCCACGATCGCCGACGCGGCCTGGAGCTGCGGCGCGCGCTCCTCATCGGCGCTGGAGAGGCAGCCGCCGAGCAGCGAGGTGAGCGCGAGGACGAATACACCCGGCGCCGTCGCGTTGGACAGCCTGTTCTTGACGTTGCTGATCACCATCCGCCCGATCCGCTTGCAAGCCGACGCCGTGACGCGCGCGCCGTTACGGAAATAGGCCATGCTTTCAGCGACAGGGCAATCGTCTCGATTCCGTGCGCCGCTCGCCACCGCGCGGCCCCGGCGAGACGACAGCCAGGCGTAAGCTCATCGAACGCGCCCCGCGGCCGCGGCCGGCGCGGCCGTCACCGCAGCCGCGAACCCGGCAAAATCTGCCGGGTCACCGGGCAAATAATTCCCACTTAAGTCAATGAAATAATTGAATTATTTTTGATTTCACGCGCCTGGTTTCGCGCCCTCGTCCGTTTCAGTTCCAGACGCCCCTCTCAGGCACCCGGCCTCGAAGTGGTTTCTGGAGGTTTCCGAACGATGTGCAGCCAGGCATCTCATCGCGATTTCGTGCCAAAGACGGTGTGTCCGCTGCCCGTCGGGCTGCTCGGACACGAGGCGGCGATGCCGCTGGCGCTGGAGAGGTTGGAAAGCCGCAGACCGATGGATCGCGACGACGAACTGCTGGAGCTGATCACGCAGGGCGACGAGAGCGCCTTCCGGGAGCTGGTCGAGCGCCATGTCGATCGCGCCTATGCGCTGGCCTTGCGGATCCTGCGCAATGGCGCCGATGCCGAGGATGTCGTCCAGGATACGCTCCTGAAGATCTGGAGCCAGCGTGGGACCTGGCAGTCCGGCCGCGCCAAATTCTCGACCTGGCTCTACCGCGTCGTGACGAACCGCTGCCTCGACCTGCGCCGGCGACCGAAGACGGAAGACATGGACAGCGCCCCGGAGGTCGTCGATGCGCGCCCCGATGCGCTCTCGACACTGCAGCGCCACGAGGTCAGTGACCTGCTCGCCCGCGAGATGGAGCGCCTGCCGGACCAGCAGCGCGTCGCCTTGATCCTCTCCTATTACGACGACCTGACCAACGCGCAGATCGCCGAGGTGATGGACACCACGATCCAGGCCGTCGAGTCGCTGCTCAAGCGGGGCCGCCAGCATCTGCGCAAGCAGTTCCAGGGCGCCGGGCGCGACATCTGCCGGTCGTTTACCAGCGATTAGCCATGATCGCGGCCTGTTCGAGAAAGACCGCCAGCCGCCTCGCCCTCCCCCGTTGAACCCTCGGACGCTCCAAAGGGGCGTCTGCTCCCAGAAGGGGGCTTCATCGGAGCAAGGAGTAGCCGCCATGGCTGTGATCTCGACCAATCTCGCCGCCAATTCGGCGGTCCGCTACCTGAACGCCAACTCTGCCGACCAGACCGCGTCGCTCTCCAAGCTGGCCAGCGGCTCGCGCATCGTCTCCGCCGCCGACGACGCCTCGGGCCTGGCGATCTCGACCCGCATCTCGTCGGACGTCACCGCCCTGACGCAGGCCGCCACCAACGCCTCGCACGGCACCTCGATCCTGCAGACGGCCGATGGCGGCGCCTCCAACATCAGCGACATGCTGCAGCGCATGAAGGCGCTGGCCTCGCAGTCGGCCTCGGGCACGGTCACGGATTCCGAGCGCACTTACATCAACGCGGAATTCGCGCAGCTCGTCGAGGAAATCGACGGCATCTCCGAGAGCACGCGCTACAACGGCGAGAGCCTGCTCGACGGCACCAGCGACTTCTCGACCGGCATGGTCGTCGTCGTCGGCTCGGACGCCACCAACGACACGATCACCGTGACGATCGACGCGCTGACCTCGACCGATCTCGGGGTCAACGCCTCGGACATCTCGACCCAGGCCGGCGCGACGACGGCAATCACCGCGATCGACACCGCGATCGACACCGTCTCCAGCGCCCGCGCCAATATCGGCGCGCTCGAGTCGCGCTTCGAGTTCCGCTCGAACACGATCGCCACCAGCATCGAGAACCTCGAAGCCGCCAATTCGGCGATCAAGGACGTCGATGTCGCCGCCGAATCGGCGAACCTCGCCTCGATCAAGGTGAAGACCCAGGCCGCCGTCGCCGCCGCGGCGCAGGCCAACTCGATGCCCCAGGACCTGCTGAAGCTGCTGCAGTAAGCCCCGGGCGGAGTGGGCCGGTCCTGGACAGCCGGCCCACCTCTCACATCCTACGGAGACGGCGATGACCTCGGTCAGCAGCACGACCACGAGCAGCACGACGACATCGTCGTACACGAATTCCGTCACCTCGGGATCGACGTCCGACATCGACTGGAATGCGCTGATCGAGGTCGCGGTGCAGGCCAAGCTCAGCAAGGCCGACACGATCGATCTCAAGATCACGGCCAACGAGGCCAAGATCGCGGCCTATCAGGAGATGCAGTCGCTGCTCTCCGACGTCGCCGATGCGGCCGACGCGCTTCGAGCCGTGTCGGGCACCTCCAACAGCGGCACCGACGTCTTTCTCGACCGCGCCGCCTATCTCACCGCCAATGGCGATGTGGACCCGTCCGCCGCGCTGTCGGCGACCGTCGAGGACGGCAGCGATGTCGGCAGCTACGACATCCAGATCCTGCAGCTCGCCAAGACGCACAAGGTCGCCGGCAGCACGCAGGCGTCGAAGTCCGAGGATCTGGGATTCTCCGGCGTCATGAGCCTCGGCGTCGTTGATGGCGATGCGGTTGAGGTGACGGTCACCGCCAGCATGTCGCTCGCCGACATCGCCGACGCGATCAACGCCGAATCCGACGGCACCGGCGTGCAGGCGACGGTGCTGCGCGTGTCGGATTCGAGCTACCGCCTCGTGCTCTCGGGGGTCGAAACCGGAGAGACGATCGCCGCCAGCGCGGTCTCCGGCGACGATGTGCTGACCTCGCTCGGCCTCACCGACATCGACGGGGGCTTCGCTGACGTGCTGCAGGAGGCGCAGGACGCGGTCATCACCCTCGACGGCATCACCGCGACACGCAGCAGCAACAACATCGACGACCTGCTCGATGGCGTGACCCTGCATCTCTACCAGACGACGCAGGACGACCCCGACGCGGCCAGCGACGTCTCGATCACAATCGAGGTTGGCGCCGATGTCAGCTCGGCCAAGGAGGCGATCCAGGCCCTGGTCGACGCCTACAACGCCTTCCGCGAGTTCGTCGGCACGCAGCAGAGCCTGAGCAGCGACGGCACCGTGACGGACGAAGCGGTCCTGTTCGGCGACGGCACGATGCGCAGCGCCACGCTCTCCGTCTACAGCGCGCTGACGACGACCATCTCGAACGAGAGCATGGCGCTGATCGGCCTGTCCTTCGACAGCGATGGCACGCTGGTGGTGGACGAGGACACGCTGGACAACGCCCTGCTCGACGATCTCGACGCGGTCAAATCGCTGCTCTCCTTCCAGATGGACGCCTCGTCGAGCCAGCTCAAGCTGCTCTCGCGCGGCACGACCCTGCCCGCTGACTTCACGCTCGACATCAGCGTCGATGCGAGCGGCGCGATGACCTCCGCCTCGGTGGGAGGCGACAGCTCGCTCTTCACGGTCAGCGGCACACGCATCATCGGCGCGGAGGGCACGGCTTATGAGGGCTACACCTTCGTCTTCACCGGCTCGAGCGCCCAGTCGATCGACGTCTCCGTAAGCACCGGCATCGCCGAGCTGCTCTACAACGCCGCCGACACGGTCGCCGACAGCTCCGACGGGTCGATCCAGACGTTGATCGACAACCTGACCGAGGTCGATGACGACCTTCAGACCAAGAGCGACTCCATCCGCTCCGCCGCCGAGACCTACCAGACCAATCTCAGCACGCGATACGCCCGCTATCAGGCCGCCATCGCCGCCGCCGAGTCGACCCAGGACTATCTCACCGCGCTCCTCGACCAATGGAACACGTCGTCATGAATCAGCACGCCCGTCCTCTCGCGGCCTATCGCATGGCCGCCGCCCAGGTCCACCCGCTCGTCGCGGTGGTCAAGCTCTACGACGAGGCCATCCGCCAGCTCAGGCTGGCCATCCTCGCCACGCAGGACCGACGCCATGAGGAGAGCCATGCCTGCATCACGAAATCATCGACCATCCTGCGCGGGCTCTGCCACAATCTGCGCTTCGACAAGGGCGAGGAGATCGCCCAGCAATTGCTGAAGGCCTACACCTACAACATCATGGCGATCCACACCGCCTATGGCCGGCGCGACGCACCGGCGCGCTATGAGAAGATCATTTTCCACCTGACGGGGCTGCGCAACGCCTGGTCGGAGATCGCCGGAATGGCCCCCAAGGCTCAAATCGCGCCGGCGCCCGTGCGTCGCATCACGCGCTGACGCAGCGGCCGAGCCGGGGCGCTGCGACGGCGGCCGGATCGCGACCGGCCGCCTGCCGATCTGTCGGAATTTAATCGTTTCCTGACATTGCGAAACCTTTTATACACAAGGAGAAGCACGCCGGAAAAGAACAGACATGAATCGGACCGAGTTTCGCGAGGCCGTCGATCGTCACGGCGAGGATCTCTCGACCTGGCCCCTGCCCGAAGCTGGCGCGGCGTCCCTTCTCCTCGCGAACGAGCCTGAGGCACGATCCATTCTCGACGAGGCGCGGGCGATGCGGGCCGCCCTCGCCCCCCGGGCGGCCGTCCGCGCCCCGGCCGGCCTGACGGACAGAATTCTGCAGGCCGCGTTCGGCGACGCGCCCGCGACCGCAAAGCACAGCCCCCGCTCCAAGGCCACCGCCTTCCTTTAGCGCGGCGCCCAGCCGCATGAACTGGCCGGCAAGGACCGGCCCGACCCATCGCAGGCGGCCGAAATCTTAACGATGTCTTGCCATCGATGGTTAATCCAAACTTAACGCGACACCGCGACCTCGGGCCGACAATAATTTCGACGTCGGCGACACTATTGGCCGCCTGAAAACCTTCCCTCGCACGTTTGATCATCGAGCCTGCAGCAAATGCTTGCCGCGCGCTCGGATCGAAACATGTCCAGGGAGGCTCGCCATGAGCGTCAGTTCGGTTTCCTCGTCCACGGCGACGACAACAGCCAGCACCGCCAGCACCTCGACCTCGTCGTCTTCGTCTTCGTTTTCGGAGTCCGACTTCATGTCGCTGCTCGTGCAGCAACTCCAGAACCAGGACCCGACATCGCCGACCGACTCCAGCCAGCTCGCCTCGCAGATGCTGTCCTATGCCGGATACAGCCAGCAGGTCTCGATGAACGAAACGCTGTCGTCGCTGTCCACGACCATGAACACGCTCTCCTCGACCGTGACCGACCTCTACGCCTCGGTCAGCGCGATGACGTCACAGTCGAGCGCCTCCGCCTGAGCGAAGCCTGGCAGCAAAGCCGGCCTGAACCACCCTGTTCCCGCGTAACGTCGAGTAAACGCCATGAGTCTCACAGGCGCCTTGAATTCGGCTGTCTCGGCCCTCTCCGCGCAGAGTTCCGCGCTGTCGATGGTCAGCCAGAACCTCGCCAATTCCAACACCTACGGCTACAAGACGACCACCGCCAGCTTTGAGAGTCTGATCGCCGACTCTGCCTCTTCGGCCTATTCCGCAGGCGGCGTCTCGGTCACCGGCGTCTCCAGCATCTCCTCGCAAGGCTCGCTTGTCTCCTCGACCACCGCCACCAACATGGCGATCGAAGGCAACGGCTTCTTCGTCGTCAGCAACGACTCGGCCAATGGCGACGTCTACTACTCGCGCAACGGCCAGTTCACGATCGACAAGGACGGCTATCTGTCGAACGGAGGCTATTATCTCCAGGGCTGGCCGACCGATGCCGATGGCAACGTCACCGGTGCGACCACCACCGCCGCACTCCAGACGGTCGACACCAAGGCGATCGGCAGCATCGCCGCCGCGACGACGAGCCTGTCGCTGCAGGCGAACCTTCCGGCGGATGCGGCCGTCGGCGCCAGCTTCGAAAGCGAGCTCGAATTCTACGACTCGCTCGGCACCGCCGCCAGCACGACGATCACCTGGACCAAGACGGCCGACAACACCTGGAGCGCCGCCTTCTCGAATGCGACCAGTGCCGACGGCACCACGCTCCTCGCCACCTCGGCGACCAGCAACACCGTTTCGATCAGCTTCAACGCCGACGGCACGCTGGCCAGTACCAGTCCCAACCCGCCCTCCCTGTCCTTCACGGACTGGACGACCGGCGCCGCCGACAGCGCGATCACCGTCGACATGGGCAAGGCGGGTTCGTCGAGCGGCTTGAGCCAGCGTTCGACCGGCGACGACGAGCTCTCGGTCTCGCTCGAATACGACCAGGACGGCCTCAGCTACGGCACGCTCACTGGTGTCGAACTGAGCGACGACGGCACGGTCTATGCGACCTATGACAACGACCAGCGCCGCGCGATCTACAAGGTCGCGGTCGCGACCTTCAACAACGCCGACGGGCTGACCTCGCTCAACAGCGGCGTCTATTCCGCCAACTCGGTTTCAGGCGCCAGCGCGCTCCACATCGCCGGAACCAACGGCGCCGGCACGATCTCGGGCGGCATGCTCGAGGCAAGCACGACCGATACGAGCCAGGAATTCAGCAACATGATGGCCGCGCAGCAGGCCTATTCCTCGGCGGCGCAGGTCATGTCCTCCGTCAACGACATGTACGACACCCTGCTGAGCGCCGTCAGATGAAACGCAACCGCCCCGCCCCCCGCGCCGCGCGCGCGGCAAAGCCGGCCGCGCCCGATCTCCTCGGCCAGGATCCGCTGCTCGCCCGGCTGGCCGTCGCGGAGACGGCTGCGAAGGGCGTCATCGACGCCGCGCGGCAGAAGCCGCCTGCCGGAAAGCCCGTGGAACGCCAGCGCAAGGAGGCCCTCGTGACGCTCGCCAATCTCGGCTTCATGCTGGACGCGCTGCGCAGCGCCCGCGACGACATGCGCAGCGCCCTCGACAAGAGCATGACAACGCATCGCGCGCTCGATGCCTATCAGCGCGCCGGATCGCTCTCCGACATTCCCTACAAGCGCTGAGCCATGTCCCTTCACACCCCATCATCGTCGCCACTGGTCGATCCCGCGCTGAAGCACGCCTCGCCGCGGCAAGCCGCCAATGCAGCGGCCGAAGCGCTTCTGGCGCTCGTCGCTGACCTGATCGTCGTGATCGAGGACGAGAACGCGCTGATGGCGGCCGGCATGCCCGCCTCGACCTCCCATCTCGTCGCGCGCAAGCGCGAGCTCGGCGAGCGCTTCTCGCACTGGATCGCGGGGCTGCGCAGCCACGACATCAAGCTCACGCAAGCCGATGCCCTCCTGCGCAAGCGCCTGATCGCGAGCAACGCGGTGCTGCGGGACCATATGAACGATAATGTCGAGAGCCTGCGCGCCTCGATCGCCGCGACGCGCCGGCGCATCGACGCGATCATGCGCGCCATCCGCGAACAGTCGGCCCCGCCGCCGGGTCGCTACGGTGCCAACGGAAAGGTCGCGCCCCCGCAATCCGCGCAGGCGATCCGGCCGGACCGCTTTCTCTGACGCCGCAAGCCAGCAGAGGCCGCTCCATGTCCTTCACCGCCATCCGCAGCATCGCCTACAGCTCACTGGCGACGACGCAGCTGCAGATGGCGCTGACCTCGTCCAACGTCGCCAATGCCGACACCGAGGGCTACACCCGCAAGGTCGCGACGCAGAGCGCGACCTACACGGGCACGGTCGGCTCGGGCGTGTCGGTGACGGCGGTCACCAGCAACGTCGACAAGTATCTGCTGCAGGATCTGGTCAGCGCCACCAGCACGCTCGGCGCCGCCACGACGACCGAGAGCTATGCCGACAAGCTCCAGACCCTGCTGGGTTCAACGACCGGCGGCGACAGCGGCGGCACCTCGCTCGCCAACAGCATCGCCGATCTCGAAACCGCTTTGTCTTCGCTGAGCGGCACGCCCGAAAGCGAAACCCTGCAGGCCACGACCGTCGCCGCGCTCGACACGCTCGCAAGCCAGCTCCGGGAGACCTCCGACGGCATCCAGGGCCTGCGCGCCGATGCCGACCAGTCCATCGAGGACAGTGTCGCAACCATCAACGCCGCCCTGAACGCCATCGACGCGCTCAACGGCCAGATCGCCACGGCCCAGACGCGCGGCGATTCGACCGCGGATCTGGAGGACCAGCGCAACACGGCGTTGCAGACGCTGTCTGGCGAGATGGCGGTGAAATACTATGTCAACTCCGACAACCAGATGCGGATTTCCACATCCGGGGGAACCACGCTGGTCGACAGCAGCGCCCACGAGCTCTCCTATGACAGCGCCCGGACCGTCACAGCGACCACCGTGTTCGACGCCATCACCGTCGACGGCAAGGACATCACCGCGCAGGTCGGCTTGGGGACGGTCGGCGCCTTGGTCGCGCAGCGCGACACCGTTCTGCCGGCGGCACAGGCACAGCTCGACGAACTCGCCACCGGCCTGATCGACACGATCAACAGCGTGCACAATGCCGGCACCTCGCTGCCGCCCCCCTCCACCCTGACCGGCTCGACCACGCTAGCCGCCGGCGACACATTGTCGGGCAGCGGCAGCGTCCGCTTCGCGGTGACCGATCAGGACGGCGCGCTGGTGAGCTACCAGGATCTCGATCTGTCGAGCTATGCCACCGTCGGCGACCTCGTCTCGGCCATCGACGGCATCGCCGGCATCTCGGCCTCGCTCGACGCCTCGGGCCGGCTCGTCGTCGCCGCCGACGATACGTCCACGGGCCTCGCGATTGCCGACATCGACAGCGCGGTCGGCGACGCCGATCAGGGCCTGTCGGACTATCTCGGCCTTAACGACCTGCTGACCGGCGCCGACGCCTCCACGATCGCGGTGCGCAAGGACCTGCTCGCCACACCCGGCCTGCTCGCCACCTCCGCCCTCTCGGTCGAGACCGCGCCGGCCGTGGGCGACACGGTCGTCAGCATCGGCGAGAGCGGCATCGCCCAGGCCCTCTCCGATGCGATGACGAGCGACCAGAGCTTCGCCGCCGCCGGCTCGCTCAAGGCCTCGAGCACCACCTTCGCCGACTACGCCGCCAAGATCGTCTCCGTCGTCGCGGCCACGGCGGAAACCAGCGCCACCGCCGTCGAGACGAGCGAGAGCGCGCAGCAATCGCTGGCGGATTCGCTGTCATCCCAGTCGGGCGTCAATCTCGACGAGGAAACGGCGAAGCTCTCTGAACTGGAACAGCAATACTCCATGGCCGCCCAGCTTCTCGAAACCCTGAACACGATGTTCGACACGCTGCTCCAGGTCGTCGAGTCGGCCTGAGGCGCCTGCATGAAACAGGAGGCAAGCGCATGATCACCCGGGTCGCGACCTTCGCCATGAGCGAACGGATGCTGGAGGCCTCGCAGCGGTCGCAGGCGCGGATGAGCGAGCTGCAGCTCCAGCAGGCCTCGGGCGCGGTTTCCGGCGACTACGGCGGGCTGGGGAGTTCGGCGCGCACTCTCGTCAGCCTGGAGGTCTCGGTGGCACGCTCCAAGAGCTACGGCAGCGCCGCCGACGAGGCGGGCAGCCGTATCGGTGTGATGTATGACGCCATGACCGCGATCACCGACGCGCTGTCGAGCTACCGCTCCAGCCTCTCGGCCGCGATCAGCGCGGGCGACGACGATGGCACCCTGACCGCCACCGCCCAGAGCTATCTCGACGAGATCGCCGGCCTGCTCAACACCCGCTTCGAAGGCCGCTATCTTTTTGGCGGCAGCGACACCACCACGGCGCCCGTCGATCTGACGGGCTACAGCGCCACCGATGTCGCGGCAGCAGACACCTCCTACTACCAGGGCAACGCCGTGAAGGCATCGGTCGCCCTGAGCGCCGAGCGGACGCTGACCTATGGCGTCACCGGCGACGCGGCCGGCTTCGAGCAGGCGATGCGGGCCCTCAGCGCCGTCGCCAACGCCACGACGACGCCCGATACGGCAACCCTCCAGGCGATCTCGGATCTGACCGTCGACGCGATCGATTCGCTCGCCACCGTCCAGGCGCAGCTTTCGATCCATGCCGCCACCGCCGAGCGCAGCTCCGCCGCGCAGATCGACTATCAGGACGAGGCCAGCACCCTGATCAGCGCCGTCAACGGCGCCGACGTCACCGCCCTGGCGCTGGAGCTGTCGACCTATGAGACGCAGCTCCAGGCGTCCTATTCGACCATGGCCAAGATCCAGTCTCTGAGCTTGGGCGATTATCTGAAATAGCGGATACCATTGAGGAGGGTCGGCATCGAACGCCGCCTCCCGCCGGCCAGCGACTAGGGCGTCGCGATCAGCCGATCGCGCAGCTGCAGCAGATCGGAGCAGACCGCCTCCAGATCGCGGACGGCGAAACCGCCCGCGAGCTGGGGATCGAAGGCGACCAGACGCTCGCGCAGGACCCCGGTGAAGCTGACCTTGCCGTCGCCATCGACGACCATGCCGTTTTCCGTCTCGAACGAAGCGTTCCAGCCCACGGCCTCGGCCGCGGCGAGCCCCGGCGGCAGGTCGAGCGTCAGTTGTCCCTGCGAAAGTCGGACCGGATACCCGCCGGGCAGGCCGTTGGGGCCCGGCACATGGCCCGACCAGTCGCGGCCCTCGGCCATGGCGAGCAGCATTGGCACGCCGCTGGCGCCGGAAATCTCGATGACTGGTTCGGGCGTCAGCTGGATGTCGGCAAAGCGCGCGAAGACGTCCTCGACCTCAGTCCCGTCGATCCAGACGCGCGGCGCTCGGCCCGATCGCAGCTCGGGCGGCTGACGCCAGGCTGCCAGATTCTGGTAATGCGCGAGCACCTTGATGGCGGCTCCGCGCGGCACGCTGGCCGAGCCGGCGAAGACATTCGACAGGATCGCGACATTGCCCATGCCGCAGGCGACCTGATGGCCCTGTGCCGTGATCAGGCCGTTGACGACATCGGGAAAGCTGCAGTTGATCAGGGTCACGGGCTGGCCGCGCCGCGCGATCGCCGCCGCGACGCGCGAGCTGATCAGCGCCTGAAAGACCGCGGTAGCGCTCAGGCCTCCCTCCGCCACCAGCCTCGTCCAGGCGTTGCCCGTCTGGGCGATGATCTGGGAGGTCTGGATCGAGGCCGCCTGCACGAGAATGCGCGGGTTCGTCGCTGCCAGCAGCAGGTCGGAGGCGTCCGGTGCCAGCAGATCGACGGCATGGGCGGTGAACCGCGCCTGGCTGCCGAACATGGCGGCCCGGGCGTTCGCCGCCGTGCGCAGCCAGTTCAGGCGGCTGCGGTTGCGCCCGGCGATGACGACCTCGACCGGGTCAGTCGCCACCGCGGCGATGTCGCAGGCGATGCGGGCGGCAAAGGAGCCGGTGCCCGAAATCAGGATGTCGCAGGTGCTCATGTCAGCGCATCATCGCCAGCGCGGCGCGGTCCCAGGCGTCGTCGAGCCGCGGCGAGAGCTTGTGCTTCATGATGCGCTGGCTCGCCGTGCGTTCGAATTCGTCGACGAAGGCGATGTAGCGCGGGTTCTGATAGGGCGCCAGGCGGGCTGCGAGCCAGTCCGAGAGCGCGGCCTCGTCGATCGTCGCGCCCTCGCGCGGCTTGACGAAGAGCTTGATGTCCTGCTCGCCGACATCCGACGCGACGCCGATCATGGCGCAGTCCTCGATGTCCTCGTGCTCGGCCGCGACATGCTCGACCTCCCAGGCCGAAACGTTCTCGCCCTTGCAGCGCACGCTGTCGGTCATGCGGCCATGGAAGAAGAGGTTGCCGTCGGCATCCCATGAGCCGAGATCGCCGGTGTGGAGCGCACCACCGCGCAGGGCCTTCGCGGTCGCCTCGGGATTGTCGAGATAGCCGGGAAAGATCGCGCCCGGGATATCGGTCTCGACGACGATCTCGCCGCGTTCGCCGGTCGCGACCGACGTGCCGTCCGGCCGCTGCAGCCTGACCGTAAACCAGGGCATCGGCTTGCCCACGGATCCCACGACGCCGTTGTCGTTGCAGGTGGTGATGCTGGAGGCCTCCGTCATGCCGTAGCATTCGCGGATCTCGATGCCGAAGCGGTCGCGAAACAGCGGCCAGATATCGGCCGGACAGCCGCCGCCCCAGGAAATCCGGACGCCATGCGTCCGGTCGAGCGGGCTCTCGGGCTGTTTCAGCAGGATCTGCAGGATGCCGCCGAGATGGTGGATATGCGTCGCGCCCTCGGCCTTGACCTGGCTCCAGAAGCGGCTGGCGCTGAAGCGGTCGACCATGGCGAGCGTCACGTCGCGGATCATCGGCAGCGGCAGCAGCTGCGCCCCGCCGATATGATAAAGCGGCTCCCAGACGAAGAAGACCTCGCCGGGCTTTGCCGCCGAGACGCGCCCGACGCCTTCCGCGGCCAGCCGCAACATGCGGTGCGAGACGACGACGCCCTTGGGCCGTCCCGTCGTGCCGGAGGTGTACATGATCGCGAAGACGTCGTCGGGCGCGGGCGCAGGCTCGTCGAAACCGACCACGCCGCCAAGGATCGCGTCGAGTTCCGCGCCCTGCTTCAGGACCGGCGGCGCATCCGTCCCCGCGAGCGCGTCATCGACCAGTTCGGCGAGATCCTCGTCAGCCAGGATGAGCTTCGGCTGCGGATGCGTCAGCAGGTAGCGCAGCCCCTCCCCGCGCTGCTGGGCGTTCACCGGAATCCAGGCGACCCCGGCGCGGGCCAGACCGAAGACGATCGCGATGGTCGCGACAGAATTGCGCATCATCACCGCGACCCGGTCGCCGGGCTTCAAGCCGCGCGCGCGCAGATGGGCGGCGAAGGCGGCGGAGCTGCGCTCGATCTCGCCATAGCTGACGGGCTCGCCGCAATAGCGCGCATAGATGCGGTCAGGATCGCGGGCGGCACACTGCGTCAGGAGATCGACAAAGCCGGCATCGTCGGTGGGATTCATGGTCGGTCGTTCGGTTCGCACGAAATTCAGGAAGCGGAAGAGGAGGATGAGCGGAAGCGTTCGGCCACCAGCAACATCACCGTGACCACGACAAAGACGACCACGGACACCGCCGCGAGCGTCGGATTGAGCTGGAGGATCATGTCGTCCCACATCTGCTTGGGCAAAGTGGTCTTGACCCCGCCGCTGACGAAGATCGCGATGGTGAGCTCGTCGAAGGAGGTGATGAAGGAGAACAGGAAGGCCGCGACGAGGCCTCCCTTGACCAGCGGGATCGTCACGCCTGTCAGCGTCTTCAGCCGGTTGGCGCCAAGCGTGGCTGCAGCCTGGTCGAGGCGCTGGTCGTAGCTTTTGAGCACGGCGGCCATGGTGACCAGCGCGAAGGGGATGGCCAGGACGGTGTGGCCGATGATCAGCCCGAGATCGGTCGCGACCAGCCCGATGCGGGCGAACAGATAAAACAGCCCCACCGCGATGACGATGCGCGGCACGATCATCGGCGCGAGGAAGAAGGCGAAGATCAGCCCGCTCCAGCGCGTGCGGCTGTTGGCGAGCGCCAGCGCCGTGAAGCCGCCAATGGCGGTGGCCGCGATGGCCGTCGCGAAGGCGACCAGGAAGGAGCGGATCGTCGCCTGGATCCAGAGCGGCGAGTCGAAATAGGTCCGGAACCAGGTCAGCCCGTAGCCGGGCGGCGGGAATTCGAGGAATTGCGAGGAGGTGAAGGCCAGCGGAATGACCAGCAGCGTCGGCAGCACGAGAAAGCCGATGACGACCCAGGCGAAGGCCGGCAGGATCAACCCGCTGCCCCGCCGCCCGAGCAGGCTCTGCGACAGCACCGACACCGCTCCCGCCAGCCGGGCGAGCCCTGCGAGGATGGCCAGGCCAAGATCGCGGATACGCCCCGTGCCGACCTGCGCCGCACCGCCGGCGATGGTCGAGATGCCGAAGACCCGGTCATAGACCCAGCAGGAAACCAGCGCCGCCGCCAGCATCATCGCCGCGAGCGCACCGGCGAAGGGCCAGTTCAGCAGCTCCTGCACCTGGGTGATGATGAGCTGAGCCAGCATCGTCTCGCGGCGACCGCCGAGGAAGGCGGGCACGATGAAGAAGCCGAGCGAGGAGATGAAGACGAGCAGCCCGGCCGCCGCGACGCCGGGCAGCGAAAGCTTGAAATAGACCAGCCAGAAGGCGTGCGCCGGCGAGGCGCCCAGCGTCTGGGCGGCCTGGACGAGCCGGCGGTCGATGCCGGCCATCACCGGCAGCATCGTCATCACCGCCAGCGGAACCATGGCGTGGACCATGCCGACCATGACGCCGAACTCGTTGTGCAGCAGCGGCAGCGGCTGATCGACGACCCCAGATCCCATCGCAAGCGAATTGATGATGCCGCTGCGGCCGAGCACGATCATCCAGGCGAAGGTCTTGACGAGATAGCTCGTCCAGAACGGCACCATGACGAAGAGCAGCATGCGGCCGCGATACATGTCGGGCAGGCGCGACAGCCAATAGGCGAGCGGATAGCCGATCAGCAGCGAATACAGGGCGGTGTAGCCGGCGATGCGGAAGGTGATGCCGAGCACACGCAGATAGACGTCGGTCGCCGCGATCCGCTCATAGGTCGCGATCGAGGGCTTGCCGCTGTCGGGATCGAACAGGCTCAGGCCCAGCAGCTGCGCCACCGGCCAGACGAAGAAGACGGCCAGGAACAGCAGGCCGGGCACGGCGAGCCAGAGCGCACCGAAGCGGAAGCCACGCGCCTCCCGCGCCTGGGACGAGGCCGCGACCACGCTCATGCGACGAGGACCGCCCGGTCGCGGGCCCAGCCGGCGACGATCTCCTCATTAATGGTCGGCACGGCGTCGTCGGGGCCGAGCCGCAGCACGAGCTGGCCGCCATCGCCGAGCGTGGCGATCACCCGCGTCTCGGAGCCGGCATAGACGATCTCGCTGACGCGGCCGGTGACAGCGTTGCCGTCTGGCGCGCCGATCTTCAGATGTTCGGGTCGGATCACGAGCGCGGGCTCGGCGCCCGGGCTCGTGGCGCCTGGAGGCAGCGCAAAGCGGCCATGAGCCGTCTCGAGCGAGCCGTTGCCGTCCCAGCGGCCGCGAAAAATGTTGGAGATGCCGATGAAGTCGGCCGCAAACGCGGTGCGGGGCCGCTCGTAGATCTCGCGGGGCGTGCCGAGCTGTTCGATCTTCGCGTGGTTCATCAGGCAGATTCGGTCAGAGAGCGCCAGCGCCTCCTCCTGATCATGCGTGACATAGACGATCGTCGCGCCGCTCTCGCGGTGCAGCCGCTTGATCTCGATCTGCATGTGTTCGCGCAGCTTCTTGTCGAGCGCGCCGAGCGGTTCGTCCATCAGGATGATCGAGGGCTGGTAGACGAAGCAGCGGGCCAGCGCGACGCGCTGCTGCTGGCCGCCGGAGAGTTCGCGCGGGAAGCGCTTCGCCAGATGGCCGAGATGGACCATCGCCAGCGCCGCCTCGACGCGCTGGCCGATCTCGGCGGACGGGCGTCCGCGCATCTTCAGCGGAAAGGCGATGTTCTCGGCGACCGTCAGATGCGGGAACAGCGCATAATGCTGGAAGACCAAGCCGATATCGCGCTGGTGGACGGGCATGTGCGACTGGTCGCGCCCGTCGATCACCACCCTGCCCTCGCTCGCCTCGACAAGGCCGCAGATCAATTGCAGCAGCGTCGTCTTGCCGGAGCCCGAAGGCCCCAGCAAGGTGAGGAACTCGCCCTCCGCGACGCTGAGCGAGCTCGGCTCGAGGGCCGTGGTCGCGCCGTAGCGCTTGCACAGGCCTTCGATGACGAGTTTGCCATTCGCTGCCGCCGAGCCGGCGATGTCGGTCTGCGTCGTCATTGCGATCAGGTCAGGAGCCAGGAGTTGAAGCGCTCCGAGACCTTGGCCCGGTTGGCGCTCCACCAGGCTTCATCCGCGATCGCCATCTGCTTCAGGTTTTCCGGAGAGGTCGGCAGCACCTTGGCGCGCTCGGCGGGAATCGTCTGGTAGGCGTCGAGATTGGTCGGGCCATAGGCCAGGATCTCGGTGAACAGCGCCTGCGCCTTCGGATCCGAGCAGAAGCGCACGAACTGGCGCGCGACTTCGGCCTTCGGGCCGCCCTTGGGCAGGCCCCAGCCCTCGATCGAGTAGAGGCCCTGGTTCCAGACGATCTTGGCCGGCGTGCCGCCATCGATCGCCGCCTGCAGCCGGGCGTTCCAGCCGGGCAGCATGTCGACCTCGCCGCTCTGGAGCAGCTGCGTCGACTGGGCGCCGCCGGTCCACCAGACCGCGACATGCGGCTTGATCTTGTCGAGGACCTTGAAGGCGCGGTCGACATCGAGCGGATAGAGTTTGTCGAGCGGCACGCCGTCGGCGAGCAGAGCCTGCTCGAGCGTGTCGATCGGGTTCTTGCGCAGCGCGCGGCGGCCCGGGAATTTCTCGACGTTGAAGAAATCGGCCCAGCTCGCCGGCGCGGTCTTCACCCGGTCGGTGCGGTAGGCGAAGACGGTCGAATAGACGTCCGTGCCCATGTAGAGCGGCGAGATCGCCTCGGGCATCAACTTGGGCACGTCGGCATGGGTGAAGCCGATCGGATCGAGCAGGCCCTGGCCGGCGAGGATGTCGCGGGCCGAGAGCGTCAGCGTGCAGACGTCCCAGGTGTAGGACTTGGTCTCGACCATCGCCTTGAACTGGGCGGTGGGCTCGGCCTCGCGGGCGACGTTGACGACCTTGTTGCCGGTCGCCTTCTCGAAGGGGTCGTAGAAGGCCTTGCGGAAGGCCGGACCGAAGGGCCCGCCGGGATCGGCCACGATGATCTGCGTCGCGGCGCGAGCCTGCCCGATCAGGGCCGGCCCGACCATCGCGCCGGCGGCGACGCCCCCGGCCAGTTGCAGGAGCTGGCGCCGGTTGGGCTTTTTCATGGTGCTGCTGGTCATCGTTCTCTCCCGTTCAAGCGGTTTTCCGCATTTCCCCGTGGTCGTCTGGTCGTCGTTTCGCGTCAGGCGCTCTTCTTGGCGGCGCGCTTGGCGAGGAATTCCTCCATCATGCGGGCTGGCTCGCCCGTGGCGTAGGCCTCGCGTTGGGTGCGGATGCCGGCGGCAAGGCATTCGCGGAAGCTCGCCTCGGTCACCTCGCGGAAGCGGGCCTTGTTCAGGCGCATCGCGTTCGGCGGCTTTCCGGCGAGCTCGGTGGCAAGGGCGAGAGAAGCCGGCATGACCTCCGCCTGCGGCACGATCCGGCTCATCAGGCCGATGCGGAAGCACTCGTCGGCATCCAGCATCCGGCCGGTCAGGGTCAGGTCGATGGTGCGGGCGATGCCGATCATTTCCTTCATGATCCAGGGACCGGTGACCGAGGCGATGCCGGAATTGATCTCGGGCTGACCCATGGTGACGCCGGGATGGCCGACGCGCAGGTCGCAGAGCAGCGAGACCTGGAAGGCCGATCCGGCGGCGACGCCGTTCAGCGCGGCGATGATCGGCTTGGAGAGCGATCGGATCAGGTCGTAGAGGCGCTCCCATTCGCCCATCCAGAGCTCGGCGCGGTCGGCGTCAAAGGTCTTGGTCTCGTTCAGGTCCTGGCCCGCACCAAAGGCGCGGTCGCCCGCTCCGGTGAGGATGATGGCGCGCACGGCCTTGTTGGCCTCGAGCGTCTCGAGCGCCTCGATGAGGCGCGTCCGCATCGGCCCGTCCCAGGCGTTCATCTTTTCAGGCTTGTTCAGGGTCACGATCCCGATCGGGCCGCGAACCTCGCTGAGGATGGATTCCTGCATGACGCCTCCAATGGCATTTTATCGTTATGCGATAAGTTCTATTGAATGATCGGCGCGAATGCCCGATCTTGTCAAGGCCGCAGGCCGCAGCCATTGATCGGCGCAGGAGAACCATCGATGTCCGAGACGAGCGGGCGCAGCGGCGCCAGCCTCAAGAGCCAGCAGCCTGCGCACGACAAGGGCGGCAAAAGCGACAAGAGCGGCAAGTCCAGCGCGCTGATGGTCAACTCGGTGGAGAAGGCTTTCCGCGTGCTCTCGGCCTTCGGCCGCCAGCATCAGACGCTCAATCTTTCCCAGGTCGCCTCGGAAACGGGGATGGACCTCAGCGCTGCCCAGCGTTTCACCCACACGCTGACGCAGCTCGGCTACCTCCACAAGGATGCTGAGACCAGGCGCTTCGAGCTCACGGCCAAGACGCTCGATCTCGGCTACCACTTCATCCGCAGCAGCCGCCTCGTCGACCGGGCGATGCCATATCTGATGCATCTCAGCAAGGAGACCGAGGAAACGGTCAATCTGACGATGCGCGAGGGACCGGAGATCATCTTCGTCTCGCGTTTCCTCAGCCGGCACGTCCTCAACACCGACGTCATCATCGGCACGCGCATGCCGGCCTACTGCACCGCTCCGGGCATCGCGATGCTGTCGCGCCTGCCGGAGGACGAGGCGATGGCGGTGATCGACGCCTCCGACCTCAAGGCGCATACGCCCTCGACCGTCTGGCAGCGCGAGGCGCTGCGCGACAAGATCCGGCAGGCGGCGGCGCAGGGCTACGCCACCGCCTTCGAGGAGGTCTATCTCGGCGACGCCTCGATTGCCGCGCCGATCCTCGACCATCGCGGCCGGCCGGAAGGGGCGGTCAACGTCGCGGTCTCCTGCTCGCGCTACAGCCGCGAGGAGGTCGTCGCCCGCTTCTCATCCCTGATCATCGCCGCCGCCCACGCCATTTCGCGGGTCTGAGACGCGTCCCGCGCAGGCGCGCTGCGCTTGACAGCGGATTCACTGACCCTATCATCATTCACATGATTTTATCGCATCGCGATATCTTTGGGCTAAAACCGTGAGCGGGGCCGCCGTCCAGTTCCGGCGTGTGGCGCACCGGTCCGGGCCGAGCGTGATCGTCAGCTTCGACGGTGCGCCGCTGGTCGCTACCGCGGGCGACAGTATCCTCGCGGTCCTGCTGAGCCATGGCCTCCTCCTCCGCCGGCACGAATGCGGGGACGAGCCCCGCGCCGGCTTCTGCCTGATGGGCGCCTGCCAGGATTGCTGGGTCTGGAGCGGCCATGGCGGCAGGTTGCGGGCCTGCACCACGCCGGTGACCGACGGGATGGCCCTGTTCGCCCAGCCGCAACCGCTGTTGCCCCCGGCATGACGAGGATCGTCATCGTCGGCGCCGGACCGGCGGGCATCGCCGCCGCCGAGGTGCTGTGCGCCCGGGGCCATCGCCCGGTCGTGATCGACGAGGGCCAGCGCGCCGGCGGCCAAGGCTATCGCCAACCCTCTTCGGGCCTGAGGCTCGACATGCGCCGGCTGATGGGCAGCGAGGCCGACAAATACGACGCCCTGCATGCCCGCTTCGACGCGATCCGGGACCAGATCGACTATCGCCCGCGCACCCTGGTCTGGGCGATCGATGGCGCCGTTTTGCATCTCGTCTGCGACGGGCGCGTCGATGTCGTTGAGGCCGACACCCTCTTGCTAGCGACTGGCGCGATGGACCGCGTCGCCCCCCTGCCCGGCTGGACCCTGCCCGGCGTCTTCACCCTTGGCGGCGCGCAGGTCGCGCTCAAGGACCAGGGCTGCCTGATCGGCCAGCGCGTCGCCTTCCTCGGCTCTTCCCCGCTGATGCTGCTCGCGGCCCGCCAGTATCACGAGATGGGCGGCGAGGCCGTGGTCGTCGCCGACACGACGCCGCTCAGCGCCAAGGCCGCGGCGCTGCCGCAGATGCTGCGCGCGCCCCGCACGCTCCTGCGCGGCCTCGTCTACATGGCGAGCGCCCTGCGGGCGGGAACGCCGTTGCTGCATGGCGTGACGCCGCTGGCGATCGAGGGCAACGGCCATGTCGAGGGGGTGCGGCTGCGCGATTCATTGGGTCGCGAGCGGCGCTTCGCCTGCGACGCGGTCGCGCTCGGCCATGGGCTCAAGCCCGAGACGCAGCTCGCCGATCTGGCGGGCGCGCCCTTTGCCTATGACGCGAATTTCCGGCTCTTCCTGCCGCAGACGGACGGCTTCGGCCGCAGCCGGCTGGGGCTGTATCTGGCGGGCGACGGCGCGATGATCGGCGGCGCGGACGCCGCCGAAGCCAGCGGCGCGCTGGCTGCGCATGCCATCCTCACCGATCTCGGCGTCGCGCAGGACCTTGGCGCCATCAGGCCTCTGGCCCGCAAGGTCGCGCGCCTGCGCGGCTTCCAGCGGGGCCTGGCCCGCGCCTTCGCCTGGCCGGTCGCCCAGATCCGCGCGCAGCCAGACGAGACCATCCTGTGCCGCTGCGAAAACGTCACGATCGGCGCGGTGCGCAACGCCATGGCGCAGGCGCTCGGCCCGGCCGAGGTCAACCGGGTCAAGGCGATGACCCGCTGCGGCATGGGCCGCTGCCAGGGCCGGGTCTGCGGGCCCGCGCTCCAGGAGATCGTGGCCGGCGTGGGCGGACGGGACGCCTCGGCTGCGGGCCGGCTGCGCGGGCAGGCTCCGGTCAAGCCGATCGCGCTCGCGGCGGCATCGGACAGGGCGCCATGACCCGCACCGTGGCGGACGTCGCGATCATCGGGGGCGGGCTGATCGGCGCCTGGACCGCCTTCTTCCTCGCCCGGCGCGGGCAGCGCGTGGTGCTTTTCGAGAAGGGCACGGTAGGGGCGCAGTCGAGCGGCACGAATTTCGGCAATCTCCGGCTTCAGGGCCGTTTCCCCGGCCAGTATCCGCTGTCGTTGCGCTCGCACGCGCTGTGGGAGGATTTTGAGGCGCTGATCGGCGAGGGCTGCGAGTTCGCGCAGACCGGCCATCTCTACTGCGCTTTCGACGCAGAGGAGCAGGCGAAACTCGAGGGCTATGCGCAGGTCTCGGAGTCCCACGGCCTGGCGATCGAGCGGCTCGGTCCTGCCGAGCTGCGCCGCCGCTTTCCCTGGCTTGGGCCCGCCACCGTGGCCGCGACCTTCTCGGCGCGAGACGCCACCGCCAATCCCCGTCTGGCCACGCCCGCCGTGGCGCGCGCCGCCCAGCGCTGCGGCGTCGAGATCCGGGAGAACACGCGGATCAGCGCCGTCTCGCAGCAGGGCGCGGGCTTCGTGGTCCGGACAGCACAGGGCGACGAACTGGCCTGCGGGTCGCTCGTCAATGCGGCCGGCGCCTGGGCGGTCGAGATGGCCTCGTGTTTCGGCGAGACTGCGCCGGTCTTCGCTGCGGGGCCGCCGCAATTCGTGACCGAGCCCCTGCCCCCGCTGTTCACGCCCTCGCTCCAGACGATGGACGGCTCCGTCATCGCCAGGCAGACCGAGCGCGGCAACGTCATCCTCGCCGGCTATCCGCGCACGGCGGCGGACGCGACGGCAAACCGCGCCCCGGTGCCGCCGGTCAAGACGCTGGCGGCGATGGGGGCGCTGGCGCGGGTGGTGCCGGCGCTGGCGCATGGCCATGTCATCCGCGTCTGGTCCGGCATCGAGGGCTATCTGCCCGACATGATCCCGGTGATCGGGCCGAGCTTGACCGCGCCCGGCCTCTTCCACGCCTTCGGCTTCTGCGGGCACGGCTTCCAGATCGGCCCGGGCGTCGGCTTGTGCCTGAGCGAGATGATCCTCGACGGGTCGACGCCGACGCCACTCGAACCGTTCTCGATCGGGAGATTCCGGACAGAGACGGTCGTCAGCGACAAGTTCCGCAAGGAATTCGACTGACGGTCGCGGCACGCCGGTCACGGCGTCGATGACGCCTGAAAGGCCCACGTCGCGCTTGCCGACACCGTCATCGCACGCCCTCCGACCGCGTTTGCCCAGACATAGCCTGCGCGCCGGATCGTCAAGGACACGGACGCCTTGACAGGTCGAAGGCCGACTCATAGCATATCAAATAACAAAATGATGTTTCATTATATGAAATGAAACACAGGGAAACGCCAGCGTGACGGAACCGGTTTCAGCTTCGGGAAAACCTGCGCCTGTCGGCACCAGCACGCTCGATCTGGCGCTGCGCGCCGTCGAGTATCTGGTGCAGCAGAGCCGCCCGGTTCCGCTCGCGCAGATCGCCGAAGCGCTCTCCTCGTCCAAGGCGACGATCTACCGGCACCTGGTGACGCTGCAGCGGCACGGTTTCGTTCGGCAGGAGCCCGAAACCGGACGCTACGAGGCCGGGATCAAGCTGATGGTCCTGGGCGAGTCCCTGCGGCAGCGTTTCGACATCGTCAGCGCGGCGCGCGCGGATCTGATGACGCTGCGGGATCACACCGGCCAGGCCGTCACCGTCTGCGCCGCCATCGACGCCGAACTCATCGTGCTCGAACTGATCCAGGGCCGCACCCTGATCGAATTTGCCACGCGCCCCGGCACCCGGCTCGCCTTCCATGCCAGCGCGCATGGCAAGATCTGGCTCGCCTTCGGCTCGCAGGAGCGCCTGGCCGACATCGCCAACGGCCCGCTGCAGGCCTGGACGCCGGCGACGATCGTCTCCCGCGACGCGCTACTGGCCGAACTCGATGCCGTGCGCGAGCGTGGCTGGGCCACCGCACCCAACGAGGTCATCACCGGCGTCAACACGCTGGCGGCCCCGGTTTTCGACCATCGCCAGACGCTCGTCGGCTCGATCGCCATCGTCGGCGCGACGCAGTTCATTCCCCCCGTTCCCGATCCCGAGCAGATCCGAGAGGTCGTCGGCACCGCCGCACGCATCTCGCGAGGCCTGACTTGGCACGACTGACGACTTTGGCACGACCGACGACTCTGGAAAGACCGAGAGCATGACCTATTCTCTGGCCGTCGACATCGGCGGGACCTTCACCGACATCGTCCTGCGCGCGTCCAGCGGCGCCTTGAGCGTCGACAAGACGCTGACGACCCATCACGACCTGCTCGAAGGCTTCTTCCACGGCGTCGAGTCCGTGATGGCCAAGGCCGGTATCGAGGCCGATGCCATCGGCGGCGTCGTCGTGCATGCGACGACCGTGGTCACCAACGCGCTGATCGAGCGCAAGGGGCTGCCGACCGCGCTCGTCGTCACCGAGGGCTTCTGCGACGTGCTCTCGATCCGCAACGAGCACCGCTACGACATGTACGACCCGCAGATCGAATTTCCCGAACCGCTGGTCTCGCGCGCGCTGACCTTCGGGCTGAAGGAGCGCGTGCTGGCGGACGGCAGCATCGCGCTGGCGCCCTCCGAGCAGGACATCGCCGACCTCGCCGCCCGCATCCGGGCGAGCGGCGCCCGCGCCGTCGCGATCTGCTTCCTGAACAGCTTCGCCAATCCGGAGAACGAAACGGTCGTCGCCGCGGCGCTCGCGCGCGAACTCGACGACGTCTTCATCTGCACCTCGGCGGAGGTCGCGCCGCAGATCCGCGAGTATCAGCGCGCCTCGACCGCGACGGTGAACGCCTATGCAATGCCGATCTCGCAGCCCTATCTCAAGCGCCTCAGCGACCGGCTGCGCCTGGAAGGGTTCGCCAACACCCCACTGATCATGCTGTCCTCGGGCGGCGTGGTCGGCGCCGAGACGGCCGGCAAGAACCCCGTCCGGATGATCGAGAGCGGCCCGGCTGCCGGAGCGCTCGCCGCCTGCCACTATGCCGAGCTTCTCGGCATCGACCGGCTGATGTCCTTCGACATGGGCGGCACCACCGCCAAGGCCTGCCTGATCGAGAACCGCACGCCTCTGATCACCGGCCTGTTCGAGGTCGACCGGCGCTATCGCTTCCGCGAGGGCAGCGGCCTGCCCGTCACCGTGCCCTCGATCGACCTGATCGAGATCGGCGCCGGCGGCGGCAGCATCGCCCATGTCGACGATCTCGGCCTGCTCAAGGTCGGACCCGAGAGCGCCGGCTCCAATCCGGGACCGGCCTGCTACGGACGCGGCGGCAAGAGCGCGACCGTCACCGATGCCGACCTCGTGCTCGGGCTGATCGACGCCGAGAACTTCCTGGGCGGCGACATGTCGCTCGACAAGGCCGCCTGCGACGCCGCCATGGCGCGGCTCGGCGATACGCTGGGCCTCAGCGCGGTCCAGGCGGCGCGCGGCATCTACCGCATCGTGACGGAGGCCATGGCCTCAGCGGCGCGCACCCATGCCACCGATCGCGGCGTCGATTATCGGGGTCTCCCGCTCTTCGCCTTCGGCGGCGCAGGCCCCTTGCATGCCTGCGGCGTCGCCGAACTGCTGCAGAGCACCAGCGTGATCGTGCCGCCGCAGTCGAGCGTGCTTTCCGCTTTCGGCACCCTCGTGACGCCGGTCCGCCTCGACCTCGTCCGCAGCGATCTGACACGGGTCGACCAGCTCGACTGGGCCCGCGTCGACCGCGTGCTCGGCGATCTCGAGAGCGAGGGCCTGGCCGCTCTCGGCGAATCCGGCTGCGCGGCCGCCGACGTCACCATCCTGGTCGGCGCCGACATGCGCTATGTCGGGCAGCAGCACGAGGTCACCATCATCTTCGACACCGACCCGCGCCGGAGCCGCGACGCCGCCGCCCTGACGGCGCAGTTCGAAGCGGCCTACCGCACCCTCTACGGCGTCAATCCCTCGCATGTGCCGATCGAACTTGTGACCTGGCGGGTCGTCGCGCGCGGTCCCCTGCCGCATTTCGACGGCCAGGAGCGGGCTCAGATCGCAGCCGGCGCGCCCAAGCGCCACCGCCCGGTCCATGCCTGGGAGGACGGGCAGTCCGTACCCGTCTATGACCGCGCCGCTCTCGCCACCGGCCAGACCGTCGCCGGCCCTGCCATCATCGAGGAGCGCGAGACCACGACCGCGCTGCCCCCCGGCTGGAGCGCGACGATCGACGCGCTCGGCTGCATCGTCGCCACGAAAGGCTGAAACCCGATGGCAAAGACACAGCCCATGGACGGGGTCGAACTCGAGATCCTCTGGTCGAACCTGATCGGCATCGTCAACGAGCGCGCCAAGGCGCTGCAGCGCATCGCCTTCAGCCCGATCGTGCGCGAAGCGGGCGATCTCGCCTGCGCGCTCTTCGACAAGCGCGGCCGCATGGTGGCGCAGGCCAACACCGGCACGCCCGGCCACATCAACTCGCTCGCGATCGCAGGCAGCCATCTGGTGAAGCTGTTCGAGGGCCGCTGCGAGCCCGGCGACGTGCTGATCACCAACGATCCCTGGCTCTCGGCCGGGCACTTCTTCGACATCACCATCCTGACGCCGATCTATGACGGGTCGAAGCTGCTCGCCTATATCGGCTCGACCATCCACCACACCGATATCGGCGGCTACGGCATCGGCGCCGGCGCCCGCGACGTGCATGAGGAAGGCCTCTGGATCCCGCCGCTCAAGCTCTACGAGCGCGGCAAGCCCAGCGAGATGCTGCACGACATCATCCGCCGCAACGTCCGCACGCCCGACGCCGTCTTCGGCGATCTCTCGGCGCAGGTCTCCTCCGGCGAGGCCGCCGCCGAACACCTGATCACTTTGTGCGAGCGCTATGGCATCGACGACATCGAGGCCCTGTCGGACGAGATCATCGACCGCTCCGAGGAGGCGACGCGCAACGCCATCCGCAAGCTCAAGCCCGGCACCTATCATGGCGAGGCGATCTTCGACGTGCCCGGCGGGGAGGTCATCACGCTGAAGACCGCGGTGACGGTCGATGCCGAGGCCGGCGCGATCATCATCGATTTCGCGGGCTCATCGCCGCAGACCACGACCGGCATCAACGTCGTGCTGAACTACACCCATGCCTATTCGACCTTCGCCGTGCGCTCCTGCCTCAATCCGGACCTGCCCAACAACACCGGATCGCTGGCGCCCATCGAGGTCCGCGCGCCAGTCGGCTCGATCATCAACTGCGCCTATCCGGCGCCGGTGAACGCCCGCCATGTCGTGGGTATGTATGTGCCGATGCCGATCCTCAAGGCACTGCACCAGGTCATGCCCGAGCGCGTGCTGGCGGAAGGGTCGGGAGCGGTCTGGACCATCCAGATCCAGGGCCGCAAGCCCGACGGCGAGGCGTTCACCTCGTCGATGTTCAACTATTCCGGCGGCATGGGCGCGCGCGCCGGCAAGCCGGGCCCCAGCGCGACCTGCTATCCGACCGGCGTCGCGGCCGTGCCGATCGAGATCCTGGAAGCGGCGATGCCGATCGTCTTCGACCGCAAGGAGTTGCGGCCGGGCTCAGGCGGCAAGGGCCGGATGCAGGGCGGCGACGGGCAGATCATCCAGTTCCACATGCGCACCGACCATGACTGGCTGCTCAACGCCGTGCCGAGCCGGCTCGAGCGGGGCCCCGACGGCATCGACGGCGGCCTGCCGGGACGGCCTGGCCGCTTCCTCGTCAACGGCACCTCCGTCAGCCAGGCCAGGAAGCTGACCATGAAAGCGGGCGATGTCGTCCTCCTCGAAACGCCGGGAGGCGGGGGATACGGCAAGCCGTCGGCCTGAGGCGCGACAGCAACGAAAGAAGGGGCGGCTCCAAAGCAGGGCCGCCCGTCAAAACCAGAGGAAACCGGGAGGAACGATGATGAAGCAGACCCTTTTTGCCGCCGGACTGGCCGCAACCGTGGCCGTGGCGGGTCTACCCGCCCGCGCCCAGGAGCCCTACAAGATCGGCGTCTCGGCCGGCCTCACCGGCTATGCCGCAACCGTCGACCGTGCTTGGCGCGACGGCGTCGAGCTGGCGGCCGCCGCGGTGAACGCCAAAGGCGGCGTCATGGGCCGCAAGATCCAGGTCGTCGTCGAGGACAACCGCTCCGAGCCGCAGGAAGCGGTGACCGTCTACCGGAAGATGCTGAGCTCGGACAAGGTCGACGTCTTCGTCAGCGGCTGCGTCTCGGCCGGCAACTTCGCCGCCGCCGGCTTGCTGCTGCGCGCGAAAGTGCCGATGATGCTGTGCTCGATCCTGCCGCAGCAGGCCGAGCACCTGCCCTGGGCCTTCACCACCCTGCCCCCGGCCGGCTTCGAGGTCGACAAGCGGCTGGAATACCTCAAGGAGAAGACGCAAATCCGCAAGATCGCGGTGCTGCATGACCCGACGCCCTACGCCAATCTCCAGAAGGGCGTCGCCGAGCGCAACGCCGCCAAATACGGCCTCGAGGTTGTCTCGGTCGACCAGTACAAACAGGACGACGCCGATCTCAGCGTCCAGATCAGCAAGGCGCGCTCGGCCGGCGCCGGCGCGATCCTGAAGATCGGTCTCGGCGGCACGACGCTGACGGCCGCCAAGAACATCAAGCAGCTCGGCGCGGATATGCTGCTCCTGACCAGCCTGGAGGATCTCGCGGTCTTCGGCCCCGTCTCCGAGGTGCTGGGCGACAAGTTCTTCTTCGTCGCCTCGCCGTCGCAGGTCTACGAGGCCCTGCCCGAAGGCGGGCTCAAGACCGGCATCAAGGCGTTCCTCGATCCCTGGCGCGAGAAGTTCAAGGATCGCGACCCGAACTGGGCCTCGCGCGGCTGGGACGGCGTCATGCTGACAGTGGCCGCGATCGAGAAGGCGAAGTCCTTCGAAGGCGAGAAGGTGCGCGCGGCCTATGAGGAGCTCACAGGCTTCCAGGGCACGACCGGCGTCTACAACTTCAGGCCCGACCTCCACCAGGGCATCACCGAGAACCCCTTCGTGCTGGCGACGATCGCGGCCGGCAAGGTCAAGGTGGTGCAGTGAACCTCACGGTTGCAGCCCCGTCCGCGGCGGGCGCGGCGGCGCCGGTCACGGCCCGGCCGATCCTGGCCGCAACCGGCCTGTGCGCCCGCTATGGCCATGTCGAGGCGCTGCACGGGGTCGATCTCCACATCGGCGAAGGCGAACTCGTCGCCGTTCTCGGCCCCAACGGGGCCGGGCACCCCACCCTGCTGCGGGCCACCCTGGGGCCGTCCGCCAACAGTGGGGGAGTGACATTGCGGGG
>NNBT01002916.1_pt1 | contig 30917 bp, 27 predicted proteins | sample 1173831 | NCBI WGS metagenome assembly NNBT01 (sample SAMN07173936, study PRJNA388173) | plant metagenome | isolation source: symbiotic tissue sample KVJ10 | place: Norway: Troms, Kvaloya island | reverse complement strand
TTGTTGCGCTCTTGTCTCCTTCCCCGGCTCGGCCAGATCCGCAAGCCGCATCCGGCCACCGATCTGCGGCTGCGCACCGTGCCGCCGCCGGCCGGGGACCAGACCGATATCGAGATCGTCTATCTGCCCGGCCGGCCGCGCCTCGATGGCGAGTTCGGCGTTCTGTTCCTCCTCGACCGGACGGTGCCGGTCTGCCGCGCCGATCTGGTTGCCGCCAAGGATGTCCCGCTCACGCCCGAGCAACTGATGTCCCATCCGATCCTGCAGGACACGCCCGACGGCTGGTCGTGGCATCAATGGTGCCGCCAGCAGGGCGTCGCCTATCAGCCGCAGAAGAACGTGCTGATCTTCGACACCGACGAGGCTTCGATCGATGCCTGTCTCGCCGGCCTCGGCATCGCCCAGGCGAATATGGCCTTCATCTCACCCATCCTGACGCGCGACGATCTCGCGATGCCATGCGGCGCCAAGGGTGCGATATTGGGTGGCTATTATGCGGTGATCCGCAACGCCAATCCGGCGGCGGAGGCTTTCATCGACTGGCTGAGGACGGCCGGGCTGGAAGAGTGAGCGGTTGGATCAGGCCGCGATGCTGACGGCGCTGGTCCGGATCGCGGAGATGTTGCGGCCATAGGCCTTGGCGTCGCCCTTGAACACGGCGGAACCCGCGACCAGCGCATTGGCGCCGGCCTTGACGACGAGCGGCGCCGTTTCGGCGGTGATGCCGCCATCGACCTCGATGTCGATATCGCGGCCCTGGATGAGATCGCGCGTCTCGCGGATCTTCTCGATCATCGCAGGGATGAAGCTCTGGCCGCCGAAGCCCGGATTGACGGTCATCACCAGGATGAGGTCGAGACGGTCGAGCACATGTTTGATATGGGCGACCGGCGTCGACGGGTTGAGCGCCACGCCGGCCTTCTTGCCGAGCGCCTTGATCGTCTGCAGCGAGCGGTCGAGATGCGGACCGGCTTCGGCATGCACGGTGATGATGTCGGCGCCGGCCTTGGCGAAGGCCTCGAGATAACGGTCGACCGGCGCGATCATCAGATGCACGTCGAATATCTTCTTCGTCACCGGCCGGATCGCCGCCATCACCGGCGGACCGAAAGTGATGTTGGGCACGAAATGCCCATCCATCACGTCGATATGGATCCAGTCGGCGCCCGCTTCATCGATTGCGCGCACCTCCTCGCCGAGCCTGGCGAAATCGGCGGAGAGGATGGAGGGCGCGATATGAAGCGGACGGGCCATGGTCGGACTTGCCTGATCAGATGAGTTTGCCGACCGCGACGGCCGTGTCGGCCATGCGGTTGGAGAAGCCCCATTCATTGTCGTACCAGGCGAGCACGCGCACCAGCGTGCCGTCCATGACCTTGGTCTGGTCCATATGGAAGGTCGACGAATTCGGGTTGTGGTTGAAGTCGATCGAGACATTCGGATCGTTGGTGTAGCCGAGGATGCCTTTCAGCTGCTGCTCGGCGGCGCGTTTGATGGCGCCGTTGACTTCTTCGACGCTGGTCGCGCGCTTGGCGACGAATTTGAAGTCGACCACCGACACGTTGGGGGTCGGCACGCGGATCGAGACGCCGTCGAGACGGCCCTTGAGCTCGGGCAGCACCAGGCCGACGGCCTTGGCGGCGCCGGTCGAGGTCGGGATCATCGACAGCGCCGCGGCGCGGGCGCGATAGAGATCCTTGTGCATCGTGTCGAGCGTCGGCTGGTCGCCGGTATAGGCATGGATCGTCGTCATGAAGCCTTTGTCGATGCCGATCGCGTCATTCAGCACCTTGGCGACGGGCGCCAGGCAGTTCGTCGTGCAGGACGCGTTCGAGATGACGACATCGTTCTTCGTCAGCTTGTCGTGATTGACGCCATAGACGACGGTGAGATCGGCATTGTCGGCGGGCGCCGAGACGATCACCCGCTTGGCGCCGGCGGTCAGATGGGCCGAGGCCTTTTCCTTGGAGGTGAAGATGCCGGTGCATTCGAGCGCGATGTCGATGCCGAGCTCCTTCCACGGCAGCTGCGCCGGGTCCTTGATGGCGGTGACCTTGAACTTTTCCTTGCCGATCGAGATCGTGTCGCCGGAAACCGTCACTTCATGCGGGAAGCGGCCATGCACGCTGTCGTAACGGAGGAGATGGGCGTTGGTTTCGACCGGGCCCAGGTCGTTGACGGCCACGACGTCGATGTCCTTGCGTCCCGATTCGAAGATGGCCCGCACGATATTGCGGCCAATTCGGCCAAATCCGTTGATCGCGACGCGTACAGCCATGTGTCTCTCTCCTCTTCGGCAGACTTAAATGAGCAGGGCCCGCTTTATAGACGACTGGCCGGCAGGGGGAAGGAAAAATGGCCGTGCCAAGCACCCCTGCGGCAGTCATGCGCGCGCAACATAGCTGAGCTTACATTAGCTATAGATAATATAAGCTTGCTTATTATATGCCCGAACCTTAGATGTTTCTCACCATGAAACCCGAACATGCATCCCTTGGCCTCTTGCTGATCGATACCGGCCGCCTCTTGCGCAAGCGCTTCGAGCAGAATGTCCGCGGCACTGGCCTGACCCGTGCGCAATGGCAGGTCCTGAAAGAGATCTATCTCAAGGAAGGCCTCAACCAGGGGGCGCTCGCCGAGCTTCTCGAGGTCGAGCCGATCACCGTCGGCCGCCTGGTCGACCGGCTGGAGCAGGCCGGCCTCATCGAGCGCCGCCCGCACCCGACCGACCGCCGCGCCTGGTCACTTTATTTATTGCCCGCCGCGCATCCGCTTCTGGAGACCCTCAAGCATATTGCCGGCGAGACCCGCGCCGAGCTCCTCCAGGGCATGAGCGACACCGAAATCGACGAGGCGATGCGCCTCCTCGCCAAGATGAAAGACAATCTCATCGCCATCATGAGTGATGCGGGCGATGAGCGGAGAGTTGGAAATGGCCGCCGTTGAAGCAAAGACAGAAAAACGCGAGACTCTCGAAGCCCGCGAACCCGCCAAGGTCGTAGACCTGCCGGTCACGCCCAAGCGGCGCAACAAGCGCAAGCTCCTGCGTATCAGCCTCCTCACTCTGGGCCCGCTGGTGGCCCTGGCCGTCGCCGGCGAGATGTATCTGGCGGGCGGCCGTTATGTCGAAACCGACAATGCCTATATCCAGGCGGCGATCATGAATGTCGCGACCGACGTGCCGGGCACCGTCGCCGAGGTCGCCGTGCATGAGAATGAGGTCGTCCAGAAAGGCGATCTCCTCTTCAAGCTCGACGACGCGCCCTTCCGCATCACACTCGCCGGCGCCGAGGCGCAGCTCGGCATGGTGCGCAACGATCTGATCGCGCTGCAGGCCACCTACCGGCAGAATCTCTCCGCCATCGATCAGGCCAAGTCGTCGCTCGATTATGCCCAGACGACCTATGACCGTCAGCTCAATCTGCAGCAGCGCGGCGTCGCCGCCCAGGCCTCGCTCGATCAGGCGCGCCGCGATCTCGACACCGCCAGAGAGCAGCTGCGCGGCGCCCAACGCGCCGCCGATGCCACGCTGTCGCAACTGGGCGGCAATGCCGACGGCCCGGTCGACAATCATCCGCGCATGCTCGAAGCCAAGTCGGCGATCGACAAGGCTGAGCGCGACCTGACCCGTTCCACCATCCTGGCGCCGTGGTCGGGCACCGTCGCCAATGTCGAAAATCTCCGTGTCGGCTCTTATGTGACGGTCGGCCAGCCGGCGATGAGCCTCGTCGCCAGCAGCGATCTCTGGGTCGAGGCCAATCCGAAGGAGACCGATCTCACTTATCTCAAAGTGGGCGATGAAGCCGAAGTCAGCGTCGATGCCTATCCGGGCAAGACCTGGAAGGCGAAAGTCACCAGCCTCAGCCCCGCGACCGGGTCCGAATTCTCGGTGTTGCCGCCGCAGAACGCCACCGGCAACTGGGTGAAGGTCGTCCAGCGCGTGCCGGTGAAGCTCGCCATCGAGAATGAAGCGGACGCGCCGCGCCTCACCTCAGGGATGAGCGTCGATGTGTCGATCGATACCGGCCATAGCCGCAGCCTGTGGTCGCTTTTCGGTTCGTCAGCCAAAGCGGCGGAGTAGCGCCGCATCGGCCCCGAAAAGTTGCAGACTTTTCGGATGAGCCGATGCGCAAGGAGAGAGCTCGCTATGAGCGACACCGTCCAACATCGGGGCATCATCACCGTCTGCGTGATGCTCGCCACCATCATGCAGGCGCTCGACACGACCATCGCCAATGTCGCGCTGCCTTATATGATGGGCTCGCTGTCGGCGACGCTCGACCAGATCAACTGGGTCCTCACCTCTTACATCGTCGCCGCCGCCATCATGATCCCGGTGACGGGCTTCCTGGTGACACGTTTCGGCCGCAAGCCGGTCTTCGTGGTTGCCGTTTTGGGCTTCACCGTCGCTTCCGTCCTGTGCGGTCTCGCCACTTCGCTCGAGCAGATGGTGCTCTATCGCCTGCTGCAGGGCGTCTTCGGCGCGCCGCTGGTGCCGCTGTCGCAGTCGGTGCTGCTCGATTCCTATCCGCGCGAGCGGCATGGCTCGGCCATGGCCATCTGGGGCGTCGGCGTCATGGTCGGCCCGATCCTCGGGCCTACGCTGGGCGGCTGGCTCACCGAATATTACAACTGGCGCTGGGTGTTCTTCATCAACGTGCCGGTCGGCATCCTCACCATTGCCGGCCTGATGACCTATCTCACCGACTCGCCCCGCACCAAAGCGAGCTTCGACTGGACCGGCTTCCTGTTGCTGGCGCTCGCCATCGGCGGCCTGCAGATGATGCTCGACCGCGGCGAGAATCTCGACTGGTTCTCCTCCGTCGAGATCATGATCGAGGCTGGCATCGCCATCACCGCCTTCTACATGTTCATCGTCCACATGATGACCGCGGACAATCCGTTCATCGACCCCAAGATCTTCGCCGACCGCAATTTCTCCATCGGCCTCATCGCCATCTTCATCGTCGGCATCATCCTGCTCGCCACCATGGCGCTGCTCACCCCGTTCCTGCAGCAGATCATGGGGTATCCGGTGCTGACCGCCGGTCTCGTGATGGCGCCGCGCGGCATCGGCACCATGGTCGCCATGATGATCGTCGGCCGGGTGATTTCACGCGTCGATCCGCGTTTCCTCTTCGCCTTCGGCCTGGTGCTGATCGCCTTCACCTTGTGGGAGATGATGTATTATACGACCGACGTGTCGCAGGCGACGATCATCCGCACCGGCATCATCCAGGGCGCGGGCCTGGGCTTCGTCTTCGTGCCGCTGTCGACCATCACCTTCGCCACGCTCGATCCGCGCTACCGCACCCAGGCGACGTCCTTGTTCAGCCTGATGCGCAATATCGGCTCGAGCATCGGCATCTCGATCGTCATCTTCATGTTGACCCGCAACACGGTGATCGTGCATGCCGATCTCGCCGCCCAGGTGACGCCGTTCAATCTCGGCCTCCATATGCCGGGGCTCAACCATATCTGGGACGTCACGACATTGTCCGGCAAGGCGGCGCTCAATGCCGAGGTGACCAAGCAGTCGGCCGTCGTCGCTTATGCCAATGACTATCTCCTGATGATGTATGTGGCGCTCGCCACGCTGCCCTTGGCCTTCCTGCTGTCGAAGCCGTCAAAAGGCGGCGGTGGCGCGCCGGCGGTCGCGGCGGATTGACCGCGCCAGGCAGGGAAAATCCCCGGCGGGGATGCAGGCGTTTACAGGGTATTTCAGGGTAATTTCGCGAAAAAAATAATTCAGGGAATCGCAGCGCGCCGAAACGGCCCTCCGGGCGCAACTTTCCATGCTGAGATTTCCCAACTTCCATGCCGGCGCCCGCGATTGCAAGACGTTGGATATCACCGGTCTTCGGGTGGAATATCCTTGATCCGGCGAATATGTGCTTCGATGTCCGCGGCGCTGTAGGAGAGCGACATGCGCTTCTGCGAGGCCGGACGCTTGGCGAGTGAAAGCCCGGGCCGCCATTCGGTGCTGGGCCGGATCGGCCGTGGCGCGAAGCCGCCGCCGCAATTCGGGCAGACATTGGCGAGCACCGTCTCGGCGCAATCGGCGCAGAAGGTGCATTCATAGGTGCAGATCCGCGCCAGCGTCGAGGCGGGCGGCAGGTCCTTGTCGCAATATTCGCAGTTCGGCCGCAGCTCCAACGCCATCAGGTCCTCCTTCATGGACAAGGACAGGTTAGCGGAATATGCTGTGGCGTGAATGTCAAAGAACCCTCGAATTCCGCCAAAACCCCGGCCGGTCGAGATCGTCGCTTTTCCCGATCTGCAATTGCTCGATGTCGCCGGACCCTTGCAGGTCTTCGCCTCGGCGAATGATTTCGAGCAGCAGGCCGGGCGTCCGCCGCCTTACGTCATAAAAGTCGTGGCGCGCAGTTCGCCAGTGAACACGTCTGCCGGCCTTCCTCTTCTCGCCGAACATCTGCCGCCGCCCGGCAAGCCGGTCGACACCTTGATCATTGCCGGCGGATCGAGCGTTCATAACGCCTGCCGGGACAAGTCCTTGATCCGCTGGCTCACGGTGCGGGCCGGCACAGCGCGCCGCGTCGCCTCGGTCTGCACCGGCGCGTTCCTTCTGGGCGCCGCGGGCCTGCTCGACGGCCGGCGCGCCGTGACCCATTGGTCCGATTGCGAGCGCCTTGCCAAAGACTTTCCGACGGCGCGCGTGGACATGAACGCCATCTTCGTGCGCGACGGGGCATTGTGGAGCTCGGCCGGCGTCACCGCAGGCATCGACATGGCGCTGGCGCTGGTCGAAGAGGATATCGGCCACGGGGCCGCCGCCGCGGTGGCGCGCGAGCTCGTGGTCTTCCTCAAGCGCCCGGGCGGCCAGGCACAGTTCTCGACCGTGCTGACCTATCAGGAGCGTGACGGCACATTCGACACGCTGCATGGCTGGATGGCGAGCAATCTCGCGCGGGATCTTTCCGTGCCGGCGCTCGCCCGGCAGGCCGGCATGAGCGAGCGCAGCCTGCTGCGGCACTATCGGACTCATCTGGGTGTCACGCCGGCGCGCGCTGTCGAAAAGATGCGGGTCGAAGCGGCCTGTCAGCTTCTCGCCACGACACGCGATCCGGTGAAGCGGATCGCCCGGCGCTGCGGCTTCGGATCGGAGGAGACGATGCGGCGCAGCTTCTTCCGCCAGATGGCGGTCGCGCCGCATGAATACCGGGCGCGTTTCTCCTCGCCCGCAAGATCACGATGAGTTTGGGTTGAATCAACCCAAAAATCTGGATGCGCCCTACGAGTCGGTGAGGTAGAAGGGCCTCTCGAACGCTCGGAGAGGCGTTCAGGCAGGAGCCCGAGCATGATCAAGATGAGTGTCTACTATCCGGCCGCTGGCGGTTCGAAGTTCGATCACGACTACTACCGCACCCGCCATATGCCACTGATCCAGGAACGGCTCGGCGATGCCTGCCTGCGCTATGAGATCGACAAGGGCCTTGCGGGTCGCGAACCTGGAAGCGCGCCGGAGTTTGTCGCGGCGTGCCATGTCTACTCGCCGAGTCTGGCGGCATTCCAGGAGGCGTTGGGTCCCCACCGTGCGGAGATCTCCGCGGATGTCGCCAACTATACGGACATCGCTCCCATCGTACAAATCAGCGAAGTCGTTGAAGGATAGCTGTTTCAGCGCCCCTGCACGAGTCGCAGCTGGGCTTCGTCGCTGGCGACTTTCGCCGGCTCCTCGACATCGAGCTGCTCGATGCGCAGGCCCCGCTTGGTGATCTTGTCGGCCGACAGGCCGAGTTTTTCGAGATCGCTGTTCGCCTGGCCGAAATGGCGCTGCAGGTCGAGCACCCGGTCCTTGAGCCGGCCGACATCCTCGAGGAGGCGCGCCACCTCGATCTTGATGACGCCCGCCTGCTCGCGCATGCGCGCATCCTTGAAGATCGCCTGCATGGTCTGGATCAGCAGCATCAGGATATTGGGCGAGGCGATGATGACGCGCTCGCGATGCGCCTTCTGCAGCACGTCCTCGAAGCGCTCATAAAGATCGGCATAGATCGATTCCGACGGCACGAACATGATCGCCGTCTCATGCGTCTCGCCGGCGATGAGATATTTGCCGGCGATGTCCTTCACATGCAGCGTGACGTCGCGGCGCAGCCGCGTCTCGGCGGCGCGGATTTCTCCTTCGCCGGTCGCGGCCTTCAGCGCATTGAAGGCCTCGAGCGGGAATTTCGCGTCGAGCACCAGGCGCAATTCGGATTCGGGCAGCTTGATCAGGCAGTCGGGCCGTGAGCCGTTCGACAAGGTCGACTGGAACTCATAGGCATTGGCATGCAGCCCGTCGCGGATGATCGCTTCCATGCGCGCCTGGCCATAGGCGCCGCGCGCTTGCTTGTTCGAGAGGATGTCTTTCAGCGAGATCATCTCGGAGGAGAGCTGGGTGAGATTGGCCTGCGCCGTGTCGATGACCGCCAGCCGCTCATAGAGATGTTTCAGCGACTGGTGGGTGCGCTCGGCCTGCTCGTTGAGGCCGCGGCCGACCCGGTGGCTGACCTGGTCGAGGCGCTCATCGAGGGTGCGCGCCAGATGCTGCTGGCCGCTCGCCGCCTGGTCGGTGAAGCTGCGTAACTGGCCCGCCATTTCGGCGAGGCGGAACTCCATCTCGGACGCCCGGCGCATGGTCTCGAGACCTTCTTCGCGCCGTTGCTTCTGACCACGCCAGGCCATCACCGCGGTGACGATGAGGAGAAGGAAGGCCAAGGCGGCGGCAGCGAGCAGAATCTGGCCCAGGCTGAAGGCCTGGCCGCCGATCTGCAGAACGGTCTGGTCGAGGGTCATCGGCCTACCTTACGCGATTCGGGCGCCGAAATACAAAACAAGAACGCCAGCATCGGCCCGAAAAGTTGCAGACTTTTCGGATAAGCCGATGCGTCTTCTACGTCTCGAATGTCACAAAGCCGGCAGGATTCGGAGTAACATTAGGGCAGAAGGAGATCTGCCATGCTGCGCCCCTTGTTCCTGTCATTTGCGATCGCGCTCACGGCTTCCGGCGCCGGAGCGGCCGAAATCACCGGCCGCTATGTGCTGGAAAAGGTCGAGCAGGGCTTCCTGCGCCTCGATTCCCAGACGGGTGTCATGTCGCTCTGCGCGGTCTCGTCCGGCGTATGGGAGTGCACCGCCGTCAAGGACGAAGGCCTTGACGGGACTAAGGAATTGAGCCGGCTTCGGGACGAGAATGAAAGCCTGAAGAAACGTGTGGCCGAGCTCGAGAAAAGCGGTGCCACGGCCAAGCTGCCGAGCGACCAGGAAGTCGACCGCATGATGGACATCTTCGGCAAGATGTTCGACCGCTTCCTCGATTTCGCCCGCGAGATGGACGGCAAAGAGAAGAGCGGCACCCAGCTCTAACTCCGCTTTCTAAACCCTTCGGACTGGCAGGCTGCGGGCAGGCGCTCGCGGTTGGCCGTGATTCTGCGTGAAGAATGAATGGTTTAGAAAAAGTGTCGACATAATTTGCGGTAATGGCGAATAATTGCTGGATAAGGTGCGAATTAATCCATATTGTGTCGACATAATCCACTGTAGGGGGAGCGGCTTCGTGTCTGTTGCGATCAATAATGAGCGTCCGGCGCCGGATGGCGTGCTTGTCGATATTGCCGACTATGTCCTGAATTATCGCGTCGACAGCGCCCTGGCCTATGAGACGGCGCGCAACTGCCTGATCGATACGCTGGGCTGCGGCCTCGAGGCGCTCGATTATCCGGCCTGCACCAAGCTCCTGGGCCCCGTCGTTCCGGGCACCATCGTTCCTCATGGCGCGCGCGTGCCGGGCACGCCGTATCAGCTCGATCCCATCCAGGCCGCCCTGAATATCGGCATCATGATCCGCTGGCTCGACTTCAACGATTGCTGGCTCGCGGCCGAATGGGGGCATCCTTCCGACAATCTCGGCGGCATCCTCGCCGTCGCCGACTGGCTGTCGCGCACTGCTGTCGCCGCCGGGCGACCGCCTCTGACGATGCGCGACGTCCTCACCGCGATGATCAAGGCGCATGAGATCCAGGGCTGCTTCGCGCTCGAGAACTCATTCAACAAGGTCGGCATCGATCATGTGATCCTGGTCAAGCTCGCCTCGACCGCCGTGGTCTCAGGGCTGCTCGGCCTCACCCGCGACGAGACCATCAATGCTCTGTCGCTCGTCTTCGTCGACGGCCAGGCGCTGCGCACCTATCGCCATGCGCCCAATGCCGGATCGCGCAAGAGCTGGGCGGCGGGCGACGCGACGAGCCGCGCCGTGCGTCTGGCGCTTACCGCCAAGACCGGCGAGATGGGTTATCCCTCCGCGCTCACCGCCAAGACCTGGGGCTTCTACGACGTCTCCTTCCGCGGCCAGCCCTTCCGCTTCCAGCGCCCCTATGGCTCCTATGTCATGGAGAATGTGCTGTTCAAGATTTCCTAACCGGCCGAGTTCCATGCCCAGACTGCGGTCGAAGCGGCGATGTCCTTCCACGAGCAATTGAAGCGCATGGGCCGCAGCAGCGACGACATAGCCCGGATCCGCATCCGCACCCATGAGGCGGCGATCCGCATCATCGACAAGCGCGGGCCGTTGCACAATCCGGCCGATCGCGATCACACGATGCAATATATGGTGGCGATCCCGCTGATCTTCGGGCGCCTGACCGCCGCCGACTATGAGGACGGCATCGCCGCCGATCCACGCGTCGATGCCTTGCGCGCCAAGATGGAATGCGTCGAGGACGAGGCCTTCACCCGCGACTATCACGATCCCGACAAACGCTCGATCTCGAATGCCGTGACGCTGACACTGAACGACGGCACCGTGCTGCCCGAGATCATGGTCGAATATCCGATCGGTCATAAGCGCCGCCGCACGGACGGCATTCCGCTGCTCGAGGCGAAGTTCCGCACCAATCTGGCGCGCCGCTTCGTCGATAAGCGCCAGCGCCAGATTCTCGATGTCTCGCTCGACCAGACGCGGCTCGAGAGCATGGCCGTCAACGACTATGTCGATCTTTATGTGAGCTGAGAACGCCTCATGCCGTATCTTCTCGGAAGCGATATTCCGGACCAGCCAGCGGGCGAGCGTTTTCGTGCCCTCGTCGAGGCGGGTGGCATCCTCCGGATGCCGGGCGCTCACAATGGCATGGCGGCGCTTCAGGCCAAGGCCGCCGGCTTCAAGGCGCTCTATCTGTCGGGCGCGGCGATGACCGCCTCGATGGGCCTGCCCGATCTCGGCATCATCACGGTCGATGAGGTCGCCTTCTTCATCCGCCAGATCGTGCGGGCATCGGGCCTGCCGGTCCTGGTCGATGGCGACACCGGCTATGGCGAGGCCCTCAATGTCATGCATATGGTGCGCGTCTTCGAAGATGCCGGCGCCGGCGCCGTCCAGATCGAGGACCAGCTTCTGCCGAAGAAATGCGGCCATCTCAACGACAAGAAGCTCGCCGAGGCGCAGGATATGGCGGCCAAGGTCGCCGCCGCCCGGCGCGCCCGCCGCCATCTCTATATCATCGCGCGCACCGACGCGGCGGCGAGCGAGGGCATCGACGGTGCGGTGGCGCGCGCCCAGCTCTATCTCGAGGCCGGCGCCGATGCGATCTTCCCCGAGGCGCTGACCTCGGCCGAGATGTTCCGCGAATTCGCCCGCCGCATGCCGGGTGTGAAGCTGCTCGCCAACATGACCGAATTCGGCCGCACACCTTTCTTCACGGCGTCGGAATTCGAGGCGATGGGCTACCGGATGGTGATCTGGCCGGTGTCCTCGCTGCGCGTCGCCAACAAGGCGCAGGAGAAGCTCTACGCCGCGCTCGCCAGGGATGGCGGTACGCATGCGATGATCGACGAGATGCAGACGCGCGCCGAGCTCTACGAGGCGATCGGGCTCGCTGACTACGAAGCGCTCGATGCCTCGATCGTCGCGACCATCACGCCCGAAAGCACGCCGCAGCGCAAGCGCGGTTCGTGAGTGCACGCATAACGGCCTCCGCGCCTGGCGCGGCAACAAGATGACCAGCCTAGGACAGTCCAAAGGCGGCATGAAAACAAAAGATGAGGAGACAATGCTCAAGAGATCATTTCTGACCGGCGTCATCGCGATCGCCTTCAGCGCCGGGCTCGCCGCGGCGGAACCCGCGAAAGTCCTGATCCCGGCCAATCCGGGCGGTGGCTGGGACGGCGCCGGCCGCGAGACCATGGCGGCCTTCAACAAGTCCGGCGTGTTTACCGATGGCGTGTCCTTCACCAACAAGGGCGGTGCTGCCGGCACCATCGGGCTCGCCGAATTCGTGCGCACCGCGGAAGGCGACGACAATGCGCTTCTGGTGACGGGCGTCATCATGGTGGGCGGCGTGATCAGCAACAAGACGCCGGTCTCGCTCGACAACACCACGCCGCTGGCGCGCATGACCAATGAATACAACGCGATCGCCGTTCCGGCCGACTCGCCCATCAAGACGCCTGCGGACTTCCTCGCGGCGCTCAAGGCCGATCCGGGCGCCTTGTCGGTCGGCGGCGGTTCCGCCGGCGGCGTCGATCACGTGCTGCTGGCGCTGCTCGCCAAGCAGGCGGGAGCACCGGTCGACAAGATCAATTTCGTGTCCTTCTCCGGCGGCGAGATTCTCGCATCCCTGGGCGGCGGCAAGATCAAGGCGGCCATTTCGGGCGCTTCCGAGTTCCGCGACTTCGCCAAATCGGGCCGTATCCGCATCATCGCCGTCAGCGGCCCGACCAGAGTCGAAGGCCTCGATGTGCSGACCCTCAAGGAATCGGGCATCCCGATCGAGATCGGCAACTGGCGCGGCTTCGTCGGCGCGCCCGGCATGAGCGAGGCCGGCCGCAAGACCTGGCTCGACCGTTTCGAGAAGCTGCATGCGAGCGATGTCTGGAAAGAAGCGCTGAAAGCCCATGGTTGGGAAGACGCCTATCTCGCCGGTGACGAGTTCAAGGCCTTCATCAAATCTGAAGAAACGAACTGGACGACCGCGCTCAAGGATGTCGGTATCCTGAAGTGATTGTGACGCCCCGCCGGCATCACGCCGGCGGGGCGGTCCTCTTGGACGAGCGACAGGAGTCGTCATGTCTTCTCTTGATCAGCACAAGGCCACGCGTCCGTGGTGGTTGGGTGTCGCCGTCTTTGCGATGGGCGCGCTCTGGCTCTATGGCGCGGCGGGTATCGCCTCGACCACCAACTATATCGGCCTCGGGCCGGCGGCGATGGTCCAGGTCGCGGGCGGCGGCCTGGCGATCCTCGGTATCCTTCTGGTCATCCAGGCGTTGCGCGGCGAGACTTTCGCGGCCCAGGACGAAGAAGGCGCCGATGCCGCCGCGCCACCGTCGCGTCCCGCCTTTCTAATGGCGCTCGCCGGCGTGGCGATGCCTCTGCTCACCATGAAGATGCTGGGCTTTCCGATCACCGCGATGCTCGCCTTCACCTTGGTGACGCATGCTTTCGGCTCGCGCCGCACGCTGCTCGATCTCGCCATCGGTGCCTTGATCGGGACTCTTTCCTGGTACGGTTTCGAGCTGCTCGGCATCGAGCTCGGTCCCTTCATTCCTCTGCTCCGGTGAGATGATGGACATTCTGCAGCAGCTCCTCGCCGGCTTCGCCGTCGCCCTTCAGCCGATCAATCTGTTCTGGGCGCTGGTCGGCTGCCTGCTCGGTACCGCGATCGGCGTACTGCCGGGCATCGGCCCGGCGCTGACCATCGCGCTGCTCCTGCCGGTCACCGCGCAGGTGGCGCCCGAATCCGCCTTCATCATGTTCGCCGGCATTCTCTATGGTGCGCTCTATGGCGGCTCCACCACCTCGATCCTGCTCAACATGCCGGGCGAAAGCGGCTCGGTGATGACCGCCATCGAAGGCAATCGCATGGCGCGCAATGGCCGCGGCGCCGCCGCCCTGGCAACATCGGCGGTCGGCTCTTTCGTGGCCGGGACCCTCGGTACGTTGGCTTTGACCTTCCTGGCGCCCACCATTGCCGAGCTCGCTTTCATCTTCGGGCCCGAGGATTATTTCGCGCTGATGATCCTGTCCTTCACCTCGGTCGCGGTGGTGATGGGAACGTCGCGGGTCAGAGGTTTCACCGCGCTGTTCTTCGGCCTGGCGCTCGGCACGATCGGCATCGACACGCAGACCGGCCAATCGCGGATGACCTTCGGCACGCTGGAGCTGCTCGACGGCATATCCTTCACCGTCGTGCTGGTCTCGCTCTTCGCCATTGGCGAGACATTGTACGTCGCAAGCCGCCAGGCGCGCACCGCCGGCGTCGTCTATCCGTTGAAGGGCCGTGCCTGGATGACGCGCGAGGATTGGCGCCGTTCCTGGAAGCCGTGGCTGCGCGGCGCTTTGATCGGATTTCCGATCGGCTCGCTGCCGGCTGGCGGCACCGAGATTCCGACCTTCCTCTCTTATACGGTGGAGCGTCGTCTCAGCGAGAGACCTGAGGAATTTGGCAATGGCGCCATCGAGGGCGTCGCCGGCCCTGAGGCCGCCAACAACGCCGCGGCGGCCGGCATCCTGGTGCCGCTGCTGACCTTGGGTCTGCCGTCGACCGCGACGGCGGCGGTGCTGCTCGCCGCCTTCCAGAATTACGGGCTGCAGCCGGGGCCTTTGCTGTTCGCCACCAATCCCGGCCTACTCTGGGGCCTGATCGCCTCGCTGTTCGTCGGCAATGTCATCCTGCTCATTCTCAACCTGCCGCTGGTCGGCATGTGGGTGCGCCTGCTGCTGATCCCGCGGCCCTACATCTATGGCGGCATCGTCATCTTCGCGCTGGTCGGCGTATGGGGCCTGTCCACCTCCTGGATGGACCTGCTCCTGATGTGTGGCATCGGCCTCATCGGTTATGTGGCGCGCGTCTATGACTTTCCCATAGCACCGGCGCTGATCGGTCTCATTCTGGGACCACAGGCCGAGATTCAGCTGCGCCGCGCTTTGGCGGTGAGCCAGGGCGACTGGAGCGTGCTGGTCGGCACGCCGATCGCGGCGACCTTGCTTGCCATCGCGGCCCTGGTGATTTTCCTGCCGTTCTTCGTCGCGAAATTCCGTGGGGCAATGCAGGAGTCCAAGGCGTGACGGCATAACGCGTGATCAGGAAAAGTGGGTACCGGTTTTCCGTCAGATCACGCGCGAAAAGTGGCCGTCACGTCTTGGATTTTTATTCGACAGCCTTGGCCAGTTGAGTGGAGCGGATCCGCCGCTGCGGACGCTGACTCTCCGCGGCGGCGGCGAGTGCTGTCTGCAGAGCCACCTTGGCGGACCGGATGTGCCGGCGCATGAGGATTTCGGCGAGCTCGCCGTCGCGCTGGACGATGGCGTCGGTGATGCGCAGATGTTCCTTCCAGGCTTCGCGGCCGCGCCCCGGCACGGTGCGGTGGAGGCGCCGGCACAGTCTCAGCCGCGGATAGAAGTCGTCGCACAGGAGCTTGGCCAGGATGAGATTGCCGCTGCCCCTGGCAATGCGGATATGGAAGTCGGCATCGGGCTCTTCCTGCAGATAGGCGCCCAAGGGATTGCGCTCGATCTCGCCGCGGTGGCCGGCGACCAGCTTTTCGAGCGCCGCGATGTCGTCTTCGGCCATATTCTCGGCGGCGAGCCGCGCCGCCATGCCTTCGAGCGCCTCGCGGACATCGAGAAGGGCCAGAAACTCGGCGCCGGTCGGCTGCGAGACCCGCACCCCTTGATTGGCGACATAGGTGACGAGCCCACGCTCCTGGAGCCGGCGGATGGCCTCGCGCACCGGCGCGCGGCTGGCCCCATGCTGCGCTGCAATGGCAGGTTCGCTCAATTTTTCGCCGGGCTGGATCTCACCGGCGAGGATGGCCCGGGTGAGCTCGTCATAAAGGCGCACCGTGAGGCCGAGTGAAGCCGCGTTGTCCTGCATGATGTCCTTCAGCCAGCAAACCCAGTCATCAGGCCAATATAGAGCATCGGAGCAAAAAGCGCGCGGCGGTTTTCAGTAAATCCCGACGTATAAACAAAGAAATAGGAAGCCGGAGCGCAGGTCCCGGCGGGACTTCTTCCAACGCTATTGTATGATTAAAGTCACAAAATGCGTCAGGCCGTTCACCCGTTTGTGACTTGAAACTGGACGATGGTCCAGAAAAAATGAGACCCGTCCATCCTCACGGGACGGACGGGTCCTTGGCACACGCAAGCTCGGGACGGCGACAGGAGCCGCGCGCGCCAACTGGTTCATACGAAGGATCACGATGGAAGCTTTGCTTCCCCAGCACATCAAGTCCCTGATGATCCCCCGCTGGATCGAGAGGGCAGGTTGATCTCCGTTCGTGGTCACTTCGGGGTGAGACTGTGGCAAACATCGGGCATATTCGCGTCAGGACCAAGGACATTTGGTTGAATATTCAACTAAAAGCATCCGTAACGTTAACAAGCGAAGAGGCGAGGCCCGGCTCGGTGCCCGTATGTCCAGCTTCGGTGACGAGCTCGAAACGCGCTTTTGGCCAGGCTTTGTGCAGTGCCCAGGCGCTCGCCATGGGGGTCACGACGTCATAACGGCCCTGGATGATGGCGCCCGGAATGTCTTGCACGCGCCAGATATCCTTCAGCAGCTGACCATTCTCGCGGAAGAAGCCGCGATTGACGAAATAATGGCATTCGATGCGGGCGAAGGCATAGGCGAAGCGGTCGTCGGCGGCCTGGGCGATGCGCTCCTTGTTCGGCAGCAGCGAAAGACAGGTGCTCTCCCACACGCTCCATGCGCGCGCGCAGGTGAGCAGGACGGCTTCGTCCCTGCCGGTGAGACGTTTGTGGTAGGCGGCGATCATGTCATGCCGCTCGGCCTCGGGGATCGGCGCCTGATAGGCCTCGAAGGCGTCGGGAAAAAGCCAGCCGGCACCGTCCTGATAGAACCAGCGCAGCTCCGCATCGCGCAATAGGAAGACGCTGCGCAAAATGAGCTCGCTCACCCGCTCCGGATGGGTCTCGGCATAAGCAAGGCCGAGCGTCGACCCCCAGGAGCCGCCCAGCACTTGCCAGCGCTCGATGCCGAGCAGCTTGCGCAAGGCCTCCATATCCGCCACGAGATCCCAGGTCGTGTTCTCGGCGAGCTCGCCGGACGGCGTCGATCTCCCGCAGCCGCGCTGGTCGAACAGGATGATGCGATAGGCGCGCGGATTATGGAAACGGCGCAGGAAGGGCACGATGCCGCCGCCCGGCCCACCATGCAGCACGACCACCGGCTTGCCGGTGGGATTGCCGCATTCCTCATAATAGATTTCATGCAGGTCCGAGACCTTGAGCCTGCCGGTACGATAGGGCTCGATTTCGGGATAGAGTAGTCTGTGGGCGTTCATGCGCGCGAGCCTTGGCCTTTCGGAAGTGAAGCGATAGATTGCGGAAAACAGAAAATGCCGGCCGGATTGGCCGGTGATGGGAGGAATGGGCGCAATGCCGATTTATAGGGTCATCATCGTCGATGATCATCCATTGTTTCGCGCCGCCCTGAAACAGGCCCTGAGCGGCGCCTTCAAGGGCATCGAGCTCGACGAAGCGGGAACCCTCGATGCGGTGACGGCGCGCCTCGACCGCGACAGCGATGTCGACCTCGTCCTGCTCGACCTCAAGATGCCGGGCGTCCAGGGCCTGTCCGGCCTCATGTTCCTGCGCGCCCAATATCCGGCCGTGCCGATCGCCATCGTCTCGGCGAGCGACGAGCCGCATATCATCCGCCGCGCCCTCGATCTCGGCGCTTCGGGCTTCATCCCGAAATCGCTTGCCGTCGAGGAGATGCGCCGGGCGGTGGCGGCCATTCTCGAAGGCGGAGTCTGGGCGCCGGAAGGTGTCGATGCCGTGAGCCCGGCGGATCGCGAAGGTGATGCGCTCGCCCAACGCGTCGCCAGCCTGACGCCGCAGCAGATGCGCGTGCTCATGATGCTGAAGGAGGGATTGCTCAACAAGCAGATCGCCTTCCAGCTCGGCGTCTCGGAAGCGACGGTCAAGGCGCATGTCTCCGCTATATTGCAGAAGCTCGATGTCGGCAGCCGCACCCAGGCAGTCATCGCCGCCGGCCGCATCGACGGCGAAAATCACACCCTGGCGAGCTAGCTACTCCGCTGCCTGCGCTTGCGCCGCGAATTGCGCCAGGGCGGCCCTCAGCGCCGCCGGCTTCACCGGCTTGCGCAGATACTGGACGCCTTGTTCGGCGGCATTCTCCTGAACCAGGCGGGAGCGGTCGGCGGTGATGAGGATCGCCGGCACCTGCCGCCGCGCCTTGGCGCGCAGGCGGTCGATCAGCTTGAGCCCGTCGTCGCTGTGCAGATGATAATCGGCGAGGATGACGTCGACCCGGTCGGCTTCCGCCGCGAAGCGGTCGAGCGCCTCGGTGGCGCTGCGCGCGGTGATCACGCGCGCGTCCCAGCCGCCGAGCAAGGCCTGCATGGCCTCCAGGATCTGCGGCTCGTTGTCGACGACGAAGATGGTGAGCCCGCCGATGCGGTTGGTGACCCGCGACACGGTGTGCGGGCGGGTTTCCACCAGCCCAGCGCGCGAGACAAGCGGCACGGTGATGGTGAAGCAGGAGCCGTGCCCGGGCCGCGAGACGAGGCGCAGCGGATGATCGAGCATGCGTGCGATGCGCTCGACGATCGACAGGCCGAGGCCGAGGCCCGGCTCGACGCCCTTGTCCTGGCCGAGACGCTCGAATTCCTGGAAGATCACCGCCTGGTTGTGCTCGGCGATTCCGGGCCCGGAATCATGCACCTCGATGCGCAATGTATCGCCCTTGCGGCGGCAGCCCATCAGCACTTGGCCGCTGCGTGTATATTTGATCGCGTTGGAGACCAGATTCTGCAGCACGCGGCGCAACATCCGGCGGTCCGTATGCACCACCAGCGAACAGGGGACGACGGTCAAGGTGAGGCCGCGTTCGAGTGCGGCCGGCGCGAATTCCAGCTTGAGCGCCTTCAGCAGCTCATCGATCAGGAACGCCGAAGGTTCGGGCTTGAGGGCCCCCGCATCGAGGCGCGATATGTCGAGGAGCGCCGAGAGAATGTCCTCGACGGCGCCGAGCGAGGCATCGACATTGCGCACCAGCTCGCCGTTTTCGCCGCGCACCTTGCGCTCGACGAGGCTCGCGGTGAAGAGCCGCGCCGCATTGAGCGGCTGCAATATGTCGTGGCTCGCCGCCGCGATGAAGCGGGTCTTGCCGAGATTCGCGGCATCGGCCTCGGATTTGGCGCGCGCCAGCTCGCTGTTGAGCCGGGTCAGCTCGGCGGTGCGCTCCTCGACCCGCCGCTCCAGCGTTTCATTGGCGCGCTTCAGCGCTTCCGCCGCCTGCACCGACTGGGTGATGTCGGTGAAGGTCACCACGTAACCGCCGTCTTCCGGCATCTTGCTGGCATGCAATTCGAGCACCACGCCGCGCCGGTCGAGATGTTCGACGAGCGGACCATGCGTCGCGGTAATCCGGCTCAGGCGGTCGAGGCGCATCTGCGGCAGCCGCGCCGGCTCGATCGCCTGGGCGCGCAGCATCACATCGATCACTTCCTCGAGCGGCGTGCCGATGCGGCTCATATCGGCGGGCAGCGCCAGCAAGGTGCAGAAGCGCTCGTTCCAGCAGATGAGCTTGCCTTCGCTGTCGAACACGGCGATGCCCTGGCCGACATTGTCGATCGCCGATTGTAAGAGGTCGCGGTTATACTGGATGGCGGCGGAAGCATCGTCGAGCAGCTTCATGGCGCCGCGCGGATTCTTCGAATGGCGCTCGAGGAGGAGCGCCATCACCAGGCGCGACGATGCGGTGCCGACGGCGCTCGCCAGCAGATGCTCGGCGAAGCGCAGCATGCGGATATCGGCTTCCGCCTTGCGGTCATGCGGAATCTCGCGCGCCGCCGCCGCTTCGGCGAAGGCGCGCGACGTGCGTTCGGTCCCCAGATAACGTGCCACCGTCGCCTCGACTTCGCCGACCGTGACCGCGGTGCGCCACAGCCGGAAGCCGGGTGCGGCGCCGAGCGGCATGTCGCGGGTGACGAAGACCGCCGCTTGCATGCGCTCGATCGGTGATGGGGCTCTGAGCATCGACACGGCGACATAGACGGCGCCGTTGACGAGGAGGCTCCAGATCACGCCATGGGTCAAAGGATCGAAGGCGAGATTGAACAGCATGCGTGGACGGAGCAGGCCGATGCCGAAAGGTCCGTCGGTGATGAGGCTTTGGTCGATCCAGCCGGCATCGGCGAAGGACGGCAGGAACAGCGTATAGGCCCAGAGCGCGAAGCCGGCGGTGACGCCCGCCATGGCGCCCCGCGCGGTGCCGCGCTTCCACAAGAGGCCGCCGAAGAAGGCGGGTGCAAATTGCGCCACCGCGGCGAAGGAGATGAGGCCGATCTGGGCGAGCGCCGCCGACGAACCGATCATCCGGTAGTAGCTGTAGGCGAGGAGCAGGATGACCGCGATGGCGATACGTCTTATCGCGATCAGCACCCAGCCCATGTCGTGATGGATCTGCGCCCGCTCCATGCGCCGGCGCAGCATGATCGGCATCACCAGGTTGTTGCAGACCATGATCGACAGCGCCACCGCCTCGACGATGACCATGGCGGTCGCCGCCGACAGGCCGCCCAGAAACGCGATCAGCGCGAAGGTCGGGCTGCCGGCGAGCACCGGCAAAGCCAGGACGAATGTGTCGCCGTCGGTGGCGCCGGGCTGGAAATGGCCGAGGCCGGCAATGGCGATCGGCACCACGAAGATGTTGATGGCGACGAGATAGAGCGGGAACAGCCAGGCGGCGCGTTTGATGTCGCGGGCGCTGGCATTCTCCACCACCGTCACATGGAACTGGCGCGGCAGCAGCATGATGGCGATCATGGCGAGCAGCGTCTGGGTGAGCCACGAGCCGCCGGCGAAGCCTTTGGTGAAGAGCGCGGCGACATCGGGCGTCTGGCGGACATGTTCGAAGAGGGCGGCAGGCCCGCCCATCATCGCGAAGGTGATGAAGATGCCGGCGGCGACAAAGGCGAACAGCTTGACCACCGATTCGACCGCGATCGCCATGATCAGGCCGTCCTGATGCTCGGTCGTGTCGATATGGCGGGTGCCGAACAGCATGGCGAAGGCGGCCATGGCGGCGGTGACGAAGAAGGCGATGTCCTCGGTGATCGGCAAGGGCATGGCGCCCGCCGTCGACCAGCCGGGCGCCGCCATCATGGTTTCGAGCGCGAAGGAGACGGCTTTGAGCTGGATCGAGATATAGGGAATGATGCCGACCGCGGCGATCAGGGCGACGATCGCCCCCAGCATTTCGTTCTTGCCGTAGCGCGCCGAGATGAAGTCGGCGATCGAGGTGATATTCTGGCGTTTCGAGATGTCGACGATGGTCTGCAGGAGCTTCCAGCCGACCACGAAAACCAGGATCGGACCGATATAGATGGGCAGGAAGTCGAACCCCGAGCGCGAGGCGACGCCGACACTGCCGAAATAGGTCCAGGAGGTGCAGTATACTCCAAGCGACAGGGCGTAGATGAAGGGCCGGGGCGTCCCGGGCGCGCGCCCGCGCGCCTGGCGGTCGCCGAAGCTCGCCACGGCGAACAGCAGGCCGACATAGGCGAGGCCGGCGAATAATACGGTCCAGCTATGGAACATCGGCCCTCAGGTCAGCTTTTTAGGCATCTTAGCGTGCATCCCGGCGAAGTGGAAACGCTTCGCCACAGGGGATCCGCGCCCAATCAATGTCTTGGCGCAGTTCCTGATCACCAAAGTCCTTTGGCGGGATTTGCACGGGTAATGCGCAGCCACGGCTTTCAACCGGAACGCGACTGAGGTACAAATTCCTGGTTTGGGGGCCGGGCCAACCGGCGCGCATCTGAAAGGGCAAATAAGATGAGCATGTGGCAAGAGTTCAAGAGTTTCGCATTCAAGGGCAATGCCTTCGATCTCGCGGTGGGCGTGATCATCGGCGCGGCCTTCAGCAAGATCGTCACCTCGATCGTCGATGATTTGATCATGCCGATTATCAGCGCGGTCTCCGGGGGGCTCGATTTCAACAACTACTTCTTTGGCCTGTCTTCCAATGTGACAGCGCCGACGCTCACCGCCGCCAAGGAGCAGGGCGCCGTCCTGGCCTATGGCAGCTTTCTGACGGTTCTGATCAATTTCCTGATCATCGCCTTCATCCTGTTCCAGCTGGTGAAGGTCTCGAACCGCATGCGCAAGGCCGAGCCGCCGGCGCCGCCGCCGGGACCGACGCCCTCCGAGAAGCTTCTGGGCGAGATCCGCGACGCGCTGGTCAAGAAGTAGGCTTCCCGATATACCCATCACCGGACCCGGGTGCTTGTCACCCGGGTTCTTTTTGGCCGGGACCTTCCGATGACTTCTCTTTCCGCCTCAGCCCTTCTCGACAGCATCACCAAGGCCAGCCGCGACGAGCCCGATTCGGGGATCATGGCGGCGGTCAATCACGGCATCGGGAAGCCTGACATCATTCCGCTGTGGTCGGGCGAGGGCAATCTGCCGACGCCGGAAGCCTTTTGCCGCCCGGCGATCGAAAGCCTGCTCAAGGGCGAGACGTTTTATACCTGGCAGCGCGGCATTCCGCCCTTGCGTGAGGCGCTGGCGCGTTATCACAGCCGCCATTTCGGCCGTGCCTTCGAGGCCGAAAATTTCTTCGTCACCGGCGGCGGCATGCAGGCGATCCAGACCATCCTGCAGATGATCGCCGGCGCAGGCGACGAGATCGTCCTGCCGACCCCCGCCTGGCCCAATTATGCCGGGCCCATGCGGTTGATGGGCGCGAAGCCCGTCGAGGTGCCGCTCGATTTCGCCAATGGCCGCTGGCATCTCGATCTCGACAAGCTCTTCGCGGCGATCACGCCGAGGAGCAAGGCGATCGTGCTCAACTCGCCCTCCAATCCGGTGGGCTGGACGGCGGGCCTCGAGGATCTGAAGGCGGTGCGCGACGAGTGCCGCAAGCGTGGCCTGTGGATCGTCGGCGACGAGGTCTATTCGCGCTTTTATTACGGCGACAAAGGCGAGGCCCGGGCGCCGTCCTTTCTCGATATCTGCGACACCGAGGAGCGGCTTCTTCTCGCCAACACCTTCTCCAAGAATTGGGCGATGACCGGCTGGCGGGTCGGCTGGCTGCAGGCGCCCAAGGCTGTCGGGCCCGCCATCGAACGCATCATCCAGTACAACACGTCGGGCACCGCCGCCTTCCTGCAGCAGGGCTGCGCCGCCGCCCTCGACGAGGGCGAGGATTTCATCGCCGCGCAGGTCGCCAAGGCGCGCGCCAACCGCGATCTGGTCGCTGCCGCCTTGCGCGCCTTTCCGCAGATCCGGTTCGAGCTGCCCAGAGGCGCGTTTTACATGTTCTTCGCCCTCGACGGCATGACCGATTCGCTCGCCACCACCTATCGCATCATCGATGAGGCCGGCATCGGCCTCGCCCCCGGCGGCACATTCGGTCCCGGTGGCGAAGGTTTCCTGCGCATGTGTTTCCTGCGTGATCCGGCGAAGCTCGGTGAAGCCATGGACCGCTTCGGCAACTGGCTGAAGACGTCGAAGCCGATTTGATCAAAACTTTTGCAGGCGCGAAGGCGTGCTGCCTGAACGGGCGCTGCGCTGCACAATGCGAAGGCATGAAGTGAGGCTGCTGGTCGGCTTCATGACTCATAGTTTCATGTTTTTATTTTATTATATCAAGTAGATATAGGAGTTATTGGGGCCCCAAAAGAGTCTGGCACGGCCATTGCTATGTCTACTGCATCGCAATATGTCGATTGGGGTTCCTCCCATCTCCTCAAGAAGCAATTGCGCAAACTCAGGTGCTCGTGGGTTCCCCCCAACTTCGCACCAGGGGGCAGGCCGGTGAATGGTTGCGCCCGTCTGCCCCCGCCCATTTTTTCATGAAGTGCCCTGCCGGATATCCTTGGCGATGGCCTTCTGCGCATCGAACTGGGCGCGCCGCCGCGCGATCTCTTGTGGAGAGAGCCGGTCGATATTGCTGTAATCGAGCTTCCACGCGGGCGAGGCGCTCCAGCGCAAGGGCGAGTGCACCGTGGTTCTGGCCGCCGGCGCGCGCTCGAGAAGCTCAAGCGCCAGAGCGAGCGTGGTGTCCTGGGAGGCTTCATCCTTCGGCCGCCCGGCCGAATTGCCGAGCGGAAAATCCGAGAACAGGAATCGCGGCACGCCGACATATTCGACGATGTCCTTGGCCGCGCCCATCACGACCGTCGCGATGCCTGCTGCTTCGAGCGCCCGCGCCGCGAGGCTCACCGTCTGATGGCAGACCGGGCAATTGGGCACCAGGATCGCCGCGTCGGCCCCGTCTTCATGGCAGCGCCGCACGATTTCCGGGCAATCGGTTCCGAGCGTCGTCCGATGGCTGCGATTGGTCGGCACGCCGTGGAAGCGCCGCGTGAGGGCGCCGAACCGGCCACGCAGCTGCGCCCGCCGCAGCGCCGCGAGCGGAAAATAGGTGCCCTGGTCTTCCGCCGTCGTATGGGCGCGGTCGATGGCGATATGCGAGATGCGCAGATCGTGATCCGCGCCCGTGTCGCCGGAATAGACCGCATAGAATTTCGCCGCCGCATTATAGGAAGCACCGGGTCCCTGGTCACCCTTGTCCGGCTGATAAGGGGCGGCGGTGGTGATGAGCGCGATGCGGCATTCGGACAGAGGCTTGGCAAGCCGCGTGAAGGGCGCATCCGTGTAATGCGCCCAGCGATAGGGAACGCCATAACCCAGCGCCGCGTAATAATCGCGGATCCGCGTGAGATAGGGAATGGGCGCATCCAGCGCATCGGCGAAGCCGAAGTCCGGCTGCTCCTCGCCTGTTCGATCTGTTCCGGTCATGTTAGGAGCTTGCCACTGTGACGGACGGGGCGCAAATGGCGGCAACGATGATACGGAACATCGATGAGGGCATGGATGAGGCGGTGGTCGCGCGCATCGAGGCGCGCCTCGCTGGTATCCGCCGCGATCACCAGGTGGCGATCCCGCTCGCCATCGAAAGCGGCAGCCGGGCCTGGGGTTTTCCCTCGCCCGACAGCGATTATGACTGCCGTTTCGTCTATGTCCGGCCGGTCGAGCATTATCTCTCCCTGTGGCAGCGCCGCGATGTCATCGAAACACCGATGGACGGGATCCTCGACGTCAATGGCTGGGATCTCGGCAAGGCCCTCAAGCTGTTGCTCAAAGGCAATGCGGTGATCATCGAATGGCTGAACTCGCCGATCGCCTATGGTGCCGATCCGGGCTTCCGCCAGGAATTCCTGGATCTCGCCCGCGCGGTCTGCGATCGCCGCCTGGTGGCGCGCCACTATCTGCATCTGGGCGAGCGCCAGCGGCGTGTCTCTTTCGGCGATGACAACGTCGTCGCGCTGAAGAAGATCTTCTATGCACTGCGCCCGGCGGCCGCCTTGCGCTGGCTGCGCCATCACGAAAACGAGGCCGTGGCGCCGATGCATTTTCCGACCTTGCTCAAAGGGTGCGAGGCGCCGGCCGCGGTCATCGAGATCATCGCGGAGCTGATGGCGCGCAAGGCGGTCACGCGCGAGCTGGGCTCAGGGCCACTGCCGGCACCGGTGCTGGCTTTTATCGACGCGGAATTCGAAGAGAGCCGGAAAGTGTTTCCCCAGAAGCCGCAGGCCGTCGACCCGGACTCCCGCAACCGCGCCGAAGCCTTCTTCCAGACGATGATCCGGCGCTACCCGGTTTAATTCACGCTGTTGGGCAGCTCCCGCTCGCGCCTGGCGATGAAGTCGCGCAGGGCCTCATCGACCGCTTCGTCGAGCTTCGGCTCCTCATATTGGCCAAGCATCGTACGCGCCTTTTCGCGCCCGCGCTGGTCATGGTCCTTGCCGCCCTCCGCCGACCATTGCTCGAAGGAATTGAAGTCCATGATGCTCGGCATGAAGAAGGCGCTTTCGAAATGCTCGAGCGTGTGCTGGGTGCCGAGGAAATGGCCGGCCGGGCCCACTTCGCGTACCGCCTGCATGGCGTCCTTGAAATCGGTGAAGGATACGCCTTGCCCATATTTATACCACGAGGCGAGCTGCTCGGCATCGGTGACGAATTTGGAATAACCGGCGCACAGGCCCGCTTCGAGCCAGCCCGCCACATGCCAGATGTAATGCGCGCCCGACAGGATGGCGGCATGCATCAGCATGTTCGCTTCATAGCCGGCCTGCGCGTCATTGACCTTGGAGCCGACATGAAAACCCGAGGTGCGCCAGGGCAGGTTATACTTCCGCGCCAGGGCGCCCATCAGATACATCATCTGCGCCGCCTCCGGCGTGCCGCCCATCGGCGCGCCGGTTTTCATGTCGACGGTCACCATGAACTGGCCATAGAGCTGCGGGCTGCCCGGCCGCACCAGCTGGGTGAAGGCGAGACCGGCCAGCGCCTCGGCATTGACCTGCGCCACCGCGCCGACCGAGGAGGCTGATGTCGAGGCGCCGCACAAAGCGAAGGGCGCCAGGATGCAGGGTTGGTTATGCGCCGCATAGACCTTCAGCGCATCGAGCATGGTCGCGTCCCAGACCAGCGGCGAGTTGCAGTTGGTGATCGACACGACGACGGTATTGTCACGCACGAAATCATCGCCGAAGACGATGCCGGCCATCTTCATCACATCCTCTGCGCGCTCCTTGGCGGTGACGATGCCCATGAACGGCTTGTCGGAATATTTGAGCGCCGAATGGATGATATGGAGATGGCGCTTCGGCACCGGAACCTCCATCGGCTCGCAGATGATCGAGCTCGAGGAGTGCAGCGTCGGCGACATGTAGCTGAGCTTGTGGAAATTGTTGAGATCGGCGAGCGAGCCATAGCGGCGCTGATTGTCGAGATCGCGCACATAGGGGGCGCCATACATCGGCACGAAGACCGAGTTCTTGCCGCCGATGGTGACCGAACGTTCCGGGTTGCGCGCATGCTGGGTGAATTCGGACGGGATCTGGCCGACGAGCTGCATGAGCAAGGCGCGGTCGATGCGCACCCGCGTCTCGCGCACGTCGGCGCCCGCCTTCTTCCACATGGCGATCGCTTCGCTGTCGCGGAACTCGCAGCCCACCTCTTCGAGGATCTTCAGCGATTCCTCGTGGATGAGCTCGATCGCCTCATCGGGCACGATCTCATAGACGGGAATATTGCGGGTGAGCGCCGGGAAGGACGGCACCGCCTTGGCGCGCAGGGATCGCCGGCCCTCGCGTCCGCCGCCGCGCCGCCCGTGGGCGGAAACCTGCTTGGACATTTCATGCGTGTCGATGGCGGGGCGGGTGTTTTCCATGGGGGGAGCCTAACCTTGCCGCGCGCCGCCTGTCTTCCGTAAAACGACGCAACGCCTCACTTCCCGCCCTCATCGTCGGCGGCGAGACCGCGCGAAATGGAGGCGACGAAGCGCGAGAACAATTCGCCCTGCGAGCCGATGTCGAGCTTCATATAGATGTTCTTGCGGTGGATGCGCACGGTTCCGGTGGCGATGCCGAGGATCTTGCCGATCGCCTCGGACGAATTGCCCTTGAGCACGAGTTCCGCGATCTCGCTTTCGCGCTGGGTGAGCCGGCCGTCGCCGAAACGGTGGAAGGCCGAGACGAGCAGGCGCTCGGTGTCGCTGACCTTGGGATCGGGACCGCCTCGGCCGGAGAACCGGCTCTCGATATCCTTCCAGTGATGGGTCGCGGCGGCGACGACCAGGGGGGCGATGCTTTGCAGCCGCTTCCGCTCCCTGGTGGCGAAAGCCTGCAGCCGTCCGGCGTCCCGCATCAAAGAGATGACGATGCGCGTTCCAGCCTTGATCGGAACGAAGAAGGCGATCTCTTCCGAAAGCCCGGTCTGCACATAATAGGAGCGGAAATATTCGCTCTGCGGAAAACGGTCGGGCGCCAGATCGGCGACCCGGTGCGGGCCTGGTCCCCAGGTCTCGGGCTTGGCGATGAACAGGGGATCGAGCAGATAGGGGCCTGCCTGATAGTCGTCGACGAAGACGCGCCGCTTCACCGCCGGAAAAGTGTCGAACAGGTCGATCGGCCGGGCGCTGTGGCAATAAGCGAAGATCACCGAATAGTTGAAGGGCGCGACATGTTTGAGCGCGTCGATCAGCGCCGGAGCGAAGTCCGTCGTGCCGATGGCCGCGACGGTCGCCGCCAGGCTGTCATTCCAGGCCTTTTCGCCGATCTCGGCTACATTGACCATCGTCCTATCCCATTTAGGATATATACAGTTCGGGCCTCTACTGCGATCATTTTAGCACCTGTGGGATATATCGCCAGAGCCTGGTCGCGGACTCATAATCTTCATGACCCAGACAATCGTCCCGGACATCTCCTTCCGCGCCGTGTCGAAGCGGTATGGCGAGGTGCTCGCCGTCGACCGGGTCGATCTCGATCTGCCCAAGGGGTCCTTCGTCTCGCTGCTGGGGCCGTCGGGCTGCGGCAAGACCACATGCCTGCGCATGATGGCGGGCTTCGAGCAGCCGAGCCAAGGCGAGGTCTTCATCCGCGGCGACAATGTCACCGGCGTGCCGGCCTATAAGCGCCCAGTCAATATGGTGTTCCAGCATTACGCGCTGTTCCCGCATCTGAATGTCGCCGACAATGTTTCCTATGGCCTGCGCCAGCGCGCGCCCAGGCCGCCGCGCGAGACGATCGCCAAGGCGGTCGACGAGGCGCTGGCGATGGTCCGCTTGCAAGGCTACGGCCAGCGCCGGACCTGGGAATTGTCGGGTGGCCAGCAGCAGCGCGTGGCGCTCGCCCGCGCTCTGATCAACCGTCCCGCCGTGCTGCTGCTCGATGAGCCTTTGGCGGCGCTCGACCGCAAGCTGCGCCACGACATGCAGATCGAATTGCAGAATCTGCAGCGCAATGTCGGCATCACGTTTCTTCTGGTGACGCATGATCAGGAGGAGGCGCTGTCGATGTCGGACCGCGTCTGCATTATGAAGGACGGAAGGCTCGTCCAGACCGGCACGCCGCGCGAACTCTATGACGAGCCGGTCAATGGTTATGTCGCCGATTTCGTCGGCAAGTCGAATTTCTTCGCCGGTATCGCCGGGACCGCGCGTAGCGGCCTCATCGACGTGGCGCTGGCCGACGGCATGAAGGCGACGGGACGCGCCTCGCGTTCCACGTTGTCGCCTGAGGCGGGCGCGGCCGTGCTGGTGAGCGTGCGTCCCGAGCAGATCCGGCTCGCCGCCGCCACGACCGACCTGCCCAATCAGGTGGCCTTCCGCACGCAAGCGCAGGTGCTCAACCGCATCTTCCTCGGCGAGCAGACGGAATATCTCGTGGTGCATGAGAAGCTCGGCGAATTCATGGTCAGGAGCCCGCGCCAGGGCAACCCGGCTTTGGCCTTCGAGATCGGCGACAGAGTGGCGGTCGGCTGGCCGCCCGATGCCGCTTTGGTTCTCGCCAAGGATTGAGTGCGTAGACAGAAACATAAGGAGGAAACAATGGCTGACGACAGGATCATCACGCCGCAGAAATTCATGGACGAGCTGCGCCGCTTCCAGAAGGGCTCGGTCACGCGCCGGCATTTTCTCGGCGTCACCGGTTTGGGCGTGGCGACAGCGGTAATGGGCGGCGCGATGCCGGGCCTCAAGCCGCGCAAGGCCTATGCGGCCTTGTCGGGTACGGTGAATCTCACCACCTGGCCCAACTACCACAATCAGGAGAATCTCGACGCCTTCACCAAGCAGACCGGCGTCACCATCAATATGAACGTGTTCGGCTCGAATGAAGAGATGCTGGCCAAGCTCCAGGCAGGCTCGACCGGCTGGGATGTCTTCGTGCCGACCAATTATACGATCAGCACCTATAAGGGTCTCGACCTCATCGAGCCGCTCGATCTGAAATTGCTGCCCAATTACGATGTCGCCGCCCAAGACCAGCGCTTCACCTCGGAAGGCACGATCGACGGCACGGTCTATGCGGTGCCGAAGAACTGGGGCACCACCGGCTTCGTCATCAACACCAAGAACGTCACCCAGAATCCGACGAGCTGGAAGGACTTCTGGGATCTGACCAAAGGCCCGCTCACCGGCCGCGTGATGGTGCATGACTATCAGCTCACCACCATCGGCAATGCGCTCAAATATTTCGGCTATTCCTTCAACTCGAACGACGAGAAGCAATTGGCCGAAGCCGAGAAGCTCATGCTCGAGGCGAAGCCACATCTCTTCGCCATCAATTCCGACTATCAGCCCTCGATGCGCAATGGCGACGCCTGGGTGTCGGTCGCCTGGACCGGCGATGCGACGCAGCTGCATCGCGACATTCCGGAAATCCAGTATGTGCTGGGCAAGGAGGGCGGCGAGATCTGGACCGACTACTTCGCCATTCCGAAGGGGGCTGCCAACAAGGACGCCGCCTATGCGCTGATCGACTGGCTGCTGACGCCCGAGATCAACGCCAAGGAAGTCCAGGCGCATGGCTATCCCTCGACCGACGCGCGCACCAACAAGCTGGTGTCGAAGGAGATGCTGGAGAATCCGATCCTCTATCCGGCCAAGGACCTGCTCACCAATCTCGAATTCGGCGCCGCGGCGACGCTGACCAATCCGGTGCGCGCCGAGATCATGGCCCGCTTCAAGGCGGCGTGACGCGGATTCCCCCTCTCCCGTGCGCAGCATGGGAGAGGGTGGCCGAAGGCCGGGTGAGGGCTCTACCTTTCATCAAGAGACACCCTCATCCGCCCTTCGGGCACCTTCTCCCGCACGCGGGAGAAGGGGAATACATGCTCTAGTGCCCATGCCCCAGCTCGCGCCCGTTTCCCGATCGAAAACCGTCACCGCTCTCCTGGTGGCGCCGGCAGGGCTGTTCTTTTTCTTCCTGCTCATCCTGCCGCTCATCGTCGTCATCATCTATTCCTTCGGCGCGCGCGCCGAGGCGGGTGGTTATGCGCCGGCTTTCACGCTCGACAACTACGCCAACCTGCAGGCCCGCGGTCAGGCCTTCTTCAACACCTTGACGCTGTCTCC
>NNBT01002044.1_pt1 | contig 31281 bp, 34 predicted proteins | sample 1173831 | NCBI WGS metagenome assembly NNBT01 (sample SAMN07173936, study PRJNA388173) | plant metagenome | isolation source: symbiotic tissue sample KVJ10 | place: Norway: Troms, Kvaloya island | reverse complement strand
CGACGACGAGCGCTGACCCTACACCGCATTCACCTTCCGCCCCCGATTCCAAAGCCAGAACGGCAGCCCCGACAGCAGCGCCCTCACGGCCGCTTCGCTCTGATGCAGGCCGTTGAGCGAGACGCGCGGCAGCGCGTGAAGGTGGTCGGCATGCTCCGCGAAGAGATGGCCCGGCCGCGTCGTCACCGCGCTGGCGAAACCCGCTGCCTTCGCCAGCGCGAACTCCCGCGGCCCGGCCGAGGTGGGGTCACCGACCGGATAGGCGAAATGGCGGATGGGGATGCCGAGTTCGGTTTCTAGGCGGGTCTTGCTGTCGACGATCTCCGCCCGGGCGAAGGCCTCGTCATGCTTGGCCAGCATCGGATGCGTCAGGGTGTGAGCGCCGATGGTCACGCCGGGCGCGCCGGCCAGCGCCCTCAGCGTCTCCCAGGGCAGGCATTCGCGCTCGACCAAGGCGGCGGGGTCGATGCCGGCCTGACCCGTCAGATCGGAAATGGCTGACAGCAGAATCGCTTCCGGCTGTTTGCGCAGACGCCAGTAGAGCCTGTCGAACGCGCGCTGCTTTTCGGAATCACTCGCCGTCCGCGCCGTGAAAGGGCCGTCCGGCAAAGCAAGCGAGATGGCTGGCAGCGCCCTGATCGCCTCCTCCAGCTCCAGCCACCAGAGCCGCGCCGTGCGGTCGGCGAAGCCCGGCGTGACGAAGAGCGTCCAGGGCGCGCCATGTTTCGCCAGCACCGGCCAGGCCTGCTCGACATTGTCGCGGTAGCCATCGTCGAAGGTCAGCGCGACGAAGAGGCGGCCCGTTCGCGGCGCCGACAGACGCAGGAGCGCCTCGTCCAGCGACACCAGATCATAGCCCTCGGCGCGGATCAGGGCGAGCGTGCGGTCGAGGAAATCGGGGGTGATGTCCAGCAGCCCGTTGGGCCGAAAGCCGCCCGCACCTTGCGGCCGGACATGGTGCAGCGTGAGGATGACCCCCGCGCCTTGCGCGAGTCCCCTGCCCCAGCGGTCGGCACCTATGGCCGCGATCGCCCCGAAGACGGCGGAGAAGGCTTGGTGGCGCAGGTTCATCTGTCCGTTCCGCGGCAACCGCTCGCTAACGCTGTTTGCCGATCCAGGCTCGGCTCCGGCGCGATCTTGCCCAGTCCGTTCACAATAGCGGGTTAAGGACGGGCATCGTCGCCCATCCGAGGTCCGGCCCGTCCATGTCAGCCCTTGCCGATTCCCGTTTTGACGAGCGCCAGGCGGCTCCCAGCCTGAGCGACCGCAGCGACGTCGCCGATGCCTGGCTCTGGCACAGCGTTACCATCACCGCCGACATCGTCTCGCTCGAAGCCGATTGGCACGCGCTCGAAGCCCGCGCGCTGGTGACGCCCTATCAGGCCTATGGCTGGGTGCGGCCTTTCGTCGAGACGGTCGGCGCGGCGCAGCGGATGGACTTCCGCCATGTCGTCCTGCGCGATGGCGCGGGTGAGCCGCTGGCGATCCTGCCGCTGGTCATCACCCGCCGCAACGGCATCCGCTTCGCCGAGTTCATCGGCGGCAAGCATGCCAATTACCATATGGGGCTGTTTGCGCCCGATTTCGCCGCCCGCCTCGATGCCGCCGCCACCCGCCGGATGCTGACCGAAATCGGCGCCGCGATCGGCGGGCTCGATGCCCTGATCTTCGTCAACCAGCCGACGCAGTGGCAGGGCATCGCCAATCCGCTGGCGGCGCTGGCGGCGGGTCCCAGTCCCAGCTGCGCCTACAAGCTCGCCCTGATCAGCGGGGATTGCGATGGCTCGCTGCGGCGCTCGATGAGCAGCCACGCCCACAAGAAGCTGAAGAACAAGCGCAACCGGTTCGTCACCTACGGACCCTCCGAGATCGTGCGGGCGCGCGAGCCGGGCGAGATCGCCCGGGTGATCGACGCGTTCCTGCGGCAGAAGGCGGCGCGTTTCAGGATGATGGGCGTGCCCGATCCCTTTGCGGCGCCGGCGGTGCGGAGCTTCCTGGAACGGGGCGCGCAGGCCAGCGGCGCGCAGCCTGCAGTCCTCGAACTCTATTCGCTCGATGTCGCCGGACAATCGGTCGCCACCTATGTCGGCGCCGTCCAGGCCGGCCGCTTCTCGGGAATGGCGACCTCGTTCGACATGGACAGCGAGGTCGCCAAGACCAGTCCCGGCGAGATCCTGCTCGTCGACCTGATCAAGCTGAAATGCCGCGAGGGGATCACCATGTTCGATCTCGGCGTCGGCGAGGCGCGCTACAAGACCACGATCTGCAACGAGCGCGACGACCTCGTCGACAGTTTCCTGCCGCTGACGGCCAAGGGCCATGCCTTCGCCGTCATCGCCCGGGCCAAGCGCGAAGCCAAGCGCCGCATCAAGGCCTCACCGCTGGCCCTGAAGCTGGCGCACCGCGTCTCCGGCTGGCTCAACCGGGGCCGCACAGCGGCGGTCGAGGACTAGGGTTTTCCTAAACCGGCGCGGGATCGCGCTCGCGCAGATCGCGCATCGTCGCGGCCTGCGGCGCATCCAGCATCAGCGTCACCGGCGCCTTGGCGAGGTCGGCGAGGCGATAGGCCGCCTCGACGGCGTGGCCGTTGCCGAGATGACCGGCCATGACGAGGCCGCCCTGGGCGCGGCCGGCGAGCGGGCCGAGCATGGCCGCCGAATCGTTCGAACCGGCGGCGACCAGCACCCAGTCATAGGTTTCGCACAGCGCATCCAGCGCGACCTCGACGAGATCGGCGGCCGCGAACACGGCATTGCGCCCGGCGCGGCCGGGCCCGATGCGGTGAAGCCTGGAGCCGGGCTCGCGCGTGATGATGTCGGAGAACAGCGCCTCGCCCGCCAGAAGCTCGGAGAAGCCCGAAGCCCGGCGGTCGTCGTCCGCGGCGAGATCGACGATGATGCAGCGGCAGCGCTGCGACAACAGCTCGGCGAGGTCATGGGGCGTCGTCGCCCCCTCGCCTGCGCCGTCGAGCACCAGCACCAGCGGCGCCATGCCGCGCGCGGGCTCCTCGATCCGCTCGGCGAGATCGGCGAGCGTCTGTTCGGGATAGGCCAGATCCAGCGTGATCTGGCCGAGGCGGCCACCATGCGTCAGCAGGCCGGCGACGCGCTCGCGGCGCGGATCGACGGGCATGTCGTCGTCTCGCCTCGCACCGGCGGGCGTGCCCCCGACCCAGCCCGGCGCACGGCGCGGCTGCGGGGCCGGCACGTCGCGCTGGCCGTTGAGGAGTTCGCGCGACACCACGGTCGCCAGGGACGCCAGGAAGGTCGCGAGCGTTGCCACCAGCACGGTCGGCAGCTTCTTGGGGAAGGACGGCTCGGTCGGCTCGACGGCCCGCGAGATGACGCGCGCATCGGCCGGCGTCGCGTTCTGGGTGTCGCGGGCGACGGCCTCGCGATAGCGCAGCATGTACTGCTCGAGCTGCTCGCGCAGCGTGCGCGCCTCGCGCTCCAGCGCCCGCAGCTGGACCTCGCTGTCATTGCCGGTCGAGACGTTCTTCTTCTGCCCGTCGAGCGCGGCGGTGAAGCTCTCGACGCGCTGGCCGGCGATCTTGGCCTCGTTCTCCAGCGTGCGGACCGTGCGCTCGGCGGCGGCGCGAAGCTGGCCTTCGAGATCCGCGAGCTGGGCGGTGAGCTCCTTGATGCGCGGATGCTCGGAAAGGAGGTTGCGCGATTCGAGCGCGATCTGGGCGCGCAGCGTGACGCGCTGCTCGATCAGGCGGCGCACCAGCTCGTTGTTGGCGACGTCGGGGATCTCGAAGGTGCGGCCCTGCTTGATCGCGTCGCGGATCAGCCCGGCCTTGGCCTGCGCCTCCGCCTGCTGGCTGCGCGCGGCGGACAGCTGCGTCGAGAGATCGCCGAGCTGCTGGGCGTTGATGGTCGTGTTGTTGGCGCCGACGAGGAGGCCGTTGCGCGAGCGGAACTCCTCGACCTTGGCCTCCGCCTCGGCCAGGCGCTTGCGCAGCGGCTCGATTGTGGTGGACAGCCAGGAAGAGGCGCTGCGGGCCGAATCCTGCTTGGCGGCCTCCTGCAGCTCCAGATAGGCGTTGGCGATGATGTTGGCGCCGCGGGCGGCGAGCTCCGGGTCCTGCGAGGTGAACTCGACGGCCACGATGCGCGAGCGCCCGACCGGATAGACCAGCAGCCGGTCGTAGTATTTCTCCAGCACGCGGTCTTCCGGCGAACGGTCGGCGGGATGGCCGCCAAGCCCGATCAGCACGCCGATCTTGCGCAGCGCGTTCAGGGCGCCGGCGCCGGAATCGAACTCCGCGTTGCCGACCAGGCCGATGCGCTTGATCGCCTCCCGGGCGAGATCTCGCGACATGATGATCTGGACCTGACTCTGGACGGCTTCAGCGTCGAACTGGCCCGAGCTGTCGGGCGAGGACTGGCCGGGCAGCGTGAAGAAGCCGCCGCGATTTTCCAGGAGGATGCGGGCCTCGCCGGTGTAGCGCGAGGAGACGAGATTGACCGCCACGAAGGACAGGCCCAGCACCGCCAGCGTCGGCCCGATGATCCAGGCCTTGCGCCGCTTGACCGCGAGCCAGAGCGCCGAGAGGTCGAGCATCTCGCCGCGCCCCTCGCCGTCGCGCGCCGGCAGCTCGCGCAGCTGCTCCCTGACATGGCTCTCGGTCTGAGCGGTCATGATCCATCCATTCACGCAAAACTCTCGCGCCCTGGACAGGACGCTGCGGGAATGAAAGCGCAGTAAGGTTAGTGCCGGGTTAAGAGCCCAAAGGTGTGTCTTGCAACAACGCGACCGCGCGCAAGCATTCTGAAGTCTTTGTTAACCATATCGCGGCCATGGTTCGGCAGGGTTCTGCATGGGTATCGCTTGTGATGAGTCGACGTCTCGCCTCTCTCGCCTTGGCTGTCGCCATGACGGCCGGCGCCTGCGCGCCACGCTACGCGCCGTCCGACTATGCGCTGGCGCAGCCGAGCGGCCCCTATCGCCTCGCTAGCGGCGATCGCCTGCGCGTCATCGTCTTCGGCCAGGACAATCTGTCCAACATCTACGCGGTCGACGGCTCGGGCCGGATCTCGATGCCGCTGATCGACACGGTCGAGGCCCAGGGACGCACGACCCAGCAGCTCGAGAAGGCGATCGAGGCCAAGCTTCGCACTGGCTTCCTGCGCGAACCCAAGGTCTCGGTCGAGGTCGACACCTACCGCCCCTTCTTCGTGCTCGGCGAAGTTACCAATTCCGGCCAGTTCCCCTATGTCCACGGCATGACCGTGCAGACGGCGGTGGCGATCGCCGGCGGCTTCACGCCGCGCGGCCAGCGCTCCTCCGCCGAGGTGACACGCCAGGTCGAGGACCAGTTGGTGACGGCGAGCGTGCCGATCACCTATCCGGTCCAGCCCGGCGACACGATCGTCATCAAGGAACGCTGGTTCTGAGCCTGCCGGGAGAGCGCAGATGACGGACGCCGCGCGCCTGCGGATCCTCCATGTCTTCCGGGCGCCGCTCGGCGGGCTGTTCCGGCATGTGCTCGACCTCGCCCGCGGGCAGGCGCAGCGCGGTCACGACGTCGGCATCTTCTGCGACGCGACGACCGGCGGAAACCGCGCCGACGAGGTTTTTGCCGAGCTGTCCGACACGATGACGCTCGGCATCACCCGCGTGCCGATGTCGCGCTATCCCAGCCTCACCGATGCGCGGGCACAGATGAGCGAGATGGCGGTCCGCGCCCGGCTCGATCCCGACATCGTCCACTGCCATGGCTCGAAGGGCGGACTCTATGGCCGGCTGCCGGCGCTGCTGAGCCCACGGCGGCGCTACGCCACCGCCTACACGCCGCATGGCGGCAGCTTCAACTACAAGCCCGGCGGAAACGAACACAAGATCTACATGGCCGTCGAGCGGTTGCTGGAACGCGCCACCGACATGTTCCTGTTCGAGAGCCGCTTCATCGCGGGGCGCTTCGAGGCCTATATCGGCCATCTGCCGCGCACCGACCATCGCATCGTGCTGAACGGCATCTCGGAACCCGAATTCGAGCCGATCGACCACACGCACGCGACCTTCGATCTGGTCTATCTCGGCGAACTGCGCTCGGCCAAAGGAATCGACACGCTGATCGATGCGCTGAGCCTGCTCAAGAGTCGCGACGCCCTGACGCCGCGCATCCTGATCGTCGGCTCAGGCCCCGACGAGGCGGCGCTCAAGGCGCTGACCGTCTCGCGTGGCATCGCCGGGCAATGTGTCTTTGAGCCGCCTGGGCCGATCCGCAAGGCTTTGTCCCGGGGCCATGTCATGGTCGTGCCGTCGCGCGCAGAATCCCTGCCCTATGTCATTCTGGAGGCTGCCGCGGCCGCGCAGCCGCTGGTGTCCACCGATGTCGGCGGGATCAACGAGATCTACGGCCCTGACCACAAGGACCGGCTGATCCCTACCAACGACCCCGTCATCCTCGCCGCAGCGATCGCCAGGGCGCTGGCGACGCCAGAGGCCGAGCGCACGGCCGAAGCTGCCGATCTCGCGCGGCATGTCCGGGACAACTTCCAACTCGATGCCATGATCGACGGCGTGCTGGCCGCCTATCGCGACGCGATGGCCAAGCGCGCGGCCGCTTGAGCACGCGCTCAGACCAGCTTGAGCGCGACGACGCCCGCGATGACCAGAGCGATGCCGGCCCAGCCCTGGGGCCTGATCGTCTGACCGAAGGCGAGCGCGCCGACGATCGCGGTGATGACCAGCCCGGCGCCGCCCCAGACGGCGTAGGCGACCGACAGGTCCATGCCGCGGATCGCCTGGGCAAGCGCCGCAAAGGCGCCGATCACCATCATGATGCCGAGCAGGCCCGGCAGGCGACGGCGCATGCCGTCGGAGAGTTTCAGCAGGCAGGAGCCGGAGACCTCCAGCACCACCGCCAGCGCCAGCCAGGCGATGGCGAGCGTTTGCGGAATCAGGGGGGTGATCATGCCGGCCTCCCCTCGGGCGTACCGGCGGCCTTGGCGCCGCTCTTGTCGTCGCCCACGCCGCGTTCGAGCAGGAGAATGCCGGCCAGGATCGCGGCCAGAGCCAGCAGACGCCCGACCGTCAGATGCTCGCCGAAGAGCAGGTGCCCAATGACGGCGATGCCGACGATGCCGAGCCCCTCCCAGACCGCATAGGCGACAGCCAGCGGGATGACCCGCAACGCGATCGAGAGCAGGGCGAAGGACAGGCCGATCAGGACCAGCGGCAGGAGCGCCACGAGCCAGGGAGCCGAGACGACCGACTTCAGCGCGGCCGTCGCGACGATCTCGACGGCGATGGCCGCGAGCAGGAAGAACCAATGGGAAGACATGTTGCACACGGGCGAAGCCGACAACGGGCGTCGCGGGGGCGAGGCCAGGCAGCTCAGCAAAAGTTCGAGTTTGAAATCAGGGTCCGGATCAAGAAGGCATTCGGCGGAATTGACCCCGAACGCAGCACGGCAATCGATCGTCAGCCGCTTGGGCCGAAGACTTGATCGCGCAGCAATGTGCTTCTCAGACACTCATCGCCGCATGAGATAAACGCGATGTTGCTTCGTGTCAACCTGAAACGACTTTCAACGAGCCTCCACCCCGCACCACACGACAAAAACAGCCCCTGTTTAACTGTCACAATACGTTGATCGGCCACGCAAAAATCGAGGTTTTCGGACGCCGGAAAAATCGCCCTCTTCATGCGGTGCGCGACGCAGGGCGACAGAGGCGCCGGCTCTCGAAACAGCGACGGGTCCGATTAAGCCTTCCGTGAGCATTTTCCGCTACGCCGGAGGCAAGATCGGCGGGTCGACGGCGGCAACGGGTCCGGCGGCGCCGACAGCGACCACGGTTGCAGCGACCAGGGATGTGACGTCATGGGTGCCTTCGATGTCCGCGATCTGATCAAGGCGGACGCCGCCGCATCGGCCACGCCGGAGATGTTCGGAACGTCAGGCGGCGGCACGCGCGTCCTTCACCCGCTGGCGGAACGGATCGCCGCGATGCCGGTCAGGCCGACGCTGTCGCCGGTGATGATCGAGGGGCTGGTTCGCTTCTGCGACGTCCTGGCCATCGTCGGTGCGGGTGGGCTGTTCTACTGGCTCTATGCCGCCGGCAATGTCGACAGCACCCTGCCCTACCAGGTCACCATTCCCGCGCTCGCGGTCGGGGCGCTCGCCGTGTTTCAGGCGCTGCATCTCTACCATGTCGGCGCGCTCCGAAATTTCATCGCGATGGCCGTCCGGCTCGCCACCGGCTGGACGCTGCTGTTCCTGATCACGCTTGCCGCCTTCTTCTTCCTCAAGATCGGCGATCAGGTCTCGCGCGTCTGGCTGTTGGGCTTCTATGGCGCCGGCGCCGCGGCCCTGCTGACGGAACGCCTGGTCGTCACGCTCGGCGTGCGGCACCTGACGCGCACCGGGCAGCTGGAGCGCCGCACGGCGATCGTGGGCGGCGGCGAGGCCGGCGAGGCGCTGATCCGCGCGCTCGAAGCCCAGCGCGACACGGGCCTGCGCATCTGTGGCGTTTTCGACGACCGCAATGACGACCGCTCGCCCGATCTCGTCGCGGGCTACCCCAAGCTCGGCACCATCGACGATCTCGTCGAGTTCGCGCGCCGCACCAAGCTCGACCTCGTGATCTTTACCCTGCCGATCTCGGCCGAAGCACGTCTGCTGGCGATGCTGCGCAAGCTCTGGGTGCTGCCGATCGACATCCGCCTCTCGGCGCATATGTCGAAGCTGCGCTTCCGGCCGCGCTCGTATTCCTATTTCGGCGCGGTGCCGGTGCTCGACGTTTTCGACCGGCCGATCGCCGACTGGGACATCGTGGTCAAATGGGTCTTCGACAAGGTCGTCGGCACGCTGGCGCTGATCGTGCTGTCGCCGGTCATGCTGGCGACGGCGATCGCGATCCGGCTCGATTCGCGCGGACCGGTGCTGTTTCGCCAGAAGCGCTACGGCTTCAACAACGAGCTGATCGAGGTGCTCAAATTCCGCTCGCTCTATCACGAGATGGCGGACCAGAACGCGGCCCGGCAGGTCACGAAAGACGATCCGCGCGTCACCCGCGTCGGCCGGTTCATCCGCAAGACCTCGCTCGACGAATTGCCGCAACTGTTCAACGTCGTGCTGAAGGGCAATCTCTCGCTGGTGGGGCCGCGTCCCCATGCCGTCCATGCCACGGCCTCGAACCGCGCCTATGAGCAGGTCGTCGACGGCTATTTCGCCCGCCACAAGGTCAAGCCCGGCATCACCGGCTGGGCGCAGGTCAATGGCTGGCGCGGCGAAACCGACACCGAGGACAAAATCCAGCGCCGCGTCGAGCACGACCTCTATTACATCGAGAACTGGTCGGTGCTGCTCGACCTCTACATCCTGGTGAAGACGCCATTCTCGCTGATGACCAAGACCGAGAACGCCTATTGAGCGCGCTCGCCGACAGCACCTCGCCGGAGCGCGGTCGCAGCCGCGGCGGTCTGCGCGTGTCCTATGCCGCGATCAAGCGCGGCGTGCTCTGGCTGCTGACGGCCTGCAGCGGGCTCGCACTGATCGAGCCCTCGCCCTATGAGCTGGTGTTCCTGCTCGCCGTCTTCGTCTTCGCGCTGACCGGCATCCGCTTCTCGCAGAAGCTCCTGCCGATGGCCTTACTGCTGCTGATCTACAACATCGGCGGCACCTTCTCGCTGATCCCGTGGATGGACGACGCGGCGGCCGTGCGCTTCACCGCGGTGTCGGTCTATCTGATGATCACCGCGATCTTTCTCGCGGCGATCATGGCCGACGACGCGCTCGGCCGGCTCGAGACATTGCGCCGCGGCTATCTCTTCGCGGCCTGGGGTGCCGGGCTCGCCGGCATCCTCGGCTATTTCGACATCGGGGGGCTGGGCTCGATCTTCACGCTGTACGGGCGCGCCTCGGGCACCTTCAAGGACCCCAACGTGCTCGGGCCCTTCCTCGTCGTGCCCATCGTCTATGCTCTGCAGCACATCCTGATCGGGCGCCTGGGTCTGCTGCGCGGGCTTCTGGTGATGAGCGTGCCGCTGGCGGCGTTGTTTTTGACCTTCTCGCGCGGGGCCTGGGGCAATCTCGTCGCTGCGGCGCTGCTGATGATCGCGCTGACCTTCCTGACCGCTCCCAGCGCCGCCCGGCGGACGCGGATCGTCGCGCTCACACTGGCGGCGCTCGGGCTGCTCACCGTCGCATTGCTGGTGGCGCTGTCGTTTGAGAACATCCGCAGCATCTTCGAGGTGCGGGCCGCGCTCGTGCAGGAGTATGATGGCGGCGTCACGGGCCGGTTCGGCAACCAGCTGCGGTCGATCCCGCTGCTTCTCGACGCGCCCAACGGCTTCGGGCCACTGCGCTTCCGCTGGTTGTTCCCGGAGGATCCGCACAACGTCTACATCAACGCCTTCGCCTCCTATGGCTGGCTCGGCGGCGTCTCGTGGCTGGGCCTGATGGCGGCGACCTGCCTCATCGGCTGGCGGCTGGTGTTCCAGCGCTCGCCCCGGCAGAACCACGTCATCGTGCTTTGGTCGGTGCTGTTCGTGACGATTCTGCAGGGCCTGCAGATCGACACCGACCACTGGCGCCACATGTATCTGATGCTGGGTCTGGTCTGGGGGCTGGCGGCGCTGCCTGTCGGCGAAGACGCGAAACCTCAGCCGCGGTCCTTGCGGACGACGACATAGGCGTAGGTCGTCACGAAGTCCCAGCCGATGCGGGCCGCCAGCGCGTTGAAGACGTGGTCGGCCTGCTTCAGGCCTGGCACCCGGTCGAAATAGCCATGCCCCCAGAAGCGCTGGACGTGCAGGTCGGTGAAGCCGGCGCGGTTGAGCATCGGCGCCAGCCGCTTTCGACTGCCGCGGCACCAGTCATAGAGCGCGGGAAATTTCGGGTCGCCGCCACCGTCGCGGCGGGCGGGGAACATCGCATGCACCACCGCGCGCGAGACGCTTTCCGGCAGCACATGGTTGAGGGCGAAGGCCGGCGCCCACAGCGTCGGGAAGAAGGCGAGCGCGACGCCGCCCGGCGACAGCAGGGCATGGATGTTGGTCCAGGCGCGCTCGACATCGGCGACATGCTCGAACACCATCCGCGACACCATCAAATCATAGCCGCCGCGCGCGATATCGGGCTCGGACAGGTCGCCGGCGATGTCGAACCGCGCGGTCCTGAGGCCTGCCGGCGTGAGCGCGAGTTCGCCGGCGTCGATGTCGTTGACGATCAGGTCGATGCCGCGGCGCTTCGCCTGCTCGGCGGTGAACAAAGGATCCCGCCCGCCGCCGATCTCGCAGACGCGGCGCAGGCCGAACTGCTGGCTCAGCCCAAGGATGGTCGCCTCGTAATTGTCCCAGGCCCATTGCGAGTGCCAGTGCGGCACGCGCTCACGGAAGAAACCCTCGAGCGAACCGGCGCCCTCGCTGGTCGCGCGCATCGCGGGATGGGGGGTGGCCGCCGTGACCGTCGCCAGTGACATCGTCTTCTCCGCCTGAACAGCGCCGGACCGCGCAAAACCATGCCGGCATCGGCCTTTGCTCGCAATCGGATAGCCGAGTTTGGGTTAACCCGGACTTGGCGAAACCGAGCCGTCGTCGAAAAAAACGGAAGAACCGCACAGATCGGGGACGCAAGCGGATTGCATCCCCCGCGCCCCGCCCCTATAAGCCGAGCCGTCGGAGCGTAGCGCAGCCCGGTTAGCGCACTTGTCTGGGGGACAAGGGGTCGGAGGTTCGAATCCTCTCGCTCCGACCATAAAACCCATTAAAATCAGAATTCTGCAGGCCCGCTGAAACCGGAAGACGGCCGTGCCTTGCCCGGTTCAACGTCGTACGTGACCGCGGCGGCCGCGCAGCCGCCATGTCTCTCGGCGAACGCCGGCCTGCTGGCGCAGGCTTCGGCGCTCCCCTTCTCTGCTGCTCACTCGACGATTCGCACCGCGCCCTTGGCCGCGCTCGTCGTCATCGCCGCATAGGCCTTCAGCGCGGTCGTGACCTTGCGCTTGCGCGGGGCAGCGGGCTTCCAGGCGTCCCTGCCCTTCGCCTCCATCGCGGCGCGGCGCTGCGCCAGTTCGGCGTCGGACACCTGGAGCGTGATGCTGCGGCCGGGGATGTCGATGGCGATGACGTCGCCGTTCTCGACGAGGCCGATCGCCCCGCCCTCGGCGGCTTCCGGCGAGACATGGCCGATCGAGAGCCCCGACGAGCCGCCCGAGAAGCGACCATCGGTGATGAGCGCGCAGGCTTTGCCCAGCCCCTTCGATTTCAGATAGCTCGTCGGATAGAGCATCTCCTGCATGCCGGGCCCGCCGCGCGGCCCCTCATAGCGGATCAGGACGATGTCGCCGGCCTTGATCCTGCCGTTGAGGATGCCGTCGACGGCCGCGTCCTGGCTCTCGAAAATGACCGCAGGGCCGGAAAAGGTCAGGATCGAGGCATCGACGCCGGCCGTCTTCACGATGCAGCCGTCGAGCGCGATGTTGCCCGAGAGCACGGCCAGCCCGCCATCCTGTGAATGGGCATTGGCCCTGCTGCGAATGACGCCGCCTTCCCGGTCGAGATCGAGCTCGGCGAAGCGGCGGTCCTGGCTGAAGGCCACCTGCGTCGGCACGCCGCCGGGCGCGGCGCTGTAGAAGGCGCGCACACTCTCGCTCTTCGTCTGCGCGATGTCCCAGCGCGCCAGCGCATCGGCCATGGTCGCGGCGTGGACGGTCGGCAGCGAGGTGTCGATGAGCCCGGCGCGGTCGAGTTCGCCAAGGATCGCCATGATCCCGCCGGCGCGGTGGACGTCCTCCATATGCACATTGGCGACGGAGGGCGCGACCTTGCAGAGCACCGGCACGCGCCGCGACAGCCGGTCGATGTCGGCCATGGTGAAGTCGATCTCGGCCTCGTGGGCGGCGGCGAGCAGGTGCAGGACCGTGTTGGTCGAGCCGCCCATGGCGATGTCGAGCGTCATCGCGTTCTCAAAGGCCTTGAAGCTCGCGACATTGCGCGGCAGCACCGACAAGTCGTCCTGCTCGTAATGGCGCCGGGTGATGTCGACGATCAGGTGGCCGGCCTCGACGAACAGGCCCTTGCGATCGGCATGGGTGGCGAGAACCGAGCCGTTGCCGGGCAGCGCCAGGCCCAGCGCCTCGGTCAGGCAGTTCATCGAGTTGGCGGTGAACATGCCCGAGCAGGAGCCACAGGTCGGGCAGGCCGAGCGCTCAATCGTTTCGACCTCGGCGTCGGAGTATTTGCTGTCGGCGGCGGCGATCATCGCATCGACGAGGTCGACCTTCTTCAGCACCCCCTCGGCGATGTATTTGCCCGCTTCCATCGGCCCGCCCGAGACGAAGACGGCGGGAATGTTGAGCCGCATCGCGGCCATCAGCATGCCGGGCGTGATCTTGTCGCAGTTCGAGATGCAGACCATCGCGTCGGCGCAATGGGCATTGACCATGTATTCGACGCTGTCGGCGATGATCTCGCGCGAGGGCAGGCTGTAGAGCATGCCGTCATGGCCCATGGCGATGCCGTCATCGACCGCGATGGTGTTGAATTCCTTGGCGACGCCGCCGGCCTTCTCGATCTCGCGGGCGACGAGCTGGCCGAGATCCTTGAGATGGACATGGCCGGGCACGAACTGGGTGAAGGAGTTGACCACGGCGATGATCGGCTTGCCGAAATCGCCATCCTTCATGCCGGTGGCGCGCCAGAGGCCGCGCGCGCCGGCCATGTTGCGGCCATGGGTGGTGGTGCGGGAGCGATAGGCGGGCATGTCTGACCTCTGGCCGAAAACCGGGCGTCCCTCATAAGACGCGGCTCGCCTGCCTCACAATCGAATAAATCGATCATGTCCGTCGAAGCCGCACGGCCGGCCCAGCGCAGGGGCTCGATCGAAGCCAGCCGGCGCGCGCTGCGATCATGGCCGATCCCGCTTTGGCGGAACTGGCCTCGACCGGCGGGGGCGACTACGAAATTCTCCGCACGGTCCCGGAAAAGGAATATCCTGCTTCGGATGCGCGGCGCGGCGCGGTCAGCCCGATCGTGCCGGCCCGGATCGACCGGGGCACCAAGAGGGGCGGCCTGGCAGCGACAGCCAATGGCTGCCTCGCCCATTTTTTGGAAGAGGTGGCCGGCGCCGCCTCGTCGAGGACGGCAGACGCATGAACCACCATGTCCCGGTCGCTGATGCGGATGCCCTCGCCAAGAGGAACTCCGTCGTGCTGGCCTGCGCCCAGGCGCTGGGCGGCGCGAGCCCGTCGATCGTGATTTCGCTGGGCGGCATCGTCGGGTCGCAGCTCGTCACCGACCAGCATTTCGCCACCGTGCCGGTCAGCCTGATGCAGCTCGGCATCGCGGTGGGCGTGATCCCGGCCGCCATGCTGATGCGCCGCTTCGGGCGCCGCAACGGCTACCTACTCGGCGCATTGATCGGCGCGACCGCCGCCAGCGTCGCCGCCGCCGGCGCCAGCACGCGGCTGTTCTGGCTGTTTTGCCTGGGCACCTTCGCATGCGGGCTATACGGCGCCTTCGTGCAGAGCTACCGCTTCGCCGCCGCCGATGCCGCGACCGAGAGCTTCCGTCCGCGCGCGATCTCCTGGGTCATGATCGGCGGCATCGCGGCCGGCGTCATCGGCCCGCAATCGGTCTACTGGACGCGCGACCTCACGCCGGCTGCTCCTTTTGCCGCAAGCTTCCTCGCCCAGGGCTGCCTGGCGCTGATCGCCATCCTGGTCATCCTGCAGTTGCGGGCCCCTCCGGTGGCGGCGGTGAAGGCCGGCGGCGGGCGGCCGCTTCCCGAGATCATGCGCCAGCCGAAGTTCATCGCCTCCGTCACCGCGGCGCTCGTCGCCTATGGACTGATGAGCTTCGTCATGACCGCAGCCCCGCTCGCCATGGTCGGCTGCGGCCATTCGGTGGGTGACGCCGCGCTCGGTATCCAGTGGCACGTGCTGGCGATGTTTGGGCCGAGCTTCTTCACCGGGCGGCTGATCGCCCGCTTCGGCAAGGCACAGGTCACGGTGGCCGGGCTGCTGCTGACGGCGCTGGCCGCCATCATCGGCTTATCTGGGATCAGCGTGGCGCATTTCTGGATCGCGCTGATCGTGCTCGGCGTCGGCTGGAATTTCGGCTTCATCGGCGCGACCGCCCTCGTGACCGACTGCTACCGGCCCGAAGAGCGGGTCAAGGTCCAGGCCGCCAACGACTTCCTCGTCTTCGGCTCGGTCGCCATCGCCTCCTTCTCGTCGGGCGGTTTGCTGCATTCGGGCGGCTGGGACAGCGTCAACTGGCTGGTCTTCCCGCCGGTGGCGGTGGCACTGGTGCTCGTCGCCTGGCAGGCGCTGAGCCGGAGCGCCCGACCGGCCTGACGGCGGCGCGCCCTGCGGCACCCTTGCGGAGACACAGCGATGCACCCTCACCAGCTTCCCCGGATCGCCAGCCGCCCTGCCGTCGGCGCGATCGGCCATAATCGCGGGGTCGTCGCGCGAAACTATGCCTTCATGCCGCCGGAAGGCGTGCTGGTCAGCCGGCTGCCGCATCTGGAGAAGACGATCGTTCGCGTGCTCGCCGCGCCCGTTCTGGGGGCAGCCTTTGCGCAATATGTTCTGGAGATCGAGCCGGGCGGCGGGACATCCGCGCCCTTCTCCGAGGACGGCGTCCAGCACTTCTACTATGGCCTGTCGGGCGAAGCCGCGTTCGCCATCGAGGGCGCGGCCCCGACGGCGTTCCGGCAGGGTAGCTTCGCCTATCTGCCGCCGCAGACGCGCTTCAGCCTGCGCAACGAGAGCGTGGCTCCGCTGCGCGTCCTCGCCCTGCGCAAGCGCTACGAGCCTGCGGCCGGGTTGAGCGTGCCGGAGCCGATCCTCTCGCATCGCGATGCGGTGCCGCTGACCAACCACACCGGCATGGAAGGGCGCGGCTTCCAGTTCCTGCTGCCTTATGGCGACCTGCGCTTCGATTTCGAAATGAACCTGATGTGGTTCAAGCCGGGCGCGTTTTTCCCTGCTGTCGAAACCCATGTGATGGAGCATGGGCTCTACATGCTGGAAGGACAGGGGCTCTATTTCCTGGGGCAGGACTGGCACGAGATCTGGGAGCAGGATTTCATCTGGATGGGCGGCTATTGCCCGCAGCAATTCTACCCCACCGGCTTCGACGACGCCTGCTACCTGCTCTACAAGAACGTCAACCGCGAGATCGCGCTGTAGCGGGCTTCGAGGGCACGGGCGTCCGTCCCGACGCTAAGGCGCGCCGAGCCGGACCAGCGTCCTTGCAGACGGCGCCAGTTGCCGGTCATGGGCGGCCAGTGCCGCGCCGGTCGCGATCCAGGCGGCCCCGTCCTGCCGGATCCGGGCGAGGAGCAGGTCGAGCACCCTGGCGGGAGCGGGCCGGCCCGAGACCCAGTCATGCAGGGTCAGGTTGAAGAGCCCGCCCGATGCCGCGCAGGCCTCCCAGTCGAACAGCCATTCGTCGAGGACCAGGATGGGGCTCGTCGGAGCCCAGCGCGCGTCGAGCCCCGTCATCTTGAAGCGCGTCGTGTCCTCGCGACTCCAGGAAACCGGCAGCTCGGTCACGCCCTCCAGCGTGTAGGGATGGTCATGTCCCGCCAGCGAACTGTCATAGAGGCCGTGCTGCAGGAGCAGGGCGTGCATCGCACGCGTCAACTCCCAGCCCGGCGCCCGGAAACCGGCCGGCCGCGCACCCGTCTGCGCGACGAAGACAGCCAGGGAGGCCTCCAGCGCCTCGCCGAACGCGTCGGTCGAGATCTCGCGGGTCGCCTCATGCGCGAAGCCGTGCAGACCGACCTCGTGGCCCTGTCGCAGCAGCTCTGGCAGCAGATCGGGATTGCGGGCGGCCACCAGCCCGGGGACGAAAAACGTCGCCTGCACCTCGTGCCGCGCCAGCACCTCCAGCAGACGAGCGATGCCTGCGCGCAGACCATAGGCCCGCTGTTCGCGCTCGGAGAGATAATCCGCGTCGGGCGCCCCGCGCAGGCGCCAGAGCAGGGGCGTATCGGCATCGACGTCGATGCTGATCAGGGCGGCCGAGGTCTTGCCGGCGGGCCAGGGATACATCACAGCGTGCCTCGCGCTCGGAAAACCACATGCGCCCGGCTCGCTTTTTGGGACGAACGCTGGGTCCATAGAGCCGCAGATCGCGCCGGGCGTCCTATAAAAAAGCGCTGGGCGGCATGTCTGGCCGTTATAGCCGGCCGGCGCCGGCCCCTTGCGCCGGTCCCCTGCCCTGCGAGACCGGGTCATCGCCGCGTTGCGCTTGTGCGCGAAACTTGCCACAAATTCGCCTGACACTGGCGACGCGATGCGGGCCCATACGTCTTCGAGCCCGCATTTTCTTTGACTGGCGTCCAAAACGGCAAATGAGGAGCGGAAAAGCTCCCGAGGGTCGGAAGCTCGAGGTCAGGAAACCGCATGTCAGCCTTGCTTATCATCATCGTCTTGAGTGCATTATCGATCGCCTATGGCGTCTGGGCCTATGCCGACGTCATGAAGCGCGACGCCGGCAACCAGCGCATGCAGGAAATCTCTGCCGCGGTTGCCGAAGGCGCGCAGGCCTATCTCAAGCGGCAATACATCACGATCGCCATGGTCGGCGCCGTGCTGTTCGTCGCGCTGATCTACCTGCTCGGAAAATGGGTCGGCATCGGATTCCTGATCGGCGCTGTCCTGTCGGGCGCCGCCGGCTTCATCGGCATGAACGTCTCGGTGCGTGCCAATGTCCGCACCGCCCAGGCGGCGATGCAATCGCTGGGCGACGGCCTCGACGTCGCCTTCAAGGCCGGCGCGGTTACCGGCATGCTGGTGGCAGGCCTCGCGCTGCTCGGCGTCGCCGTTTATTACGGCGTGCTGACCTCGATGCTGGGCTTCTCGCCTTCCAGCCGCGTCGTCATCGATTCGCTGGTGGCGCTGGGCTTCGGCGCGTCGCTCATCTCGATCTTCGCGCGTCTCGGCGGCGGCATCTTCACGAAAGGAGCCGATGTCGGCGCCGACCTCGTCGGCAAGGTCGAGGCCGGCATTCCAGAGGACGACCCGCGCAACCCCGCGACCATCGCCGACAATGTCGGCGACAATGTCGGCGACTGCGCCGGCATGGCGGCCGACCTGTTCGAGACCTATGCGGTGACGCTGGTCGCCACCATGGTGCTGGCGGCGATCTTCTTCGCCGGCCAGGCCACACTGGGCACGATGATGCTCTATCCGATGGCGATCGGCGCGGCCTGCATCGTGACCTCGATCATCGGCACCTTCTTCGTCAAGCTCGGCGCCAACCAGTCGATCATGGGCGCGCTCTACAAGGGCTTCATCGCGGCGGGCGTGCTCTCGGTCGGGGCGATCGCGGCCGTGAACTGGCTGATGTTCGGCGGCTTCGCCACCTCCTTCACCACCGCCCAGGGCGTCACCTTCACCTCGGGCGGGCTGTTTGCCTGCGCGCTGGTCGGTCTCGCCGTGACGCTGCTGATCGTCGTGATCACCGAATACTACACCGGCACCGGCAAGCGCCCGGTGGTCTCAATCGCCCAGGCCTCGGTCACAGGCCACGGCACCAACGTCATCCAGGGCCTCGCGGTATCCTTGGAATCCACCGCCCTGCCGACGATCGTGATCATCGCCGGCATCATCGTCTCCTATGGCCTCGCCGGTCTGTTCGGCATCGCCATCGCCACAACCGCGATGCTCGCGCTGGCGGGCGTCGTCGTCGCGCTCGACGCCTTCGGCCCCGTCACCGACAACGCCGGCGGCATCGCCGAGATGGCCGGCCTGCCCAAGGAGGTCCGCCACTCCACCGACGCGCTCGACGCCGTCGGCAACACCACCAAGGCGATCACCAAGGGCTATGCGATCGGCTCGGCAGGTCTCGGCGCGCTGGTGCTGTTTGCCGCCTACACCTCGGACCTGAACTTCTTCATCGCCGAGGCCAACAAGGCGGGCTCGACCACCTTCCAGTATTTCAGGGGCGTGGTCGTCGATTTCTCGCTGTCGAACCCTTACGTCGTCGTCGGCCTGCTGCTCGGCGGGCTGATCCCCTTCCTCTTCGCCGGCATGGGCATGACGGCGGTGGGGCGCGCGGCGGGCTCCGTCGTCGAGGAGGTCCGGCGCCAGTTCAAGGAGAAACCGGGCATCATGGACGGCACCGAGCGGCCCGATTATGCCCGCGCCGTCGATCTTCTGACCAAGGCGGCGATCAAGGAGATGATCGTGCCCTCGCTGCTGCCGGTGCTCGCGCCGATCGTGACCTTCTTCGCGATCAACGCCATCGCCGGCAAGAACCAGGCCTTTGCCGCCGTCGGCGCCATGCTGATGGGCGTCATCGTGACCGGCATCTTCGTCGCGATCTCGATGACCTCGGGCGGCGGCGCCTGGGACAACGCCAAGAAGAGCTTCGAGGACGGCTTCGTCGACAAGGACGGCGTGCGCCACATGAAGGGCTCCGAGGCGCACAAGGCCTCGGTCACCGGCGACACCGTCGGCGACCCCTACAAGGACACGGCCGGCCCCGCCGTGAACCCGGCGATCAAGATCACCAACATCATCGCTCTGCTGCTGCTGGCGATCCTGGCTCACTCCTGAGCCCTATCGCCTACCACCATGCAGATGGACCCCGCGGAGCGATCCGCGGGGTTTTCGTTTGAGCGCGGTCGGCAGCCCAGCGAACGCGGCAAACTACCGCCGCCACCGTAGCGTTCCGAGAGGCCATCTCACGCGCCGGCGGGCATGACGTCTCCAGCCACAGGAGACTCGTCATGACCCTACCCACCGCTACTGCCTCCGCTCCCGGAACAAGGCGCTTCGCCGATCTCGGCCTGCTGCTCGTCCTCGCCACGCTCTGGGGCGGCTCGTACAGCTTCATCAAGATCGGGGTGGAGACGATCCCGCCGGTGACACTGATTGCGGCGCGCACGCTTCTGGCCGGCGCCATCCTGCTCGTGGTCATACGCTGGCGCGGCCTGCGCCTGCCGCGCGACCTCGCGACCTGGCGGCTCTTCCTCGTCCAGGCCTGCCTCAACAGCGTCGCACCGTTCACGCTGATCGCCTGGGCCGAGTGCAGCGTCGAAGCGGGGCTCGCGACCATCCTGAGCTCGACCAGCCCGATCTTCGTCGTCCTGCTTACCTGTCTGTCGTCCAACGCCGAGCGCCTGCCGCGCCTCAGGCTGTTGGGGATCGCGGCCGGCCTCGCGGGCACGCTACTGATCGTCGGCGTACAGGCGCTGTCGGGCGTCGGCGAGCAGCTCGCAGCGCAGCTCGCGCTGGTCGCGGCCAGCCTCTGCTATGGCGGCGCGGCGCTGTTCGGGCGCCAATTCAAGGGGCTCGATCCGCTGATGCCGGCGGCGGGGTCGCTGATCTGCGGTGCGGCCGTGCTGCTTCCGCTCAGCCTGATTCTCGATCGCCCCTGGACGCTTTCGCCCTCGGTCGCGTCGGTCCAGGCCCTGATCGCGCTGTCGGTCGTCTCGACCGCGCTGGCCTTCGTGATCTATTTCCGCCTGATCGCGCGGCTGGGCTCGGTCGCGACCACATCGGTCGCCTATCTGCGCGTGCCCACCGGCGTGCTGATCGGCATGGTCTTTCTCGGCGAGACGCTGCCCCCCACGGCCTGGGCCGGGCTCGTCCTCGTCGTCGGAGGCGTGCTGGCAATGACGCTGCCGCTGGGCGGTTCACCGCATGATACGCGGCGTTGATCTGACACGTCAGGCCGACAAAAAACCCGCGGCGCGAGCCGCGGGCTGATCATGGGGGCGGGCTGTTGCGTGTCACTCTACGCCCCGAACGGCGTGAACCTGGTCACGCCGCGGAAGAGGTTGCGCAGGAAGCTCTGCTCTTCGCCGCCGGTGGCGGTGGTGCGGCTGATGAAGTCGAAGATCACGCCGTCCTGCAGGCCGTAATTGGCGATGCGCTCGACCTTGAAGCCCTTGTTGAAATAGACCACCAGCACCTTCTGGTCGACGACCGTCAGCTCCTGGAACTGGAAGCGCCGGTAAACCGTCTGGCTGATGTAATAGAAGGTCCGGTTGCCGACGGTCGAGGTCGTCGAGGGCGTTCCGAGGATCGACAGCACCTGCTGCACATCCATGCCGATCTTGACCTGCGCGATCAGCCCCTCGTCGGCGATGAAGCCGCGCTGGAACTCCTCGTTCAGGCCGGAGGACGTCGAGAGCTTGAAGCCGCCCGCATTCGGGCCGCAGCCGGCCACCGCCAGTGAGGTCGTCGCGAGGAGGCCAAGGAGGGCTGCACGGCGGGAAACGGCAATCATTCGGACAGCATCCAGTGGCGCTGCGGCAAAGGGCCAAGCCCCGAGCCGCTTGTCAAACGGGTGGAGGTTGGCGTAACGCCCGAGGATGGCTTTGGCAAGGCAAGGAAGCCCTCCAAGCCGCCGGCCGGAGTTGCGAGCCCCCATGTTCGGTTTGTTCGGCAAGCGCGAGGAGCGCCTGGCGCCCGTCGCGGCCCTGTTCGGGCGCCTCGCCGAGGCGTCGCGCCAGCCTGCGCTTTATCTCGGCGGCGGCATCCCCGACAGCTTCGAGGGCCGTTTCGAATCGCTGACCCTGCATGTCTTCCTCGTACTGCGCCGCCTGCGCGAACTGCCGGCGCCGGCAGAAGATGTCGCGCAGGACCTCGTCGACGCCTGCTTCGCCTATCTCGATCTCGGCCTGCGCAATGGCGGAACCAGCGACATCGCGGTCCCCAAGCGCATGAAGAAGATCGGCCAGATGTTCTATGGTCGCGTCCGCGCCTATGAGGCGGCGCTCGCCTCGGGGCAGACCGGCGAACTGGTAGACGCTCTGCGGCGCAATGCGAGCACAAGCCAGCCCTCTTCAGAGCAGGCCGTTGTGGATCAGCCCCCCGTCACCCCGCTCTCAAGCGAGGGCGCGGCGTGGCTTGCCGCCTATGTCCTCAGCACGCAGGCGCATCTCGCCGGGCTCGATCTCGACGCCCTTCTCAACAGCGACCCCTTGTTTCCGGCGCCGACCGGGTTGGAGGCCAGCCATGGCGCTTGACGTCGCATCGCCCCTGCCGCTGCATCGCCCGATCAAGGCTGACGAGATCAAGCTGCGCGGCTCGCATGTGAGCGTGCGGGCGGAGGCGGGCGAACTCGCCGGCATAGCCCGCATGCTCGACCTGCCCTCCGTGGAGTCGCTCGAGGCGCGCTATGTGCTCACCCGCAGCGGGCAGAAGGTGAAGCTCGAGGGCGAGATGACGGCCCATCTGCACCAGGCCTGCACCGTCACGCTCGACCCCTTCCCGGTGGCCCTGACGGTGCCGCTGAAGCTCGATTTCGCTCCCGAGGAGCCGCTGAACCCGCGGCGCAAGGGCCCGGAGACAGAGACAGGCGCGATCGAGCTCGAGGTCCGGCTGAACGAGGAGGATCCGCCCGAGCCGATCGTCGACGGCGTGATCGATCTCGGCGCGGTGACGCTGGAATTCCTCGCGCTGGCGCTTGATCCCTACCCGCGCAAACCCGGCGCGGCCTTCGCCGAACCGGCGCCGGAGACGCCGCCGGAATCGCCCTTCGCTGCCCTTGCCCGGCTCAAGCTGGGCGAATAACAGGGCTCGGAGACCTCACGGTGGCTTGCGGCGCACGCCCAAGTCGCTATTGTCCGGCCCGCATCGAGCCGCCCCGGACTGAAGGTCGGCCGCTCCTGGGATCAACCATCACTCCATGACACGACCGGTTACAATCGCGCTCGATGCGATGGGCGGGGACCACGGCCCTGCCATCGTCATCCCCGGCGCTGCGCTCACGCTGGAGCGCCGCCCCGATGCGCGTTTCGTCATGTTCGGCGATGAGGGGCAGGTCCTGCCCCTGCTCGACCAGCACCCCAAGCTCAAGGCAGTGACCACCTTCCACCACACCGAGGTCTCGGTGAAGATGGACGACAAGCCGAGCCAGGCGCTGCGCTATGGCCGCTACAAATCCTCGATGTGGCGCGCCATCGACGCCACCAAGACCGGCGAGGCCGACGTCACCGTCTCCGCCGGCAACACCGGCGCGCTGATGGCGATGTCGAAATTCTGTCTGAAGTCGATGCCCGAGGTCGATCGACCCGCCATCGCCTGCCTGTGGCCGACGGTGCGCGGCGAGAGCGTCGTGCTCGACGTCGGCGCCACAATCGGCGCGGACGCCCGCCATCTCGTCGATCTCGCGGTGATGGGCGCGGCCATGGCCCGCGTGATCTTCGATCTCGACCGTCCCACCGTGGGCCTGCTCAATGTCGGCGTCGAGGAGATCAAGGGCGTCGAGGCGGTCAAGGAAGCCGGCCGCATCCTGCGCGAGCTCAACCTGCCGAATATGAGCTATCACGGCTTCGTCGAGGGCGACGATCTCGGCAAGGGCACGGTCGACGTCGTCGTCACCGAAGGCTTCACCGGCAATATCGCGCTGAAGACGGCCGAGGGTACCGCTCGCCAGATCAGTTCCTATCTAAAGGCGGCGATGAGCCGCTCGCTGATGGCCAAGATCGGATATCTCTTCGCCCGCGGGGCCTTTGCGGCGCTGAAGGACAAGATGGATCCGCGCAAGGTCAATGGCGGCGTGTTCCTCGGCCTCGAGGGCATCGTCATCAAGAGCCATGGCGGCACGGATGCCGTCGGCTTCGCCAGCGCCACCGAGCTTGGCTACGAGATGGCGCGGGAGGATCTGATGGCGAAGGTTCGCGAGATGGTCGCGGCGTCCGCCCGCCAGGAAGCCTCGGCGCTGCAGCAAGCGGCCGCCCAGTCGCCGGCCGTCCAGTAGGGATCCGCGTTTTGTCTATCCTGCGTTCTCAGATCGTCGGCTGCGGCTCCTACCTCCCGGCGCGCATCGTCACCAACGCCGAACTCGCCCAGCGGGTCGACACCACCGACGAGTGGATCGTCCAGCGCACCGGCATCCGCCAGCGTCATGTCGCGGCCGACGACGAGACGACCTCGACGATCGGCCTTAGGGCCGCGCAGGCCGCTCTGACTGATGCCGGCATCGACGCCTCCGAGATCGAGATGATCATCGTCGCGACCGCGACGCCCGACCACACCTTCCCCGCCACCGCGACGCAGATCCAGGCGGCGCTCGGCATTTCGGGGGGCGTGGCCTTCGATCTCCAGGCGGTCTGCTCGGGCTTCGTCTTCGCGCTCGCCACCGCCGACAAGTTCCTCAGCACGGGCGCGGCCAAAACCGCTCTCGTCATCGGCGCCGAGACCTTCTCCCGCATTCTCGACTGGGAGGACCGCACCACCTGCGTCCTCTTCGGCGACGGGGCCGGCGCGGTGGTCATGAAGGCTGCGCCGGGCGACGGCACGCTGGCCGATCGCGGCGTTCTGTCGACGCATATCCGCTCCGATGGCCGCTACAAGGACAAGCTCTATGTCGATGGCGGGCCCGGCTCGACCAAGACGGTCGGCTTCCTGCGCATGGAGGGTAAGGAGGTCTTCCGCCACGCCGTCCAGAACCTGGCCGAGACCGTCCGCCACACCTTCGAGCAGACCGGCCTGAGCGGCGCCGACATCGACTGGTTCGTGCCCCACCAGGCCAACCGCCGCATCATCGACGCGACCGCCGACAAGCTCGGCATCGGCCATGAACGCGTCGTGGTCACCGTCGACCGCCACGGCAACACCTCGGCGGCCTCCATCCCCCTGGCGCTCGCCGAGGCGCATCACGACGGCCGGATCAAGCGCGGCCAGCTGGTGCTGATCGAGGCGATGGGCGGCGGCTTCACCTGGGGCTCGGCGCTGATCCGCTGGTAGGCTCCAAGGCAGGCAAAATCGCTAAAATCATCCGGTTTTTCTGCCGTTTTCATGCAATTTTTATATGGCGGGCGCATGGGTGCCCGTTCGAGCATTGACCCGGACTGCGGGTGCGCCTAGCGTTCATCGTCCGGAATGGCGAAAGGCAGGTGGCATACCCGCCAGCCGAGATAACGCCTTGGAGGATATGAATGGCGGGGCAAACGGTTACGCGGGCAGACCTCTGCGAGGCGGTTTACCAGAAGATCGGTCTTTCGCGGACGGAGTCTTCGAAGCTCGTCGAAGCCGTGCTCGACGAAATCTGCGACGCGGTCGCACGCGGCGAGAACGTCAAGCTGTCCTCGTTCGGCTCCTTCGTCGTGCGCGACAAGGGCGAGCGAATCGGGCGTAATCCGAAGACCGGGGTCGAAGTCCCCATCGAGCCGCGTCGCGTGATGGTGTTCAAGCCGTCGAATGTGATGAAGGCCCGCATCAACGGACAGTTGGGTGAGGGCGAAGACGAGTGAGCCTGGAGTTCCACACCGGCGATACAGAGGCCGACATGGACACCAAGAGCGCAGATGCCTTCCGAACCATCAGCGAAGTTGCTGAAGACCTCGATATTCCCCAGCATGTCCTGCGCTTCTGGGAAACGCGCTTCTCCCAGATCAAGCCGCTCAAGCGCGGCGGCGGCCGGCGCTACTATCGCCCCGACGACGTCGCGCTGCTGAAGGGCATCCGCCGGCTGCTCTACGGCGAGGGCTACACGATCAAAGGCCTGCAGCGGATCCTGAAGGAACAGGGGCCGCGGCATGTCCAGGCGATCGGCCGGGGTGGGCCGATCGGGCCCGCGCCCGAGGCTAAAGGCACTGCCACTGCCCAAGCGGCGAGCGAGGGCGCGGCCCGTGCGCGGGCGCCGATTCCGCCCGGTCTCGACGACATCACCCTGCTGACCGCCGTGATGGCCGAACTCGGCGAGTGCAAGCGCATCCTCGACCGCGCGCTGCAGCCGCCGCCGGAGGGCGCCTGAGCAACGTGCAGCCGAGCAGCAATCGCTGCGTGGGTGACAATGGCATCGCTTGAAAGCAGCCGGGCCGCGTCCTAGAAGACGGGCCGAGGACGACCTCGGCGCAGTGCCGCTTTTTTCCAGGCGTGGACGACCCCGCCCCTTTCGCGAGGAGCGCCGTGATGGCCTGGCTCTATCTCTTCATCGCCGGACTTTTCGAGGTCGCCTGGGCGATCGGCCTGAAATACACGCACGGCTTCACCCGGATCGTGCCGACGGCGTTGACGCTGGCCAGCATGGCGATCAGCGTCGGGCTGCTCGGCCTCGCGCTCAAGAGCCTTCCGGTAGGCACGGCCTATGCGGTCTGGACCGGAATCGGCACCGTCGGGACCGCGGCGCTCGGCATCGTGCTGCTGGGCGAACCCGTCACGGCACTGCGCCTGGCCTGCATCGGGCTGATCGTCGCCGGAATCGTCGGGCTCAAGCTCGTCGCCTGAGCACCCCGTTCAACGGCGTTGCCAGGACTCGGGCCAGTAGCCGCCGCGTTCGAGCAGGACGATGAGGACGATCACCGCCAGCGTCACCACCAGCGTCATCAGCTTGGCGTTCCACGGCACGCCGCGACCGATCAGCCAGATCAGGGTCACGCCGATCATGAGGGGGACGAGCATCTCCATGGCGCGAGCCTAGAGCAAGCCGCCACGCGACGAAACCCGCGCCGCGCGCGCGGGATTGCGCAAAGCCGTGACCATGGCCGGTCTGCCGTCCGGCGGAACCGATCCCGAGCGTGGACGTTCGCTGAACAGGGAAGCCTGGCCGCGTGCCAGGGCCACCCGTCTCATCACAGCGACACGGCACAGGAGAGAGACATGGGACTTTTTTCGAAGGACATCGAAACGATGGACGATCTGTTCGTCCATCAGCTTCAGGACGTCTATTATGCCGAAAAGCAGATCCACAAATCCCTGCCGAAGATGATCGAGAAGGCGACCGACCCCTCGCTCAAGCAGGGTCTGGAAGCGCATCGCACCGAGACGCAGGGCCACATCATGCGGCTCGAGCAGGTCTTCAAGCAGCATGGCGCCGAGGCCAAGGCGGTCAATTGCCCCGCCATTGACGGCATCCTCGAGGAGGCAGACGAGGTCGCCGGCGAAGTCGCCGACAAGCGCGTCCTCGACGCTGCGATCATCGCCGCCGCCCAGGCGGTGGAGCATTACGAGATCGCCCGCTACGGCACGCTGGTCGCCTGGGCCAAGCAACTCGGACGCGACGACTGCGCGGCCCTGCTGCAGCAGAACCTCGACGAGGAGCATTCGGCCGACGAGAAGCTGACCAAGCTCGCGGAATCGGGAATCAATCGCAAGGCGGCCTGATCTTCCCCCCGAAGCATCGAGGCTGCGACACCCGCCATGGCAAGCCATGGCGGGTTTTTCATTGTCACATCGGGTTGCCAGGGTCGCCCGGCGGCACCTTCGGCGCCTTGTCGCGGAAGCGCCCGCGCGCCCAGTAGCCGGCGAGCACGAGGCCGGGCGGGATGGCGACCAGCAGCAGCCAGGGCAGGACATCGACGCCGCCGGTCATGGCGCCGCGATGTCGGCAGTGTCCTGCACGGGCCCCTGGCGCGGCGAGATCGCCAGCGTCCCTTCGATCAACGGTTTCATGCGACCCAGTTCAACCGCCATGAAGTCGAGAAAAAGGCGCACGCGCGGCGAATGGCGCAGGTCGGGATGCGTCAGCAGCCAGAGATCCGCCGCGAAGCCGGGATCGGGCGGCGCCAGCCGCGTCAGGCCGGGTTTCGTGTCGGCGATGAAGCAGGGCAGGAAACCGATCCCGATGCCGGCCTCGACCGCCTCCGACAGGCCCAGCACGGTGTTGACCTTGTAGACGATGCGCTCCGGGGCGACATGGCGGGCGAGGTAGCGGACTGCCTTGAGCGCGGCGAACTGCTCGCCGAGCGAGACCCAGCGATGCTCCCGCAAGGTCTCCATCGCGACCGTGCCGGCCGCGCTGAAATCCTCGGCGCGGCCATAGAGCGCCCAGGCGATGCGGGCCGCCCTGCGGCCGACCAGCGTCTCGGGAGGATTGTCGGTCGCCCGGATCGCCACATCCGCATCGCGCTTCGAGAGGTTGAGCGCCTGGTTGCTGAGCAGGACGTCGAGGCGGATATCGGGGCACTGCGCCAGAAAGGCGGCGAAAACCGGCGTCAGCAGGTCGACCAGCAGAGTGTCGTTGGTGGTGACGCGCAACTCGCCGGCCGGCTTGATGTCCTGCCCGGCGAGTCTCAGCGCAAAGGCGCTGATGTCGCTGTCGACCCGCTCCGCCAGCTGGGCCATCTCGTCGCCGGCGGGGGTTGCGACATAGCCGCTGCGATGGCGCTCGAACAGCTTGATGCCGAGCGCCTCCTCGATCTGGCCCAGGCGGCGGAAAACCGTCGAATGGTTCAGCCCCAGGGCGGCGGCCGCCGCCGGCAGCGCCCGCTCGTCGGCGATCGCCTTGATCAGGCGGAAATCATCCCAGGCGAGCGGCTTCAGCGGCGGCTTGGTCGGCAATGTTTTCGTCGTCTTGGTCGGCGTGTCCATGCGCCCAGTGTCCGACAGGACGTCGCCGCCATCAAGGCCGGCAGGCCCCGATGACGGCGACAGGCGACGGTCATTCACCTGCGGTCAGGCCGCGGCGCGGATCGCAGGCTCCGGCAGGCGGGCGGACTTGAGCGCCAGAGCGCCGTCGCCGATCAGGCCATGAGCCAGCGCCGTCAGCGCCAGGAAGGCCGGATACTCCCACCCGCCATTGGGCGCATTGAAGACCCAGCCATTGGGGGCATGGACCATCAGCGCCCCCAGCAGCACCGGGAGGAGCAGGAGCGAGACATAGCGGCCATAGAAGCCGGCAAGGATGGCGAGGCCACCGATGAGCTCGGCGAGGATGATCGGCCAGGCGAGAGCGGCAGGCAAGCCGACCTGGCCGAGGAAGCCGGCGAAACCCGCCGGTGTGAAGATCACGAGCTTGAGATAGGCGTGGGCGATGAACATCAAGCCGAGCGCGACGCGCAAGGCAAGAGCGCCATAGGGGGCGAGGCGGTTGTCGATCATGACGGCAGTCTCCTGGAAACGGGACCGGGTTGGTCTCGGCACCACACATCGCTCCCGCACCACGGCAATGCAACCAGCGATCAATCAATCATGACATTGCGTTGATGCAATGATTTGCGTCTGGCGCTTTCGGCTTTGCGGACCGATCTTCCTCGCCAACAGGGCAACCGCCCGTGGCCTCCATCGGAAGGACCTTCATCATGCAGATCAACGGCATTCATCACGTCACGGCGATTTCAGGCCCGGCGCGGCGCAATCTCGACTTCTACGGCCGTATCCTCGGCCTGCGCCTGGTCAAGAAGACCGTCAATTTCGACGATCCCGGCACCTATCACCTCTATTACGGCGACGCCGACGCGGCGCCGGGGTCGATCCTCACCTTCTTCCCCTGGGAGCATGCCGCGCCGGGCCGCCTCGGCGTCGGCGAGACGCAGGAGACGGTGTTCCGGGTTCCGGCGGCCGCGATCGGCTACTGGACGCATCGCTTCGTCGAGCATGGCGTCGCCCATGACGCGCCGGTCAAGCGCTTCGGCGAAACTGTCCTCGCCTTCCGCGATCGCGACGGGATGCGCCTTGCGCTCCTCGGCGTGCCCGGCATCGAAGCCGAGGCTGCATGGTCGAATGGCGAGGTCCCGGCCGAGCATGCGATCCGCGGCTTCCACAGCGTCAGCCTGCTGCTCGACGATGCAGCCCCGACGGGGGCGATCCTGAGCGACGTCTTCGGCTTCCGCGAGATCGGCCGGGAGGACACGCTCATCCGCTATCGCGCGGAGGGCGTCGCGGTGGGCGGCATCGTCGATCTGCGCGTGGCCGGCGGTTTCCTGCCGGCGCGCCAGGGCGCAGGCTCGGTCCATCACATCGCGTTCCGCGCCGCCGACGATGCGGCGCAGGACGAGATGGTCCGCAAGCTCGCGGCCAACCACGCCATCCGCACCACGGAGCAGCGGGACCGCAACTATTTCCGGTCCGTTTACTTCCGCGAGCCCGGACGCGTGCTCTTCGAGATCGCCACCGACGTGCCGGGCTTTGCGGTCGACGAACCCGCCGAGAGCCTGGGCCAGGCGCTGAAGCTTCCGGCCGGGCTGGAGGCCCAGCGCACCCGGATCGAGGCGATCCTGCCCGCCTTGACCTGAACGCGCGGCCGCCCCGCCCTCTCCCCGGGAGATGGCGGGGCGGCACGGCTCTTCCCTCTGTTTCCCTCGATTGAAGGAGATCTGCGATGGACACCGTCGCGACCACCGACTTCATCCATGTCTACGAGCCCGGCGCCGATGCCGGGCGGCCGCCACTCCTGCTCCTGCACGGGACCGGCGGCGACGAGCGCGACCTGCTTGGCCTCGGCCGGGCGGTCGCTCCCGGCGCCAGCCTGCTGTCGCCGCGCGGCCGTGTGCTGGAAGGCGCGATGCCGCGCTTCTTCCGGCGGTTGGCGGAGGGCGTCTTCGACGAGGAGGACCTGCGCCGCCGCACCCATGAGCTGGCGGATTTCATCGGCTGGGCCCGGCAGCGCCATGGCCTGCCCGCGCCGCTCGCGGTGGGCTTCTCGAATGGCGCGAACATCGCCGCCAGCCTGCTGCTGCTGCGGCCGGAGGCGCTCGCCGGTGCGGCGCTGCTGCGGGCAATGTCCCCCTTCGCCAAGCCGCCGACGGCGGATCTCGGCGGCAAGCGCGTGCTGGTCCTCTCGGGTGCCATGGACCCGATCGTTCCCGCGGGCGATGCGCAGCGGCTGGCGCGGACCCTGTCCGCCAGCGGCGCCAGCGTCGATCACCGCATCCTGCCGGCAGGCCACGGCCTCTCGCAGGGCGATATCGGCCTGCTCACGGGCTGGCTGGGGCAGGCCTGACGGGGCGAGACCGGCGGCGTCATTGCGCCGCCGGGACGCGTTCAGCTTTCGGCGACGGCCGCCTTGCGCTTGGTTGTCTTGGTCGTCTTGGGCACGGCGGGCGGAGCCGGCGGCTCGGCGGCTTGCTTGGCGAGGCGAAGGGCTTTCAGCGTTTCGATCTTCTTGCGCGCGGCGGCCTCCTCGGCGGCGATCCGGCCACTCGACTTCTGCTTTTCGCGGGGCGCTTCCTGGACGCTGTTCACGTCATGCCAGGCGCGTGTTCCTCGGCTCTCTGCTGCCATCGTTGCATTCCTTCTTTCACACGCTGCTGGCGCAGCTTACGCGGGAATGCGCACAGATACGAGACGCTTTGCGCGTGGCGTCATGACCGCACGGGCGAAGGCTGCATCAATCGACGAGAGGCTTGATGATGGCCATCGCGATCACCAGCACGACGAGCCCGCGTGCGAAAACGGCCCACTGGCCGGAGACCCGAAATTCGAGCAAACGCGACAGGGCACGCATGAAACGACTCCCGACAACGCAAGAGTTGACGTTGGGTGAGAAGACCCGCGCCGGCAAGCATGCTCGTCGCTGTGGCCTGTGGACAACCCGGCGGGCGATTGCGGCCGGACCTGCAGCTGTGGGCAGCAGCGGTCMGTAGTGCGCKAACGAGCCCCGTGCTGCCTCCTATACACCTCCCCGAGCCCACCAGAC
>NNBT01002126.1_pt1 | contig 31588 bp, 29 predicted proteins | sample 1173831 | NCBI WGS metagenome assembly NNBT01 (sample SAMN07173936, study PRJNA388173) | plant metagenome | isolation source: symbiotic tissue sample KVJ10 | place: Norway: Troms, Kvaloya island | reverse complement strand
GCCTTGCACAGCCGCTCGGTCCGCACCGGGTCCTGGAAGACGAACATCTTCTGCAGGAAGACGGCGCTGCGCCGGCCCGAAGACAGGATGAAATGCCCTTCGAGCAGCGCGCCGGCATCGCGGAATTCGGCCAGAACGTCGTCGTCGGTCATGGAAGGCTCCTGCGCGAAAATCGGTCGCGGGCGTCTTTGCGTCGGATTGCTGTCTGGCGCAAGGCGTGATGAGGACGAGTTCCGTGAGCCTATCGAGTTGGCCGTCGAAACGCGCCGTCATCCCGGGCTTGCCCCGGGATCCATCGGAGGGCCAATCCTTACAACGAATTTCGCTCTACGATGGAGCCCGGAGCTACGCCGCTCACGCGGCTTGTCCGGGATGACGGCGCGGTTCCGGAGGAAATGCTCAGCCCTTCGGGAACTCCAGCCCCATCTCGCGGTAGCGCGCCGGGTCGTCGCTCCAGTTCTCGCGCACCTTCACGAACAGGAAGAGATGCACGGTCGCCTCGGCGGCCTCCGCGATCTCGATGCGGGCCTTCTGGCCGATCGCCTTGATCGTCTGGCCGCCTTCGCCGAGCACGATCTTGCGCTGGCCCTCGCGCTCCACATAGATCGTCTGCTCGATGCGCACCGAGCCGTCGGGCCGCTGCTGCCATTGCTCGGTCTCGACGGTCGAGCGATAGGGCAGCTCGTCATGCAGCCGCTCGAAGATCTTCTCGCGGGTGATCTCGGCGGCGAGGAAGCGCAGCGGCGCATCCGAGATCTGGTCTTCCGGGTAGAGCCAGGGGCCGAGCGGCAGGCGCGTCTCCAGCCAGGTCAGGATGTCCTTGACGCCGTAGCCGGTCAAAGCCGCGATCATGAAGGTGGTCTCGAAGGAGCCCTGCGCATTCACCTTGGTGGTGATCTCGAGCAGCTTGTCCTTGGCGATGGTGTCGATCTTGTTGAGGATCAGAAACTTCGGCTGCTTCAGCTCGGCGAGCTTTTCGAGCAGCCGCGTGTTCTCCTCGTTGTCGAAGCGCTCGACATCGATCAGCACGCCGATCAGGTCGGCATCGGTGGCGCCGCCCCAGGCGCTCGTCACCATCGCGCGGTCGAGCCGACGCTTGGGCTGGAAGATGCCGGGCGTGTCGACGAAGATCACCTGCATCGGGCCCGACAGCGCGATGCCGCGCACCTGGGTGCGCGTCGTCTGCACCTTGCGCGAGACGATCGAGACCTTGGCGCCGACGAGCTGGTTCAGCAGCGTCGACTTGCCGGCATTGGGCGCCCCGATCAGGGCGACGAAGCCGCAGCGCGTCGGCCCGCGGGCGGGCGCGCCTGTCTCCGCTTCAACCATTGTCGCTCTCCATCGTTTCGCTCCACAGGCCTTCGCGCCGCAGGAAGGCTTCCGCCGCCGCCTGCTCAGCCAGCCGTTTCGAGGGCCCTTGCGCCTCCGCGTCGACGAGGCCCGTGATGCGGGCCGCGACGCGGAAGAGCGGGGCGTGGTCGGGCCCCGAGCGCCCGCGTTCGGTATAGGTCGGCGTCGGATAGCCCTGGCCCTGCGCCCATTCCTGCAGGGCGGTCTTGGCGTCGCGCAGCGGCCGCACCGGCTTGAGCAGGCGCTCGCCGAAGGCGCGCTCGACCAGATCCCGGGCCGCCTGATAGCCGCCGTCGATGAAGACCGCGCCGATGATCGCCTCGCAGGCATCGGCCAGGATCGCCTTGTTCTTGCGCGCCCCGGCGAGAATCTCGCCCTCGCCGAGCCGCATGAAGGCGCCCAGATTCCAGGCGATCGCGACCTCCGCGCAGGTCTCCTTGCGGACGAGATCGGCGAGCCTGCGCGACATGTCGCCTTCCTCGGCTTCGCGATAGCGCACGAACAGCATGTCGGCGACGCTCAGCCCCAGCACGCGGTCGCCGAGGAATTCGAGCCGCTGATAGCTCTGCAGCCGCGGGCCTTCCGCGCTCATATGGGTGAGGGCGGTGGTCAGCAGGCTCTGATCGGCGAAGACGTGCCCTAATGTCTCCTGCAAGCGGGCGGTGTCGGGGAGCTTGCGCCCGTTGTCACCGGGCTTGCTCACGTGTCGAACTTGCTCATGGGCTGCTGCTCATTTGATCGCGCTGAACAGGCGGTTCCAGCGAACCGTCCAGGGCCATTCCCACAGCTTCCAGGCCGAGGCGCCGTCCTCGATCGAGAAGAAGACGATCTCGGCGCGGCCGACGAAATTCTCGAAGGGCACGAAACCGACGCTGCGGTCGCGCGAATCCAGCGAGTTGTCGCGGTTGTCGCCCATCATGAAGAAATGGCCCGCCGGCACGACGAAGACCGGCGTGTTGTCGAAGCTGCCGGTGTCGCCCTCGCGCTCGATGATCTGGTGGGAAACCCCGTTGGGCAGGGTCTCGCGATACTGGATCGCGGGCGCGCTGCGGCCCCAATTGTCGGTGGTCACGAAATCGGCGATGCGCTCGCGCTTCACCGGCACGTTGTTGATGTGCAGGATGCCGTCGATCATCTGGATGCGCTCGCCCGGCAGGCCGATGACGCGCTTGATGTAATCCGTGGTGTTGTCGGTCGGCAGCTTGAACACGGCGATGTCGCCGCGCTTGGGCTCGGCCGCCCAGATACGGCCGTCGAACAGCGGCGGGCTGAACGGGATCGAGTGCTTCGAATAGCCGTAGGTGTATTTCGAGACGAAGAGATAGTCGCCGATCAGCAGGGTCGGGATCAGCGAGCCCGACGGGATGTTGAAGGGCTGGAACAGCAGGGTGCGGATCACCAGGGCGATGAGCAGGGCCTGGACGACGACCTTGATCGTCTCGAGGATGCCGCCCTCGTCCCTGGCGGTCTTGTTCTTCGAATCGACGTCGTTGGCCACGCGGGCGCTCCTGGGACGGGGGTCCAGCGCGCGGTCTAGCGGAATGTTGCGCCGCAGACAACGCCGGGGCGGTGCGGCCGGCCCGATCCTCTCCTGCGCACCCATTTTTTGACATGGAGGTTGCGTGAAACCGATCTAAGAGGTCAATTCGCGCGGGATGACGCTGTCCCCGGGGTGTCTGCCAGGATGCCTGCCCCTCGCAACCTCTCGACCGTTCCGCCCAGGCACCTGTGAAACTCCTCGACCGCTTCAACCCTCTGCTGCCCCATGCCCGCAGGGCGATGGAGCCTGTGCCCGCGCTCGTGTTGGCCTGTGCGATCTCTGCGGCAGCCGTCCTCGGCCGTTTCGCGCTCGAAGGCACGCTGCCCCCCGGCTATCCCTTCCTGACCTTCTTTCCGGCGGTGATCCTGACGAGTTTCGTCGGCGGGACCGCGGCGGGGTTGGTCTGCGCCGTGCTTTGCGGTCTGGCCGCCTGGTACTGGTTCATCCCGCCGGCCGGCTTCGCCATGGATTTCCAGAGCGGTTTCGCGCTGCTGTTTTACGTCTTCATCGTCGCGGTCGACATCGCCCTGATCCACGCCATGACCCGGGCCCTGCGGCGCCTGGAGGTCGAGAAGGGCGTCTCCACCGCGCTGGCCGAGCAGCAGCGCACCATGTTCGAGGAGCTGCAGCACCGCGTCGCCAACAACATGGCCTTCGTCGCCAGCCTGCTCGGCATGTCGCGCCGGCGCATCCAGCTCGATCCTGCGGCGGCTCCGGCCATCCTCGACGAGGCCCGCGACCGCATCGAGACGATGGCGCGCATCCATCGCCGCCTGCACGACCCCAACCAGGTCGATCTGCCCGTCGGGCGCTGTCTCGAGGATCTCTGTGCCGATGTCGTCGAGGCCAACGGCGTCGCCGGCGTATCCTGCCGGGTCGTCGTGCCGCCGATGACCTTCGACATCCGCAAGCTCACCACGATCTCGATGCTGGTGTCGGAAATCGTCACCAACTCGCTCAAGCACGCCTTTCCGGCGGGGCGAAGCGGCACCATCAGCGTGACGATCGCCGTCGAGGGCGGCGATACCGCGATCCTGACGATCGCCGATGACGGCGTCGGCCTGCCCCAGGAGCCCGAAGCCGCACAGGCCGGCCACGGCCTCGGCAACCGCATCATCGAGGCGCTGACCCGGCAGCTCGGGGGAACGATCTCCCGGCGCTCCGAGGGCGGCCTCTCGACCCGGATCGAATTCCCACTCTGATCGAGCCGCGGCTCCGTGTCGTCGCGGGCCCGACGGCGCGTCGATTGACGCTTACCCAAACGCCATGCACGATCTGACGTAGCGTCCTCTGGGGGGAGTCGTCATGAACGGGAAGAAGTATGCCGCCGAAGCCATCGGCACATTCTGGCTGACCTTTGCGGGCTGCGGCAGCGCGGTCATCGCCGCCGGTTTTCCGCAGGTCGGCATCGGCCTGCTCGGCGTCTCGCTGGCCTTCGGCCTGACGGTCGTCACCATGGCCTACGCCATCGGCCACATCTCCGGCTGCCATCTCAACCCGGCCGTGACGGTGGGGCTGGCCGCAGGCGGCCGGTTCCCGACGAGCCAGATCCTGCCTTATGTCGTGGCCCAGGTAATCGGCGGCGTCGTCGCGGCGGGTGTGCTCTATCTCATCGCTAGCGGCGCGCCGGGCTTCGACCTTGCCAAGGGCTTCGCCTCGAACGGCTATGGCGAGCATTCGCCGGGCAAGTACAGCCTCTTCGCCGGTTTCCTGACCGAGGTTGTGATGACCATGATGTTCCTCTTCATCATCATGGGCGCAACCCATGGCAAGGCGCCGGCGGGCTTCGCGCCGCTGGCGATCGGGCTCGGCCTGTGCCTGATCCACCTCGTCAGCATCCCCGTCACCAACACCTCGGTGAACCCCGCGCGCAGCACCGGCCCGGCGCTGTTCATCGGCGGCTGGGCGCTGGGGCAGCTCTGGCTGTTCTGGATCGCGCCGCTGATCGGCGGGGCGCTGGGCGGCATCGTCTATCGCTGGCTCAGCGAGGAGCCGAGCGGGCAGGTCGTGGGCACCGCGCCTGCGGAGTGAAGGCGCGCTCTCAGCGCCACTCCACCCAGCGGCCATGAAAGTCGGCGCGTGCGATCTCGCGCTCGCCCCCGTCCGGCCAGGTGGTCAGCGTCACCGCCGCGCTGCCGCTTTGGAGGTCGCTCTCCATCCGCAACCAGGCGAGAGGGCGCGTCCGCGTGGCCGTTTCGCCCGCGCGGACCATCGCTTGCGTGATGCGCTGCTGGGTTGGGGCTGGAAGATACTGCCACATGATCGTGTGGAGCAGCACCCGTGCCACGCCGTCGTGCTGCAGCGTCCCGAGACGGGCCTCGACCCATTCCGCCGCATCCGCCTGTTCGACGCGCCAAGGCTTGGCAGCGGCGGCTTCGAACGCAGCCGCCGTCGCAGCGGTCCGATCGGGCTGATCGGGCCAGATATAGGACATCACGCGCTCGCGATCCGTTGTATTGCCCGGATCGAGCGGGTTGAGATCGCAGGCGCGGCGGCTGGCGACGGTCAGCGGTGCCGTGAGCGGCGGCAGCGAACCGCGCCAGTCGCTGCGGATCGTGACCGAGGCCACCGGTGGCCCCCATCGGCTGTCGCCGAGTTCATAGCGATAGCCGTCGAAGCCGAGATTGAGCCCGGCGCTCGCGCCGATCTCCAGCAGCTCCAGCGGCAGACCGGTCTCGCGGGCGATCAGCAGCGCGCCGCCGAGCAGGACGGCGCAGCGCTTGACCTCGTTGGTCTGAGGAGCGCTGTCGAGCGCGGCGGTGAGAAAGGCGTCATGCGCGGCGATGGCTTGAGCGAGGCCGTGCCACAGGGCCTCAGGGTCGGGCTGACTGGGCGGATAGAGCGCCGCCAGGCCTGGGTCGCGGCCGGAGCGGGCCAGCGCGTTGAGGCCGCCGGCGGCTCTCAGGGCGAGCGCATCGGCACGGGGCTCGCCGCGCCAATTCAGGATCCGGTCGCCGAACCTGCTGTTCGGCTCGAGGCGCTGACCCAGCAGGTCGCAAATGATGGCGGTGAAGGGGGAGCCCATGCGCCGGCACCCATCGGCCTGGCCCGCAAAGGCCGCGCGAACCTGCGCCTGTCCCGTCCTCTGCATGTCGGTCTCCGACTCAGGCTGGCAGCGGCCGCGCCTCGATCACCACGAAGGCCTGCGCCATCGGCGGGTCGTCCGTCATCGAGACATGCACGACCGCCTCATAACCGGGCGGCGTCATCGCCTTGAGCCGCTGCGCCGCGCCGCCGGTGAGCCGCATCGTCGGGCCGCCGCTGGGCAGGTTGACCACCTCCATGTCGCGCCAGAACACGCCGGCGCGCAGGCCCGTGCCGAGCGCCTTGGAACAGGCTTCCTTCGCCGCGAAGCGTCGCGCGTACGAGGCCGCCCGCGTCGCCCGCCGGTCGGATTTGGTGCGCTCGACCTCGGTGAAGATGCGGTGCGTGAAACGCTCGCCGAAGCGGTCGAGCGACTTCTGGATGCGATCGATGTCGCAGAGATCGGAACCGATGCCGAGGATCATCCCTGTGACTTAAGTCGCCGGGCGGCCTTCGTCCATCGCCTGCCGCATCCGGGTGATGGTCGCATCGAGACCCACGAAGATCGCCTCGCCCATCAGGAAATGCCCGATGTTGAACTCGACAAAGGCCGGCACGGCCGCGAGCTGACGCGCCGTGTCGTAGTCGAGCCCGTGCCCGGCATGGACCTCGATCCCCAGCGAATCCGCGAAAGCCGCGCCTTTCGCCAGACGCGCGAATTCGGCCTGCGCCTTGTCGTGCAGCCCGTCGGCGACGGCATGGCACCAGCTCCCGGTGTGCAGCTCGATCACCGGCGCGCCGAGCTTGGCCGCCATGCGGATCGGCGCCTCGTCGGCCTCGATGAACAGCGAGACGCGGCAGCCGGCCGCCTTCAGCCGCGCGATCATCGGGGTCAGCGCCGCTTCCTGCCCGACGATGTCGAGTCCGCCTTCCGTGGTCCGCTCCTCGCGCTTCTCGGGCACGAGGCAGGCCGCATGCGGCTTCAGCCGCTCGGCCAGCGCGACCATTTCCTCGGTCGCGGCCATCTCGAAGTTCAGCGGCTTCGTCAGTTCGGCGGCGAGCCGGGCCATGTCGGTGTCGCGGATATGCCGGCGGTCCTCGCGCAGATGGGCGGTGATGCCGTCCGCTCCCGCCGCGATGGCCTGGTGCGCGGCGCGCACGGGGTCGGGTAGGGCGCCGCCGCGGGCGTTCCTGACGGTCGCGACATGATCGATGTTCACGCCCAGTCGCAGCCGGTTCGCCATGGGTCACCTCTCCTGAAGACCCGCCGTGCATAGACGAGAACGCAGGCCGCGCTCAAGGCAGCGTTTGTCATGGCTGAGGCCCGTTTCGGTGATCGATCGCGCGACGCCGCGGCGCCCCGTTGACGATGTGGTAACCACGGCACGGCGGCGGGAGCCCGCCTGCCTCTGCATAAGGCAATCGTAAGGGCTTGGCCGTAGCGTCACCGACCGGGCAGGCCGAAATCAGGGACGCGCAACGTGCAGCTTGCGGTGAATAAGGGGCTCTTCGAAAACGAGATCACGGCCGACAGGCGCGATCACAGCCAGGATGCTGGACGGTCGCTGGGCCGCGTCGTCTCCTGCGACGGATCGCGCGCGACCATCGCCAGCACGGTCGCGGGGATGGCCAGGCTCGGCCCCGAATCCTGGACGGTCGGCCGGATGATCTCGATCAACCTCGGCGCGACGCGCATCGTCGGCCTCGTCTACGAAATGCATGCCGTCAACGCCGTCTGGGACGAGGCGGCCGAGAACGTCATCCATGTCCAGGTCGAACTGCTCGGCGAGGTCACCGAGCGCCCCGACGGTCGCTCCGACTTCCAGAGCGGCATTTCGACGTATCCGCCGATCGGCGCGATCGCGCACCGCATCCGGACAGGCGACCTCGCGCTCGTCCATGATCTCGGCGCGCGCGCTGGCGTCGCCATCGGGACCCTGTCGCAGGATGCGTCCATCCCCGCGACGGTCTGCATCGACGACATGCTGTCGCGGCATTTCGCGCTGCTGGGCACCACCGGCGTCGGCAAGTCCAGCGCGGTCGCGCTCCTGCTGCGCAAGGCGATCACGGCCCGCCCGCGCCTGCGCGTGCTCATCCTCGACCCTCACAACGAATATAGCGGGGCCTTTCCCGATCGCGCGCTCTCGATCGACGCCGACGGCCTCGACCTGCCCTTCTGGATGTTCAAGCTGGAGGAGTTCGCCGAGGTCATCTTCCGGGGGCGGGCGGCCTTCGAGGAGGAGGCCGACATCCTGCGCGAGGTCGTGATGGCGGCCCGCGAGCGTTATCGCAGCGGCAACCAGCGCAACCCGATGCGGGAGCTCAATTCGTCCTTGCTGAAGCGCCCGCTCGACGCCGGCATCACGCGCCGCGAGGAGGGGATGGGCAGCGCCAGCGACACGCCCACGCCCTACCGCATCACCGATGCGCTGGCGATCATCGACGAGCTGATCGGCCTCCACGAAATGCGCTGGCCGCGCCCCTCGCTGCGCTCGCTGAAGGTTCGGCTCGAGACGCTGCACGCCGACCCGCGCTACCAGTTCATGTTCGCACGGGCCAACATGATGGAGACGATGGCGCCGGTCGTCGCGCAGATCTTCCGGGTCCCGCATCACGGCCGGCCGATCACGGTCTTCCAGCTCGGCGGTCTTCCGTCCGAGGTCGTCGACGCCGTCGCCTCCGTGCTGGCGCGGCTGGCCTTCGATCTCGCCATGGCCAGCCAGGGCACCTACGAGATCCTGCTGCTCTGCGAGGAGGCGCATCGCTATGTGCCCTCCGACCAGTCGCTCGGCTTCCTGCCGACGCGGCAGGCCATCGCCCGCATCGCCAAGGAGGGCCGCAAATACGGCGCCTATCTCGGCGTGGTGACGCAGCGCCCGGGCGAACTCGATCCGACCATCCTGTCGCAATGCTCGACGATCTTCGCGATGCGGCTGGCCAACGAGGTCGACCAGCAGATCATCCGGTCGGCGATTTCGGACGCCTCGGCGAGCACGCTGAAATTCCTGTCCTCTGTCGGCAACCGTGAGGCGATCGCCTTCGGCGAGGGCGTTGCGACGACGATGCGGATGCGGTTTGCCGAACTCGCCCCGCACGAACTGCCGGCGATGGACATCGCGGTCGGGGTCGAGGGCCGCCGCGAGCCCGGCATCGACGACATGGTCCGGCGGATGCGCGGCTGAGCCGGCCGGGGGCTGACTCGGCGGCACGCAAATCTTGCATCTCGTTGGCTTTGGCTGTAAGGCCGGCTCACATCATCTTCCCTGCATCGCTAAAGATCAGAAGGAGCCGCGCCATGGCTCGTGTCACCGTTGAGGACTGCATCGACAAGGTCGACAACCGCTTCGAGCTGGTTCTCCTCGCCAGCCATCGCGCGCGGATGATCCAGTCGGGCTCGGCGATCCTTGTCTCCCGCGACAACGACAAGAATCCCGTCGTCGCGCTGCGCGAGATCGCCGACGAGAAGCTGAAGCCCGAGGATCTGAAGGAAGACCTGATCCACTCGCTGCAGAAGCATGTCGAGGTCGACGAGCCGGAGGCCGAGACCGTGCCGCTGCTCGCGGCGCCGGGCCAGAGCGCCTCGACCCCCGACTCGGAGGTTCAGTTCGACCGCATGAGCGAGGACGACCTGCTGCGCGGCCTCGACGGCCTCGTGCCGCCGACCGAGAGCGCCGACGACGAGGACTGAGCGTCCAGGGACCTTTCGTCCCGGCGGTACGATCCCTTCACCACGTTCGACAAAGCCCGGCGCCGCCGGGCTTTTTCATGCCCGCGACGCGAGATACGCCTTGCTGCCCGCTCCCCCCGCGCCGATATTGGCGGACTCACCGTTACGCAGGCAGGACAAACGCCCCCCATGGGCATGATGCGGCAATATGAGCTCGTCGAGCGGGTTCGCAGCTACAATCCCAATACCGACGAGGACCTGCTCAACCGGGCCTATGTCTACGCCATGCGCGCGCACGGCACGCAGAAGCGCGCCTCCGGCGACCCGTTCTTCGCCCATCCGCTCGAAGTCGCCGCTCTCCTGACCGATCTCAAGCTCGACGACGCCACCATCGTCGCCGCCGTGCTGCACGACACGGTGGAGGATACGGCCGCGACGCTCGAAGAGATCGAGAGCATGTTCGGGCCCGACATCCGCCGGCTGGTGGACGGGCTCACCAAGATCAAGAAGCTCGATCTCGTTTCCAAGAAGGCCGCCCAGGGCGAGAATTTCCGCAAGCTCCTGCTCGCCATCGTTGACGATGTCCGCGTGCTGCTGGTGAAGCTCGCCGACCGGCTGCACAACATGCGCACCCTGCACTTCATGGCGCCCGAGAAGCGCCTGCGCATCGCCGAAGAGACCGTCGAGATCTACGCCCCGCTTGCGGGCCGCATGGGCATGCAGGAGCTGCGCGAGGAGCTGGAGGAGCTCGCCTTCCGCCACATCAAGCCGGAAGCGCACGCCACCGTCACCAAGCGGCTGGAGGAGGTCACCGAACGCGAGGGCAGCGTCATCGGCGAGATCGAGAAGGACCTCAAGGACAAGCTCGCCGCCAGCGGCATAGAGGCGGACGTCTCCGGCCGCCGCAAGCGGCCCTATTCGATCTGGAAGAAGATGGAGCGCAAATCCATCTCCTTCGAGCAGCTCTCCGACATCTTCGGCTTCCGCGTCATCGTCGAGACGCCGGAGGACTGCTACCGCGTGCTGGGCATCGTCCACATGACCTGGCCGATGGTGCCCGGCCGCTACAAGGACTACATCTCGACGCCCAAGCAGAACGACTACCGCTCGATCCACACCACCGTGGTCGGCCCCGGCCACAGCCGCGTCGAGCTGCAGATCCGCACCGACAGGATGGACCGCATCGCCGAATTCGGCATCGCGGCCCACGCCCATTACAAGGACGGGCGCACCACCGAGCTCGTGCAGTATGCCGATGAAAGCCGCGCCTATCAGTGGCTGCGCCGCACGGTCGACCTGCTGGCCGAGGGCGACAGCCCGGAAGAGTTCCTCGAGCACACCAAGCTCGAGCTTTTCCACGACCAGGTCTTCTGCTTCACGCCCAAGGGCCGGCTGATCGCCCTGCCGCGCGGCGCCACGCCGATCGACTTCGCCTATGCGATCCACACCAATGTCGGCAACAGCGCGGTCGGCGCCAAAATCAACGGCCGCATCGCCCCGCTTTTGACCGAGCTCGCCAATGGCGACGAGGTCGAGATCACCCGCGCCGAGGGGCAGACGCCGCCGGCCGCCTGGGAATCCCTCGTCGTCACCGGCAAGGCCCGCGCCGCCATCCGCCGCGCCACCCGCACCGCGGTGCGCCGGCAGTATTCGGGGCTGGGGCGCCAGATCCTCGAGCGCGCCTTCAGCCGGGCCGAGCGGCCCTTCACCGACGAGAAGCTGAAGGCGGCCCTCAAGCGGCTCGCCCGCACCGCGGTCGACGACGTGCTGGCGGCGGTCGGGCGCGGCGAGATGTATTCCGGCGACGTGGTCAAGGCGGTTTATCCCGATCTCGAACCCGAGAAGCGCGGCGCGCCCGATCCGAAAGCCGGCGGCGCCACCACCGGCAACGGCAAGGGCTGGTTCGAGCTGCGCCAGGGCGAGAACCTGAAGTTCAAGCTGCCGGGCGAGGCGCCGCTGGACGACGGCCCCGGCGACGACGCGATCCCGATCCGCGGCCTCGGCGGCGACCTGCCGGTGCGCTTCGCGCCCCTGGGCGGCGCCGTGCCGGGAGACCGCATCGTCGGCATCCTGACGCCGGGCGAGGGGGTGACGATCTATCCGATCCAGTCCTCGGCGCTGGCGGCCTTCGACAACGAGCCCGAGCGCTGGCTCGATGTCCGCTGGGATCTCGACGACAAGGCGCCGCAGCGCTTCCCGGCGCGCATCTCGCTGCATTCGATCAACGAGCCCGGCTCGCTCGCGCAGATCACCACGACGATCGCCGAGCATGACGGCAACATCGACGCGGTAGCGATGCATCGGCCCAACCCGGACTTCACCAACGTCACCATCGACCTGACGGTCTGGGACCTGAAGCATCTCAGCGCTATCATCAGCGAATTGCGCGAGAAACGGGTGATCAGCCGGGTCGAGCGGGTGGTGGGGTAGCGGCCTTATGGCTCCCGCTGGGCCCTGAAGGCGGCCGCCAGCGTCCTGACGAAGGCGCTCGCCCGGGGCGTCGAGACCTGGCTGCGCAGCACGACCTCCGAGGTTCCCAGAGGCGGCAGCCCCCAGTCGGGGCCAATGTCGATGGCGCCTGGCGGGGCGATGCGCGCCGCCAGCGGCGAAACCCCGAGCCCGCCCGAGACCGCCGCCAGAACCGCTGCCATGCCGCCGCCGATGAAGGCTTCGCGCCAGGCGAGCCCGGCACGGTCGAGCGCATCGATCCCGTGCTGGCGCAGCCAGCACTCGGCGACGAGGCTCACCAGCGGCAGGGGCTCCTCCGCGCGGCGCACGAAACCGCTGGCCGCGAACCAGCCGAAAGCATCAGCGCGCAGGACCTCGCCGGTGCGCCCCGCTGAGAGGCGGCGGACGATGGCGACATCGAGTTCGCCGCGCTCGAACGCGGCTTCCAGCGCCCGCGACGGCTCGATCCTGAGGCTGATGACGACGCCGGGATGCTGTGCCGTGAGCCTGCCCAGCACGGCCGGAATCTCGGCGCCGACCGCCTGTTCGCTGAGGCCGATGGCAATGCGCTCGCCGGGCTCCCGGAACGCACCGAGCGCGCGCTCATGCGCCGCCATCAGCTCGCGCGCGGCCGGCAGGAAACGCTCGCCCTCCGCCGTCAGCCGCACCAGCCGCGGATGCCGCTGCAGCAGCGTCTGGCCGAGCCCCTCTTCCAGCCGCTTCACCCGCGTGCTGACCAGCGACTGCGTCGTGCCCAGCGCCTCGGCGGCGCGGGTAAAGCTGGCGAGTTCGGCCGTGCGCAGAAAGGCGGCCACGGCGTCGAGGTCGAGTGAGGCGCTCATCAGTCATCGCCAATCGAGATCATTGATATCTGATCAGATACGGTTTCAGGATGGTCCGCGCAAGCTAGTCTGCAGGCGTTGCGGGCGTTCGCCCCGACTTGTCCTGGAGAAACCCATGCCCCTGATCCGCATTTCGATGCGCCGCGGCCGCCCGGCCTCGCATCCCCCGGCGATCGTCGACGGCGTCTATCGCGCCCTGCGCGCCACCTTCGAGGTGCCGGAGAACGATCTCTTCGCTGTCGTCCACCAGCACGACGCCGAGGAGTTCGTCTTCGATGCGAATTTCTTCGGCTTCCAGCGCTCGGCTGGGCTGGTGATCATCCAGATCACCGTCTCGGGGACGCGGGGCGTCACCAAGAAGAAGGCGCTCTATGCCGCGATCCTGGCAAACCTGCAGCGCGAGCCCGGGCTGAAGCCCGATGACGTCTTCATCAACCTGGTCGAGGTCAAGCGCGAGGACTGGTCCTTCGGCGGCGGCGTGGCGCAGTACGTGGCGTAGCGCCTCGCTTGTGCTCGCCCACGCCGTCATTCCGGACAAGCGGCGAAGCCGAGCAGCGCCGGAATCCATCATAAGGCGCCTGAGCCCTCCGATGGATCCCGGCGCTCCGCTGCGCTGCGGCCGGGATGACGGCGCGCCTGAAATTGCAGCGTCGCGTGAGCCGCCCTAAACCCTCTCCATGGAATGGAGCGACGAAGCCACGATCATCGGCGTCCGCAGGCATGGCGAGAGCGCCGTGATCCTGGAGGCGATGACGCGGGACCATGGCCGCCATCTCGGCCTCGTCCGCGGCGGGCGCTCGGCCAAGCAGCAGCCGGTGCTGCAGCCGGGTAACGCCGTCTCGCTGGTGTGGCGGGCGCGGCTCGACGAGCATCTCGGCGAATACAAGGTTGAGCTTTTGGCCTCCCACGCCGCCCGGCTGATCGAGGCGCCGGTGGCGCTCTACGGGCTCGCCACCATTTCGGGCCTGCTGCGGCTCCTGCCGGAACGCGATCCCCATCCCGGCCTGCATGAGGCGCTGGCCGTGATGGTCGAGCATCTGCACGATTCCAGGCTGGCGCCGGCGCTGGTCGTGCGCTTCGAGATCGCGATGCTCTCGGAACTCGGCTTCGGGCTGGATCTCGCGCGCTGCGCCGTCACCGGCTCGCCCGACGACCTCAGCCATGTCTCGCCGAAATCGGGCAAGGCCGTCAGCCGCAAGGAGGCCGAGCCCTATCGCGATCGGCTGCTCGCCCTGCCGCCCTTCCTCAGCGAAGGGCAGGGCGCGCGCCAGCCCTCAGCCGCCGATCTCGCGGCCGGCTTTGCGCTGACGGGGTATTTCCTGCGCCGTCACGTCTTCGAGCCGCGTGGCTTGGCCGAGCCGCCGGAGCGGGCGCGGCTGGTCGAGATCGCGGCGCGAGCCTCGGTCGCGTCCGAGGTCTGAGCGCTGCGCAGCTCCTGCAGCAGCTCGATCTGCACCTCCTGGATCTCGGCAAGCCGCTGCCATTGGCGGTTGACCAGATGGTCCATCTTCTCGTGCAGATGCCGGATCTCCAGCTCCGCCTTGAGGTTCACCTGATAGTCGTTGCGCGAGCGGGCGCGGTCCTTCGCCTCCTGCCGCTGCTGGCTCATCATGATCACCGGCGCCTGCACGGCCGCCACGCAGGACAGGATCAGGTTGAGCAGGATGAAGGGGTAGGGGTCGAAGACGGTCGCGCCACTGATGTTGATGGTGATCCAGAAGGCGATGACCACGCCGAACGAGATCAGAAAGGCCCAGCTGCCGCCGAAGCTGGCGACGTTGTCGGCCAGCCGCTGGCCGAAGGTCCGGTCGCGGTCGATCTCGTCATCGGTGTTGCTGGTGATCAGCTCGGATGAGGCGAGGCTTTCGGCGACCTGCCGGTCGAGCTCGGTCATCTCGCCGCGCTCGCTGGCGAGCAGGCTGTTGACATAGCGCGAGCGGTAGGCCGCGATCTGGTCCTGCGCGATCAGCGCGCTGGCGGGCAGCTCGGGGTGATCCTTCCGGATCGCGGCGGCCAGCGCCGGGCGCAGGGCGTCGAGGCTCACCAGGTCGCGCTTCGGCAGGGAGCGCCCGGTGAGCGAGCAGGCGCCGTGCTCGGCGCTGGAATCATGGCTCGTCATGCGGCTCTCCATCGGTTTTTGGCGCGTGCCGGTCGATTGCGTCGCGGGGGCTCGCCCGCCATCGTTCTAGCGGGGCGAATCGGGCCGTGCGATAGAGGCGCGGACGAAATCGCATTGGGGGTTAGCAAGCCATGGGGAAGCCGGTCGATCCGCCGCCGGAGGACGAATCCGAGCGTATCGACCTGAAAACGGCGCTCGAGGAGCGCTATCTCGCCTATGCGCTCTCCACCATCATGCACCGCGCCCTGCCGGACGCGCGCGACGGGCTGAAGCCGGTTCACCGCCGCATTATCCATGCGATGCGCCTGCTGCGGCTCGATCCCGGCCAGGTCCACAAGAAATGCGCCCGCATCGTCGGCGACGTCATCGGCAAGTTCCACCCGCATGGCGACCAGTCGGTCTATGACGCGCTGGTGCGCCTCGCCCAGGATTTCGCCCAGCGCTACCCGCTCGTCGACGGCCAGGGCAATTTCGGCAACATCGACGGCGATAATGCGGCGGCCTATCGCTACACCGAAGCCCGCATGACCGAGGTCGCCCGGCTCCTGCTGGACGGCATCGACGAGGACGCGGTCGATTTCCGCGAGACCTACAATGGCGAGGACGAGGAGCCGATCGTGCTCCCCGCCGCCTTCCCGAACCTGCTCGCCAATGGCTCGCAGGGCATCGCGGTGGGCATGGCGACCTCGATCCCGCCCCACAACGCCGCCGAACTCTGCGACGCCGCGCTCTATCTGATCCAGCATCCGGAGACGTCTTCCGAACAGCTGATGACCTTCGTTCAGGGCCCGGATTTCCCCACTGGCGGCATCATCGTCGAGACCCGCGCCTCGATGGCCGAGACCTACCGCACCGGCCGCGGCGCCTTCCGTACGCGCGCGCGCTGGAGCGCCGAGGATCTCGGGCGGGGCACCTGGCAGGTCGTGGTCACCGAAATCCCCTACATGGTCCAGAAAGGCCGGCTGATCGAGAAGATCGCCGAGCTGCTCAACGACAAGAAGCTGCCTCTGGTCGGTGACATCCGCGATGAATCGGCTGAGGACATCCGCGTCGTCATCGAGCCGCGCGCGCGCAATGTCGATCCCGCTTTGATGATGGAATCGCTGTTCCGGCTGACCGAACTGGAATCGCGCATCTCGATGAACATGAACGTGCTGACCGGCGGTCTGGTGCCGCGCGTTCTGGGGCTGAACGAGGCGCTGCGGGCCTGGCTCGACCACCGCCGCGACGTGCTGCTGCGGCGTTCACGCTTCCGGCTCGGCCAGATCGAGAAGCGGCTCGAGATCCTGCGCGGCCTGCTGATCGTCTATCTCGACCTCGATCGCGTCATCAAGATCATCCGCGAGGAGGACGAGCCCAAGATCGAGCTGATGCGCTTCTTCGAGCTGAGCGAGGTCCAGGCCAACGCCATCCTCGACACCCGCCTGCGCGCGCTGCGCAAGCTGGAGGAGATGGCGCTGAAGACCGAACTCGACGAACTGACCGTCGAGAAGGGCCAGATCGAGGAGCTGCTGGCGTCCGAACCCGTGCAGTGGAAGCTGATCCAGCACGATATCCGCGCGGTGAAGAAGCTGTTCGGGCCGGAAACCGCGATTGGCAAACGCCGCACTTCGTTCGCCGACATGCCCGACACCACCGACATCGACCTCACCCAGGCGATGGTCGAGCGCGAGCCGGTGACCGTGGTGATCTCGAAGAAGGGCTGGATCCGCGCGCTCAAGGGCCATGTCCAGGACCAGTCGACCCTGACCTTCAAGGGCGACGACGGGCTCAAGACGGCCTTCTTCACCGAGACGACGGCGAAGATCCTGGTGCTCGCCACCAATGGCAAGGTCTTCACGCTGGAGGCGGCAAAGCTGCCCGGTGGGCGCGGCTTCGGCGATCCGATCCGGCTGATGATCGAGCTGGAGGAGCACGCCGAGATCATCGCCGCCTTCCCCTATCGTCCCGGCCTGAAGCTCCTGATGGTGACGACCGACGGGCGCGGCTTCGTGGCGCCGACCGACGACATCGTCGCCAACACCCGCAAGGGCCGCCAGGTGCTCAATGTCGACCTGCCCGTCGAGGCGCTGCTGGCGACGCCCGCCGAGGGCGACCATGTCGCGATCATCGGCCAGAACCGCAAGCTGATCTGCTTCCCGCTCTCGGAGGTCGCCGAGATGAGCCGCGGCAAGGGCGTGCGGCTGCAGCGCTACAAGGATGGTAGCGTCTCCGACGCCAAGACCTTCAAGCTGGCTGACGGCCTGACCTGGCGCGACACCTCGGGCCGAACCTGGACCGTGGCGCAGAGCGAACTCTTGGAATGGCTCGGCCATCGCGGCGAGGCGGGCCGCCTGCCGCCCAAGGGCTTCCCGAAGAACAACAAGTTCGGGGGGTGATGCGTAACGGCCGTTCCGGCACGGTATCCGCAGACGATCAGTTATCCGAGACAGTCGGCACACTTGGAAAGCGGCCCCGACGAGTTAGAACACCCCGACGACACCGAGGAAGAAATTGCACGTAATGGTTGATTTGAAGTAGTTTGACGCCGCTTTGCCGGTATAGTCGATCTCGATCTCGCCTTCCGCGCGGCCTTGGAGCATGACAAGGGGCGTCGTGCCTCCCGGCCGCCCGGCGATCCGTAGATTGTATTTTGCGGTGCCGGATTGGCTGATCTTGTTGGGGTCGAGTGGGGAGTATTTCGGGATGTCAATGTCGATATCGAGCCCCGCCTTCGGTTCGCTGATAGATTTGATCGGCTTGGGTATCATCGAGACGACCAGCGCCCTGAATCTGCTGGTGCCATCGACAGGCTGCTGGATCAGCTGAACAAGATTCTGAGTCGATCGGACGACTGGATCTGTCGGATCCTGTACCGGGACGGCGGTGAAGGTAAAATTGAGCAAGCTGGGTTGGGTCACGGGCGAGAACGACGCCGACGTGACGCCCGCCAGACGCAGCTGAGGGCCCAGGATCACGGGCGGCTGCAGGACGAACTGTGGCTGCCTCGGCGTGGTGCCCGGCAGCGTCAGGGACGGGATCAGCCGGGGGGGCTTAATGGCCGACGGCCGGCCCCCTCCGAATGTCGGCCGCGTCAACTCGGGAACGACCAGAACCTGCGCATTGACGGTTTCGATTTCGAAGAGGACGGCGCGCGTCCGCGGGCCGACGATGCCGTCTTTCTGCAGCGCGTGAAGAGCCTGGAACTTGCTGACGCGGTCATGGGTTTTCGTGCCAAAAATCCCGTCCACGGCAAGGGGCGTTTCGCGCCGGAGGTGATAGTTCAATCGGTCCTGAAGGACCCTTACGTCCTGTCCGGTCGCGCCCTTGCTGAGATTACGCGCCATCGCTTCACCTCAAGCCAACAGTCTGATCCGGAGCGTGCATTCAGGAGATGGAAGAGGCCGTGTCGATGCCTGAATGCGAACGCCGGTTTAGCGCATCTTACCGTTTCGGGTCCCGGCGAGATCATTCGTTTGACGGAGGAAGCCGCCTTACCGGCGGCGCTGGGCGATCGATCGCGGCGCCAGCAGCGTGCTTGCCGTCAGCGGATCGCCTGCCCGACGACGCCGACTTCGAGGCCGAGCGTGAGGTTGTTGGTGACCGCCCATTCGACGCCGGCCCGCGCCTCGGGCCGCACCGCAATGTCGCTGCGGTTGAACGGCGCCGACCAGGGCGTCGCGCCATAGCGGTAGGTCTCGTTGGCGGCCATCATGCCGACCTTGGTGTAAACAAGCACCTCGGGCGTCACCAGCACGCCGGTCTTGATCTGGAAGGCGCCGGCAAAGTCGCGGGTGTAGGACGCCTGGCCGAAGCCCGGCGTGCCGTAGCTGCCGAAGCTCGGCATGTAGTCGATCGCGCCGACGATGCCGTAGATGAAATCGCCCTCGCGCTTCATCACACCGGCCTCGAGCCCGAAGGTCGGTCCCGCCGTGGTGCCGAAGCGCTTCGAACTGGTGACGTTGAAGCCCGTCGAGATCCGAGCATAGGAGCCCTCCCAACGGACCCCGCCGGGTGCGACGGTCGGCTCCGACCAGGCGAAGGAGGGCAGCGGCGCGAAGCCGTCGAAGGGCAGCCAGGATTGCGCGCGGGCTTCGCCCGCGACCATCACGGCGGCGCAGAATACGCCGGAGAGCAGTTTGGTTCTCACCGTCAGGCCATCCTCGCCATGTCGTCGCCGGGGCCAGGCTCGCTTGCGACCATCGTCAGCCTAGCATGAGGGGGCGCAAATGTCGCGGATTTGTGGCGATGCGGCGCTCAGGCGAGCTTCGTCTTGAGCTTGAGGAAGCGCATCGTCCGTTCCGCCATGGCCGGGTCGAGCGCCTGATAGGCGCGCAGATCGTCCTCGGAGGCGCCCTTGGCGAACATCATCCGCCGTGCGCGCAGTGTCAGCACGGCCTCGAACGCCTTGGCGTCGACGCCGAGCGCCCGGCACGCCACGGCGATGCCGCTGGCGTCGCGCTGCATCAGCACGCGCAGGGCCTGGTCGGTGCTCAGGCTGGCGACCTGGGAGAAGACCAGCGCGAGATGGAAGGCGCGGTCTTCGTCGGCGAGCATCGTCACGATCTCGTCGAGGGGCCGCGTGCCGGCGGCCAGATCGGCCAGCAGCAGCTTGATCTCCAGGCGCTGCTGCCGCGCCTGCCGGGCCAGCGTCAGGGCCTCGCTGCTGGGCTTGGACCAGAGGCCGCCCTCGTCGCTCATCTGCTCGACGATCCGCATCACCCGCTCGGCCCGGTGGGGCGTCAGGTCGGCGCGGCTCGACAGCGCCAGGCTGATATCGCGGTCGTCGCCGCCGCGCTCGATCAGCCGGTCGAAGCCCTTCTCCGACAGGCTCGCGCCGTCATTGGCGCTGACCGTGTGCAGGACCTCACGGTCGCCGCGCTCGACGAGGATGTCCGTGACGCTCTCAGACAGCCTTGCGCGCTCGGCGATGGCCACGAGGTGCCGCTGCGACTGGCTGACGGCGATCGCCGCGAGATCGGTGTCGGTCAGCACCGGGGAGAGCTTCAGCACGAGGCGCGCGACATCCGATTCCGGATCCGACGCCAGAGTCACCGCGACATCGCGGGGCAACGTCGGCGTCGCCGCGACGCGCTCGGCATAGTCCCGGCGCGCCTCGGTCTCGAGATGGGGCAGCGATTTGACGGCGATGTCGCCGTAATGGGCCTGGGTGGCGTCATTGGGCGCCTCGTCCAGCAGGAACAGGTCGGTGACGGCATTGAGAAGCTGCCGCCGGGCATCCGACGACATTTCTGCAGGCATGCGGGTCAGGGAGCTGAGCATCGGAGGTTCCAGGCCGGACGAGTGCCGATGCTATACTGGAAAGCGATTGCTCGATCCTTAAGATGACCATGCGTTATCGGCATGACCCCGTTCCGTCCCCAGCGCCCGTCGCAGTCGGCGCCTCGCAGGACGGGCCGTCGATCAGGTCAGGTGCGCCCTCCGCCGGATGACGCGCATGCCGCGCTCGGCCGCCGCCATGTCGATCAGCGCGTAGCGGCGCAGATCCTCGTCGGTGTCCTTGTTGGCGAACATCAGCCGGCGCGCCCGCAGCACGAGGATCGCGGCGAAGGCGGGAACGCCGATGTCGAGCGCGCGGCAGGCGAGCGCGATGCCGCTGACATCGCGCCGGAGAAGGGCGCGCAGCGCCTGTTCGACGCCGATATCCGACGATCGCGCGATGACCTGGGCGAGATGGTAGGCCCGGTCCTCCTGGGCGAGCATGATCACCACGTCGTCGATCGCGCGCGAGCCGGCCTTGAGGTCCTTGAGGAGCTCGTTCACCTCCAGCCGCTGCTGGCGGGCCTGGCGCGCGATGCTGGCGGCCTCGCTGTCGGCGGCGAAATCGATATCGTCGTCGGCGCCGAGTTCGGCGATGACGCGCATCACCCGTTCGGCGCGCGCCTCGGTCAGGTCGGAGCGGATGGCGACGGTGCGCGGGATGGTGGGTTCCTCGCGGCCGCGCTCCAGCAGGCGCTCGAACCCGTCCTCCGAGAATACGGCGCCCTCATTGCCGCCCACGGTCTTGAGCACGACGGTGTCGCCGCGCTCGACCAGGATGTCGGTCAGGGGTTCCGAGAGCCGGACGCGCTCGGCGATGGCGGCCAGATGCTCCTGGGACTGGTTGAGCGCGATGGCGGCGAGATCGCGGTCGGTCAGCACCGGGGACAGACGCAGCACGAGACGCGCAACGACGCTCTCGGCGTCGCCCGCCAGCGCATTGGCGACGCTGCGCGGCAGGTTCGGCTCGGCCGCGACCTCGTCGGCATAGCTTTGGCGCGCTTCGGCATCCAGATGCGGCAGCGCCCGCAGGGCGATCTCGCCGTAATGGTGCTTCGACATGCCGGTCGGCTCTGGATCGTAGAAGAACAGATCCGTAACGGCATGGAGCAGCCGGCGCCGGGATTCCGACGTCGTTTCCGCTGCGAGCTTGAACAAAGAATGCAGCATGACGCCCTCGAACCGTTGCTCTGGCAGGTTTCCTTCGCGTGAAAGCCTGCCCGGACTGTGGCCAATCGGCGCAGCCACGCAACCATTGTCCCGCAATGGCGTGAACAAAATCTATTGATCGCTGCCCATGGGGCATGTCGGGGAAACCGCGAGCGGCGGCCTTCCGCGGTGTCAGTCGACCCGTTCCCAGCCCTGCGGCGACAGGCGCTCCTGCGGCATGAAGCGCTCTTTGTAGGCCATCTTCGGCGAGCCATCGACCCAGTAGCCGAGATAGACGTAAGGCAGGCCCAGGCGACGCGCGCGCTCGATATGGTCGAGCACCATGAAGCTGCCGAGCGAGCGCGCCTCCAGCGCCGGGTCGAAGACGGAATAGACCATCGAGAGCCCGTCGCTTAGCGTGTCGGTCAGCGCCATCGCGAAGAGATCGCCCTGGCCGCGGCCCGTGAAGCGGCTGTCGGGTCCGCGCCGGCGATACTCGATCAGCGTGGTGTCGACATGGGTGTCCTCGACCATCATCGCGAAATCCAGCGCCGACATCGTGGCCATGCCGCCATCGGGATGGCGCTCGTCCAGATAGGTGCGGAAGAGCGAATAGTGCTCGGAGCGGGGGCGGGGCGGCAAAGCCTCCCCGATGAGGTCGCTGTTGCGCGACATCACCTTCCTGAAGCCGCGCGACGGCCGGAAATCATTGACGATGACGCGCACGGAGACGCACGCCCGACAGGTCTCGCAGGCCGGACGATAGGCGATGCTCTGGGAGCGCCGGAAGCCGCCCTGGCTGAGGACGTTGTTGAGGTCGCGCGCCCGCGCGCCCACGAGATGCGTGAACACCTTCCGCTCCTCGCGCCCGGGCAGATAGGGGCACGTGGTCGGCGACGTCAGGTAGAATTGCGGGGCATCCCGCAACGGGCGCGTCACGTTCGGTTCGCTCCGGCAACGGTCTGAAGCGACAGTGTAGCAGCAGCGCGGCCGGCAACAAGAGCCAGGCCCTGAGCTCAGGCGCGCACGACCACGAGCCCGGTTAGCAGGTCGTGACCCAGCCGCCGGTCGCTGCGGAAGACGCCGCAGAGGATGTCCAGCACCCACAGCGCCACCGTCGAGGCCGCGACATAAAACAGCAGGGCATGCACCGCCGCCGCCAGCCCATCGGGCCGGCCGCCGCTGGCGGTCTCGACGCGCAGGCCCGCCATCCGCATCCCCCAGGTCGCCTGGCGCGGGCCGCCGATGGTGAGCGCGGCATAGCCCAGCGCGGTGGCAACCGTCGCGATCGGGATCAGCAGCCAGGTCGCGCCGAATGTCACGATGCCGAGCACCCCGAGCGCGAACCAGACCATGGTGCCGAGGATTGCGAGCACGATGATGTCGCCAATCCAGGCGAAGATGCGCGAGCCCAGCACGCCGCTGACGTCCTGCAGCGGGCGCTCGCCGACCGCGATGATCGGGGGCTGGTTGTAGCGTGTGTCGGTCATCGTCCTGGCGGGTCCTGTCATGAAGGGCCTCAGTGGCCCACGGCCTTAATGTTTGGTCACCGTCCCGGTTCCGCAAGGTCGCGGCCGGTGAGACCGCGCGGTAGGACGCGATGGGGCGAGAAGCCGCCCTCGCGCAGCGCGGTTTCGATCGCGGCGGAATGCGCGGACCCCCGCGTCTCGACCGTGACGTCGAGCGTCACGCCCTTGGCGGGAACGTCGAGGAAAAGCCTCCCATGGCTGACCTCGAGGATGTTGGCGCCCTGTTCGCCGAGCAGGCTCGCGACCTTGCCGAGCAGGCCCGGCCGGTCGCTGGTCGTCAGGCGGAAGGCGACGATGCGGTCCTCCCGCTCCAGCTCGCGCACCATGATCGCCGCCAGCAGCCGCGTGTCGATGTTGCCGCCGCAGAGCACCAGCCCGACCTTGCGCCCGGCATAGCGCCCGGGCTCCTTCAGCATCGCGGCGAGCCCGGCCGCGCCGGCCCCCTCCGCGAGGCTGTGCTGCAGGCTGGCGTAAGCATAGACGGCGCGCTCGATCAGATCCTCGCCGACCAGCACGATGTCGGAGACCAGGCTGGAGACGATCGGCAGCGTCTGGAGACCGACCGTCTTGACGGCGATGCCCTCGGCCAGGGTCGCGCCGCCGATTGCCAGATCCTCGGCGTTGACGGCGTTGAAGAACGACGGATAAAGCGCGGCCTCGACGCCGATCAGTTCGATCTCCGGTTTCAGCGCCTTGGCCGCCACTGCGTTGCCGGCCATCAGGCCGCCGCCGCCGAGCGGGATGATCAGCACGTCGAGATCGGGATCGTCGTCGAGCATCTCGCGGGCGATCGTGCCCTGGCCGGCCATCACGGCCGGGTCGTCATAGGGGTGGACGAAGACGAGGCCCTCCGCCTGCGCCAGTTCGCGCGCCTTCTGCGCGGATTCGTAGAGCGTCTCGCCATGCAGCACGACATGGGCGCCATGGGAGCGGGTGTTCTCGACCTTCACCAGTGGCGTCGTCTCGGGCATCACGATCGTCGCCGGGATGCCGAAGCGCCTTGCGTGATAGGCGACTGCCTGGGCGTGGTTGCCCGCCGACATCGCGATGACGCCGCGCTCGCGCTCGTCATCGTCCAGGGTCAAGAGCTTGTTGACCGCGCCGCGTTCCTTGAAGGAGGCCGTCGCCTGCATGTTCTCGTGCTTCACCAGCACGGTCGCGCCCGTCAGGTCGGAGAGGCGCGGCGCCGGCACCAGCGGGGTGCGCAGGACATGGCCCTCGATGCGCCGCGCCGCCTCCTCGACATCGGCGGGCGTGATCACGAAAGGGTCGCTCATGACGTCACTCGATCTCCCGGGCGATCAGACAAGGCGCGGCGTCAGCGCGCCATCGCCGAAGAAGCCGCCCGGCCGCAGGATCAGCACCACGGCGAGCAGGGCGTAGATGGCGATGTCGCGCTGTTCCAGCGGCATGGTCGCCGACCAGAGCACTTCGAACAGCGCGATGCAAAGCCCGCCCAGCGCGGCGCCGGCGGGCGAGCCGATGCCGCCAAGAATCGAGCCGACCAGCGCCTTCAGTCCCAGCGAGAAGCCGCCGGCGAAGCCCATGCCGCCATAAACGGCGGTGACGATGACGCCCGCCATGCCGCTGGCCGCGCAGGCGAGGATCAGGGCCCTGTCATGGACGGCGCGCGCATCGACGCCAAACAGCGCTGCCGTGCGCGCATCGTCCGAGACGGCACGCCATTGTCGGCCATAGGACGAGCGCGCGATCATCAAGACGAGCCCTAGCGTGACCGAGAAGCCCGCCGCGGCCACAGCGAGGCCCAGCGGCGTCGCCGTCACGATGAAGCTGCCGGCCCGGGCCAGCGCCCAGGGCTCGTTGAAGACCGGCGGCAGCCAGCGCAGGCCGGCACCCTGCGCCAGCCGCAGATATTCCGACAGCGCGATGGCCAGCCCGATCGTCGCGATCAGCACCGGCTGGCCTGTCACCTGCCGGCCCGGCCCCTGTCCCGTCGGTTCGCTGGCCTGCTCCAGCGGGCGCAGGACGAAGCGTCCCATCGCGAAGCCGTGTAGGGCGCTGACGACGACCGCCACGGCGAAGGCTGCCACGAGGCCCGAGGCCGGCGTCGAAGCCGAAAGCGCAGCCAGCAGCGCCGCGCCGACCACGGCCGACACCGCGCCGAGCGCCGCGAACTCCCCGAAACTCAGGATGATGCGGCCGGTCAGCCCGTAGATCAGCGCATAGGCGCAGGCGAGAAGCGCGTAGATCGCCGCCGAGGGCAGGGCGCTCAGCCCCTGCTGGAGCCCATAGGCCAGACCGGGCGACAGCTCCGGCAGTCCATCCTTGAGGGCGGCGCCGGGATCGGGCGGCGGCTCCTCCCGGTTTTCCAGGTAGAAGCGGCGCAGCAGATAGAAGCTCGCGTCGCTCATCGGCTCTCCGTCGCTGGCGATGCCGATCAGGGCACCGCGGCGGAGGCCTTGGCCCTCGCCGGCGAACAGGCAGTCGATGCTGCGTCGGCGGGCCGGACCGGTCGCGGGACCGGCGACATAGGTGATGCGCAGGCTGTTGCTGCGCGGACCGGCGCCGCTGCGTTCGATCGAAAGCGGCGTGCCCGGCGCATTCAAGGCCGGGATCGCCTGCCGACAGAGCCGCTGCTGGTCCGTGTCGAAGGGTTCGCCGCAGGAGGTGAGCGCGAGGGCGAGCAGAATCGGCGGAAGGAGAGCGCGCATGTGGCGCGACGGTAGCGCCCGCCATCAGGCAATGAAATACGCCCCGTCATCCCGAACGCAGCGAAGCGGAGATCCGGGATCCATCCTAGAGCTGCGGAGCCCTCCGATGGATCCCGGAGCGGCGCCGCTGCGCGGCTTGTCCGGGATGACGGCGAGGCGAGCGGAGCGGTCGAGCGAGCCCTCAGCCCATCGCCTTCAGAGCCTGCGCCACCTTCGGCGCGAAATAGGTCAGCACGCCGTCGGCGCCGGCGCGCTTGAACGACATCAGGCTCTCCAGCATCGCGCGGTCGCCGTCGAGCCAGCCATTGCCGGCGGCCGCGACGATCATCGCGTACTCGCCCGACACCTGGTAGGCGAAGGTCGGCACCCGGAAATGGTCCTTCACCCGCGCGATGATGTCGAGATAGGGCAGGCCGGGCTTGATCATAACCATGTCGGCGCCCTCCTCGAGATCGAGCCCGACCTCGGCGATGGCCTCGTCCGAATTGGCCGGGTCCATCTGGTAGGTGCGCTTGTCGCCGATCAGCGTCGCGTTGGTGCCGATGGCGTCGCGGAACGGACCATAGAACGCCGACGCGTATTTGGCCGCATAGGCCATGATCTGCACATCCTCATGGCCGGACGCATCGAGCGCCGCCCGGATGGCGGCGACGCGACCGTCCATCATGTCGGACGGCGCGATCACGTCGGCCCCGGAATCGGCCAGCGCCAGCGCCTGCTGCACGAGGATATGCACGCTGGCGTCGTTCAGGATTCGCTCGCCATCCATCACGCCGTCATGTCCGTGCGAGGTGTAGGGGTCGAGCGCGGCGTCGCAGATGATGCCGATCTGCGGCACCTCGGCCTTGATCGCCCTGACCGCGCGGCACATCAGGTTGCGGGCGTTGAGCGCCTCGGAGCCGGTGGGGTCGCGCAGCGCCTTGTCGACGAAGGGAAAGGGCGCGATCGCGGGAATGCCGAGCGAGGCGGCGTGCGCGCTCTGGCGCACGGCCTCGTCGATGTTGAGCCGGTCGACCCCGGGCATCCAGGCGACGGGCGTGCGCGCCTCGCTGCAGTCCATCAGGAAGATCGGCCAGATCAGATCATCCGTGGTCAGCCGTGTCTCGCGCACCAGGCGCCGCGACCAGTCCGCCTTGCGGTTGCGCCGCATCCGGCGGGTCAGCCCCAGCGATGGAGCCTCCGTGTCGTGGCGGGCCTGGGGAGACGGGAAGGGCCGCACGATCCGGTTGTCCAATGATGCCTCCGTCGGCCAGCTGCGTCCGGCCATGCCGGGACGTGGGTGCCGGGCGGGGCCGGCCCGACTCCTTTAGCACATCGGAACAGTTCCAAAATAGGGAGCATGGACGCATGGCCGAACGCCTGCAGCCGCGCCGCTATGCCGGCAGCGCGTTGACAAGCGCCGTCCGCCCGGCCCAGAACCGGCCCGACACCGCAGGAAAGACAGCCGCATGTCACCGAATCCGGAGATCCTTTGCGAGGTGCGCGGCGCTGCCGGGATGGTCGTCCTCGACCGGCCGAAGGCGCTGAACGCCCTGACGCTGCCCATGGTGCGCGAACTCGCCCGCGCGCTCGCCGCCTGGGAGAACGACCCGCGCGTCGAGCGCGTCGTCGTCACCAGCACGAGCGAGAAGGCCTTTTGCGCCGGCGGCGACATCCGCGCGCTGCACGATCTCGGCCGCGCCGGCCGGCAGGCGGAGATGCTCGCCTTCTGGGGCGAGGAGTACATCCTCAACGCCGCGATCAAGCGCTATCCCAAGCCCTATGTCGCGCTGATCGACGGCATCGTCATGGGCGGCGGCGTCGGCATCTCGCTGCATGGCAGCCACCGCATCGCCGGTGACCGCTATCTCTTCGCCATGCCCGAGGTCGGGATCGGCTTCTTCCCCGATGTCGGCGCGACCCATGCGCTGCCGCGCTTGGCCGGTGCGGCTGGCATCTATCTCGCTTTGACCGGAGATCGCGTTGGCGCGGCCGATGCGCTGGCCTTCGGGCTGGCCACCCATGCGGTGCCGAGCGCGCGGATGGCGGAGCTGAGCGACGCCCTGACGCGCCGCGGGTCGCTGGACGAGATCCTGGCCGCCTTCAACCATGATCCCGGCCCGCCGAAACTCGCCGATGAGCGCGCGACGATCGCTCACTGCTTCGGCGCGCCGACGCTCCCCGATATTCTCGCGCGTCTCGATGCGGCGGCCGCCGCCGGCAGCGCCTTTGCCGGCAAGCTGCGCCAGACGCTTGCCGTGAAGTCGCCCACCAGCGTCGCCATCGCCTTCGAGCAGATGCGGCGCGGCGCGGACCTCGATTTCGCCGAGGCGATGCGCACCGAGTTCCGCATCGTCTCGCGCATCGCCGATGGCCATGATTTCTACGAGGGCGTGCGGGCGGTCGTGATCGACAAGGACCATGCGCCGCAATGGCGCCCGGCCTCGATCGGCGCGCTCGATCCGGCCGCGATCGAAGCCTATTTCGCGCCGCTGGGCGCTGACGAACTGGCGCTGGAGTCCTGAACTTGCCATCGGGTGGAGACAGTGACGCGCTGCGTGGCGTGCGGCTCGACGATGGCGGCTCCGTCGAACCGTCCTCGACGCGCTGGCGCACCGTCCTGGTCTGGATGCTGCGCATCCTGTCCGTGCTCTGGCTCGCCAAGGGGCTGCTGGCCTGGGGCGTGATCTTCGGCCTGGTCGGCGAGGAGAGCCCGCCCTTCGAGGCGCGCCTGCTGAGCTTCCAGGCGATCACGGTCTATTTCGCGGTGATCGACCTCGTCGCCGCCGTGGGCCTCTGGCTGACCTCGACCTGGGGCGGCGTGCTCTGGCTGCTGGCCGCCATCAGCCAGCTGCTGTTGGCCTTCTTCTTCCCTCGCCTGCTGCCGATGACGCCCTTTCTCTCGGGGGCCTATATCGCCGCGATCCTCGCCTATTTCCTGGCGACCTGGGCGGCGGAGAACGAGGGCGACTGACGCGTCGATCGCTCAAGGGCGGCGAGTCACGGTAACAAACGCTTTAGCTTAAGCGTTTCTGGCTTCATCTTGCATTCACCCAAAGGGGTAAATCCCTGATTCATCCTGATATTTAAACTCGTTTTCATCCGCCCCGCCTATGGTGTTTCTCAGAAGCGGATCGGGAGAACAATCCTGACCGACAGTCAACAGGCGGGATATACCATGAAAGCGAGCGTCAAGACTTCGGTCGTCGCCAAGTCGGAAGAAGCTGACCTGAAGGTCAAGCCTCTGTATCTGGAGTCACTCACCCTCGTCGAGCGGCTGCATCGCCGCCTCCTCGACGTGATCAAGGACGAGTTCGAGCGGCGCGGCCGCGACGACGTCAACAGCGTCCAGGCTCTGCTGCTCTACAACATCGGCGATGCCGAGCTCAGCGCCAGCGAACTGCGGACGCGCGGCTACTATCTCGGCTCGAACGTCTCCTACAACGTCAAGAAGCTGGTCGAGCTCGGCTATCTCCACCATGCCCGCTCGCGGATCGACCGTCGCTCGGTGCGCATCAGCCTGACCGAGAAGGGCGCCGAGGTGCACAATCTCGTGAAGGGCGTCTACGACAAGCATGTCCGCACGGTCGAGCAGATCGGCGGCATCGCGGCCGACGACTTCGAGCGCATGAACAACGCCCTGCTGCGCCTCGAGCGCTTCTGGACCGACCAGATCCGCTACAAGCTCTGAAAACGGCCCCCAGCGCCGCCTTTCCGAGCCGCCTGCACGCCTTCGACGCTCCCCGCCCTCGGTGGCCGGGAGCGTCGCGGCGCTGGCGCGCGCGGGCCGCCATCGCCCCGCCATGCATGTTGCAGAACGCTGCCATGCCCTAAAATTGCCGCGCTCATCACGCGTCGTTAACTGTGCTACGGCAGCTTCGCCCGTTATGAGGCCTTCCGCAGAGGCGGTTGGCCCCGGGCGTCTGGGTCTGACCCGCGCGCAATGGACGAGTTCGAGAGGGACGTGATGCCGACGATGAGCCTGACCCGCCGCGAAACAGTGATGGCGCTGCTTTCCGGCGCCGCTGCGACCACGGCCGTGCCGGCCTTCGCCCAGCAGGCGGAATGGCGCCAGAGCTATGATTCGGGTGCCCGCAACGCGGTCGCGCGTTCCCACACCCCGATGCTCTCGCCGGAATCGCTGCAGGCGACCGAAGCGGCGATCATCGCCTATCGCGATCTCGCCGCCCGCGGCGGCTGGCCCGCTGTGCAGCTCGGCGACAAGCTCGGCGTCGGCTCGCGCGGCCCGGGCGTGGTGGCCCTGCGCCAGCGCCTGATCGTCACGGGTGACCTCGACGCCAATGCCGGCACCAGCAACGTCTACGACTCCTATGTCGAGGCCGGCGTCCGCAACTTCCAGGCCCGCGTCGGTCTGTCGACCACCGGCGCGATCAACCGCGCCACCGTCGCGGCGCTGAACGTGCCGATCGACCGCCGCATCCGCCAGCTCGAGACCAATGTGGTGCGGCTGCGCTCCTGGTCGGGCAATCTCGGCGGGCGCTATGTCGTCGCCAACATCCCCGCTGCGATGGTGGAGACCGTCGAGAACGGCGTCGTCGCCACGCGCCACGCCGCCGGCGTCGGCAAGATCGACCGCCAGTCGCCACTGCTCTCGACCAAGATCCCCGAGGTCAACTTCAACCCGACCTGGACGGTGCCGGCCTCGATCATCAAGAAGGACCTCATCCCCAAGATGAGGAAAGAGCCGAGCTACCTCACCGAGAACAAGATCCGCATCATCGGCCCCTCCGGCGAGATCGCGCCCGAGCGCGTCAACTGGAACTCCGACGAGGCGACGCGCTACACCTTCCGGCAGGACCCGGGCGGCGAGTTCAACTCGCTGGGCTTCGTGCGCATCAATATCCCGAGCCCGCACGGTGTCTACATGCACGACACCCCGGCCAAGGGCATCTTCGGCGACGATTTCCGCTTCGTCTCCTCGGGCTGCATGCGCGTCCAGAACGTGCGCGACTACATCGCCTGGCTGCTCAAGGACACCCCCGGCTGGGACCGCGCCAAGATCGACGCCACGATCGCATCCGGCGAGCGCGTCAACGCCCGCATCAGCAATCCGGTGCCATGCTACTGGGTCTACGTCACCGCCTGGGCGACGCCCGACGGCGGCGTCCAGTTCCGCGACGACATCTACAACAAGGACGGGCTGGGCCCGGCCCCCGTCGCCGCCCTGCAGGGCGAGCAGGACATCTGAGCGGCTTTTTGCGAGCCGTCTGAGACGAGGAAACCCGCCGGAGACGGCGGGTTTTTTCGTGGGGGGAGTGTGAGTTTACGCGCGAGCGATGGAGCCGGGCTTGGGTCGGTTTGCAGAACTCGCCGGTTTCGTCATCATGAGCCCTGATGGATTGGATCGAGCATTTCCGCGCAGCGGCTCAAGGTCTACCGGTCTCGCATGTCTGGCGCGGCCACGGTTCGGCGCTCTTTATTGAGCTGGGCCGACTTTCACCGACGACGCGTCGAGACGGCAGCTCCGGCCAAGCCGAAGGTCCGGTCAGCTTGATGATTGAGTGGAGTTGGCGCATCGAGGATGAACGCTCGATCGTGTGCGGCAGCTGGAGCGATGACGCACTTTGGGAGCCGAGCTTCGCCCGTTTGTTTGGTCAGCGGGTCGATGACATCAGGACGTTCGGTCGCTTGCCCGAGATACAACTTCATCTATCAGGCGGCATGTACGTCGCGTCGTTCATGACGGCAGAAGGCGACCCTGAATGGACACTTTTCGATAGGCGCGGGCCGAAGATAATCGCTGCGGGTTGCCGTTCCGGAATTGTCGCGGAGCTTGACTGAGATGTCAGCAAAGGGTCGGGAACCGACCTAGCTGAAGACAAGCCTAGCGACTCTCGTCACTCGCTCGTATCCTCCCGTGAGTTGGGGGGTCATATGCGATTTGCTGCGAATTTTTTGCCGCCTTGGTATCCCGTTGAAACTCAGGAAACCGAGGAGGGGMKKCGAAAATGGAWTGGGGTCGACCTACCTACCGTATCCTAAAAACAAC
>NNBT01002239.1_pt1 | contig 31711 bp, 22 predicted proteins | sample 1173831 | NCBI WGS metagenome assembly NNBT01 (sample SAMN07173936, study PRJNA388173) | plant metagenome | isolation source: symbiotic tissue sample KVJ10 | place: Norway: Troms, Kvaloya island | reverse complement strand
GGCCGGAAAGCCGGTCGGCACGTTCTGGTTGGCGGGCGCCGGGCAGACATCTTCAAGATCTCCCCTGGCAATGGCTCGGATGCAATCATCGGCTTTAAGCCCGGCTTCGATTCCATCGCCCTGTCCGACTACGGCATCAGCTCGATGGGCCAGGTCCTGAATATCTCCCAGCAATCGGGTTCTGACGTGGTGCTGAAATTCGCCAATGGCGAGATGCTGGCGATCCGCGACGTCAAGCTCTCGGACCTGCACTCCTATGATTTCGGCTTCGCTGACCCGATGGTGCATAACGCCGGCAACACAGTGCTGAGCGGCGCCGGCAAGGCTCAGACACAGGATGGCTGGTACGTCCTCAACAACGCCTGGGGCGCCGGCGCCCTTAAGGAAAACACCGACTTTTCGATCAACTCGTCCTACAACAAGAACGACATCACCGCGGGGGCGACCTTCAATTGGTCCTTTCCGCTTGTCACCGAGAGCTATCCGGCAATCCGCGCATATCCCGAGGTGATCTTCGGGCCTGCGCCGATGGGCGGAGGCCAGAAGGTGACCGACACTGCCGGCGTCTTCCCGATTAAGGTGGACGCGCTCGACGCGCTGACGATCGACTACGACGTCAGCTTCCAGGGCAACACCGGCGGCTTCAACGTCGCCTACGACATCTGGTTTACCGACAAGGCGGGTGGGGCGCGCGATACCGTCACCACCGAACTGATGATCTGGGTGCACAAGGGCGACTTCGACGCCATGGGCAAGCTCGTCGGCACGTACAAGGAAGGCGACGCGACGGCGAAGATCTACGCCTCGGGCGACAGCTACATCGCCGTCGTCTTCGATCAGGACCGGCCCAAGGGCCAGATCGACCTGGTCGCGGTAATCGACAAGCTCGAGAGCCTGAACCTGATGTCCTCGCAGGAGTACCTCGCCTCGATTGAACTCGGCGCCGAAGTCGTCTCAGGCTCGGGATCGCTCAAGATCAACAATCTCGACTTCAACGTCACAGAACGAAAGGACGACGGATCCTCCGTCGTCTCGAAGGTCGATGGCACAGGAACGACCAAGACATTGGTTGCCAAAGAGATCGTCGCGCCCACGACGAACCCGCCAGCCAACGCCGGCGACGACCGTATGACATATGACGCGGAGCAGTCGATCATTGACGGCGGCGCCGGCCGAGACACGCTGGTGCTAACGAAGGCGGCGCAGGTCGATCTCTCGAACGCGACAAGCCATATGGTTGGAACGCCGGTCGTCAAGAATTTTGAGGATGTCGATGCTGGAAAATCGAATGGCGCGGTTTTCCTAATTGGCTCGCAGGGTGAGAACACGCTGATCGGCAGCGGCTTTAACGACCTCATCGACGGCGGCGCTGGCAAGGACAAGCTCTATGGCGGCAGCGGTAACGACGGCATCGTCTACGACCGGAATGACGAGATCGTCGATGGCGGCGCGGGCTGGGATACGCTAATTCTGAAGAATGGAGCGGTGGTCGATCTCGGCAATGGCGAAAGCCAGGTGCTGGGCGGCGCCAAGGTCACGGGCTTCGAGGATGTTGATGCCTCGCAGGCGACCGCCGCCGTCACGCTAATAGGCTCCGCGGCCGGTAACAAGCTCACTGGCAGCGCCTTCAACGACGTGATCGATGGCCGCGCCGGCAAGGACTACATCTATGGCGGCGCCGGCAATGACCGCATCACCTTTGACAAGGACGACTACGTTGTGGATGGCGGCGCCGGCCGCGACACTTTGGTTCTGAATCAGAGCGCGGCTGTCAATCTGGCTGCCTTCGGCAAAAGCCAAGTCGAAGCCGGCGGCTATGTGCTAGGCTTTGAGGATGTCGATGCAAGCGGGTCGTCCGGTGCGGTCACGGTTCGCGGTCATGACTTCAACAGCACAATCGTCGGCAGCCGTTTCGACGACGTGCTGACGGGCGGAGATCGCTTCGACACCCTCTACGGCGGCGTTGGCAGCGACTCCATCGACGGCGGCGCCGGCAAAGATCGGCTCTACGGCGAGGATGGCGACGACCGCGTCGTCTACGACAAGGACGATTATGTGGTTGACGGCGGCGCCGGCCGCGACACTCTGACACTGAGGCAGGGCGCCAATGTCGATCTCGGCGCCTTGGCCAAGAGCCAGGTGCAGGGCGGCGGCTACGTGCTGAACTTCGAAGATGTTGACGCCAGTGCAGCCAGCTCCGGCTCGAGTCTGCGCGGCTCGCAGTGGAACAACACGATCACTGGCAGCGGCTTCGACGATGTCATCGCCGGCGGCGGTGGTTACGATACGCTGACCGGTGGCGGCGGTCGCGATGCCTTCCTGTTCGATGGTGCGCTGAACGGCAGCTTTGCCAGGATTGCCGATTTTTCGGCCAAGGACGACAGAATCGTACTGGAATCCGACATCCTCGATCTGGCGAACGGTGCGCTAAAAGCCAGCGCCTTCCATGTCGGCAAGACGGCGACTGCTGCCGATCAGCGCATAATCTACGACAACCATACCGGCCAACTGTACTTCGATGCCGATGGTTCTGGAACCGGCGCCCAGCCGATCCACTTCGCCACGCTGAACGGCAATCCGGTACTGCAGGCCTCGCATTTCAGCATCGTCTGAGAAAGTCTGGACAACAAACCGGGGCCGTCGCCAAAAGCGGCGGCTTCTTCTACTGCGGGGTCCGCACCGGCCCGATTGGCCTGACGCCCTGGACGGCTGACGTGCTGCGCGGATTGAACAGACCAGAATTAGCTGAGCTCCGGTTGCGTGCCGCCTCTTGCTCCACGCTCTGGCCAAGCTGCTGCGACCGAAGCTCGGCATCCAAGCTGAACTGCGACTGGAAGGCGGTGCCGAATTCGCGCCGAAGCTCCATGTCGTTAGAGCGTGTGACCGCAAGCTCGATCCGCCGTGCCTCGACCGGGAAATGGCTGTCGCAGAGCCTTGCCGCAGCGACCAGGCCCTGGGCAATGGCGCGGCGTTGCTGCGAGGAGGCGAGGGGTGTTGTCTGCAAAAGGCTCGTCAGGCCGGCGCGGCTCGACGAGCCGATGATCGCGACGCGGTTCGTGAGCCTGACGCCGCCGCCGGGGAAATCAGAGAGCAGCGTCCTCGGCTGAAACACCATGCGCTCAGCCATGGGCTGCCAGACGGAAAACGGAAAAGCCCGGCAATCCGCCACAGCCGCGCCAGCCGGAAACACCAGGCATATGCCGGCCAGGAATGCTGAGATTCGCTTCACCACCATGCTAGCCGCGGCGCGATTATAGCTGTCCATCGATTTGTTCACATGCACAGAGGACAATGGTGAAGGCGATCGTGTCAAGTCATTGCCATACTTTGTGCCGGCTTTGCTTCCGTGGCGCTGGCTTCTACCCGCTGCCGCTGAGGCTGACCCAGGTCATGTCCCATGGCGTGGTGTAGCTGAGGGTGCTCATGGGCGATTGCCAAATAGGCTTGGGTTGCGACGACTGTGGCCGAGCTTTTCTCCCGCTGCACGATCGAACCGGGTGATGCGACGTCGCACGCGCGGCGGCCCGGAGATCTTTGGCCACGGTGGCCTATGACAATATGACCGATGCTTGCTGGCAGGTGGCAACGGTTGCGATCCACGTCTATGCCGAGGGTATGCCCGCAGGCTGAGCTCGGCTCGTCAGGCGTTTTTCAGAGCGTCGACCGGCTCGCCCTTCGACAACAACCTGCCATATGCCGCGACAAGTTTCTCCGCTTCGCGCGACCAATCGAACTGTGCCTCGGCCAGCGCCCTGGCGGCGCGTCCCTTGTTCTGGCGCAGCGCATCGTTGTCGATCAGCGTGGCGCAGGCGCTTGCCAGCCCGTCGGGCGTATCGTCCAGCGCATAGGTGCCGACGTCGCCGAGCAGGCGGCGCGTCTCTGTGAGCCGGTAGGCGACCGGCGGCACACCCAGGGCCGAATACTCGAACACCTTGTTCATGCTGATCTTGTCATTGTACTCATTCACCGGATCCGGAATAATGCCGATGTCGAAAGTGCTTATTGCCGCCAGCAGCGCCTCGCCTTTGAGATAGCCGGTGAAGGTGATCAGATCCGCTACACCGAGTTCCTCAGCGAGCGTCTTAACGCTGCTCAGCGCAGGGCCGTCCCCGACCACAGCGACGCGGATGCCGGTGCGGCCATCAACGATGCATAGCTTGTGGACGCATCTGACCAGATGGTCGACGCCGTCCTGGTCGCCAATGATGCCGATATAGCCCAAGACGAGCCGGGCTCCGCCGCGCAGCGCCGCGTTATGGGCGACCGGCCTTACGCGGGAGCGATCGGGCACGCTGTAGACTGTGACGACATCCGCCGGATCCTTGCCGCCGCGGCTGATCGCTAGCGAGCGATAGGTCTCGTTTGCGGAGATGACGAGGTCGGCGAAGCGGAAGCTGGAGCGCTCGGCCAGGGTCAGCAGACGGTGGAAGAAGCCGCGCCGGCCAAACTTCGCCTCGAACAGTTCGGGGCAGACATCATGATGGTCGAAGACGAACTTTTTGCCAAATAATTTAAATGGCGCTGCGACAAGGAAGATCAGGTCGGGCGGATTGCACGCCTGCACTACGTCGAAACCGCCACGCATGGCGACCTTCAGCAGCAGACGGAATTCCTGGAATAGTGCCACGCCGTATTCCAGTAGGAAGCCGGCGGCGCCGCGGCCCTCGGCCGGAAGCCAGTGCCGGTGGATCTCAATGCCGTCGATCACCTCGAAGGCTGCGGGGAACTGCTCGGTCTTTGGGCAGATCACAGACATCGTCCAGCCTGCATCGCGCAGCGCCAGTGCCTCCTGCCAGACCCGGCGGTCCAGCGGTACCGGCAAGTTCTCGACTATGATCACACAGGACGGCATCGTTGCTCCAAACAAGCTAACTGTGACTGACCGGGGCTCAATCGCCCGATCATCTGCAAGATCCGTGCGCATCGGAATTTATGTCCTCGCGTGGATCCCAATAAGCGAACCCGCTTACGGTAATATGATGTATCGCCTCTGTGGAGGCGGCCGGTCTTACGGGGCGTTCAACAGGTATCCTTTAGCGGCGGTGTGAATTACTGTCTATGCCGCATCGCGACAGCTTGCTTAATTAGGCTTGAATCGGAGCATTCTATGCCTTGTGTCCTGAATTTTGTCGAATCCGCAGGCGCGTCGCGTTTGAGCAGTCTTGAACGAAAGCGCAGGGCCGGCTTCTCGATGAGGTAATAGGATAGGGTAGCCAAAGCGAATGTCAAAAATATTCCTAGTACAATTGACAGCGCGAGTTGTATTGGTGCGGCAAAATCTAGTTTTGAGGCTACTGCCGCGCCGATTAGCAGGCAGGCGGGATGAAACAAGTACAAAGAGTAGCTCAGCCTTCCAATCCAGTCGATTGCGCGCAGGTTCAGCAAACTGCGTACACCAGCCAGCCGCTCGGCAAAAATCGCGGCGGGAACGAGCACGAAAATGCTGAGGCCCTGTAGGTAATAGCGGAAGGTGTCGCGGAAAAGCTCGTCTCGGACGGCAAGCGATAGAAGGATCGCCATGCACGCAGCCAGAATGACGCTCGGCCGCGCGACGAAGCCGACAAAATCCGCCGCTTTTCGCGAGTTGCATATGACGGCGGTCAGGCATCCGTAGGCTATGAAGTCCATCCGCGTTTCAGTGGCAGAGAAAATGTAGCCAGCCGCACCGTTGGAAAATGTGACGTGATAGATTGCCCGCAGCGCAATGGCAGCGAGGATACTACAGCCAATAATTGTCGAAAGCCGGCGCTGGCTCGGCAGGGCTACGAGTGCGATTAGCGGATAGACCAGATAGAACTGCTCCTCTACCGACAGTGACCACGACTGATACATCGCAATGGTCTTGAGCTGTGTGACATCCAACGCATGAACATAGTTGGCAAAATAGAATGCGACTGAGACGACAGCGAGTATGCTGTGCTCATAGCCTAGAAAACCGGTGACGGCGACCGCGAAGGCCAAGGCGATGGCCAGAGCTGGAAAAAGCCGAAGCGCTCGCGAAATATAGAAAGCCCTGATGTCGATGGACCCTGACGTGCGGTGCTCGTCCAGCAGCAGGCGGGTAATCAGGAAGCCGCTGATGAAGAAGAAGATGCTGACCGCAAACCCGCCCGGAATTATCTTCCACGGCAAGGCGTGGTCGAAGAGGACGACGCCGATGCTGATGGCCCGAATGCCGTTCAGAGCCGGGATATGCTTCCGGCTCGCTGGCAGAAGGGACATCGACGCCATTGCATGATCCTTTTCCATATTCGTGTGACGTCCTGAGCACTACGGGCAAAACCGCCAGACCGGTCGCCTGCCTCCTGGTTGCGAAATCGGGGCACGCGAGATGACGACCGAGTCGGGTTCCCTCTTAGCATCGACCGTGCCAAATAGCTGTGACGTTTGGCGGACAGGGATTGAGTTTTCTATGTGATTGACGGTGCTCAATCGGTAAGGGGTGTCCCGGCGGCACCTTGGCGGCAGGGGTCTGATCGCCCATGTTTGAAGCCCCTGAGGGCTTCGACACATAACGATTTCAGAGCTTACGCTTAAATTCAGAGACGACGTGCCGGTTCGCCGGTTCGAGGTCTTCACCGGGACCGGGCGCCGACGAGATTAGTCGGACGACGACTAGGGCGCGGACTCAATAGAGCGCAACCATATCCGTGCTGATGCGAGGGCCACGGCTGCAAGCAAGTTGGTCGCGTGTTTCTCGAAGCGCGTGGCGATGCGGTGGCACTGCTTGAGTTTGCGGAAGAACCGCTCGATCAGATTGCGGCGGCGATAGAGCTCTGGTGCGATGGTGCCTTGCTTGCGGACCCGGCTTTGAGTCGGAATGTGGGCCTCGCCACCGCGTGCCGCCGCCCGCTCGACCAAGGCGGGGCTGTCGTAGCCGCGATCGGCGATCACTGTCCTAACCAAGAGCGCATCCACCAGAACCGGGGCCGTCGTCTTGTCGGAAGCCTGGCCGGGCGTGATGTTCAGACGGACCGGCAGGCCGCCGTCCTGGTCGACGACGGCATGGATCTTTGTGCTCAGTCCGCCACGAGAACGGCCAAGGGCGTGATCCTCGCCCTCCTTCTTCCACCGGCGGCGTGCTGGTGGCCCCGGACGATGGAACTGTCGATCAACTGCAGCGATTGCGGCGAGCGTTGCGCCAGTTCTCGAACACTTTCATGCAGATACCGCGCTTGGCCCGGCGGTTGAACCGGTTGTAGACGGTGGTGCAGGGCCCATAGTGATCAGGCAGGTCGCGCCATGGCGCGCCCGTGCAGAACCTGGCCCATAGTGCCCCATTCCATTCGACGGAAAAGATCGCACCATCAAAATCCGGGATCAAACACCCTGGGCAATGATCGTGGCGGAGAGCTATGATCTGAGCGCGACGGCGAGCGAGATTGCACGTAGCCATGCCTAGTCTCCGCTCAGCTTTTCGGCTAGCGGCGTCTGCTGCGGCGAGCACCAGAGCCGGCATCATCGCCCATGTTCGTGCCTGCGGTGGTCGATGCAGTTCGCTTGGAACCTGAGACCGTCAGGCAGCCGGCCACGCGTCGTCGTCGCACTGTCGCCAGGCCGAGCGGCGTGATCGAGATCGACATTGACGGCGTCGTGGTGCGTGTCGGAACGGGTGCGAGCCAGAAGACGATTGCCACGGTGCCTATCCGCCCTGAAGGGCGGCTCATGATCGGCGCCGACGGCGCGGTCCGCGTCTTGATCGAGACAAAGCCGGTCGATTCCGCAAGGGAGCGCAGGGCCGGGCCGCGCTGGTGCGCGAGAGCATGTGCGCCGATCCATTCGCGGGCACGGTTTAAGTGTTCCGGGCGCGGCGCGCCGACCGGATCAAGCTGGCGTACTTCGATGGGGCGGGCGTCTGCCCGTTCTCCAAGAGGCTGGAAGACGGCAAGGTCCAGTGGCCACTCATCGCCGACGCTGTCGTTCGGCTGAAGCGGCGCAGCTTCAGGCGCTGCTCGAAGGCCTCGACTGGCAAAGCGTACATGAACGGTGCGAGACAGGCGTGCCCGTCGCGGCAAGATGATCGTTCCAGACTGGCGAGCCACTGTAGCCATGATTTGAATCGGCTTCGTGAAAAACGCGGCCAACCCACTGACTAGCGATCTGATCGCGCTTCGGGCGATGCTTGCGGAAGAGGGCGCCGAGAACGAGCGGCTGCGTCAAATCATCAAGGAGCTCCGACGTCATCGCTTCTGGCGCCGAGCCTAGAGCCTGCCGGTTGATCAGCTGTTGCTCGGGTTTGAGGAGGCCGAGCAGATTGAGCCCGAGGGCCTCGAGGGCGAGGAAGCAGCTGATCCCGCCGAGCATGCCGACCGGGCCAGGAAGCGTCACGCCAACCGTGAATCGCTGCCCGCGCACCTACCGCGGGTTGAGCAGATCGTCGACGTCCAGGACAAGACCTGCGCGTACTGCCGGGGCGAGCTGCATGCGATGGGCGAAGACGTCTCCGAGCGTCTCGATATCGTCCTGGCCCAGTTCCGCATGATCGTGACGCGTCGACCGAAATACGCCCGCCGGGCCTGCGAGGAGATCGTGGTGAAGGCGCAAGCACCCGCGTGGCTCGTCGAGGGTTGTATCCCTACCGAGGCGACCGTCGCCCACGTACTAGTCTCCAAATGCGCCGACCACCTTCCGCTTTACCGCCAGGCCCAGATCTATGGCCGGCAGGGCGTGAACCTGAACCGCTCGACCCTGGCTGACTGGGTCGGCAAGGCGGCCTTTCCTTCTGCGGCCCGTGCATGAGCGCCGGTTCGAGCAACTGAAAGCGTGGACCAAGCTCTTCGCCGACGAGACCACGGCGCCAGTGCTCAATCCAGGACGCAGCCAGACCAAGACCGGCCAGTTCTCGCCTATGCCCACGACGAACGGCCCTGGGGCGGCGCCGATCCGCCGGGCGTGACCTATCTCTATGCGCCAGATCGCAACGCTGAGCAGCCGATCCGGCATCTTGAAGGCTTCAGCGGCATGCTCCAGGTGGACGGCTATGCCGGCTACAAGACGCTGACCGGGAAGAATGCCGTGAGCTTGGCCTTTTGCTGGAGCCACATCCGCCGGAAGATCTACGATCTCGCGCAGGTTGGGCCCGCGCTGATGGCTCCGGAGGCGCTACTGCGCATCGCCGCGCTTTACAGTATTGAGAGCGATATCCGCGGACACTACGCTGAGGAGGGGCGCGACGTCCGCCAGGCCCGACGCCGCCCCATCGTCGAGGCGCTGAGCAATCTCGCCGAGGTCATCCGCTACGCCCTCTCTATGGGCACGCCTCAGCCGCTTCCTCGACGACGGCCGCATCGAGATTGACTCCAACGTGGTCGAACGCGCCATCCGGCCAATTGGCCATCCCCAGAGCCAGATCGACAACCTATTGCCATCAGCCTATGCGCTTCAGCCGCTCAAAGAAGTGGCCTGAGAACACCGCTTACCCCGATCGTCCACCTGCATTTCGCTCAACCTGCGAGGGTTGGCGAGGCGCGGCGGGCGTTCAGTGCTCCCGTGAGCGGCCGCTCGATGCCGAGGTGAACAGCGATACCTGATAGGGAAACAACGACCAGCCCAAGGACTAGAAACGTCAGATGCATTAACCCGTCGAGCGGTAGTCCGATTTGCTTCCACGCGACGGCGAAGGCGGGTACGCAAATGAATTGCAACAGATATATCGCATAGGACGCATCGCCGAGCAGGTATGGCAGGCGTCGGGGCCGCAGGGGCGAATGGCGGTCGAGCATCACTAGGCCGACAAGAATCCCAAGAGCGGGCACGCCCCAAAAGGTGACGCGTTCCCAGTCTCCCGAATGGACAAGCGGGCCAAACAACGCCAGCGAACATAAAGACAAGCCGACGATCGCCAGCCCGGCCGGGCGCGAAATTGTCCAGCCGCGCAAGAACAGCAGCCCGAAAAGATACCCGCCGACGAATTCAAGCAGTAGTGGGCTCGTATAAAAGCCTCCGACCCCATTGAAACCGCCAATCGTCCCGATGGCAACCAGAGAGCTGAAGCCGACTACCATTAGCGTGGGTCGTATCGACTTCGGCACGAGAAGCGTCAGCCCGAAAAGAAAGTAGAAATACATCTCGTAGTTCAGCGTCCATCCGGGAACGACCACTGGCCACAAACGCGTCGGCCAGCCGGGATGGTGCCAAGCTACGAATAGATAGGACAACACAATATGGGTCGTTTCCAACGTGCCGATGTTGACGAGAGCTGGCGCGAGAATAATGATCGCTATCACTAATGTAGTGACAAAATAATAAAGTGGCGCGACCCTGACGATTCGCTTGCGGTAAAACGTTAGGATGTCCGTGTCGCGTCCCGCCGTCGTATAGCACATCACGAAGCCACTGATCGCAAAGAATACGTCGACTCCAGCGGCGCCGATGCTGTAATATGCAGCCTGAACACCGTTCAGGGGCAACTTTCCGCTCAGATGAAACGTGACGACTGCAAGAGCAGCGGCAGCGCGCAGATAATGTACGCTCAGGATCGCAGTGGTTAAGAACGGTTGAGAACTCGCCTGTTCTGCGTTCATGGGTGCGAGGTGTTGCCTGAGTACGACAATTGGGTTCTTCTTATCGAAAATCGGTCGTTGAATGATAGGCGATTTTCGTATGCTGAAGCGCTGATTAAAGACACAACAAAAAATGTAATTACGTTAAGTGGGTTATTCCTATCAAATAGAGATGATTCCATAAAATTATTTCCTATTGAAAATAGTAGTACAGCAAAGAAAAATGTAAATTGTGCTGCAGTATAACTGTTAGAAGCGAAAATTTTGAATATAGGAAATATGAATACAGAAAAAATCATAAGAAAAAGACCGATGATTCCGACTTGGCTTAACATATCTAAGTACCCATTATGACCGATAGCGACCTCCATAACCCATTTGTGTTGTGCGTAGGAAAATACGGGGCTGTTTGGTCCGATGCTCCAGAATGATCCGTATCCTGACCCAAGAAACCAGTGCTCGCTGATGTAGCGAATCAGGGTCGACCAGATTGGCCCTCGCCCGGTAAATGCTGAAGGGCTGTAAAGCGCGTTGGCCAAAGGAGACACGATCTCGTTCCAGTAAATTATAATACCGCACAGAAGAAAGGGCGCTAAAAGAAGTGCGATTGATTTAAAAATAGAAACAGACATAATCGAGACAAGACCGAGCAAAAATATACAGCAAAAAAATATTATTGAGGTTTTAGATTTTGTTTGCCAAAGGAAAATAATATATAGAACGATAATAATCAATCTTATAATATTATTTTTATTTCTGTCGCAGAAAATAAAATAGAAAGCTGCAATTGCAGAAACGGCGCCTGCCATATTCTTTTCAAGAAATATACCACGCCAGCTAGCGCCGGCATCAGCGTCGAGCGGGCCTTTTGGCAACTGAATGCCAGATTCGGGTATTGTGAATACCCAAATATAGCTGAAAACGATAGCAAATATCATGTAATTCCTGAATATTCTGATCGAATTTTTGTATCCCGATACCCTTGTCGCGATGAAGAGTGTCACGATGATGAGTGTTGTCAGGGAAATCCGACTGATCGCGATGCTGCCGTCAATTGCCCAAAACGTGCTTAACCAGCACCAACCCAACGTTATGCCGATGCCAATGGTTGGCATAGCAGTTCGATATGGGATATCAGATCGAGCGAGAGCTACGATGGATAATACGAAGGCGGAAATGTAAAACAGCTGAACGCCCGCATTTCCTGCAGCCGCGAGAAGGCCCCGATCTGATGAAAAAAGGACGATCCAGCTCAACGTCACGAAGAAAAGCATGTTCAGCGCAACGTTCGCGATCCGCGAACTAGCATCATGTTGGTCCTTGAAAGCAGACGGCATCGCTGTTCCAATTTGGCGGTTCATGGCCGGCTGACGCGCAGATTGCCGCTCGCCCTCCAATCGTTCAAGCTCCATACCGTTATTTTGTGCGGCGCGTCATCCTCTTATGTCGGAATGCCGTGATACTGTACGTCTGACGGAGGCTTATGACGCCCTGCCTTTCGGCGGATCCCTGCGATCCCGGCAGGCATCTTCGTCCCGTCACGATGGTTGGGTACGATGAAGCCTAACAAGTGCTCGGATCGCTCGGAACCGGTTGACTTGTTCTCGTGGTCGCCGCACATGGACCGGTAAAATCGGATAATGGCAGCGGGAGGTAGGTCGAGGTTACCGGCGCTTTCGAACGAGCGCCGCCGTCTTGGAGTTTTGCGATGCAGCATTCAACCCACAGGGACCGGATTATCGATCGGATTCGCGAAAGACCCGCCGTCAGCGTCTCCCTGCTGACCTGCATCGGTTTCCTGTTGCGCTTCTATCAGATCGATCAGCAGTCACTTTGGTTGGACGAGATCTCCTCTTTGCGCAATGCGCGGGCTTTCGGCGCCGGAGGAATCGTAGCTCTGGCTGCGATCGACCAGGTGGCGCCGCTGCATTCGATCGTGCTCTGGATGGCTACGGTGATCGGCGGCGAAAGCGCACTAACGCTGCGAACGCCGTCGGCCATTGCTGGAACGTTGATGATCCCGGCCATGTACATGCTGGTCCGGCGTTTTTCGTTCGACCGTGCGACCGCCTATGTCGCCACCCTTATCACCTGCATTTCACCTCTGCTCATTTGGTATTCTCAAGAGGCGCGGATGTATGTGTTCGTCGCGCTCTGCGCGACACTTTACGTCGCAGTGGCTTGGCCGATCGTGAGTCGCAGGCTGAGCGGAAGTGAACTGGCAGCGCTGTTTGTCATCGCAGTCGCTGGGCTCGGCTTCCACCACTACATGGCGTTTGTGATCCTCCTGTACGGGCTGTTTCTGCTGGCGCGCGGACAGGTCGTCCAGTCCCGGTTCTGGATATGGAGCATCACACAGTTTTGCGCCGTTCTTGTCTTTGCTGCCTGGATGGCGCTGACCTACAAGAGCATCGGTGGCGCGGCGGGCACGGCCAAGCCATTCGTTCTATTCTGGATACCCTACACCATTTACGCCTTTCTGCTGGGCTTCTCTCTTGGCCCCTCGCCGCGCGAGATCGCGACGGCGGGGTCGAGCCTCGCCGGTTACACCCTACTCGATGCGATTTTGATCGTGGTCGCGGCAACCGCCGGCGCGATCATCTTGGTCCATGTCGCACTGCGGGATCTTCGTATCGTCATCAGGCAGTGGCACTCACCGGAGGCCGCGCGGGTGCTGCTTGTCTGGATGTGGCTTCTCGTGCCGATACTGCTGGCGCTGGGGATGACTTTCATCACAAAGGTGCAGTTCAACGTCCGCTATACAGTCGTTTCCTATCCTGCATTCGTACTCGTGCTATCGTTGGGGATGAGGGAGTTCGTCCATGGCCTGGCGCTGCGAGGCGGTAAAGCGCGTCAGCCAGGGGAAGGAGGGCCGATGTGGGCCGGCCCGCGCTACGCGGCCGTTGCGTCGGCCGTTATCCTCGCGCTGCTGACCGCGTCTATCGTTAATCACTATTACAACGAGCGTTACGAAAAGGAGGATTCGCGCACGCTGTCAGACATCCTTAAAACGGAGTCGCCTGGCGCGATCCTGATCGCGAACAATGCTCTCGTTGCCAAGCCACTCGAATATTACAAAGGCCCGATACCAGACTCATCGCTGACGATTGACTATCGCCTATCGGACTCGACGCCGGATTCGGTATTCGAGAGCCTAACGCGCCGATTGTTGCCGGCTGGATCACGAATTGTCTTTATCGAGTATAGGGGCTGGGAGTCTGACAAAGGCAATTTGCTGCGCAAGAAACTGGATAATATCGGCACGGTGGTGAAGGAGATCTCGCTTCCTGGAGTGACGGTCATCGAATATAGCATTAGGCGGGGCCCTGTTCCGGGCTGACGGCGGACATCCGCTGCCAGGGCGCGGGCCTGTGCGTGTGTCGACCAGCGGTTCCGTTCGGTTTCAGAGAAAGTTTAAGGCGGTATGCTATCGACCACGCTCGCATCGGACATGCTTCTGAGCGGGTGCAGTGCGGATTGTTTATCACTCATCCGCCGAGGTGCACTGGCGGTTCTACGACACTTGGCGGGCAGCTTTGTGCGAGGCGGTCGTGGCGATGTGGTGTCGAGCAGAGCGACTTTAGTAAGTGTGGGAGAGCCGAGTGGCTTCTGACCGAAACGTCATTCTCGGCATCCAGCATCTGCGGGGGTTCGCTGCCACAATCGTTGCGATCTATCACGGGTCCCGCATGGCATGGCCGCAGGGCGCGGCAGAAGGCGGTTTCAAGTCGCTGGCCGGTGGCGATTTCGGCTTGCAGCTCTTCTTCGTTATAAGTGGCTTCATCATTACGATCGTTTGTTTAGCGCCGGACAGCTCCGCGCGATTGTCGCTATCGGAGTTCGCCAAACGGCGCTTCTTGCGCATCGTGCCACTGATGTGGATCGCGATCCTGTTCTACACTGCGCTGAAAGCGGGCTCTGGTGCTGACCTTGATTGGCTCGAGACTTTGCGATCGCTGATTTTATGGCCGGTCGGCGAATTAAAGCCCGGGGTGATCTGGACCCTACGTCTTGAGCTATGTTTCTACGCACTATTTGCGGTGACCGCGCTCATCTCCCCGCAGCGCCTCTGGGTGATAGGGATATGGGCGCTGCTGCCGCTGCTGACGCGGCTCATGGCACCATATCTTCCTTGGCTTAACACAGCGCCGGCTGGCGACAGTTTTGTTTGGGTCCATCTGATGGGCCATCAGGTCGGCGCGAACCTACAATTTGGAATGGGTATGGTCCTGGGCTTGCTTTGGAACCGCGGACACGCCGTCTTTCGGTCCAAGCTGCCGATCGGCTTTGTGATGCTTCTGGTAGCCTGCATCCTGGGATTGCTGATTGATGAGCTTTTGATGCGGACTGCACTCTGGGACGTCGTGAAAATCCTGCTTCAGACTGCCTTGATGACGGGTATCGTGCTGCTGGCACTCAAATCCGCTCCCGACCTCTCGCCCCAAGGGAAAATTGGCAAGCTTCTGGGCGACGCTTCCTATTCGATCTATCTGTTCCATGCCCTGTTTCAGTTAATTCTCGCAAAGGCGATCGCGATAGCGTCGGGCTTGATCGTGCTTCCGACGATCCTGATCTTCGCCATTATAACGGTCTTGTCGATCGCTGGTGGCATACTGGTGCATATCTACCTCGAAAGGCCGCTTACGGGGGGGCTGGCTGCCCGTTTGCATCGGACGACACGCGTTCGCGTCACTCCTGCCAGGACGTAGGCAGGGCAGTGCATCGAGGCGGACTTCCCGGTATCATTCCAATTCTCGAACGGATCGCATTGACCTGTCGCCCGAAATCGCACAACCACGTCACGACAAAACAGTTAGCCTTGGTGACGGGGAGAAGAATGCTCCGGAACGCTTCTTGCTGTCTGGCAGGCCATCATGACCGATTCTCAACCCATGTCCCGTAATGATACGCAGCCGGGTCTGCCGACATTACGGTCCGGCGCGGTCGCTAACGCGGCTGGCAATGCGAGGACATCGGTCGTTTTTTTGGTTTCGCATTCCTCTGCCGGCGGTGCGCAGGAAATCTGGGCCAATCTGGCCGAGAGCTTTCTCGCACGAGGCTTCAGGGTAACGCTCAGTGCGCTTTATCCCTACCGGGCAGAGATACGTGAAACTGCAGAGGAACTTCCCTGGCGCTATATCTTGCCGCGTCGGCCGACCTCGCCGCTTGGAGCGGTGCGTCTGGTGGCGGCCTTCATCCGTTTTCTGCGCCGGGAACGCCCGGACGTTGTCCTATCTGCAATGCCCGCTGCCAATGTGCTCGGTCCAATCTTCGGTAGGCTGGCGGGGGTTTCGACGCGCTTCATAACCTCGCACCATTCGCCTGCGCAGACCCATCATCGGCTGCTCGATCTCGCTGATGGCGTCACGGGCTCTTTCGGAAATGTGCAAGCTGTCGTCAGCGTCTCGCGAGCGGTGGGCGATTCCCTTGCTCACAAGCCCCGCACCTATCTCGCCAAGCGGCGAACCATCCATAACGCGCTGCCGCCTCGCATCGAGCGCCAGATCGAGACGCTCGCACACATGCGTTCTGGCCGCATCGCGGATCCCCCGCGCCTCGTTGCCACAGGGCGGCTGGCGCGACAGAAGAATTACCCGGTGCTGCTCAAAGCGGCGGCACGCCTCCCAGGGGTCGCAATCGACATCGTCGGCTCCGGCCCGGACGAGGCCATGCTGAAGGAGATGGCGCTCGAACTTGGCGTCGCCAATCGGGTCGTATTCCACGGTCAGACCCGACGCGAGCGCGCTCTCGAAATCCTGGCTGCCGGTGACGTGTTCGTGCAGCCTAGTCTCTTTGAGGGGCACAGCCTGGGCCTGATCGAGGCGGCAAAATTGGGCCTGCCGCTAGTCGTGTCGAACGTGCCCGTCCAGTTGGAAGGCATTACATCGCAGGCCGGAGAACGTTGCGGTATCGCTGTCGATGTCCATGATGACGAGGCTCTGGCCACAGCTATCGAAGGTGTGCTCGAGGAAGGGGCGCACAGGCTTTGGGCTGACAGATCGAAAACGCTGGCGCTGGAAGCGACGTTCGAGCGGATGGTCCTGTCCTACGAGGCTCTGGTCGGTGCGGGAGCCGCCACCCAATGAGTGATCGGCTTGCCCGCGCGGCGGTACCCGTGATCGAATCGGTGCAGGTAATGCGCGGTTTCGCCGCCTTCGCAGTTGTACTCTATCATGCGAATTTGATACTCGCGATGCCGGAATATGGTGGCCGCAATATTCTGCACGGGCTGGCGTCGCGCGGATGGCTTGGCGTCAATTTCTTCTTCGTTCTCAGCGGCTTCATCATTATGTTGGCGCATCGGCACGATATAGGACACCCGCATGCGGTGTGGCGTTACCTCTGGCGACGTTTCAGCCGGCTCTATCCGATATACTGGATCTGCCTTAGCGTTTATCTCGCTGCCGCTTATATAGGAATTGGTTACCCAAGTTTCGGCTGGCAGCTAATGAATATCTTGTCCGCCTATGCACTGATTCAAATGACCGACGAATTCTCGTTGCCGTTACGAGTGGCATGGACGTTGTTTTACGAAGTCACATTCTATGCTGCTTTCGCGGTGCTGATCGTTAACCGCCTTGCCGGCATCGTGTTGTTCGCAGTGTGGCTTATCGCTATCGCTGTCTCTAGCGCGTTGGGTCATGCAGATATGGGGCCGCTTCACATGTGGAATGCCTCGTTCGTCATCGGCATGGGCACATTCTCGCTTGCCGAACGAATCGACGCCCGCTGGGGTAGGGCGATCATGATGGCCGGATTGGCGCTTTTGCTCGGACTGTTCGCAATGGGGTTCGGCGCCAGTCTTCGGGCCACGCAAGCTGATCCCTTTTCGGTTCTTCTGCTTACGCTGCCTTTCGGCATGATCCTGCTGGGAGCGTCGCTTGCAGAGCGCCGTTCGGGCTGGCGAGCGCCGCGGTGGCTGTTTCTGGCCGGCGCAGCATCCTACTCGATCTATCTTGTCCATTCTCCCGTTATCTCAGTCGTCGCGCAGCTTAATCATCGGTTGGCGGGAGTAACCGGCGTTTTGCCAGACATCGCCTTGTTCATATTTGCAGCAGGTGCGTCGACATTGGCGGGTGTCATCGCGCATCTGCTGATCGAGAAGCCGATGCTCCATGGCATCCATCGCTTGGGGCGATGGGTATCTTCTGGAGCGCAGATACGCCCGTTCGGCGCCAGATGAGCGCGTATGTCGATGCTGCTGCGATGCCGCCCGCGCATGCAGTTGAACAAGGCGTCATTTGCGGAGCGCAGTTGACGATTGCGTTCCTGCTCCTTGTCGTCCTGATTGGTATAGACCCGTTGCATACGCGTACGGCCGCCGATGCTTTCGGAAAGCAGGGAGGCGGTGATGCGTTCCGCCAACTCAGCTTCCTGGCTGTGGCAGGGGTCTGTGTCCTAACCTCCGGTGTGCTTCACAACCTGCGCAAGCTGCTGGTACTGCCGGTCAGCATCACGCTCGTCGTCGCTTACCTATGCGTCAGCATATTCTGGGCCGTCAGCCCGGACATAGCGGTCCGTCGTCTGATGCTGACAATCCTTCTGCTCTGGATCGTGTTTAGCTCGGTTCAGGGAGCAGGCTATGTGCGTACCCTCTCCGCGTTGCGCGGGGTTCTGCTCGCCACCCTGGCCTTGAACTACGTTGCAGTCGCGCTTATTCCGTCGGCTATTCATATGGGTGCCGAACTAATGGATCCAGCTCTGGCGGGAAACTGGCGCGGTGTTCAGGCACATAAGAACCTCGCTGGGCCGACCTGCGTGCTCGTGATCATCCTTTTCCTGTTCGATGCGCGACACATAAAGCTAGCCTTTCGGCTGGTTGTTCTTGTTGCGGCGACGCTGTTCCTTTACAAGACTTCGTCGAAGACATCCGCGCTTCTGGCGGGGATCGCGATCGCAGCGGGCTTCATGTATGCCCGCGTCGGACCGCAATGGCGTCCGGCAATCCTGACCGCGCTCGGGTTTATCGTTCTCCTAATCTTGACCTTCGTGCCGCTGTTTTGGGATCAAATCGCCACGCTGTTTGCAAGAGACGATGCATTCACCGGCCGTGTCCAGATATGGCGCACGCTCATGGCCTATGCGGGCGACAACTGGCTAGGGGCGGGTTATGGATCGTTCTGGAACGTGGGCTTGGAAAGTCCGATCTACCGCTATACTAAGAGCTGGGTGTCGCAGATTTATACGGGACATAACGGCTATCTTGATCTGCTCGTGCAGATTGGCCCGGCCGGGCTGGCATTGGCCGTGACGATGACGTTCGTCGTGCCGTTCGTTCGATTGTTCTCGGCTTCTCCGATTTCCCAAGGACAGGGCGCGCTCCTAGTCGCGATCCTGACCTTCTGCGCGGGCCACAATCTGACCGAGAGCAGCCTGTACGATCGCGACAGTATGCTTCAGGTCATTCTGATGACAACGGTTGCTCTCGTGCATGTCATATCCGATAGGTCGGCTGCCGCCGGTCAGCAGTCGGCCGGGCGCCGGCCGGTTAGGCGATAGGACGGATCGTGCTTTGCAGAGCTGGGGCGAAAATGGAGCGGAAATTTACGACTCGCGGGCGTCACCCGCCGTCATCCGGTTGTCGAAGCGCCGGTCGATCATGATTGGCCAGCCGAAGCGTAGGTGGTCCATTTCTTGCGGCGAATGTGCCTCGGACGCGTCGATGGCGATTTTGATAAAGCTTCTCTCGTCCGGGCGAGGCTTGATTACCGCGAAGACAGCCAAGCACCCTGCATGACGATGATAGCTCCATCCTTGCGCGAGCGTGTCGCGCGGTCCCGTCTGTTGCGCTACGGCCTCGCCATGCTGGGGCCGTTTGGCGGCGCGGTCACGCAATTCGTGCTTTCCGTGCAGATGCTCCATGCTCTGTCACCGGCAAGTTTCGGCGGCTTCGCTTTCTTACTCGTGCTGTTCCAGTTTGGCATGGGCATATCGAGCGCGCTTTTCTGCACACCCTTGCCGATCGTGCTCCACGCCTCGGGCAGCTTCGACGCTGAGGCACGCCGCCGCGCCGTCTTCGCCGGAAACCTCACTTATTGCCTGGTCGCTGGGATATTGTTCTGGCTTCTGGGGATCGCGCTTGAACTTTCGGCCGGTGGGGCCATCTTGTTCGCGATATATGCGGCTCTCGCCCTGCTGCGATGGTTCGCGCGCGCATTCGCGTACGCTACAGGCAAAGCACAACGCACGGTCGCCTCTGACATTGTCTATTGCCTCGTCCTCGGTCTCTCCATTGTCCTGCTTTGGTTGAAGGGCGTCGACAGCGTGGCCGACCCGGCGGCGGCTTTGCTGGTGAGCGCGGCGGCGGCGCTTGTTCCCTTCGGGATGGATTATCTGCGTAAGCAGATTAGCGGCTACCGTCCGGTCGATTTGCTGAACTACCTTCCCGTCTGGCACGAGCATGCCCGCTGGGCGCTGGTAGGCGTGACGACGATCGAGGCCACGGCGAATGCGCACGCCTATATCGTTACCAGCTTGGCCGGCCCCTCGGCCTTCGCGCCATTGGCCGCTACCGCGCTGCTGATCCGGCCGCTGGGCGTCATCATGAATACGCTCGGCGAGTTCGAGCGCCCGCGGCTGGCGCGCGCCATCGCCCAGAATGCACCGACAGGCGAGTTGCGTGGCACCGTTCGGATCGCATGGATCGTCCTGACCGTTGCCTGGTTCGGGACGGCGGCCGTTGCATTTATCCTGCTACTTTATGCCCCACATCTGGTCTTCCCGACCAAATATTCGCGTGGAGACCTGTTGATCGGGGCGGCCTTATGGATCGTCGTCGCTGCCGCGCGATGCTGGCGTGCGCCCGAGAGTACGCTGCTCCAGGCGGCCGGCCGGTTCCGAGGCCTCGCTTTTGCCAGTCTCGTCTCGTGCTGGATCTCCGTCGCTGCGGTCGTCGCGGCACTTTTGCTTTATGGACCGTTGGCATCGCTCGGCGGCGTGATGCTGGGCGAGATCGTGTTCGCGATCTGGGTGACGCGCGAGGCTAGGCGCTGGCAGGTGGTTTACCGGGCTGGCGGTCCCAAAAGCGCAATGGAGAGCAGAGCTTGAAGGTCACAGTTGGCATCAAGGCGCTGAACGAAGAGCCCCATATCGAGGCAGCGATCGTCAGCGCGATCGAGGCGTTAAGACCGTTCAATGGCCAGGTCGTCCTAGCCGACAGCGGCTCCACCGACAGAACGATAGAGATCGCGCGGCGCTACCCGATCAGCATCGTTCAGCTCGCGAACTTTTCCGAACGTTGCTGCGGCGCCGGCGCACAGCTCGCTTTCCAGCATGCGGTCGGGGACTATTTTTATCTGCTCGATGGAGACATGGTGTTGGACCCCTGTTTCTTACAAGCTGGCATTTCCTATCTAGCGGCTAATCCGGATGTGGCTGGCGTCGGGGGGCGCGTCAAAGAATGCAATACTGAGAGCCACGAGTTCCAGATCCGTGCGGACACCGTCGCGCGAGGAGGCAGTTGGCAGACCGGTTTTGTCGACCGGCTCGATTGCGGTGGCCTCTACCGTGTCTCGGCCATCCGATCAGTCGACTATTTCGCCGATCGCAATCTACATGCTTTCGAGGAGTTCGAGCTTGGCGCGCGGCTGCAGGCCAGGGGCTGGAAGCTGGCACGGATAGACGTGCCGGCTGTCGATCACTTCGGCCATCGCATGGATGGCTATCGCCTCCTCTGGAAGCGCTTTCGCTCAGGTTATGCTGGAGCCTCCGGCGAAGTGCTGCGTGGCGCGCTTGGCAACCCTCATCTCGGGATCGTGCTGCGTCGTCTCGGTCATATCCGGCATGCTGCCGTCGTGATCGCCTGGTGGGCGGCCCTGCTGTGCGCGGTGCTCTTACCGATGATGGCGAGTGACCGGCTGGTCGTGCTCGTCCTGTTGCTGGCAGGGCCGATGGCATTTCTGGCCTGGAGGCGGCGCTCTGTTCATCTCGGTCTCTATTCCTTTGCTGCGTGGAATGTAGGAACGCTCGGCCTTCTCGGCGGCCTGTTCCGCAAGCGAACGGCGCCGAGTAGCGCCTTGGCCTCCGTTGTGGTGGCGCAGGCCCAGTCGGGCCTTCGCAATGGCTGACGACCGACAGAAGTGGGGCATGGAGTCGCCAGACCAGCCAACGTCGTTGCTGCTCGTGACCCACGTTCCAGTTCGTCAGGGTCCCGGCGGCCCGATGATCGACGAACAGACGGCCGCGGGCATCGCTCAGTGGTGCCGGCATTTCGACCGGGTGACCTTTTTTGGGATTGCCGACGATACGGCCAAGCATAATGCGAGCACGGGCTCTTGGGTCAATCTGTCGAGCTTGCATGACGCGAAACGTTGCGAGCTCGCGGCCCTGCCTCGTGCTTATGATGCGGGCGTGATGCTACGCACCTACGGGCCTATTCGTGCGAAACTGCGCGCGGCTGTCGGTCGGCACCGCCATCTCTGCTTCACTTTGGGTAGCCTGTTTGGCGATTGGCCGGCGGTCGCGGCTCATGAGGCGATTCTACAGGGGCGCGGCTATGCAGCGTGGATCGACCGCGTGGAATCGTTCATCATCCGCAATAAGCTGGCGGGTGCATCTGTGTCGAAGCGACTGGTCGGCGGCGCGCTCCTGCCGCTGATCGAGGCCAAGAACGGCTATCTGCTGCGTCGGAGCACTGTGGCGCTGCTCCAGGGGCAAGACACTTACCAGCACCACGCCGCTAGCGCCCCGGACCCACACTGCACCTACGACACACACACCCATATTTCGGACCAGATCGCCCCGGTTGCGCTGGCGGAAAAGACCTCGCGCATCAGGGCGAACGAGCCCGTTCGGATCATCTATGTCGGGCGGGCGGCGGCGATGAAAGGACCTGTCGACTGGCTGGACGTGCTGGAAGGCCTGCATCGGCGCCAAGTGCCGTTTTTCGCCACGTGGGTTGGGGACGGTCCGGAACTGCCGATGATGAGGCAGCGCCTCGCCGAATCTGCCATCGCCGGCGCGGTCGAACTCCCTGGATTCGAAGGTGATCGCGAGGTATTGCTACGTCGGATGCGTGATAGCGACGTCATGCTGTTCTGCCATAAAACGCCGGAATCTCCCCGCTGCCTGATCGAGGCTCTGGTGTCGGGCTGCCCGATCGTTGGCTACGAGACCGCCTATCCGCGCGGCCTCGTCATGCAAAAGGGCGGCGGTGCCTTCGCGCCGCAGGACAATGTCACGGCCCTGGTCGATCGGATGGCGGAATTGCACCACGATCGTAACGCGCTGGCACGGCTGGTCGAGGCTGCGGCCGCCAGTGGTGCGACCTATAACGAGGACGCGGTCTATGCGCACCGTGCCGAATTGATGAAGCGCGCGGTCTGAGCAGAGAAAGCTAGCCAGCCTTAGAGCTCGGGGAATTGCGCCACTACCTTTCGCGAGGCGGCAAGCGTGAAATGTGTCTTGTCGAAATGCAGCGGTGTGCCGTCCTCCAATTGCTTAGCGCAGGGACCCTTGCCGCACAGGATATCGATTGAAGAGACGAATTCGATGCCGAATTGGGTTGCAATTCCGCGCATCTGTTCCTCGAGCGGAGGCGTTTCCTTGTTTCGGAGCGTTTCCAGCAGATCGAGATTTCCCTTGGCGATCGCCGTGGCCAGTGCGGCCGGATACTCGACATCGTAGTTCAGTGTCGGCCCCACCAGAATCAACCGCTTGCCGTAGGACTGAATCAGTCTGATCGTCGCGGAAAGCTTTTCGAGGTCGGAAGGCCGCCACCAGGCCGCCAAGATGACCGTCTGCGTCCGCTCGGAGGGGACGAGGCGTGCTAGAACGTCGCTCACATTTGCCCTGCAGAGCGCCGCACCTATTGACTGGACCGTCGGCCGGCAGCTCGGCGCCGTCGCCTGAATGATGTTGTGCTCGGGAAAGCGATCCTGCAAGGCGCGCCAGTATTGTGCTGCCAGACTGTCGCCCGCCAGCACGACGTTCGGGCGCGTCTCGTCGAGCTTCGTGCAGTCAGGGTCGGCCGGCCGATCGAAAGTTGTGATGAAGCAGATCCCAGGCCTGAACTGCCTGCGGTAGTCGTCCGTTGTCTCGTAGCTGGAGAAGCGGAGCGCCGCTCCGACCGCGGCCGGATAGTCCTGCGGGCCACCCGGATGCCGTTGCATGGACACGCCGATCGCGACGACGGCGGCCATTCCAGAAAAGGAGGCGGCGAAAATTTGCTGCGGCCGGGCCTCGCGAAAACGTCGAATTAGCGGGCGTTCGATCAGGAATGTCGAGGCGGCTGCGGCCGCGAGCGTCAGCCCGACGCAGACGGCGACATTGAGCAGCGTGAGGCTGTGATCGAGGAAAATCTTGTAGCCGAGATAAACCTTGTAAAAGACGATTATCGGCCAGTGCCACAGATAGATGGCATATGACATTCGCCCGATCCGGCGCAGCGGCGATATTGAGAGCAGCCTGTCGGCAAAGGTGCCGGGGCCATAGGAAATCAGCACCGCCGTGGCAAGGCAGGGCAGCAGCATCCATGGCGCAGGAATCGTGAAGTCAGGCCGGATGGCGACGATGGAGAATGTGATCGCTGCCAAGGCGAAGCCCGTCACGATTTCCTTCATCCGGGCCGAATGGATTGCCGGGAAACCGCCCAATGCCACGATTGATCCGATGCCGAGCTCCCAGGCACGCGGCAGAAGAACGTAGAATGCCGTGCGTTCTCGGTCTGTTACCGATAGCCACCAAGCTAGGGCGAAGGACAGCAACGACAGCCCAAGAATCAACCAAGCCAATGGCTTGACGCGGCGAAACCACTTGAATCCGATCACCAGCAGGAGTGGGAAGAAAATATAGAACTGCTCCTCGATCCCCAGCGACCAGGTGTGCAGCAAGGGGGTATACTGCGAGGATGGAAGGAAATAATCGACGTTACGCCAGAAATAAAAATTCGACAATAAAAGCGCTGTGTAGATGGAGCTCTCGCCGAGAAGCGCTTTGTCAGCAGGATAGAAAACGAAATATCCAATCACGTTGCAGGTTAAAATGACAAAAAAAAGCAACGGAAATATTCGTACCATCCTACGTGAATAGAACCGTAATATAGAAAATTTGTCCTGTTTAAGTCCATTGAAAATGATCTTGGTTATAAGAAAGCCGGAAATGACAAAGAAAATGTCGACGCCGGCGAACCCGCCAGCGAGTTGTGAGACGCCAGCGTGGAAAAGCAGTATCGGAATAACGGCGACCGCGCGGAGACCTTCGACGTCCTTACGAAATTCCATACGCTCTCCGGGTGGGCTGGATTGTGCCCTGGAACATTATCCGCGTGCATCGCGGTATAGAACTTTATGCTGCGTAGCAAGGTGCTGGAGGGTCGCCGACGTGTGCCATTGTGAGAAAATCGCTCCTGGTCGTGCAGCTGCCGTTCTGTGGCAGGAGGCGATAGACCGGCCATGCAGAATCGTACGCCTTTTGGTGCGTCATGTGGGATTGGCTCTCTATCACCGTCGGTACCGCAATCCGCTGGTTATGGTTGCTCTGGCCGTTCTCGTTATGCTTGGCACGGCCGGAGTGGCCGCTGCGGAAACCTATCTTTGGCGCCCCGTCGCGATCGGGGGAGGCGGCTTTATCACCGGCTATGATTCCGATTCCGAGGGGCGCACACGTGTCGTCAGGGCCGATGTCTATGGCGCCTATCTGTGGGTTCCGGAGCAAAATCGCTGGACGCAATTGGTTACTGCAGCGGCTATGCCGGAGGAGGATCGCCGCCAGAACGGCATCGCCGAAGGCGTCTACGAGATTGTCGTGGCCCCGTCCCGGCCTGAGCGCATTTATATGGTCACCAAGGGACATCTCTACCGATCCAACGATCGTGGGCGCAGCTTCGTCCGCGCTTCGCGGGCAGCGCCATTTCCGCTAGATCTCGATCCAAACGGCCCGTTCCGTCATTTCGGGCCTTTCATGGCGGTTAGCCCCTCCGATCCCGATCTCGTATTTTTGGGCACGCCCGGGCAAGGCCTGCTGCGTTCGGCGGATGCTGGTGGGAACTGGACAAAGGTCGAAGGCGTTCCCGCGGGCGGTTTTGTCCGGCCAGACCGGCCCATCCGACAGAGCCCCGGTGTCCTGCCCTGGTTCGAGCGTGGTCCGGGTGGAAGGCCAACGGGGCGCATCTGGGCGATGTCGGCCGCGAACGGAGTGTTCGTCTCGGGCGATGGCGGCGTACGCTTCGTGCCGCTAACAGCACCTGATGCGCCGCAGCCGAAAACTCTGAAGCAGGGTGATTTTGCTCCCGATGGAAATTTCTACGGCGTCGATCCGTTCGAAAAGGCGCTTTGGCGCCATAAACTTGGAGTCTGGCAGCGCCTCGACGGCCGTGGCGGTTTTAATCCCGGCCGTCGCCCGCTCGCCGCTGTGGCGATCGATCCCCGCAAAGGCAGAATCTACGTCTTCGATGAGGGTGGGCAGGCTCATCGCTCGCTCGACGGCGGCGAACGCTGGCAGAGCCTGTCGCACCGGGCGCGCGTGGGCGAGCAGGACCCTCCCTGGCTGCGCGTCGCCAACCGCTCCTATTTCGCCACCAGTCGCGTAATCTTCGATCCTGTTATTCCAGGCAGGCTGATCGCGAGCGCAGGGACTGGCGTTTTCCACGCCGATATGGAAAGCGACCCGTCGACGATGACTTGGACTAGCGAAACCCGCGGAATCGAGGAGCTTGTCGCTAATGACGTAGTGCAGCCGCCTGGCAAGGCACCGCTCTTCGCGGCCTGGGATTTCGGCATCCATTCGAAGCCCGATCTCGACGCATTCTCGACTGGTTACGGCCCGAAGGAGCGGGTCCTGATCTCGGCGCAGCAGATCGATTGGAGTCCATCCGATCCCAACTTCATCGTGACCAACGCCTCGGATCACAGCTTCTGCTGCGCCGGTGATGGAGATGCAGTGTTGGCAGGCTACAGCCTCGACGGCGGCCGAAGCTGGAGCAAGTTCAGAACGCTGCCAACTCCACCCGGTACAGGGGAGCAGGACCCTTATCGGATGTCGTTCGGGACGATCGCGGTCTCGTCCAGCGACACCAGGACGATCGTCTGGTCGCCCAGCTTCAACCGCTCGCCCTTCTATACGCGCGATCGCGGTGCGACTTGGTTCAAGGTCGTGCTACCTGGCGAGCAGGGCGACCTGACCGGCTCGCACGAGAAGCTGTTTTATCACCGCAAGACACTCGCAGCCGACAGGGTGTTGCCCGACACATTCTACCTCTATCACAGCGGCGCTGGCGCGAACCGGGCGCTAGTCGGCCTGTGGCGCAGCCAAGACGGCGGCGCGACCTGGGTGCGCCGCCATTTCAGCGAGATCGCGCCAAGCAGCCAGTTCAGCGCCAAGCTGCGGGTCGTGCCGGGGAAGGCGGGACATCTGTTTTTCACATCGGGGGTCGATACGGGAACGGATAGGTCGCTGCGGCGCAGCACGGACGGCGGAGCGAACTGGACAATCCTGACGCGCGTTCAGCAGGTCGACGACATTGCCTTCGGCATGGCCGCTCCCGGTGCCGGCTATCCAGCCATATATTTGTCCGGGCGGGTCGACGGAGATTACGGAATCTGGCGATCTACCGACGAGGCGATGAACTGGACGAAGCTGGTCGACTTCCCGCTGGGGACGCTCGATCAGGTGACTGTGATGGAGGCTGACAAGGACGTGTTCGGGCGGATCTATATTGGTTACAAGGGCTCGGGCTGGCGCTACGGATTGCCTGCCACCTGCTCTGAAGAGGCGCTTACAATAGCGGCGTCGTCTCAGTGTTCACGATCGCGCTAGCGATAATGTCGTTTTTGGAATTCAAGATCGTATAGGCATTGAGAGTGCCTACGTGGTAGTGTGAGCCCCGGCGCGATGTGGACTGCGATAACTTGGGTCGATTGGCTCCCTGGAGCCGTGCGCCGCGGGATAGGCCTCCATTGGCGTAGGCAAAGGGGAGTGAACTGGATCACGTGTCTGAGACGCAAGCAGCCTCGCCCATGCCGGCGGTCGATTTTAAGTCAGCCCGCGTTTCGCAGGGGTCGAAATCAGCCGCCCGCCCCAATGTTATAGTCGGCTTGCAATACGCCCGCGGGCTTGCGGCGCTCATCGTCGCTGTAACCCATGCGATCGTGCACCCCTTCCTGACCGGTCCAGGCTCCTCGCCTGATCTGCCGCATCTGACGGCGCGGTTTGGCGTCACGTTGTTCTTTGTCATCAGTGGCTTCATCATGGTTCTGACGACGGGCCAAGGGCGCTTCGATCCGGTGCTTTTTATGCGCCGGCGCATCACGCGGGTTGTGCCGCTATATTATGTTGCGACAGCTATCGTCATCGTGCTCCTTTTGATCATGCCGGCAGCCTTCAAAACGACCGTCTTCGACCTCGTTCACATCATCAAATCGCTTCTTTTCATCCCAGCCTTCGAACCAACGGGGTCTGGCGCAATACATCCAACTTTGCGCCTGGGATGGACCTTGCAGTACGAGATGTTCTTCTACCTAGCTTTCGCCTTGTGCTGGACGCTGGGTTTGCGTCAACGCGCGGTTGCGCTGACGCTGTTTTTTGGAGGCTTGATACTGATCGGCCAGTTCGTGGATTTCAAGAACGCGATCTTCGTCGCCTATGTACAGCTCGATACCCTGGCGTTTGTTGCCGGCGTCTGGCTCGCAGTTTTCGTCGGTGGGCAGAGGGTCAGCATGCGGACCAGCGCCGCAAAAATCATCCTTGGGCTCGTCATCGGCTCCGCAGTCGTCATGGCCCTGCTTTATGGCGAGATTCGAAATTCCCAGTGGACGCAGTTCTGGCTCGTGCTCTTCTGCGTCGCTGTGGTCTGGCTTCTGCTCAGTCAGCGGTCCGAACCTCGAAGCTTGTTCGGCCGGTTCATGCTTGCGGCCGGAAACGCGAGCTATTCGATCTATCTCTTCCACATGTTCGCAGTGGGTGGCATGACCTACATCGCCTTGCGGCTGCTGCCCGCGGCTCTGCTGCCGATCATGATCGTCCTGACAGCGGTTGCGGCCGTGACAATTGGTTTTGTAGCCTATCGTTTTGTCGAAATCCCGCTGAACCGTGCTTTCCACCGGCGCCAGCTCGCAAAAGCTAAGGTTTGACGTGGCATTCATGCGAGCAGTTTGTCGAGACGAATCCTTCAAATCGTGCTCGCCTGATCCTTGCTAGCGGGATGTACAGCGCTAACCGGGCCGAGCGTTTGCTTACCGAGAGTCACCATACTGGCCATGCCCCGGAGCTGCACAGCAGCTGCGATCAATACCGGTTCTCGCTGAGAGGCCTCACTGCAGTGGGGTCGTTGAGGTCGAGCTGCTCGACTGGTCTAACCGTCCTTAACTTCTCTGGCTTGTGTCGCCCCGCAGGTCGCACGCTTCTCTTCGTGGTCGGAGCTGGGCTGCCGCATGATGGCGGTGGCAGGGCGAGGCATCCCAATTTGTTTCGCGACCTTGGCGTTTGCCCCAGGTTCTGTACTCTCAGCGAGATCGCCTTGCCCATCGTCCCACGAGAACGATCGGGTTCGCTCTTTCGGGATTAGGTGAGGTGTTTGGTACTCATGTTTTGGCCGTGCGGCGTCATGCTGAGGCCACGACGCCCTTGGCGGGATCTTTGCCCCATCGGAACTCGCCGCCGTCGCTCCACGCGCGGTTGAGGATAACGGCGAGTTTACGGACGACTACGACAAGAGCGCGGGCATCGCGTCCACCAGCCGATTCCAGACGCCGGCTTTGCGCCAGCGGTTGAAGCGATTGTTGATTGTCGTCGGCGGCAATAGCGGGCCGGCCGTTTGCCCAAGAGCATCAGACCGAAGCGCAAAAGATGCTGTTCAGAACCCGCCTGTCATCGACACGGGGCACCCCGCGCGGCTTGCTGGGAAATGCGAATCGATTGCAATTAATTTGAAAATCGCTGAGTTCGCAGCGTCCCATCGCCGCTCCTCATTCGAAGCGTGATTCACGAATCGCCGCGGCTGGAACCAGCCCATTATAGTTATGGTTGCGGCCTAAAATAAAGGCATTGGCTCCGCCAATGTACTTCGGCTGAACGAGTTGAACTGACTCGGTTCGAGACAATCGGCGCGTTTTTTTTGCAACGGAAAGAGCGTTCTCCAAGGGACGTTGTGTTGCGTCCGTGCCACTATCGTTGCAAGATTTCGCGAAAAATACTTGCCTTCTTCCGGGGACGCTTCATGGCCAGTATGATAAGCGTTGGCAGTGAATGCGCGTGGCGTCGGAATGGATTAGGCATGAATTTGAGCACAACCTCGTCATCTTTGACGACAGCGACCCCGAAAATCGTTTGCGCCGCCGCTTTGCTCTGTGCCTTGGTAGGTTGCACGGCATTTCCGGCGCAGGGCCCGAACTCACTCTCCGTCACGGAGAACCAGCCGGCTACAGAGACGGCAACCGGCTACGTGCTGATCGATCTCGATCCGTCCCGTGTGGAGGTTCTGGCGGAGACCGCACCCAAGGCGCTCGGCAACAGTTTTGCGGGATTGGGCGGGGGGCAGCCCTCTCTGCAATTCGGCGTAGGCGACGTCGTCGCGATCACGATATTCGAGGCTGCCGCCGGTGGACTGTTCATACCGGCGGAAGCTGGTTCGCGCGCAGGCAATTTTGTCCAGCTACCCGCGCAGGAAGTCGACCGCAACGGCAAGATCCAGGTGCCCTTCGCCGGGCTTGTCCAAGCGGCCGGCCGTTCCCCAGCGGATGTCAAGGCAACAATTGAGCAGTCCCTTCGCAACCGCGCGATCGAACCGCAGGCCGTTGTCACTCTGCAAGACGCGCGCTCGACGCTGGTGACCGTAACTGGCGAGGCTTCATCCCCGGCTCGTTTCCCGCTCTCACGCTCGAGCGATCGCATCCTTGACGTCATAGCTCGAGCCGGCGGCTCGAAATGGCCACCCTACGAGACCTATATCTCGCTGCAGCGGCGGGGCCGGACCACTCAAATTTATTACAACCGAGTACTCAACCAAGCCTCCAACAACATCTTTGTCCAACCAGGCGATGTCATCAGCCTGTCGCGCGAAGTGCGGGCGTTCCAGGCGCTGGGCGCCTCGGGGCAGAACGGCTTCATCAATTTCGAGGCCGAGACTTTGCTGCTTTCGGAGGCGGTGGGGCGTTCCGGCGGCGTGTTGGATTCGCGCGGCGACCCGGCGCAGACCTTCCTCTACCGCCTGGAGAGCCGTCAGGTTCTCGAGCGGATGGGTTACGACACCAGCGGATATCATCGCGATCGCGTCCCCGTCGTTTATCGGGTTAATCTGCGCGATCCACAGGGCTATTTCCTCGCGAGCCGCTTCCCGATGCAGGATAAAGACGTGCTATTTGTTTCGAATGCCCAGACGGTCGAGCTGACCAAGTTCCTGCAGGTTTTGCAACTGGCCGGTAACACCGTTACCGATGCAGATGCGTCACGTATCATCCTGAAGGGCTATCGGCGTTAGAGCCCTTCCCGAAAAGGTTGAGTAGCTGGGGTGCTCGTGATTCAAAGGTGGTGTTCAGACCACTTAGAGCGAGTGACGTGGACCCCAGCCACTCGCCGGCAGCATAGTCGCGCGGTACTTTGATACGAGACGGATTTGACGGATGCGGAGTGGCGGCTGGTATTGCCGTTGCTGTCGGCGCCGAAAACGGACCGGTCGGCCGCTCTCTTACTTGCTGCGCGAGTCGTCAACGCGATTTTCTACGTGATGCTCGGCGGAGTCGCGTGGCGGGTTCGGCTAAGAGAGCTTCCACCCAAGAGCACGGTCTATCGCTGGTTCGCGGCTTGGCTGGACCGGGGTGGGTTTGGGGCGTCAACCGTGCGCTGCTGATGATCGATGGCGAACGCAGCGGTCGGTCGGCCTCGACTAGCGCCTGCATCATCAACCGCCATCCTTCAGCAAGCTCAGGATGAGGGCGCGAAGACCAACGACGCCGGTGGTCCGTGCGGCTACGACGCAGGCAAGAGGAACATGGGTTGCAAGCGCCACGCTCTCGTCGATCTCGATTAGCGCGGCCTCGTCCTCTTCGCCGTCCCGTTAGCGCGCAGGATAGCGACGCGGCAGGCCCGCTGCTGGTTGCTTCGCGCCGCCCGTTTACTTTCATCGAGAAAGTCTTCGCAGACGCCGGCTACGAGGGCACGCGTGTCGCGACCGCCACCCGCATCGCCGTCGAGATCGTCCGTCGCGAACACAATCAGATAGGCTTCGGCGTCCAGCGACGGCGGCGGGTGGTCGAACGCTTCTTCGCCTAGGTCGTGTG